>Ga0209777_10000054_pt1 | contig 188005 bp, 202 predicted proteins | sample FrelakmetHBP12HB_FD_187147 | JGI IMG/M metagenome (GOLD analysis project Ga0209777, IMG submission 187147) | Freshwater lake sediment microbial communities from the University of Notre Dame, USA, for methane emissions studies -HBP12 HB (SPAdes)... | ecosystem: Environmental > Aquatic >...
AAATGTGGGCTGTACAGGTAGGCGAATTTTTTGGCTTTGAGCTGTTTGATGAGGTGGCGTATGGCGATTTTGCCTACAAGGCCTAGGCCTGGCAGGCCTTCGATGAGGACTGGGTTATTGAGTTCAATTGGCGCGAACTCCTTGGTGTAGGTGTTCTTCATTTGGCGGCTTGCTCCTCTTGCTGTTTCCTGTTGGCTAGTCGGTATTTTAGGTATTTGTCGTCTGGGGAAAATTTGGCTGGGTGTGGGATGTGGACTTTGCCACCGCATCGGGGGCAAATGTCGGTTTTCAGGGTGTATTCGCCGCATTTTTCGCATTTGCGTAGGAGCCAAACCATTAGTTTTTCCTTCTGTAGGAGACAGCGTCGTCTTTGTTGGTCACGTTTGTAACTCCGTGTTTGTTGAGCTCGTCAAGCTTTGTGTAGGCTCCGTGGTTGGTGTCGGTTTCTATCGTTGTAGTTAGGAGTTCGCTGGCTTTGGGCCGTTGAGGCTTTCTCTCAGCCATGCGTTTGATTCATCCTTACTCTAGGACTGCTTGTACATCGCCCTTAAGTTTGGCGCGTCCGCCTGAGGGCTCGGCCAACACGGCGCTGCAAACGTTGCAGGTTACCTTGTTGACGGCGTTGCTGAAAATCAGCTGTTCGTTGCCGCATTTGGGGCATTTAACGCGCACGAAGTTGCTTCGGGGTTTGGGTATAAGTTTGTTCCATTCGCTCACTTGTTCTTTCCTCCTTTTAAGCTATGTTCAGTTTTCTGAGACGTATGCCGTCCTTGTGTCTCATGCGGCCGCAGACCTTGCATTTTAAACGTAGAGTCTGCTTCTTGGTGGTCTTGGCGAACTCTTTCTGCAGAGGGTATTTTTGTCCGCCGTAGCCTTCTTTTTCTCGCGCGTGGTGGCGTTCACCTTTCGCCATGGCGCGGCGCTTGCCGGCTTTGTACAGGGAGACTGAGTGAGCCTGATGAACTTTACACTTTGGACAGTACGTGGTTACTTCTTTGGGAACGTTCACGTTTTTCACGACCAGCGCACATAAGAAAACATGCCTTCCTCTTATACTTTTTTCGCGCATCCAGCCAAAAGCTGACTTTACGATTAATCCACAAAAGTAAGACAAGTTGACAGAAGGAAAATGAAAAAGGAGAGTAAGAGGGGGATTCCCGCGGAAAAGGATCATGTCAGAGAAACGGTGAGGTTGGAAACCAGATTTTGAAGTCATGACAATTGCGGGTAGCTTAGTGTAACTATTCTGGATGTTGAAACGGTACCGGGAACGCATTTTATTTCTTAGTCAGCCACGCATTAGTCGCAAATGTTTGTCCTTGTGGAATAGGGATTTTTTTGTGCGGTCAATGGTTTTTGCCATTGTGCGAACAATGAGGAAAACCGTGTTTCTGGGGTTGAGGCAATTTGCTTTTGGCTAAGGCAGTTTTTTGGCAATTATTCAGCCATTGATCGCCATTGATCGGAACGTTCAAAAAAATTATTTTCCGGAGGGTTTGCAGAAGATGGGCGGGAGGAGAAAAGGTGGGGCTGGGAACTAAATTTTATAGTTACAACTCTCGGAAAAGCTTAGTTGTAACTATTGGCTTTTTCAATCATTTCATTCAATGGAAATTAAGAATAGTCTGGATTTAGAGATCAAATTTTAATCTTGTGTATGTATAGAGGTTTTAAGCAGGAACCCATAGAGGCACTATCCATACAGCTAACCTAATTGGAGCCAGCTTATTTTTTTATAGGAATTACTCATTCAAAACACGACTTGGCTTTTTTCATCTGGCGTATTTGCTTTGGCAAAACTCAAGCAATGTAAAAAAAGTATTTAAAGCAGTAGAATAAAATATCAATAAGGGTTTTTATGAATAAAGGGCTTTCTAAGTTAGTGATTGTAGCAATAATCGTAATTGCCATAGTTTTTGGTGCAATTGCAATCTTTTACTTTTCCCAGAACGGAACAATCAAACAAGACGTGTATACGGTGCAGAATGCAACAAGTCTTCAGGTTAGTGCTGATGTAGTCGGGGGTAATCAGGGTAGTTTCCCCTTCAACTGGTCAGCAGCAAACATTGGAACGACGAGCCAAAAAATTCGATTAACCATATATGGTGGCGAATCAGGCAACTTTAGCTATATTGTGAAGTCTAGCGATCAGACGGCATGGAAAAATGAAAACGGTACGTGGGTCAGCGGGAACTACACCGAAATAAATAACGTCTGGGGCACAGCTTGGAATGAAAACTTGAACCAACTGAAAGCAAATTGGACCGGAAACGGATACGTCTCATTCACCAATTCAATCGGTGACCATGTAACCATAACAAATGTCGTTATAAATCCGGATCTTCCCGATTCAGTCTTTGAACCTACACCCTAATTTTTTCCTTTTCCTATACACGAGTATAACAAGTGACTTATTTGCACCATAATCACCAAAGAGAAGTTAATGAAAAAAGTAAAAAAAACTTTTAGCGCGCGCTTTCGCGGGTAGCTCCGTTTTTTCGCTTTCTCTTCATAGAAACTTTGCTTTGAAAATAAAAGCAAGTAATTGTAACCTTAGTTTAGTCCCTCTATGTTTGTGTCGTTAAGGCTAAATTCTATATGGTAGGTTTGATTTTCAAAAGCGGTCGCATAAACAATTCTAACGGGCCACAGAAGAAATCTATCTATGTAATATGTAGCGTTAATTGCTTCGTTGGTGTAATCGTAGGCTATGCAATCTCGGGGTCCAATGCTTCTGACGGTTATTTTCGTTTTATAGGTTCCCGCAAGCGTTTCACCTTCAGGTTGAAAGTTGATGTTTGTTTTATTGACCCATAAAGTAGTTTTGTCGGATAATGTTGGCGCAAAAGATGTCGCGATTGATGAGTTGGTCTGGATTTGCACATGAGTGGCGTTTAAGTCAATAACTTGTATTGTTTCCTTTATGATATATGGTATAGAAAGGGAGTCTATTTTGCCTTCGTATGCTGCGTATGCCCCTTTGAACATCCAAGGCTCAGCCATGCTTTGCTTGGTACTATCTATAGGTTGGTATCCAATAATCAAAAACAATGATGAAATAGCTAAAACGAGAATGACCCCGATAATTATCCAACTTTTTCCCATGCTTAGCTAAGGAATGAATTGCGTTAAAAGGGTTATCATGTTTAACAATTTTCCCTCTACTTTAAGTGTGTATCCAGAAGCCCCAGCAAACCCTTCGTCCATGACTTTTTAACGGTGAACAATTTCAGTTAAATTGTTGGCGAAACCCGACATGGAAACTTGTAATACACGTGTCGGAGGAAACAGTAATAAAAATTAGTCAGGTTTAAACTGAATTTAGAAACACGTATTTTTTACTGGTAAACTATTGGTTTTTGATACATGGCTTCAACATGCTTTTTTGCCTGCAATAGTTACAACTTTGCATGGGATAATCGGGAAGATTTCGGAACCGATAATCTCATGACTGGGGATCAAGCTTGGACAGGGCGGGAACTCGGCTTGCTTGATGGGGTTGCTGGGATAAGATTTTTTGTGCGGTCGATGATTTTTGCCGTTGTGCATTTGGCATGCAAAGCGGTACCGCGGCAACATGCTCGATGAACAATCGCGGTGCCACAACAACGTACAGCATTTGAACAATGCGGCACCAAACTGCATACAACATTGTTCAAGCTATCGATGCCATTGGTGAAACCATCAATCCCATTGATGAAAAACTCAATTCTGGGGGTGTAGAGAAGGGTGCTGCTGGAAAGCCTGGATGGATAGAGCGTTTACTAGTTCCCGCGGAAAGTGGAACTTCAGAAACAGGTTGAGCTCCGGCTAAAGAAGATCTTGGAAGGAATACTTTGAAGCTGGCTAATAAGTCACAACTTTTTGCAGGATCTTAGTTGTGACTATTGGTTTTTGATACATGATTTCAACATGCTTTCGTGCCTGAAATAGTCACAAATATTGCGGGAGAAGACGACGCTGGTTCGGAATAGTTTTTCAAATGGCTTGTGTGAAAGCTTATTAGAATCTAACCCGCAGAATAGCTAGGCAGGTGTTTAATTTGGCTAAGCCTCAGAGTTTTTCCAAGAGCAGTCTAACTGGGAAGGATGTAGTGGACCAAGAGGGCAACCTCGTCGGAACAGTAAAAGATGTTGATCTAGCGATAGGAAAAGTCGCACTCGTAGTGGAGGACAAAGAGGGCGAATCTCGGACCATTTCCTGGGACATGGTACAGGGTGCCGCGGACTTCGTTATTCTGAAACCAGGCCAAACAGCCGCCAGCGCAGCGCCTCAAGTGACACAGCAATCACAGCCAGCTCAATACCGACAATCTGTTCAGCCTCAAGTCGCTCAACCAGCGCAGCAATCACAGTCAACTCCTCTGTGCCAGATATGTCATGAGCCGCTCACCTGGATTCCCCAATACAAGCGATGGTATTGCTACAAAGACCAGAAGTACGCCTAGAAGCGTCTCTTCTTTTTGCTTTTTTGCTTGTGCTTTCGTAGTGAAGCCGAGGCAACTTGAGGTTTTTTGGAAAGGCTGCGTAATAGCGTCAACTTTAAGAGGCGAAACTGTATAACTTCAGCGTACGCACTAAGAGAGGTAACCGTGATGTTTAAGCTCAAAGTATCCGACGCCAAACTCATCAGAGACATGGCAACTGCCATATCCATTCTGGTTGATGAAGCTACCTTCAAAATCGAACCTGATGGCATGAAACTCCGCGCGATGGACCCGTCCCGTGTTGCCATGATTGACTTCGAATGGCCCAAGACGATATTCGAGCAATATGAAGCCAACGAACCCTCCAAGATGTGTATAAACATCAGCGAACTCCTCAAACTTCTCAAACGCGCGGGCAAAGACGAATCCGTCGAGCTCAGCTTAGATGACAAAACGGGTCGGCTCCTGGTTAAGATAATGGGCAAGTACAGCCGAAACTTCACGATGCCCACGCTTGAAGCCTCCGAAGAAGAAGTGCCCACTCCAAAGATAACTTTCAACGTGAAAGCTAAAGCCACGACTCAGGGCTTGAGTCAAGCCATCGAAGATGCGCAGCTAGTCAGCGATCACGTCAAGATTGAGGCGGACGCAGAAAAGCTTACGTTGACCGCCACGGGCGATTTGATGGGGGCAACCATAACGCTGCAGAAGGGTAACGACGCGCTGTTGGATTTGGAAGTGAAGGAGCCTTCTAAAGCCACGTTTAGCCTGAGCTACCTGTCGGAGATTATAAAGGCGGCGGCTGCCACCAGCGAAATAGCCACCATCGAGTTCAGCACTGACATGCCGGTCCGCATAGACTTCCAACAGACCAAAGAAGGCAAACTGACGTTCTTCCTCGCGCCAAGAATCGAAACCGAATAGTCGAGAAAGACATGCAGGAAACTGTTCGATTCACATCTACTGACTTGGCAAAGTACCCTTTTTTGAAAGAAAGCACGGAATACATGAGAAACCCTGGATTGGGATATACAAAAAGTATTGGTATGAACATTGACGAATTAATTAGTCCTGAAATGGCTCCAATCCTCAATCGAGCTCGAGAAAGACTCGAAAACGCCATTCAATTTGTCTACGTTGGCGAACGGTGCGAGGATGACATGGAAATTCCATCCTTCCCAGTTGCCATCATGCTAGCCATAGCCACGAAAAATAGCTTTATAAAAAGAAGATATGCTTTAGCAGAAGCTAAGCAAGCCTACCACGGCTTCCCTGAGAAATCAGGGTCACTCAAATCAGGTTTCCTCAACGAATCACGCGAAATGTTAATGGCTATTGCCCACGACTTCGACTGGAGCATCGAACTAAATCGAGAGCAGGGAATTCCTGCCGACTACTTTTCGATAGGCATCGCAGATTACCTCAGAAACGTCACGCACCTAAGAGACAGCAAATGGAAACTCGTAAATCGCATGCTAAAAAATGGCAGAGTCTACCTCGGTCAACAGGATGTGGCGAGACTGCTGCAAGAAGAAGTACAAAGACGAATCGACGCCCGACTGGATATCAAAGAAACGCCCCAGTTCCCCAAGCTGATCATGGATATCGCGGAGAAAATGACGGAGTTGGCGAAGGAAAAAATTGGCGAATCCGAAATGGAAGGCTTCCCCAAAGAGGTTTCGCAAACGGCTTTTCCGCCATGCATCGTGGAGCTTTACGATGCAGCTGCCCACGGACGACATCTGTCACATATCGGTAGGTTCACTTTGACTTCTTTTTTGGTGACCATCGGTATGCCAACAGAGCAGGTTGCCGAAGTCTTCAGAACCTTTTCCGACTACAACGCCAGACTAACGCGCTACCAGGTGGAGCACATCGCGGGCTCTAAGGGCTCAGGAACAAAATACACGCCGCCCAGCTGCTCTACACTCCAGACGCATGGAGTCTGCACTAACTTTGATGAGTTGTGCCGCCAGGTTCGTCATCCCTTGAGCTACTACCAGCGAAAGTTGAACTTGATGCCCAAGACGTCACCGCCTGCACCTGCACCAACTGGAGCTTCTCCTGAACGTAAGCAGTAGGGAAAAGTAATCCCGAAAGAGCATTTCTGTATAAACTTTATTAGCATACGAACAACCCATATTTGTAGCGAAGCAAGAATGTTGAGCCAACTGCAAATCGACGCTGAAGCTAATTTAAGAATCGGCATAATTCTCCCAACTTACTGCGAAGTTCAAAACATCGAAAAAATCATAACTGAAATCCAGGCCTTGCCCCTGAACACAACCATACTAGTTATAGACGACAACAGCCCCGACCATACAGCTGACGAGGTCAGGAAACTGCAAGACAAAACCGCGAACCTGCTGCTATTAGAAAGGCCCCAAAAAGCCGGTTTAGGTTCAGCCATAACCGACGGTTTCAGAACTTACCTTGCGATGGAGCACCCGCCCGAATACGTAGTCACGATGGACGCGGACTACAGCCACAATCCACAGGACATCCCGCGTTTGGTCGCCTCCATGAACAGCAACTGCAGCCTAGCTATCGGAAGCCGATATTGCAAAAACGGCAAGACCCACGGCTGGCCGATCCAAAGAAGAATCATCAGCCGCGTTGCCAACGTCATAGCTCGCCAAATCTTGGGCTTGAAGCTGCACGACTGCACCAGCGGCTACCGATGCTACACGATCAGCCTGATTAGGCAGACTATCGGCTTTTTACACAGTCAAACCTACGACATCCAAATCGAAACGGTTAAGCAGGCGCATCAGCAGGGCTTCCAGATACAGGAAGTGCCCATACTCTTCACGAATCGGAAACAAGGAAAATCGAAACTCAGCATCAAGGAAATCGAGAACTATTTGTCCTACATTTTCAAGACCGTGAAAGCAGGACGGAACTTGTAGAATTTTCGGAAAGCACCAGCTTTTGAGTCTTAGGGTGAATATTTAAGAATTCTGCAGACTAAACTAAGCCCATGCTGCCACATCCCGTTCGCGACTACGAACTCTGGAGAAAAAGATCCAGATGACGCGTTTACCCACGGGAAAGTGGCCTCTTATCCTAATATTGTTGATTCTCGTCGTGAGCGTCGCGCTATCATTAATCAGTTTTTTACCTTCGCCTGCCCTTGGAAACCAAACCTCAACAATCATTGATTCCTCCTTTAGATTGACTCCGCAGGAAACCTACCGCCAAGGTTTGGGTAGCTTCCACGGCGACGAAAACATAACAGTCCTAATCGCGGAAAACGGAACCTTCCCCGCTAACTTCACCCTCTTAACCTACGGCGGCACACGATACCACAGCTCTGCATCCTACGTCAACTATGCATTTACAGCAGGCGCCGACTACTACGAAGCCGTCTTCCAAACCAACGCCACCACCACGACCGACGTGCATTTCCAAGTTAAAGTCCTAGAGCCCGCCGCTGAATACTCGTTTGCTTGGCTAAGCACCCCCGCTAAGGTGTTGTTTCTGGCTTCTTGGGCAGCGGCACTTGCCCTGATAATTTGGCCGATGAGAAAAAAGCCGCTTTCAGAATCAGAAACGGCAGGAAGCCAGCAGGACATGGCGGCTCTGGAGAAGAAGAACCTGCAGCGCTTGAAAATCGGCATAATGCTCTCATTTGCCTTCTGGCTGGTGCTCCTGGTTTTGAACACTTATCCGATGGCAACGTTTGAGAACTGGTACACCGACGCCGCACGGCACCCGTACACGTCGGCGCTGTTCACAAAGGTGGGCTTCTCCGTTTTCAACACGCCTCTTGGCAAGCTGTCCAGCATGGATGCTTCGGCGTATAAGTTTATTTCCTGGGCGGAGATGCCGCACCTGTACCCGCTGGGCAGCGTTTTCCTGTTCATGCCGTTTGGCGCGTTGCTGGAAGCGGGTGCTCCGCAGGTTATGGTTTTCAAGCTTGAAATAGCGCTGCTGCTCGGAGTGTCCCATGTATGCCTGTACCTTTTCTTGAAGCGCTTCTGGAAGCGGGAATTGAATCGCACGCCAAAGCAAGTCTGGGGCAAACCGCTGTGGAGGCAGGAGTTTACTTTCGTGTGGAAGGCGCTTGCCACGTATCTGCTGTACATCGTTTTGGTGGTTTACGCGGCTGACGGACAATTCGACGCTGTCGCCTTTCTCTTCTGTATGGGAGCCCTCGCTATGTTCCTCGAAGAACGCCACGAATACGTGCTGCTTTTAGTTGCGGTCGCCTGTACCTTCAAGTACCAGGCAGGCATTTTCCTGCTGCCAATAGCCTTGCTGAGTCTGATTCAGCTTCTCCAAAAGCCAAAGCCTCCCGCTCTCCTAAAAAACAAAGCTATTCTGGCTGCTGTGGCGTTTGGCGTGGTCGATGTTTTCACGGCGCTCCTGAGTTCGCCATACCTGTTCAACGTCAGATCCGAGTTGATTATGAATGGTGTGAACGCATTTACTCCGCACGCGCAGATTTCTTGGGGGCTGCAAACTTTCGCGGTGTTGCTGACTTTAGGCGTAACCTTGGCATGCTCAGCGTACCTTCTGAACCGCAGCCCAATGATCTCGTTGTTCGCTTTGTTTTCCCTGCTGCCCATCTTCTCGATGCCTTATTTCCAGCCATGGTACCTACCCTTCTTCTTCGTTTACCCGCTGATTCCACAATCAAAGCGATCCCTGCAGGTTACACTGATCTGGTTAGTATTCATCGTTCTTATGCTTTCGTTCGGCGGTTTGTCCTTTAACCCGTTAACGATTCTTGATAATATCCGTCGAATCCTCAAAATCTAATTCGCTACGCCCGCCAAGCGAAAAAAGTAGTTGTGCCCAAAGAGCTTAATTGTTAAGGCTCAAAATACATTCTAAAGCAGCATAGACAGAGGTGGGAAAGGGTGTCTTCTAGGGACTGGGTTTACGAGAAATTCTGCGCCTACTACAAGAACCCACGCTACAAGTTCCCCGCACCCGTGCAGTTCAGCCAACGAGAATACGCCTTTTTGCTATTCAAGGAACGCGCCATGGTACGACACAAAAGCTTCGCCACCCCAATATCCTTGACTGCTTTCATGCGGGAGAGAATTCCGTCTGATGTTTACCATAGCTGTGCCTATTACGAGAACCCCGAAGCGGAGATGGACAAGAAAGGCTGGTCGGGCGCCGACTTGGTGTTCGACATAGACGCAGATCACATTCCTACGAGCTGCAACAAAATCCACGACGAATGGAAATGCCTCAACCCCGAATGCAAGGTCATCGGTGGGATGAATGGCAAAGGCATAACCCCTGAAGAGTGTCCGGCGTGCGGCGGCATGAAGTTCGACGTCAAGACCTGGGCGTGCGAACAGTGCATCGAAACTACGAGGGTTGAAACTAGAAAGCTCCTTGACATGCTCATAAACGACTTAGGCTTTGCTGAACAAGAAATTCACACTTTCTTTTCGGGTCACCGCGGCTACCACATCCATGTAGAAAACGAAGCTGCCCGCAGTCTGGACACGATGGCGCGCAAGGAAATCGTCGACTACGTCTCAGGCATAGGCATAGATATGTTCGACCAGAAGAAGCGCAAATCCGTTAATGCTAAACGGAAAGCCGCGTCCCCCACGTTCAGCCTGAGTGACTACGGTTGGAAACGGCGGCTCAAGAACGGCATGTACAAGTTCCTAACCGACGCGACGAAAGAAGACTTGTTGAAGATTGGCATAGCCAAGAAAGGCGCCACCACACTCACCAAGGATAAAGACGCTTTATTGAAGCGGTGCATCGAGGAGAACCGCTGGGGCAGCGTCAAGGGCGTGGGATACGAAACGTGGATGCACATTGCCGAACATGTGAAGGGCCGCGAGGCCGCGCAGATTGACACCGTCGTCACTAGCGACATTCACCGCCTCATTAGGGCAAACGGCACCTTGCACGGCAAGACGGGTTTGCTGAAGGTGGAGTTCCCCGTAAAGGAGTTGGACACATTTGACCCGTTCGTAGGAGCAGTAGCTTTTAAAGAGGGCACCGCGAAAGTTCAAGTCTCAGAAGCGCCTGAGTTTAAACTGAGCGGGGAGACATTTGGACCCTTCAAGAACCAAGCAGCCGAGGTGCCCACTGGGGCGGCGGTGCTGCTTATTCTGAAGGGCAGGGCGGAGATGCTAAGGTAATGTACGATGAACTCTACGCTGCATGGCGACTAGAAATCGAAAACGGAGAACTGGGCAGCTTACCCTCCGACTTTTACACCCGAGTTGCAGAGTACCTCCGCCGAATCAAAGAAGAAAACAAAATGCAAGATAAAAAAACCGTCAGAACCAACCTGCTGGAGCACGAAATGGCGAACGCTCAGCGCATGGCTCAAGAGTTGCTTGCCACGAGGTATCGCAAGCTAGTTAAGATGGTGGTGGCTGGGCGTAAGGTGCCGGCTGATTCTCTAACGGCTGAAGAAGCAAAACTTTACAGCGGCGTCACGTCCCCGGCTGAAACTTACGATAAGTTCATTGCAGGCATCATCGAAGGCCGCATAATCAAAGTTGAAATACTTACAGCATCCACAGCAGAGCCACCCGTGGTTCACGTGCGGATGACGCTGCGGTTCCTTAAGCCCGTACCAAGTATAATTGGGGCGGACATGAAAAGCTACGGGCCTTTCCAAGTGGAAGATGTGGCTTCGGTGCCCATCGAAAATGCGAAGATCCTGGTTAAACAGGGTTTGGCGAAGGCAATTGAGGTTCAGTAGTCGGCAGTTTGGGTTTTCGGATTTTGCGCCATATGCTTTGGCTTGCCAGGATTATGATTGGGTACGTAACTATCCACGTTAATGCATATAATGGTCCGTAATAGTAGTGGAAGGTATCTATGCTATCGCCAGTCATACCGATGAGAAATATGCTCACTATCCGCAACGCATTGATGACATAGGTGACGGCGACGCCGAAGATGAAATAGCCTACCTTTGCCCGAAGCGAGATTTGCATGCGCTTCATGAACAGCAGGATAATCACGGTGAATATGAGGAAGCTTTCGATGCCTGCACAGGGCCACGCGATGGAGAACGTGGCGGTGGCGGCAAGGTTGTGTGGGTTCGTTGATGTCAGGTAGGGCATGTTCTGCGAGTACGTGATGCTCGTGGTGTAACCCATTATGTTCAGGATGGCAGCCGCCAAGTTGGTGGTGGTTGGCACGAAAATCTGAAAGGGGGTGAACTGCCCGTATGGAAAGATGTTGTCGATTGTGTAGATTAAGCCGACGAGAATCATGAAGAAGGCTGGGACCGAGAAGGACTTCATGCCTTTTAGGCCAAAAGACAAGTAGATGATGGCACTGAACAAAGCTGCGAAGACCAAGTACTCTATTGCGAGCGGCATAGACCGCTCCCAGCTAAGCGCGTCTTGGGCAGCCAAGCCCTGTGTTATGTGGTTCTGTATTGACCAGTTTGATATGGCATCGTTAAGCCCCCAGTAATAGGAGGCAACAACATAGAGGGTTGGAAGCATCAATGTCGTGATCAAAGCGACGGTTCTGACGGAAAGCTTCTTGATGAATTTGGCAGGTTTTAGTTCCTCCAAACCAAGAATCAATTCCAAGCCGATAAGCCAGATGAAGAACAGCTCGAACGTCCTGCCCTTCCAAAGCAACTGAAATGTGGCAGGTTCCAACATGTAAAGCCAAGCAAAAGCAACCGCAAACGCAACCAAAGGCATCAGCTTGAATAGCAAGCCTGATTTGTCCCTGATGGTTTGTAAAATGTTTTTCATTGGGTAGTGCCCGGTTGATACTTCAATACGGATAGGGGTTTCTAAAAAAGAATGCGCAATTAGTCAGGAATTCACGTCCGTTCGAAAGCAACCAAGAAAAACCCAAATACATTCGCTTACCGCATATGGCATTTCCAATAGCCCCAGTGTAGACGGTGATAGACAGAGTACGTGCGCATGGCAAATCATAAGTTAAATAACTAACCGCCACGTAGAACCAATTGGCTCCGTGACCCACATGTTAGACATCAAACTCATCCGCGAAAACCCCGACATGGTAAAGGCAAATCTAGAGAAGCGGGGCAACCCAGAAAACCTCACCATGCTCCAAGAACTCATCGAAGCCGACAAGAAATGGCGAGAAGACCTAACTACACTAAACAACCTGCGACACGACCGCAAAATCTGCACCCAAGAAATCGCCACCCTCAAAAAAGCCAAACAAGACGCCGCCAGCCAGGTTGAGAAAGCCAAAAAGGCAGATGCCCAAATCACCACCATGGAAAAAGAAGTCTCCGTACTGGAGCAGAAAGTCCGCGACTACCTCATGCGACTACCCAACCTGCTGCATGAAACGGTGCCATTTGGTACCAACGACGCCGACAACGTCGAAGTCAAAAAATGGGGCAAAATAAACAAATTCACGTTCACGCCTAAAAGCCACATAGATCTCGCCCTGAACCTAGATATAGTGGATGTGGCGCGAGCGGGAAAAGTGGCAGGCGCCCGATTCTTCTACTTCAAAGGCCTTGGCGTGATGCTGGACTATGCGCTCATGCACTTTGCCATGGAAACCTTGGCGAATAAAGGCTACACACTGATCGAACCGCCCTACCTAATGAAGCGTGAACCCTACGAAGGCGTCACATCGATGGGCGATTTCGCCGACGTCCTCTACAAAGTTGAGAACGAAGACCTCTACCTCATCGCCACATCCGAGCACCCCATGGCAGCTATGTATATGGGAGAAGTCCTCAAGCAAGATAACCTACCCCTCAAAGTCGCTGGCGTGAGCGCGTGTTTCCGCAAGGAAGCCGGAGCCCATGGAAAAGACACCCGAGGCATCTTCAGGACTCACCAGTTCAACAAGATTGAGCAGTTCATTTTCTGCACCCCTGAAGACTCGTGGGCGATGCATGAGGAACTTCTCAGGAACGCAGAAGAGCTTTTCCAGAAGCTCGAAATCCCTTATCGCGTCGTGAACGTGTGCACAGGCGACATAGGCACCGTTGCCGCCAAAAAATACGACATAGAAGCCTGGATGCCCGCACAGGGCGCGTACCGGGAAGTCGTCAGCTGTAGCAACTGCACCGACTATCAAGCCAGGCGGTTGGGCATACGCTACCGCGAGAAGGAAGGCGCTCCGCCCATGGGCTGCTTACATACGCTCAACAGCACGGCGATAGCGACGGGCAGAACCATCGTGGCCATTATGGAGAACTATCAGCAAGAAGACGGCTCCGTTATGGTTCCCAAGGTTTTGCAAAAGTATATGGGTGACGTAGAGAAGATAAGCATCAAACGCTAAAGCTTTTAATATTGCTTTGAGAATGCTAAAGGCGCGTTCGGAGGATTTCACTTGTCTTCGAAAACTAGTAAGCACGTTCGCGATAAATGGCGAAGCAAATCATGGTATATGATAGTCGCGCCGCCGTACTTCGGTAACGTCGAATTAGGTTCAGTGCCCGCTGGAGAAGAAGCGGGACTCATCGGAAGAGTCGCAGAAGCCACCTTGTACGACATCACAGGTGACTTTTCGCATCAATACTTGAAAATGTTCTTCCAAGTTAACGCCATAGAAGGCAAAACAGCACGAACCCTCTTCAAGGGCCACGAGTACAGCCGCGACTACCTGCGTAGCCTCGTGCGCAGACGAACCACCAAAGTCGACGGCCTCTTCAACCTCACCACCAAAGACGGCTTCAAACTCCGCATAGCCGTTTCCGCACTGACGCTATCCAGAATCAAGACATCCCAGGAAAAGACCATCCGCAAAATCATGGACAAAACCATCAAGGAAAAAGCCGCCTTGCTAACCCTGGACCAGTTCGTGCAGGAGATGGTTCTGGGCAAAATCGCCTCAGACATCTACAACGAATCCAAGCTGGTCGCGCCGCTGAGGCACGTGGGCATCCGCAAATCCAAGCTCATCGGTCAGCCAGCCGTCCTGCCAGAGCAGGTTCCTCTTCCAGAGCCAGGCGCCGAGACGGAAGCCGCTCCAGAAGAAAAAGCAGAAGCATAACCGCGAACTGAAGGCTTTCTTTAACCCTTCAACCATTTTCATTTTGCATTGTCGTTTGCAGGAAAACTCGCCGTTTAGGGCGAATACGTTATTAGTCAAAGTAACATTCTAAAACAAATCGCAGATAGTGAAAAGCATGACTCACCACGCTGGCGTTCACGAAAAAGGCAAATTCTCCTTGCGGCAGCTTATGGAAAGCATAAAGCAGGATGAAAACTGCGAGAAAACTGGCGCAATAGCCCTTTTCATCGGCGTCGCCCGCGGCGAAAACAACGAAGGCCAAAAAGTCCAGAAACTCACGTTGGAAGCCTACGAGGAGAAGGCGAACGAGATCCTTGAGAAAATCTGCGACAATCTCCAGAAGAAGCCGGGAATCGTGGACGTGCAGATTCACCACTTGTTGGGAGAGTTCAACGTCGGCGACGACATGGTGTATGTTTCAGTTGCTGGTTCGCATCGGCCCGAAGTCTTCGATGTCTTGCGCGAAGCCGTTGAGCGGTATAAACATGAGGCGCCCATTTTCAAGAAAGAAACCATCGTGGACGCGAAGGGTAAACCACATGAAACGTGGGTCTCCGAGGCGCAGCACAAAAACGAATAGTTGGTTTGCCTAAGGGCGCAATTCAAATAACTCGCAAAGAGTACATTTTCTTAACCTAACGCTTCAGGTGAAAATAATGATTACGACCTTAGCTGGCGGAGTAGGCGCCGCAAAACTGCTCATGGGACTCACAAGAGTGATGAAACCCGAGGATTTGACTGCCATCGTGAACACGGGTGACGACATCCAACTTCACGGCTTGCACATATCCCCTGACTTGGATATTGCAGCTTACACTTTGGCGGGCATGGTGGACGAGGAAAAGGGCTGGGGCATCCGCGGTGACACGTTCCATTGCCTCGACGGCTTGCGGAGGCTGACGGGTAGCGAGTGGTTCAACCTAGGTGATGGTGACCTTGCCACGCACATCTTTAGGACAAACTGTCTTCGGAGCGGCGCAACGCTGACGGAGGTCACAGTGGAGATCACTCGAGCGTTGGGCGTGAAGACGAGAATTTTGCCCATGACGGATGATAGATTTGAAACTCGAATCGTAACCAAAGGAGGTACTATGCACTTCGAGGAGTACATGGTGAAACGTGGCGCCAAGGATGAGGTGTTGGGTGTGGAGTTGTTTGGCGCGGACAAAGCTAACCCCGCGCCTGGTGTGGTTGAAGCCATCGAGGAGGCGGAGCGGGTTGTGGTTTGCCCTAGCAACCCCGTGGTGAGCATAGGCACTATCCTTGCGGTGAAAGGAATCCGCGGAGCATTGAAGCGCACAAAAGCCCAGAAGGTAGCGGTGAGCCCTATAATCGCGGGCGTGCCGGTGAAGGGACCGGCTGACAAGCTGCTGCGGGGATTAGGTCGGGAAGTCTCAGCGTTCGGCGTGGCGGAGCTCTACGGGGATTTTTTGGATACATTCATAATCGACTATGCAGACGCAGATGAGAAAGAGCGCATAGAGCGTCTTGGAGTTGAGGTGAAGGTGACGAACACTTTGATGAGGAGTTTGGAGGATAAGGTGCGGCTGGCAAGAGTTGTTTTAGAATAGCCTCTGTTTTAATTTCTGAGCTATATAGTCTACTGTGATATCTATATATTATTTGGGTGAAGCAAATAAGGCGCCTTCGTTGATTCTATGTTGGCGATGCAATAACGAAGAAGTCGGCCAAGAAGGGAAAGAGCAAGAGCGAAAAATCGAATGAGCCATATCACTTTACTCATGTGTAAGCGGTATCGCCTTTTTAGAGAGAAATTGAGGGGGATGATGATGCAGAAACAAAACAAAAAGAAAAGAGAGACGGCTGAAGATGCGGAAATTACGGATTGGTTCCTGGCAATCGATGCGTGCTTGGCTTAGACGAGCAAATCGGAAGCATCGTGCGGGCAGAAAAGGAATAATAGTTATATCTTTACTGTGTGGAGTACAGCTATAGGAGTTGCCACTTTGGAACGAAGAAGCTACGACTGGTTCGAGAAACGGCGCCGAACAAAAGGCCTAGAACTTGCCCACGAACAAATAACCAAAGCGTTCGACACAGTTTCTCTGCTGCATAAAGCAACAAAAAGCTTCGCAGAGGGAGATTTGGCCGAAACAAGAAAACACGTCCAGAACCTGTACAAGGCTGAAGAAGAAGTAGACAAACTGCGCGCCGACGTTTTCACGGAACTCAGCAAGGGCGCTGCACTCGTGGCGGACTACCGTGAGGACCTATTGCACTTGGTTAAGAGGCTGGATACGCTGGCTGACCACACCAAAGACGCGGCTCGGTGCCTCGAGATGCTTGGGGACGTCAAGATTCCTCAGGAGCTGTGCCAGAAAACGGTGTACATGACGGAGAAACTCGTAGATGCGGCTCAGGCGCTGCGTAGCGGCATAGAAAAGATTACGTCGAGCCCGGCTGAAGCTGCGGCGGAAGCCCATAAAGTCGAAGAAAAAGAGCACGAGCTCGACGGGGAGTACTTGAAGGCAAAGAGCTTGTTCGTCAAGTACGGCGAAGAAATTAACTGCGGAGCCATGGTCATATTCGACGACCTCATAGAATTCATCGAGCATGCCGCCGACATGTGCGCAGACACCGCCGACTACATAGTCATACTCTCAAACAGAGAATAAGCCCAACAGGCTTTCTCATTCTTTGTTTTCTTTTCTTTTTTAGGGCGTGTTGTCATCATTGCACCTTAAGCTCTAACACTCGGATGTGCGCTACGCTATCATGTGATTTATAGTCAGGCTACGGATTACCGGACAAGGAGCTGACGTAGATTTCGCAATGGTCAACGTATTTGTCCGATGGGCTGAGTATGAAGTTGATTTGCGTCGTTTCCCCGCTTGCTAAGGTTACGTATTGGTTTACAGGATAGTTATAACCGAACCTTTGATTGGGTTGAATTAGGCTGCCGTTCTGGTCGTACAGCCTCACCGTTAAAGTGGCAAAAGAAGCGAGCAGGCTGGTCGAGTTCCCAATGGGAGCGTTAGGGTTGGAGCCGTTTCCTACATCGGCAAACGTATAATCGTTCCTGATTATTCCAGCAATTATCAAGGGGTTGCGGTCACCAGGAAGCCCTGTGTCGATTCCTCCATAAGGTGAAATGAATAGGATGCTCCCGTTTGTTTGCACAATTGTTTGGACATAAGAAGAGTTCCCAAGAAGCGGAGGGAGAAAAAAGTAACTTGCCGCCGCCGAAACTAGGAAGAGTTTCGTCTGATTTGCTACGCCGCTTGAATCTGTGGGCGTCGTTAGGTAATGAGGTTCAGGCGGCTTTATCATACGTGAGAGATCTGCGTAAAATAGCGAGTTGTTAAGCCCCTCGATTACTTGGTTGTTGTAATAGATGGTGTTATCGAGTCCGTTTATTTTGCTTTGAAATTCTGATGCCTGATTAAACTCAACCGCAACAAGCACCGAGGTTAACACCAAGAGCACAGCAAGCGCCACAACTGCAGCCTTCAAGAGCAGAGCACTCCTCGGATTCAAGAGCTTTTGGCTCGGTTTTCCCCCCGATTCAGCTACCTTCTCCATAGTTTCTACGCTGAGCAAAGCATCCTTTCCCTGGTCGGAAAGAATGTATTTGCCGTAACTATCCGTTTTCACGAGGCCGCCAAGCTTGTTTAGGTGATGTTGCAGCTGTCCACTGCTCTCTATTCGGAGCCTCTTTTTCAGGTCCGCAAAGCCCAGAGGCTCCGCGCTTAGAGCCTTCAGAATCATGATGCGCGTTGGGTGACTGAGCGCGTCAAAAACTTCGGCGCGCCGTTGGTCTTCGTCAACGTTTTCTAAACCTGCTGCCATGCTATTTCTCCTGTGTGCCTATTATCGCTTCTGTATTTAATGCCTCGTTTTTAGACCAAAACAGAAAAGCGCTGCGAAACCGACGCAGAGGATCGTCACGAGGTCTATTTTTTCTGGACTGGGACAAATGAAGGCGAGCTTGCGTGCTGGTAAATGCGAACGCGGTTTAGGGGATAAGGTGGTTGGCAGGTTTTTCTGGTTTGTTTTTGTCTGGTAGTTTCTGGGATATGGATTTTTTTTGTGCGTACAATGGTTTTTGCCTTTGTACTACAATGGAGAAAACCGTGTTTCTGGGCTTGAGGCAGTTTGCTTTCAGCAAAAGCAACTTGTTAACGATTGTGCAAGCCATTGTACGCATTGTACGCGATTATGTGGTTGGCAAAAGGTCCGCTGGGATTTGAACCTGTGAGGTTTCTTGAGGTTAAACTTTTATACGGTCTGTTCTAAGAGTGGTTGCGTGTAAGGATAGTGATGAGAAAACATACTTGGCTTCTAATCGTCCTCGCTTTCCTAATTGCGATTCCAATTTGCAGCGCACCAACAATCGTGGGTGCCCAGGCCAACTCTGGCGGCAGCGACTGGACGATGTTTCGCCATGACCCCAGCCACAGTGGGTTCACAAACGGTAACGTGACGGATTCGGCTAAGCTCTCATGGGTTTTCTCCACAGGCGGCATGGTGCGGTCTTCGGCCGCAGTGGCTGACGGCAAAATTTTCATGGGGAGCTGGGACGGCTTCTTTTATTGCCTCAACGCCTCCAGTGGAAATCTGGTGTGGAAATACGCAATCAGACAAGTAATCGCGTCGTCACCTGCGGTCTATTCTTGGCAGGTCTACTTTGGTGCAGACGATGGCTACGTTTACTCGCTAAACGCGACCACGGGGGGACTCTTATGGAGAACACAAATCGGCGGTGAAGTGCGGTCCTCACCCACAATCGTGGACGGCTACCTCTACATAGGTTCCGGAGACCACAACCTCTACGCATTAGATGCATTAACCGGGGCGGTCCTGTGGAGTTTCACGACACCTTCCCGCGTAATTTCGTCGCCTGCCGTCTCGGATGGCACACTCTGCGTCGCCACCGACGACTACAACCTCTACGCCCTGAACGCATCTACAGGCAAGCAAATCTGGGGAACCCACACTGGAGCCACCACATCGTCGCCCACAGTATACGGAAACTACGTCTACGTGGGCTCCATAGACGGCTACGTCTGCGCCGTAAACGCGACGACAGGCGTCAAAGTATGGCAGTTCACGACGCAAGGATCGGTTTACTCTTCCCCAGCCGTAGTCGACGGACGCGTATTCATTGGGTCTGACGACAACAATGTTTACTGCCTTAATGCTTCAACGGGCAAGGAACTGTGGCAGGCTCCGACTGGGTTTTGGGTTCGGTCTTCGCCAATCGTCGCTGACGGCAACGTGTACGTAGGCTCACATGACAACAACATCTACTGTCTGAACGCTTCGACGGGCGAGAAGAAATGGAGCTTCGCCACGGCAGACTACGTGGAAGGTTGTCCGACAATTGCGGACGGCGTCCTCTACGTGGGCAGCGATGACTACCATATCTACGCCTTTGCCCTGAACACTTCAACCACCGAGCCCCTGCACCAGTATTTCACCGTCACCTTATCGTGGACCACGGTTGCCTTCGACACAGTTGCAGTCGCGATAGCCACGGTGATCGCCTATGAAGTTGTCCGCTTCGCCCGCTCAAGTTGGCGCAATCAACGCAAACCCGAGCTAACCCTCAAGTCCCGGAAAAGTTATGCTTGGCTTTCAATGCACCGGAACGCACTGTTTGTCCTGATTATTCTTGCCTTTTCAACGATCTTCTTCGTTAATCTTGGGAGCGGCCACCTCTGGGTTGCGGACGAGCAGACTTATTCCCAGTGGGCGAATCACATGGTCAAAAGCGGCGATTACCTGACGCCCTGGGCTGATGGCTTCTTATCCTTCTACATTTCTAAGCCGCCCTTTACGATGTGGCTGATGGCTCTTTCTTACCAGGCGTTTGGCGTCACCAACTTTGCCTCAAGGTTCAGTAGCGCCATATTGGGCACTTTGGCGCTAGTTGTCGTCTTCTATTTGGGCAAGAAACTCTTCAATTCTTACGTCGGATTCATGTCAGCAATAATTCTAGGAACATTCACAACCTTCTTCGAATTCGCCAGACATGCCATGACGGACATCCCCTTCCTTCTGTTCACAGTCACCAGCATTTACTTCTTGTTTCTCAGCGAAAAAACGGAAAAGCCCACGCTGTACGCAGTCTTAAGCGGCGTCTGCTTTGGCTTAGCTTTCCTCACCAAGCAGCTCATCGCATTGCTGATACCGTTAATCGTTTTCGTCTACCTTATAACAACGAACAGAAGCATCAGATTCCTATTTTCCAAGCGGTTCACGCTTTTCTTGGCAGTCGGACTGCTGGTTTTCGCGCCGTGGCTTATCTACATGGGCCTCAGGTTTGGCCCCGACTTCTTCCAGGTGTACTTCTCGTACAGCGACGTCTCAAGGATAGTCAGCCCGCTTGAGGGGCACGCCCAAGGCGTCTTCTACTACTTCACCTACATGGCTCAAAACGAGAACATACTCTGGGTAGCACTGCTTCCCTTCGCCGCTGTACTCAGCGCGGTTAAAGCAGTGGTTAAGCGGTCAAACGCAGACGCTTTACTCATCGTTTGGATGGCCGTCGTGCTTTTGTTCTTCACACTTGCACAGACTCGCATCTACTGGTACATCCTACCGGCGTTTCCAGCTTTCGCCATCGCCATCGCAAGCCTACTGTATCAAGTGGGCAAGAAAATTTCGGGACGATACACCAAAAAGACGCTGACTTAAACAAAATAGTGTGTATCAGAAGGAAAATGGCGGGCCCGCTGGGATTTGAACCCAGGGTCTCCGGCTCCGCAGGCCAGTGTCATAATCCGTACTAGACCACGGGCCCCCACGATTGTTTTTCGCCGTCAAATATTGAAGGCAAAATAGTAAACACGCTACTTAAACTTAAAAATAGTGGTCAAATCAAGCGAGTCAATGGAAGGCCCAGTCAGCTTTTCCGCTTCCGCCGCAAAACAGTGACTACCCCCACGACTACAACGACCAGCGCCACAATGAAAGCTATCGCGATAAAGAAGCTAAGAGGCGCCGTTCCAGTTTGGTTCGGCTTTTGAGACGCGGACGGAAGTGACGAGGCGGCTTCAGCTACGGTCCAAATAGACAGGTGAGAAGTGCTGCAGACCAAGTAACCGTTCGGGTCTAACTGGCTTTGAACCGGAACCCAGCTGTTCTGCGTTGCGTCCCAATACATCCACGTGAGCCCTACGGGTTCGACTTGTCTGCCAAGCTCACTGGATAGTTGAGTCTGGTTTATGAAGAGCCCTAGCTTGGCGGTGACTTGGCCGGTTGCGTTCGGGTCCAAGGTCACGTAAAAGTTTAGGCTGTTCTGGACGGGCGCTGCTCCTTCAGGCTGTGTATTCGTCACGTTCAATTTGAGTCCCAGGTTCTCGTTGGGTTCCACATTGACGGAGAGAACCCAGGAAGGCGTCATTGGGTTAACTGTCACGTTCAATTCGCAGTTTGCGGAGCTGTCAATCATCAGGATGAAGTTGCTATAACGGTAAACATATGTTTGGCCTGACGCTACTTGTTCAGTCTGTCCCGTGGGAATGAGATCGGTTCGGTTGAGTTGCACGGCATTGTTAGGCATTCCGGGAACATCAATGCTCGAGGTCGGCGCGGGACTCGAAGGGGAGGTCGGCGATGCATTGGAGCTAGATGTCGAAACGAAGTTCGCAGTGATTGTGCCTGAGCTTTTGGCTATAGCGGTCGTTTCATTCGCTGCAGAATCGGCAAATGTTATTTTGCCAGATTCGTCAGTGCTCCACGACTGGAATTTGTAGCCGGAGTTCGCAGCAGCCGAAAGGGCTAGCGGAGCAGCATCTTCGGCTACCCAAGTGGCCGTGGAAGGAGTAACCGATCCTGCAGCGGCTGGCTTCGCGGAAAAAGAAACTTGATGCTGTAGTTGGTATTGAGCGGAGACATTGCCAGAACTCGAAAGGGATAATGTGCCGCCTCGTGCAGCTGACAGCCCGAAGGTTCCGGTCCAAACGCATCTATCCGCTTGATCCACATTGAGCGACGTGGTGAAAGAATAAATGTGGTTTGTCCCTTTGTTCCAGGTAAAAGTCAACGGCAAATTCGCAGCCTTAAGGCTGCCCGAATCTATCGTCAGAACGTTTCCGTCGAATCCGCTTAAGCCGGTCTGGCTAAACCCGACTTGGTAACTCTCGGCTAGTACGGCGTACTTCATGCGGAAATTCGCGATGTTGTCACAGTAGCTTATGTGGGGATTACCGCCGGAGTCCAAGGCAATAGAGGGATAGTCAGCGCAGGAAGAATCAACTTCCTGAACAGACCAGCCTGAATTCGTTTTTGTGGCAAACTCAAGGTGGTTCACCGTATGCGACCAGTTCGTTGGGTCTGTGCGCATGTCACTATACACAACGTATGGATTGCCGCTAGGATCTAAGGCAATGTTTTCCGCGTAGCACATTTGGGCTTTTGAATCGATTTGTTCGGTTGTCCACGCTGAACCAGTCCAGCTGACATACCAAGGGCGATTAGTAACGTTCTCAGAGGATGAGCCCCAATTGTGAACATTGTAAACTATGTGAGGGTTACCTTGAGAGTCCAACGCTAAAAGTCGCGGTCCATAGACCAGTTGTGAATAGACACCAGACCCGCCTACTGCCACCGTCTTTAAGTCCCAAGAAGAACCCGTCCAACTTGCATATTCCAATCCTCCACCACCACTAATGTAACTAATGTGAGGGTTATCAGCTGAATCCAACGCTAGCGAACAACACTGACCAGCGTTCAAAGGATTCGCTCCTTCCGCCCCCGGGTCAACAGTTTCAATTTTCCATTCCGAACCGGTCCAGTGGGCATACTTTAAGCTGCCCTCCAAGCCTTGTCCGCCTCGATGATACGCTATGCAAGGGTTCCCATGTAAATCTAAAGCCAGAGAATTGTAGTTACCCGCATTGCCAGGCGAATCAACATCCTGGATGGTCCAGCCAGTACCATTCCAATAGGCGTATTTGAGCTGAGACATCCTGTCCTCATTGTAACTGATATGCGCGTAACCCTTTGAATCAAGCACAAGTGACGTCCAACTTCCTTCCTTGTAGTCCGATGAGTCAACGGTCTCGAACTTCCAAGAATTGCCGTTCCAACTAGCATACTTCAGTGTACTGTTACTGCCGCTAGCGCCCTGATAGCTAATATGAGGATTCCCGTAAGAGTCCAAAGCTATTGAGGTGTAGGCGCCAACATAAGCCCCCGAATCCGCCACCTGAACACTCCAGGTTGCCGTGGCTGCCCGACTTGTTCCAGCTAGTACGACCAACACCAGCGAAGAAAACATCAAAACAACAAAGCAGAACCCCAACAACTTTCGTCGCATTTCGATTCCTCTCCAAATTGCCAACTATTGCTATTGAAGCCATAGACTTTTAAGATTTTTTCAATGACTCATTTTCAGGTTCAAACCAATACAGAATTGGTAGGTTTTAGACTATGACTTCGACGTCAAACAGCAGTGTGCAAGTTTACTCTAAGATTACGGTTTGCCAAGGTCTCGGCTAAAGGAGTAGGAGAGCAAGAACAATTTTCCTTCATAATATCTGCACGGTGTTGCATACGAATACTTTCATCTGCCTTTGAATTCTCTTAGTGTTTACCAAAAAAAAGAAAATGGGTGGTTTTGGTGTTTTACTTCCGTCGTCGAAGGATTAGTGCTGCTGCCGCTGCGATGATAATGATGACAGCTAAGCCTATTGCGACGTATGTTGCCGTTGGCGCTGCGTTGGCTGGCGGGATTACTACGGGGCTGGGTGTAGGTGCGGCTGTTGGAGCTTGCGTTGGCGGCGCAGTTGGTGCGGCGGTCTGTGTTGGGACTGCCGTGGGGACTGCCGTGACTACTGCTACAGGTGCTGCGGCCTTTGGACCAACTAGTAGGTACGTTGTTGATGAGGAGGGGCCGTAGGCATTGGAGCCAGCGAAGGTAGCGGTGACTTTATACGTGCCTGGGACTGGTGGAATCCAGCTTAAGCCGTAGTTCCCACTGGTATCGCTCGTGGCGAAGCCGATGTCTTGGAAGTTGCCGTTGGGGTCAAGAGCTGTCAAACGTACCTGCACGCCCTTTGCGTTTGTGGGCATGGGCCGTTGCTGGTAGAGGTATTGCATCCAATCGCTCATGTAGGCGTCTGCTATAGCAGGGGTGCCCTTGAGTGGAACATCCAAGTCGTAGTTAACGTTTAGTTTTCCTCCTGGCGACTGGTCTGTAACAGTGCCCGTCAGCATTACTCCTGTTCCTTGGGGTACTGCTACGTTTGGCGCTGTGACTGTTGTAGCGCTTGGACCTTTACCGAAGCAGTCGATCGAGTTGTCGTATGCGTTGAGGGCTACGAGTCGCCCATCTGAGATGGCAAAGTTGTATCCTGCGTTTCCAGCGGACATCGAGACGCCGTAGCATTCGTAGTTCCATATGAGTGATCCGTCAGTTGCGTTGATGCATTGCAGAACGTTGCCTCGCCAAATGGGTTCTGTTGGGGAGTGTTCGCCTGCGCCGATGTAGATTTTGCCGTCAGAAATGCAGCCTACGCTTATGGGGTAGTTGTTGCCATAGGGCGATTCGAAAGGTATTGTTGTGGCGTTGTAAGCCCATATGATTTTGCCCGTGGTTATGTTGTAAGCTCGGAGTTGTCCACCGTAGCCTGCTGTAACGAGCATGCCCATGTATGCCCAGCCGGTCATGCCATAGTAGTTGCCGTCATTTTCTGGTGGAACACCTGTGTCGGGTCCCCAGAGTTCCTGCATCGTTTTTAAGCTGTAGCACCAGTACGTCGTTGCTTGTGTAGAGCTGAAGTAAAATACGCCGTCTTCAGGATCAACCTTGGAAAGTGTAACGGTTATGTTGCCTGTTGTCATTGGCGGGGTAAAGGTTTGGTTCCACAATAGTTTTCCTATGTCGCCTTGGGTTGGGTCAAGGTTAATGCACCACATTACACCTGGAGTCAATGGGCCACCTGGTGGGTTGCTGCCAGCTGATCCGCCAATTATGAATTTCCCTTCGCGCACTGCACGGATGGTGTTTAAGTTAGAGTTTATGTTGTTCGGCATTGTTACGTTTATGGAGAAGCCATTTCTGCCGTCGAACGTGTAGTTCATGTAGGGTCGCCACATCCAGTAAGTGTTAGACGTAGTTGTAGCGGGCAGTTCTGTGCCGTGGTCAGTTGCTGGGTAATACAAGCCATATGCGGATTTGTACCAGATTGAGCGTGTAAGGTTCCAGCATAGCAGACGCTGCGTTACTCCTGTACCTGAAATAGTATAGTATGTGAAGCTTCCGTCTGCACCGTAGTACGCAGTGCCAGTAGCTGACACGTTCTGGACCGAGCAGATGTAGTTTCCTGTAAACGCATCGTATATGTTCCATTGGCTGGTGAGGCCTGTGTTCGTGCTTATCAAGTAATCATAGATTCCGTGTTGGTTAGGTAGTTCTGGGTTGTAAATCCAGCCGTAATTGATCAGCCCTTGAGTCATGCTGCCGTCAGCGTCGAAGCCAGTTAGAGGTGTGTACCCTGTTACTGCGCCCGTGGAGTTTCGGAAGTACAACGTTTGCCCTGTGTAGAGGTCTATGCACCATTGGCCGTAAACTGGGTTCTGAGGTTGGGTATAGTACATTTTTCCGTCAACGATGATTGGGGGGCTGAAGCTCAGACCCATGTAGTGATAGCTTGAGAAGCTTAAGTCGCCCATTTGAGCGTCGGCGATACCTCCTGACCATACTGGCCGCGACCACAAGACATGTGCAGTTTCTGGCGCTGAGCCATAAGCAAAGCCTGTCGTGGGCCCGTTAGTTTGTGCAGCGGCCCATGCCATCCAGTTTCCAGTTTCGACGTACCAGTTTCTGTTGATGCCACTTATTGGCCGAGTCCAATAACCTGTTGGAAGAGGAGTCTCCTGGTATGCTTGAAGAGCTGCTTGCTTGACGGTCATTGTTACTGGGTGGCTTTGGCTTGGTCCGTAGGTGTCGTTGACATAGGCGTTGCTGATGGGTACAGTTGGACTGCCGATGTATCCTGGAAGACCAGTAAGTATCTGCGCGGGGAATCTAGCTACGAAGATGTAGGTACCTAGTTTGTCTGGCGTGAAAAGATAGTATGCGCCACCTATCGGGTCCGAAGTGATTGGCCCAACGGTTGTTTTGGTGCCATCTGGTGCGGTGATGTCGACATAGAATTTCCATCTGTCGCCGGCTGCGCCTGCAGCTGTCGGCGGTAGCGTGTTCGCCCAGAACACGATGAGTGCAGGCTGACCGATGCCGTCTGTGCTAGGTGTGAATATGTAGGTGAAGTTTGGAATAGTCCAAGCTGGATCATGCGCGTTTGTTGATGGAAGAGCAAAGATTGCGGTTCCCAAGGATAGTAGCAGGATTACTGAAAGCATTGTGGCTTTTGTTTTGTTTTTGGATAAAATTACTCTTTCTCTGTTTCTCATTTTCTCTTTTCTCTCCTTTATGTTGGTGGTCGAAGTTATGCTTGTATTTCGTATATAACATTTGGCAAGAAACATGCAAATGCTCAAATGAAACGAAAAGAAGCAATAAATTCCAAAAAGAATTTTTGACAAGAACATCGAGAGCTGTACAACTTGATCAAATTGAAACAAGCAGAAAAGAAGAGAAAGAAGTTACCACTTAGACAAGCGCCCGTTGAAGGGCAGCTACCACGTTTTGTTTGCCCATCGCGAGCACGTATGGTCCGAGTCGGGGTCCCTGTGGGGCGCCCATCAGGATTGTGTAGAGGGTCTTGAAAAAGTCACGTGGCTGCAACCCGTTGTTCTTGGCGGCGTTGAATATGCCGTTCTGAATCATGTTAGGGTCTTCTGTTGTTGCTAGAACGCTGATGAGTTCGGTAAGGGCTTTCCGCTCTTCCTCTTTTAGAGTGACGGGGGTTTCTTTGATTTCTTCGAAGTCCCGTAGCCAGTTTGACGCGTACTCGATTCGTTGCTTGAGGACGTCGTCTACTCGCTGGTCTTTCTGTAGGTAGCCGTAGCTGCGCAGTTTTTCAGCTATGAATAGCTCCGCAGCGTCTTTGGGCGCCATCTTCACTAGGAACACCATCAGGTTGTAAGGGACATGCACAGTCGGCTTCGCGGGCGGCTTCATAGCCCAGCAGTACAAGTACAAGCCTTTGAGATGGATGGTTTCTTTTTCGTTGACCTGCTTCTTGCCGAAGTACACGTCTTCCAGGTTGTCCAGTTCGTTCATGTAGGCGGGGATATCGGAAACGTCCAATGTTCGGGTGCCGACGAAGCGTTTGAGCATGAGTAGCAGCAATGACTGAGGGGAACCGTATTGGAACCAGACCTGTGGCGTGAACACGTTACCTGCGGATTTGCTAATTTTCTTGCCGCCCTTGTCCAGAAACATTTCGTACTTTGCGTGGCTGGGCGGTTCAAATTGTAGGACTTCGCGGCAGATGCGGTCGTTTATACGAACTGAGTCTGCGATGTCTTTGCCGTAAGCCTCGAATCTGATGTCGAGAGCTTTCCAGCGGGCGGCGAACTCGCTCTTCCAAGTTAGTTTGCCTTCGCCCTTGGTTATGTCGGCTTCGCCCTGATGGCCGCAGCCTTCGATGAGTCTGCCACGGATTTCTAAGCCTTCGCATTTGTAGAGGGCCTTGTCGGTTTTCGGCTCGAATTTGTAGGCTTTGGTTGTATAGATGCGTCCGCAGTTTTCGCAGATAGGGAAGAAGGGCAAAACTTCGGTGTAGCGCTCTTGTCCGACTTCTTCTTTGACGATTTCGCCGACTTTCTGGGCGTTGGCGAGTATGGCGCGGATTTCGTTGAGTAGCAGTCCTTTGTCGTAGACTTCTTTGGCCGAGTAATACTTGTATTCGATGCCGCATCTGTCCAGCGCCTCCAAAAGCAGACTGCTCATGTGCTTGCCAAAGCTTTCGTGGCAGCCGAACGGGTCAGGTATGCTGGACACGGGGAATCCCAGGTACTTCTCAAGGTCCTTAGATAAACCAGCGGGCACTTTGCGTAAGCCGTCTTTGTCGTCGCAGTAAGCCACCAACTCCGAGTTGAAGCCCAGGTTCCGCAGCGCCAGCGTTACGGCGTAGGAACGGGAAGCGTCGCCGAGGCTTCCGATGTGGGGAAATCCTGAGGCGCCCAGACCCATTTCGGTCCGGATTCTGCTCATGTCTCTGCGCAGCTGGTGTTCTCTGTCGATGACTTTTTTGGCCATCAAATCATACCATGTGCCGTGCCCGATGATTTCTTCACTCATAACCGTGAGCCTTCTGCAATGTGACTGTGCAGGGGAATAAAAAAATGTTTAGAGCCGAAAAGGCTCAGGGTTTCTTTCGTCGCACTGCTGCAACGATGGCTACGGCCCCGAGCACGAAAAGTGCCAGAGCTACCGAGTACAGGGCATTTGTCCGGTACAGCAGCCAGCAGCCGCCTAACGCCATGAGGAGCACACCCATCTCCAATGTGCCGAATGGTTCGCGTTCATATTTCTGCGGGTTTTGGGCGCGCATAACAGCGAGGACCAGCATCCAGACGCCGAACAGAATGAAGATGACGGGGAAGATGTTTAGCCAGTCTGAAACCACGCCTGTTGCATAGAGGAGTATGGCGACTACTGCTACGATGAAGAATACGCCGATGGATAGCAGTTGCCTTCTGCTTTCAGACATTGTAGAGCCTTCTTAGGAGATTGTAGCGCCGCATTCAGGACAGAACTTTGAGCTCGCAGGAATTGAGTGACCGCATTTGGGGCAATTAATTGTAGCAGCTGCTGGAGGCGTCAGAGAAGTTCCGCATTCAGGACAGAACTTTGATGTAGCTGGCACGTGCCCGCCGCATTTTGGACATATTACGAGGGCTGCTGTTGGTGCTTGTGCTTGGACCTGGCCTTGCTGATTCATTATTTGTGGGATGAGAACCATGCCTGTGCCTAAGCCTGCTCCTCCGCCGCCCGATTGTCCTAAGGATTGGGCTGCGCTCTTTACTGTTTCCATGCGAAGGACTGTGTCAGCTGGGGTTCCGCCTGTCTTAAGCCAGAACAGTCGTTCGCGGTATTCTGGTGTGGTGTCTATGCCTTCGAACCGCAGGTCAGTGAGCTCAATGCCTAGACGCTTGAAGTAGTCCATGACCGAGTTCTTGACGATAACGGAGGTTTCTTGGAGTCTCGTGAAGACTGTGACCAAGTCGTAGTGGCTGAGCTCAGCGATTATCTTCTCGTTCAAGAAGCCGCGGAGGAAGTTGTTGACATCTTCGGTAGCGAAGGCGTTTTGTCCGCCGACAACTTCGTTCACGAAAAGCGAAGCGTCTTCGATCTTGAACAAGAATTGTCCAAACACCTGCAGCGGAGCCAACTCGGTGGTTTGTGCGCGAGTGCCCCATTTGCCGTTGAAGACTTTCGTGCTGATGTAGATGACCATGGCTTTGAAGGGTTTGTTCGAGCCGAAGCCTGCGATGCGCGTCAGCAACCCGGTAAGCAGCGGCAGGTTTAGCGTCGTGAGAGTATGTCTGCCGGCATTGAAGATGTCATAGGCTTTGCCGTCCCTGAAGAACACAGCCATCTCGTACTCATGTACGATTAGTTGGGCGCCCCATGTGATGTCTTCGTTTGGGTACTTGTAGATTATAGCATCCGCACTTGCGTTTGTCCATTCTATTACTTGCGGCATTTTAGCTCACTCCTTGAGTTACTTCATTACGTTGGTCAAAAGTGTCTTCTAAACTTTCCAGTTTGTCAGTTACGTTCTGAACCCGGATTTTCAGGTTCGAAGTCTGGCCACTAGCTAAATCTGCCTTAAAGGCGTCGATTTCGGTTGACAGCGCGGTTACGCCATCGAGCAGTTTGTTATCGAAGTCTATCATGCTGTCGAGGTTTTCTTCTTTGACTTTGACAGCGTCGAAGAAGCCGCTGTAACCGTAGGATGCATGGTTAACTTTTTCCACGACGCGGTCCATCTTAGCTAGGAGACGGTCCATGTCTGTTAGGACGTCGAAGTAGCGGCGGTCGGTCAACTTTTGCGAAATTTCCCGGAGGTCCGTTTTGGCTGTGGACAGTTTCAGGTATAGGTGATTCCTGATTAGTCTGTCGCTTTCGCGGCGCAGTTCCTTCTCTTTATAGCCGTGGAAACCTGGAATAAAAGCGGCTATACGCTCAGAAAGGCGCATTTGACCCTTAACATCTGAATATACATTGTTTTTCTCGCTCATTTTCATATCTCCGCCTTTTTTAATATTCGTTGATATAAAAGAGTCGCTTTTAAAGTTTATCAGAGCAAACGAAGCTTAGAATCTTGAAGACGGGATGTCGCCTTTTATAGTTGTTCCCGTGGCGCCGTCAATGAGCAACTGATAGAGGTTATGCTTGTACTCGTACTTGATGAACCAGACGGGTCCATGCAAGTAAACAATCTGCTTCAACGTGATTTCCGTTTGCATCTCAACGATGCGGTCAACTTCCTGCTGGAGCAGAAAACGGTGATGCGCGTCGATCTCTTCCTTAGTCATTTCAACGGCGCTGTCCCGATCGATTTCACTGTTGAGCAACTTGGCGAAAGCCTCAATTTTGCGGAAGTCGTAAGGGATTTTGCCTTCGAGCGGAACCTTGTACTCGCGCGTCGGAAAGCCCGAGGCTTCGCGGGCGAGGATGAGCCAGTCGTACTCCTTTTCTATGGTGCCCTCTTTGACTATGGCTGGGGCGATGCGTTCGAATATGCCCTTGTAAGTGCTCTTCACTTGGGCAGACACAACCCAGAACGGCAAGTAAACCAGGTTCTTCTCAACGAGCTTTGACTTGTTGAGGTCGCCGGGTTTGAGGAAGCCGCCGCTCATCCAGTCCTTGATAGGTTCTTCGATACTCGTTACATCATATTTATTCAAAATAAGCGAGTGCTCGAACGTGAGCGCCTGCCCAGTCTCGATGACGGTTGTGAAGCCACAGAACTTGCAGGTAGCTATAATTTCGCCTGGCTTGAAATCCACAGGAGCGCCACAGTGGCTGCATTTGATTTCTTGAGCGACCACGTCCACGTTTAGACCTTCAGTTTTTCGCGTTTGAGGATTTCTCGGGCGACGATGACGCCTGAAGCAGACGCCTGAATCAACCCTCGGGTTACGCCTGCGCCATCGCCTATCGTGAACATGTTCTGAATCTTCGACTCCAATGAATTCGACAGCTGCAGGTGCGACGAGTAGAACTTAACTTCTACACCGTATAGCAATGTGTCACGCGAATGCACGCCGGGCGCAATGACGTCGAGTGCCTGCAGCATCTCACGAATGTCCGCAAGGTAGCGGTAGGGCAAGACAAAGCTCAGATCGCCCGGTGTGGCGTTCTTAAGTGAAGGCGTGATGACGCTGCGGCTTATGCGTTCGGGCGTGCTACGGCGACCTGCAACCAAGTCACCCAGACGCTGAACCATGACGCCGCCACTAAGCAGGTTGGAAAGCCTGGCGATGTATTTGCCGTAGGCAATCGGCTCCTTGAACGGTTCGGTGAACGAGGTGCTCACGAGGATGGCGAAGTTGGTGTTCTCGGTGGTTCGTTCGGCGTGGCTTCCTCCGTTTACAGTCAAGACGCCGTCGTAGGATTCCGTCGTGACTTCACCGTAGGGTGAAACGCAGAAGGTCCGTACCATATCGTCGAAAATCTTGGAGTAATAGATAAGCTTGGGTTCATAGAGCACTTTGGTTAATCTTTCCATGGCTGTTGCGGAGACTTCCACGCGCACGCCCACATCCACAGGATTATTGACAGTCTTTTGACCCTGCACCTGAGCTTCGGTCTGCAGCCATTCAGCGCCGCCTCTTCCGGGCGCAACGATGACGTATTTGCCGTAGAATTTTTCGCCCTTAACAGTTTCGACGCCTTTAACCGTTTTTCCCGCGTGACTTTCAGCTATTAAGAGCTTCTTCACGTCAGTCCGGGGCATGAAAGTGATTTTGTCTTTCAGCTCCTTGCGCATCATGCGAAGTGTATCTGCGCATTTCTCTGTGCCCATGTGACGGACTTTTTGCTTGATAAGGCGTAATCCTGCCGCGGCTGCTTGCCGCTCGATTTCGTCAACTTCATCGGTGTCGCCACCGTAAACCTGCTCGCTGGCGCCGAATTTCAAGTAGATTCCATCCACGTACTTCACGAGGTCTTCCAAGTCTTTCTCAGTTACGTACTGGTTGAGCCAGCCGCCAACCTCCGTGGACAATGTGAGTTTGCCGTCACTGTAAGCGCCCGCGCCGCCCCAACCCGAAAGGATCGAGCAGGGTTCGCAGTGTTTACACTCTAAGCCGCGGCTTGAGGGGCACTTGCGTTGGTCAATTTCAGGACCTCGGTCGAGAACCAAAACGTTCAGTTTGTTCTTTTCGGTTAGCTCCAATGCTGAGAAGATGCCTGCTGGACCTGCGCCGACGATTATGACATCATACTTCAAAGGGCAAAGCTCCCCGAAACCCAGAGTGCTATGCAGCCACTAGGATATAATTGTAGCGAAAGCAACGGGACGTTATCACCACGCTTTCAAAAGCTCCCTTCAAAAGCGCGCAGACTGCAAGACAGCTACTTCTGGATGTTCCAGCTTTTCGTGTAGCGCTTGAACACCTCGTAATAGTCGAAGGTGACGATCATTTCCTTCAAATTGACAAATATCAACACCACGAATGTGAAAAACGGAATGAGCGAATAGTAATACAGCGGCGTACTCAAACTCGATAGGAACACCATGTTCACAAAACTGGCGCCCGTCCCAGGATAAAACAGCACAACATTGGAAAGGACCAGCGCGCCCGCCAAACTTGGAAGCGCCAGCTTGAGACTTTTCCAGTTATACATCACAAAAAGAGGCACCGCCAAAAGCCCAAAGCGGGGGTCAAAAAAGCCAAACGCCAAGACAACGCCCGAAAGCACCGGGCGCCCGCGGCTAGCCAAGTATATGCTAAGCAGGAGCAGGAACGTCTCCAGCACTTTAGCTTGACCTTCACCCCACTGCCAGTAATAGCTCGGCGAGAAACCCCAATGCGACGTCGGAAAAGGCAGCAGCAGCGCAATGACCATCACGATGAAAGTCAAGGCCAGCCCTTTCTTTTCCAGCATCCGATAGAGAAGCAACGCCATCAGGGGCAGAAGCAGAAACTGAAAAATGTCGAACGCCAAAAGAGCCTGCTGATACGTCAAGGCAAGGAGCGGCGACGTGAGCAACAGGAAAGAGGGCAGGTACTTGAAGGTTTCAGGAGCAGGATTAATGACAGGTTCTCCGCCACCCAAAGCACCGACCGCGTAAATGTGCGCAGGATTGTTCCACAGCCTCCAAACGGCGACGTAGTACGCTGAGAAGTCCTTGGCCAGTATGTGCCCTGATGTGTTGATACCAGGAGACAGCGCGTAAGTCTCCGGATATGCTGCTATGAAAGTGGAAAGGTTCAGAACAATAAGGGCAGCGACACCTAAGGCAAACAACGACAAGCTTAGGCGACTACGGTGCATCATATTACCTCTGGGTTCCGCGCTTGCTCCTTGTTGTTTTGCGGTTGCACCTCTTATACTTTAACAATATCAGGGATAATTCTGCCGTGTGGTGCATGATGGAACCAAAAGGGGAACCATTATTAGTAAAACCTACGCATGTTTATTCATGGAGCGAAGTCAGGCTCATTCAGACCAGAAAATGGTTAACACTGGTTTTATTTTGTCAACTGTTTCTGGCGTACTCATAATCCTTCAAGGAGTTCTGCACATAGTTCGTGCTCAATGGGGGCTGGAGCTCGGGCTCGGCGAATTCCGCAGACATTCGCTCATGGGGATAGACTTCAAGGTGCTCGGCGCGGCTTCCATAGTCTTGGGAGTGATGGTTCTTGTCGGCGCCTATTTGATACATACGCAGGGCAGAGTGAAAGAAGGCGCAATAACGGTCATCGCATTTTCAGCCTTGACTATTGTGGTAGGTGGCGGTTACTTAATCGGAGTAGTCTTAGGTGTCATCGGAGGAGCTCTAGCATACAGCCATTATCAGCCAAAAGAAAAGCCTAAGCCTTCGCAAACAGCCTAAAACAGTGAAACTAATTGCAACAGCTTGCTTCTGCCGCTGAAACGTACAAACTCACTATTTTACGTAGGTACTAAGCAAATAAACTTCAAGACGTTGCCACCGCTGTTCTTGAACTGGTGCATCTCGTCTGCAGGAACAAAAACGGCATCTCCCTCTTTGAACGGCATCGTCTTTTCGCCGTCGGACAACTGGCCGTCGCCTTGAAGGATGAAGACTTCGTGCTCCCACGGGTGCTTATGCAGCGGTGTATAGCCTTTGGGTTCAACTTCGAATACGCGCATGGCAAAATTCGGTGCGCCCATTTCTTTGGTTATGACCCAACGGATTTTGACTTTGGAGGCGCCATCGGTTGTTACATCTTCGAGTTTGACTGAATCATAACGAAAAACCTTCATGTGCCCACCGTCCAGCCGCTTTTCGCGGTTAGTCCTTGATGGCTTCGATGAGGCTCATGATGTTCCACATTTTAACCCGCGTGTAAGCCGGCATGTTGGGGTCCTGTAGAATATCGTCCAGTATACTAATAACGTTGGAAGCCCGCACGGCAGGCGTGAATTCTCCACTCTGTAAGGCGCTCACGGAATCCTTCGCGGCTCGCCTGATGTTTCTCGGCGTGGTGCTGTCTTCGGAAACCTGCCCTAGAACAACTAGCGCTTGTTTTATTCGTTCTTCGTATTCTTCGCTTTTTTTCTTACGCACCATAAAGGGCACCTTCTCCATGTTCGCAGTAATCAAGTTATATAAGCTTTGAGACCTATTTACTTTGGGGTCTAATGGAAATGCAAGGCAAAACCAGCGACGAACACATAAAACGCATGGCTGACCTGCTCCGCCAAGGCGCAACCTTAACCGACCTAGCTTGCCCACAGTGCTCTTCGCCATTGTTTCGAATCAAAGACGGCACACTTTGGTGTGGCAAAGATGAAAAGAAAGTCATCCTCGTCAAAGAGGGCGAAGAAAAGGCTGAAGAAGCCAAAGCAACCAGCAACGCCGCAATGGACAAGCTCGAAGCCACGCTCATGACAAAGGTTCAGGACCTACAGGCAAAAATTGAAAAAACCGACGACGTGGAAGAGATAGTAAAACTCACCACGGCAATTTCGGAGCTTCTCAACAGTCTCGAAAAAATCAAAAGAATGAAGAAAGGTTAAACCCCAGATGCTTGGGCTATACGAAAACTTCCCAGAAACCATCCACCTTGTAGAGACTTACGCATCGACGCTTTCTAGGCAGAAACTTCAGCAAAAACTTGTTTACGTCTTCCAGGAACTTAGCGGCAGAACTTTCAGCTTTGAGGAAATAGGCAACCCCGCGGTGCCTAACTGCTCCGTGATTTTTATGTTCGGCATCGCCGACACGGATGGCTTCAAATTTCTCAATGAGGCACAAGCCCAAAGACTGCATGAAGCAGTATCTTCAGGGTCGCTGCGCGCGATAGACTGGTTCTGCGGCATACGTTACTACAAGAACACGCAGCCAAAGAGGACACCACTCAAATTCGACTACTACGTTCTTCGGATTGTCTTCACCGAAAGGGATACGATGCAGGTTCAGGTTTCTCATGAACGCGGTCCACGATACATCTCGCCCGAAGACTTCGTCTCGTTCATAGTGCGCACCTTAAACGGTAAATCAAAAAGAAATACCTTGCAGCGCAGAAGCGAAGACTAGCCTCGGGTTTTAAGAAACCCTGTTACAGTTTTAAGGACTTCTTTGGCGACCGCCGTTTTTGTTTGCTCCCCGTCGACTCTGACGAGTTCGCCCTTAGCTACGTATTTGAGGTATATTTCGTGGACTTTCTGCTGCGTGGCAAGATCCTCCATGACGCTTTTCTTTCGTCTCAGCCGCTTAAGAACCGTTTCAGGACCCACATCTATGAACAGGGCAAGGTCAGGCTTGAGCGCATGCTGATTAATGATCCTAATCCATTCTAGGTCGAGGCCAGCGCTTCCCTGATACGCAAGGGAGCTGTACAGGTAACGGTCAGAAACCACTACCCGTCCCTCCGAAACCGCTGGCAGGACTTCGTTTTGGACGTGGTCGATGCGGTCGGCGGCGAAGAGCAGCGCTTCCACCAAGGTCGGGCCCCGTTTTTCTCCATAGAGGATGCGGCTTCGGATGAACTTACCGATTTTTCCTTGGCTGGGTTCCGCCGTGAAGAGTGCGTCGTGACTTTTGCGGAGCGTGCGAGCGAGAAGTTTTGCTTGAGTGGTCTTGCCTGAGCCGTCTAATCCTTCGATGACTATGAAAGCCCCTTTCATTTTCGCGTTGCCCTCTCAACGTTAATGGTTAAGCATTAATGGGTAGACGCATAAATAATATTCCACTGGAGCTATGCAAACATGCCCAAAGCCTACTGGGGAGAAATCAAAGACCCCGTCCACGGATACGTCTACATAACCGAAGCCGAAAAAGACATCATAGACAGCTACCCCATGCAGCGACTCCGAAGGCTGCGGCAGCTTGCAGGCTCCGAATACGTCTACCCCGGCGCCAATCACACAAGATTTGAACACTGCGTCGGCGTCATGTTCTTGGCAGGCAAAGTGCTGGAGAACCCCAACATAAGCCGCGTAGCCACCGAGGAAGAAGCCGAAGTCACACGCATCGCCGCCCTGCTCCACGACGTAGGCCACGGACCGTTCTCGCACGTATTTGAACACCTGCTCGTCAGGGACCTAGATCGCACCCACGAGGACATAACGTCGTGGCTCATCGAGAAAAGCGAAGTCGCCGACAAACTCAGCAAAAGGGGCTACCGACCAGAAGATGTCGCGAAGCTGGCGGTAGGCAAGTTGCACAAGCCGGGCAGGGCTTTTTTGGACCAAGTCATCAGCAGCGCTGTAGACGTGGACAAACAAGACTTCATCGTACGAGACACATACCACACGGGCGCTGAGTACGGCTTCATCGACGTTTTCAGGCTCATCCATGCGCTCGATGTATTGGGCGAGAACCTTGCCGTCGAGTTGGGCGCCCTTTCAGCGCTTGAGAGCTTCATTATCGCCCGCATCGAGTCCTTCAAAAGCATATACTTCCACCGAGTCGGCAGAGCAGCACAGATCATGCTGGCGATGGCTATGGAGAAAGCCAACGAGGAACTTGGCTTAACCAAGTTCAAGACGCCCGAGGAATACCTGGAGATGGATGATTACACGGTTTGGTCAGCCGTCAAGAAATGCGCGAAGTCGCGTTCGATAATTGAGAACTTGGAGCGGCGACGCATGCTCAAATGCGCCTACGAACGCACCTTCTATGACAAAGACACCATGATTTCAAATATCTTCAGCCGAGACGCCTACCGCCAGCAGATCCAAGCCGAGATCGCCCAGGAAGCAGGCGTCGCAGCAGAGGCTGTCGTTATAGATGTGCCCACGGTGCCTTCGGTGCCATATCATCATTCGGCTTTGATGGAGAACATGGAGATTCCCGTTTTCAGCAAGAGCGGCGCCAACGCCAAAACCATGTACCGCCTCAGCGAAATCAGCAAGGTCTTCGAAGCCCTCAAAGGCTTCATCAACATACTGCGAGTGTACACGGACGCGGAAAACCGTGAACGCGTGGAGAAAGCCACGGCGAAAGTGCTGGGTAAAATTCCATCCACCGCCAAAATCTCCTACTAGAAAAGGCTGATAGAAAACGTTTAATCCGAGGTTAAACGTGAGGACATGTAAGCGGGAAGTAGCAAGGAGCGGAGACGTACGGAATCCAAGAACAAGGTGGAAGACCCAAAAGTCCTCAAAGTCAGAATTCGAAAAGGCAAACAGCAAGGGCAAGCCACGCTGTACTCGCCCAAGGACGTCCGTCGCATCGTAGAAGAATTCGTTTCATCGTGGATACGCGGCGACATAATCATCCGCTTTCCCACAGCAGCAGAACTCAGCAAGAAGAACCCGCTAGCCATCACCTTCCCAACTGACCCATCCATAAACGAAGAACTCAAAATCAAAGAACACTACATAGACCTGCTCCTAACCTGCGCCGGAGTCAACCCCGCCTCAGCCGAGGAACAGGAGAAAGCCGTCACCGAAGTCTTCCGCATGCTCCTCATGTTCCGAAGTGCCAACCGCATCGAAGGCAAAATCATGTCCAACGACCTAGACAAACGCCTCGCAGCCATAGAGGAGAAACAGCAAAGCACGGCCAAGCTGGTTGAGCAGATAACTGGGTTTTTGTTTAAAGAAAAAAAGCCTACCTCATGAACGCCTTGTCCGATTGAAGGGTAAGGTTTATTCGAGGGAATTTGCATTCTGCTTGTGCGCTCTTTTAAAGCGTGCTCCGGTAGTATAGTCCGGTCAAGTATTCCGGCCTTTCGAGCCGAAGACCCGGGTCCGAATCCCGGCCGGAGCACCATTCCGCTACTTTATAGACCCCAGCTTTGGGTAATCGTTTGATGTCCCGAAGATTTTTTCTTGTCTTTGTCGGGTTTCTTGGCGCCTTTGAACCGATTAATCTTGGCTGTACCGCCTTCCACGGAAACCCAGTAGGCGTTGTTGAGGTTTCGCTTGTAAACGAACTTTGTTACCACCCGCTGCAGCTCCTGCGGCTGAATCTTCTCAGAGTCCAGCTCCAGTTTTCCCTGGTTCGAGTTAACCTCCACTTTGAGAGTTGACTTCAAGAATTCGGTCAGGTGCTGCTTCTCTTCGCTTAAGTCGCCTAAATCGACTTGCAGCTTGTTGTTCTTGTGCCCAAAGAGCAAATTTGCCACCACATATGCCACAGCGCTTCTAGTATTAAAAATCTGTGAAAGAAAAGCGTGTCAACGTAGCTTGAGAAAAATAACTATTTTCAAACTCAGCCGCTTTAGTTTCGGCCACAAAAACATAAATCAAAGGTCACCGATTACAGAATCACGGTGCGATTATGCCAGCAGACCTATCTTCAAATTACAAGAAACTCATCGAGAAAAACAAAAACCTCATAATCCTCGGCTCAGCCGAAGCCATAATCAGCTGGGACATGGAAACCAAGATGCCCCCCAAAGCAGTGCAATTGCGCAGCGAGCAGCTTGCATTGCTGAGCGAAGTGCACCACAAAATGAGCATCAGCCCAGCAACCGGAAAACTCCTTGAAGCCAGCCAAAAAAACGCCGGATACGTGAAGCTTGGCGACATGGAGAAACGCAACGTCCACCTCATCAAGAAAAACTACGACGAACAAACAAAGCTACCCACCAAGCTTGTCAAGGCCATGGCTAAGCAGCAGGCCGTGAGCGTGAACATTTGGAAGAAGGCGAAAGCCGTCAAAGACTACGCCATGTTCAAGCCTGAACTGCAGAAGCTCGTGGACCTCAACGTAGAGGCGGCAGAGATCTTGATGAAAGTCAAGCAGACCAAGACGCCCTACGACGCGCTGCTGGACATCTACGAGCCGAAGATGACCGCTGAAGCCACGGCAAAAGTGTTCACTGATCTGCAACAGGGACTGAAAACGCTCCTATCAAAGATTGCAGCTTCAAAGAATCCAGTTAAGAACGTGCCGCAAAGTGCCCCGGTGGAAAAGCAGCGAGATATTGCCCAGATGCTCATGCAGACGCTGGGCTACGAGACGCCGCCATCGCCGAACGCCGCGGGCAGGCTGGACGAAACAGAGCACCCGTTTACGACAGGCTACTACGATGACGTGCGCATAACTACCCATTACCATCCCGACAACTTCGCCAGCTCCATATTCAGCGTCCTCCACGAGACTGGACACGCCCTTTACGAACAGGGCTTGCCGCAAGAGTGGAAGTACCTGCCTGTCGGCTCAGCCTGCAGCATGGGAGTCCACGAGTCACAGTCGCGCCTATACGAGAACGTCATCGGACGCAGCGAAGAATTCTGGACCTCGCTCTTCCCAAAGATGAAGAGCCTCGCCGCGCCCAGCCTCACAAACCTGAAATTCCCAGATTTTATCCACTTCATCAACGCCGTTGAGCCGAGCAAAATACGCATCGAAGCCGACGAGGTAACCTACTGCCTCCACATCATCATCAGGTTCCAGATCGAGAAAGACCTGTTTGCCGACAAAGTCAAAGTCAGCGAGTTGCCAGCCCTATGGAACCAGAAGTACAAGGAAATCATGGGCTTAAACATCGAGAACGACTCAGAAGGCGTCATGCAAGATACACACTGGGCCAGCGGCTTGTACGGGTACTTCCCAACATACGCATTGGGCAACGTTTACACGGGACAAATCGTCGCTGCCATGCAAAAGGAAATGCCCAACTGGCGAGTGGAACTGGCAAAAGGCAGCCTCGAAAGCGTGAGAAAATGGCTGAGAACTCACGTTTACTGTTACGGAAACCTATATGACCCCGTGGACTTTGTCAAGAAAGCGACTGGAACGGAACTTACCGTCAAGCCATACTTGGAATACTTGCAGGAAAAATACGGCAAACTTTACGGGTTCTGAGGAGCCTCTGCTTTTGCCTCGGCTTCGACTTCAGGTGTGCGCTTCGTTAGCGCATTGTAGACAGCGAGAACTATCAGACCGAAGAAACCTATAACAAAGAAGAGGACGCCTATCCAGCCGACAATATTGTTGTAGTAGTTTGCGCCGTACAGGAAAAGAAAAATCCCTAAAATCATCAGTGCGACGCATATCCAGTCTTCACGCGACAAGCTTTTTGGCTCCAGTGAAATTGTTTGAAAAGTTAACATGCACCTGCGTATATAGAGTTACCGTTTAGTCATTCTCAAAAGAGCAGAATTGCACTGCCTTCGAAGAAAAATCCCTTGTTTTGGGCGTCTAACCGACAGAGCTTTCTTAAAACGCCGAGAAAAGATTAATGTGATCGATACTGTCCGACAGTTTTATATACCAGATGCCCGCATTCTCAACGCGGAGAAACAAAGAATGTCGGGTATTGACGCTAAAAAACCAGAGTCGAGAGAAGAGCTGATAAAAATTCTTACTGAGGCTGTAAAAAAAGAAACTGCTGTGAAAGAAAAACCGACAAAGCCGACAATTTTGGGAACCGCCAAAATTCTGAGCATACACCGAGATACGCTTTATACATGGATGAAGGAATTTAACGTTGAGTTCAAGGATGTTTTGAATATGATTCCGACAGTTGCTGTGGATTATGCACCCGAAGCACCCCCCGGCAACGTGTATCTAATCGGAGAATCCTTGCTAGGCGACGGAAACGAAGTTGCACACATTGACCTCATGATAGGCAACAAAGACGGCCCCATTGGCCAAGCCTTCGCCCAGGGCTTGACTATGCTGTCGGCTGGGCATACACCGTTGTTGGCAGTCATAAGGCCTAACTTACCGCCTAAGCCTCACACGCTCATCGTCCCCAAAGTCACAGTTAAAAGCATGGAGGACGTGGGCAAAATATTCGGCCCCGCCCAAGCTGCAGTCGCCAAAGCTGTAGCCGACTCCGTTGAAGAAGGAGTCATCCCCATAGACAAAGTGGACGACTGGGTCATAATATGCAGCGTGTTCATTCACCCGCAAGCAGCTGACGCCCGCAAAATCTACCAATACAACTACGGCGCAACAAAAATGGCAATTCAACGCGCACTCAAGAAGTACCCATCGATCGACAAGATCAACTTCGACAAAGACCGCGCAAAACACCCCATCATGGGCTTCAAAGTGCCGCGCCTCTGGAGACCACCATATCTGCAAATTTCGCTGGATGCACCAAGCCTTGAGAGCGCCAAGAAGGTTCTTTCACAGATACCAGGAAGCGACAGAGTCATCATCGAAGTTGGCACCCCACTGATTAAACGATACGGCACACGAGTTATCAACGATCTTCGAGCAGTCGCAAAAGACTTCTTCATGGTCGCAGACCTCAAGACATTGGACGTTGGCAAAGTCGAAGCAGACATAGCTTACGAGGACACCGCAGACGCCGTCGTCGCTGCTGGACTCGCCCCACCAGAAACACTTGACGCCACCGTACACGAAGCCAAGCGCATGGGCATCTACGGCTTCATAGATATGCTCAACGTCGACGACGTGCTAGGCAAGCTTAAATCACTCAAAGAATTCCCAGACGTCATCATCCTACACAGAGGCATCGACCAAGAAACAGGCAGAAGCAGCGGCTTAGAACGCATCGCCCTCATCCGCCAAGCCTTCCCAGACAAGAAATTCCTCATAGCAGTCGCAGGAGGCATCGTCCCCGAAACAGCCAAAGAAGCCCTCGAGAAAGGCGCTGACATCCTCATCGTCGGCAGGTACATAACACAGAGTAAAGACATCGAACGCTCAGTCAGAGACTTCCTAGAATTGACGCCAAGCATGCGCGAAGACGTAGACCTCTACCGAGTTCACGTAGAGTAAACGTCAACAATTCAACACTTTTTTCTTTTCTTCTTTTCAACGCCGCGTACAAAATACTATGAATACGAACGCAACCGCGAAGAGGCCCCCGGCGATCGCAAATGTCGTCAAGTACCCAATGGTCTGAGCCAAGTAAGGTCCCAGGAAAGAACCGGATGCAGCTCCCAGGCCGACCAATACGTCGAAGATCGCGTTGTGTCCAGGCGGCAGAAGTTCCATCGAAAGTGCGAGTGTCAGAATGTAGTAAACTGCGTAAGCGAAGCCGAGTGAGATCAGAATGAGCCCTGCGAGGATAGCAGGTGCAAGCGCTAACTCCGCAACAGCGACGAGCAGAAAGACTAGCGCCGCTCTGAAGAATACTATTCTGCGCATGTTCTTCTTCGCGTTAGAATACACGGAAATTCGGCTGGCAGTGAAATAGCCGAGCATTGATCCGGCCGAGTTTAGCATGTAAATGAGAAAAACCATCGTCTTTGAAAAATTGAGCTGCACCTCGAAAAAGATCGGCAAAGGCGTGAACAGTATGCTCGATGCAAGCATGAAACACATAAGGGCTAAGCCGAAAATCAGGAAACTTTCTTGTTTAATGATGCCTCCTGAAGAATCGCCGTCCATCCATTGGGAAGCATTCTCGATGCCTCGGTAGGTAAAGTCTATTCTTCGTTCTATTCCGACCAGGCGCCGTTCAAAAATCATAAGCGGGTCAGCCACCAAGAAGATTGACAAGACAAACGCCGTAAAATTGAGCCCCGCACACAAGTACAGGGTGTAGGTGGAACTTATGCTGTAGACTGTTGCTATGAGGCCCAGGGCCAAACCGATGAACCAGCCGACTTCGGTGAGCAACTCGTAGCCAGCGTAGGATTTCTCCCATTCTTCTCGGCTAAAATGCTCTGATATCAACACGTTTTTGGGAGATTCATGGGCTACGTGAAGCATCTGCATGATGACGTAAAGGATGACGAACACGAAGACGCTTGTGGTGAGCGTGAAAGCGAAAAGGATGACTGCGCCCGATATGAACGATAAGAGTATGTATATTTTGTAACGTCGGGTTCTGTCGCAAACCCAGCCCCAGAAGAAAGAGGCAGGAATTCCGCAGAAAAGGGCCAGGGAGACCATGATGCCCAGCACGAGAAGCGGAGCGTGGAGCTGCAAAACGACGTAGAGCGGTATGAAGACGCTAAGTAGCCCAAACGCCATTTCGTGGAAGAAGAAACCTAGCCGCCACATAGCACAAAAACGTTCCTAAGTTGAATTAAAACTTTTACCTCGAACGGGCCTCTTAAGCGCGAGTTTTTTTGGCAGTAAATGCGGATAGGCACTCAAATTCCCATGGAGTGACTCTACAAACGATGTTCTTGAAGCATCAGGGTATTCGTGTCCGTAACCCTTAACAAAACCTTCGCATAGTCCTCTGGGAAAGGAGAAGCAAAGGTGCAAGCGCCAAACTGGAGAGGAAAGAAAGCAAAAGCCATACTCTTCACGCTCATGGCAGGCATTCTTTGGGGAACTTCTTTTCCAGTAATAAAAGTCGGCCTCGACTACATGGACCCTTACACGTTCGTTTTTCTAAGATTCCTGGTCGCTTCGGTGATAATGGTTCTAATCATGGGTATCGCGAAGAAACTGAAGTTCCCGTCTAAGCAGAAGAAACTAATTCTCTTCCTCGGCGTAATCAACGGAGTTGCATACGTGATGCAGTATGTCGGGATGAACTACACCACAGCGGCGAAGGCGGCGCTTTTCGTGAGCTTAAACGTGGTTTGGGTGGCCATGATGAGCCCCAAACTGCTTGGGGAGAAGCTGGGAACTCGGAAGATGCTGGGTGTGCTCGCCGCCCTCGTAGGCATAATATTCCTGACTACTAACTTGGATGTTTCGCTGCTGACCGAGGGACAGCTCATCGGCGATGTGTTACTCGTAGCCACCGGAGTGGTCTGGGCCATCTTCATTGTCTACAACAAGAATCTAGCCACGGATGGAACTAGCACTCTCCCATCATTAACGTGGATCCTGCTAGGCACCCTGCTCCCGATGCTACCCTTCATCTTCCTACCAGGAAGCCAAACCATAGCGCTCCCACTTCAAGCTTGGCTCGCCATCATTTACACCGCCGTCGCATGCTGGATTATCCCATTCTACCTCTTCATGGAGGGGCTGAAAAGTATTTCACCTTCAACTTCAACGATTTTGCAACTTTCGCAGGTGGTGGTGGCCGCGATAATTTCCAGCATGGTGCTCGGCGAAGCGTTCACTTTGGTCTCGGTTGCCGGAGCGCTCTTCATAATCTTGGCGACGCTGCTGGTCTCGTATCATACGGACAAAAGCTGAGAGCAGACTAATTTGTGTGAGAGACGTAGAGCGATTATGTGTGCTAATGCAGCAAGAATCGGGTCCACAATACTACAACGTCTCAGGTGTCACTTTCAAGGCTGACCAGCGGAACCTCATTTAACCTCATAAACGCTTAATGTGGAGCCAGTGGAGACATCTCCCGCACAACCCCTTTTTTATTGTTCCAATGTGAGATATATGCGGGATTCATAATTTTCGCTTTTGTAAATACAGTCCTTTTTAAGAAAAGAAAAAAATGAAAATGTTTCTTCTGGATTATTAGAAAACATTCATTAAACAAAAAACTTATATGTGATTATTGTAATATAAGAATTAAGCAAAATATCAAAAAGAGCAAATTCAAAAAAGCGCAAATACGCAGGCTAAAATGTGTGACAGAAAGCGTTAAGAGGCTGAAAATAGTGAAAGATAGCACCCAGAAGAAGAAGGTTCCCAGGATTTCAATCGAAGTGTCGGAAGAACTTTACACTGAATACAAGATACACTGCGTTAAAGAACGTAAGGGTTTGTCTGAACATGGAAAAGAAATTATAGAAGAGCATTTGAGGAGTTCTTCAAAAAATGGAAAAGATTGAAATTCCTAAGGATTTTCCGCTTAAGTTATGGGGTCCTCTTAAAATAGCACTGGGAAGTGCTTTTTCCAGTATTTCGAAGGCGCGATGATGGAAAAACAAACTATCGGAGGGCAGAATGAGAATCCTGTAGGGAAGAACAATTTTTCTCTCAGGCTCAGCAGCGTTCTTAATGAAGCCAAAAAGGCATTCGATGATGCGGTACCTAGCAGCACTAAAGAGAAAATGTTTGATTTGAGAACAAGACCTCCACTTTGGATGGAAATCTGTAAAACTCTTTACATGATTCCGCCTGCAATCCCTGTTGGTAGAGATGAACTCATAAAGGCTCTTGGAGACTCTATTGGAAAGAACGATATTGGCTACGTTGAGTTGGATTTTACTCTGAGACAAATGGAGCTTGAAGGCTACTTAAAAATTGAAAGAGGCAGCGAGAATTACTTGCTAACAAAGGAAGCTGCGAAGGTGGTAGAGGTAAGCCAGTCCTTTGAAGAGGTGGTAGTTCCAACAATGTCCAAAATGGTTTCTGCGGAATTAAGAAACCAGAGTGTTCGAAACCCGGACAAATATGCAAGAACGATAATCTACGAGGCAATCAAATAAACAAGGCACGATGGGCAACTTTTGGATAAGCCCTCTCGATTTACTAAACTGCGCAAAGAGCTTGAATCGTCTATAGACAAGTTCGAGCAGCAGATAGGCGTTAAACCCCGAGAGCAGCAAATAGATAAGAAGATAATGCTGATCATTGGCGGGGGAGAGATAGGTACAGAGATAGCTCTCACCGCCCTCAAATCAAAGACTTTCAAATGGCTTGTACGGGTAACGGTTGGAGAGAACGAAGACGAGCCTGTAAGAAACTTGGCACGTTATGAAGCCATTGAACTAGAAAGGAAAAAAAGTAAAGACTATTTTTCTCGCAGAGATAGAGACAGACGGATTCCTTTAGAAGAAGAACTTATTCCGAGAAAGGATGATTTTTCAGCATCAATAGATGAACCCGATTTTAATAATGCTTTTCTCTATATCAAATGCCCAAAACCATACAGAGTCGAATCGCTGAAAACGTGCATTTCCACCTATTGCCCTGACGTGGTAATTCTCGAAGACCCTTTCTTATGCGCAGAAGATTGGATGGATTTGTACGCAAAAATCGAAAAAGAAAAACTCGGAAAAATGCCAGTTTTCATACCTTCGCCGACTAAATCGGTTCATACGCCCTCGGGAGCGTGTCAAAGTGACGTTTTCCTCATCAAAAGAAGCATGCGAAAGTTCCTTTTCGAGGCGATTGACGAGGACAAAACTATTCGGAGAAGACCAGACAAGTTTCTCCTGGGAAAACCAGATGACTTTGTCATTATATCAGAACTGCAGAAGGAACTGGAAAATAACAAACATGATGCACAGTTCCAAAAAATAGAATCTTTATTATGCGATTCGAAGAATGGTTTAGTATTTAAGCTGGATCAGGCATCCTCTGGCGTTGGACAGTTTAGGCTTTTAAAGACAGAAGATTTGAAAGCTGAATTTCTCACAAAACAACTGGAATTTCAAAAAAAGGAATGTGGAACGGAAAATAGATTTTTGGTTATGGAAAAGTATCTTCCAAATAGCGTGGAAGCCTGCGCGATAATCACAAGATACGGCAGCGGCAGAACTGACCTTATGAACCGAATTTACTATAAGAAATATTCTGAAGAAGAAGAAAAAGAAGAAAGGCTCAAAGGATCTGTGAGATTGGCTTGGTCTCTCACTGAAAATAGTCAACGAGACAGAAAAGTGTGGCGTGATCTAAACAAGATTGTCAGATCTGTTGCGAGACGTCTCGAAGTGCCCTTCCTTTACGTTGAGTTCATACTGGATCTTGAAAACATCACAAAGGGAAAGCCCAAAATATACTTGAACGAGATTTCATATCGTCCTGATGACGCAGGATTTATTACAAGAATTTCGCACGAGAAAGACCAGTTCTCTCTGTTTGTCCAATCCATCGAGAACATTCCCGAAATCAAAAAACCTTTTAAGAGTGCCAAGGGAGCACACCTTCTCGGGCCCAAGGGCTCCTACACTTGTGAGACCTTAATTCCTGGCGAAATAATTCATTGGGACGAAGACCCACATTTGAAGGCAAATCTAAACTACGAGTTTCCCCCGTCCGAGACAAAAATAAAAGGTAAACGCCAGGCCAAGCTAAGACTTTACCAAAAGACGCTAGTAGAAAGAGCCGGAAAAGTAGATTATACAAAAATAATTGGATATTTATGCCACTCTTCAGAAGAGGACGGAAAGGATTGGCTGATAGCATTTCAAAGAACACGCGATATAAAAAAAGAGACTGTAAAACGACTCATAGATTCCCTTCCAATAAATGCCTACGGTGACCTCAAGAGGGCAAGAGCGCTCGCCAAGAACGGTTTTTCGCGCAAAGAAATACTCAAAGCAGTTGAAACGACACAATCCACACCGCCCAAGCACGAAGTTTGCCCGGGTAGAATCCAAACTGGCTTCGCCAAACTAGATACCCTACTTTTTGGCGGCATACCTAAAGAGTATGCTGTGGTTCTAATATCGCCCCCCACTGACGAAAAAGAGCGCATAATTAGGAGTTTTCTTGAAAATGGAGCTGAAGCTCGTGAAACAACCCTTTATCTAACAACTGCAGGTTCAAACGCAAAGGACCTATCTGAAAATTATCGGTCAAACTTTTGCCTACTTGTATTTAACGCCCAGGCAGAAACCGCCTTCCCGAAACAACCTAACATATTCAGGTTAAAGGGTGTTGAAAACATAACTGAAATAGAAATTGCCTTAATTAAAGCACTAAGAACAAGCAGTACCTCGGAATATACCGCAAAGAGAATCTGCTTAGAACTTGTTTCCGACGTCCTCCTGCAACATCATGGGGTGGAAACAAGACGATGGTTAAGCGCGCTACTTCCAAAACTAAAGACAAAAGGTTTCACTGTTCTTGCAGTCGTTAACCCGCAAATTCATTCCGCTGAAGATTTAAAGACTGTCACCGATTTGTTTGCGGGCGAAATATACATTCGCGAAAAAGAAACCGAAAAAGGCACTGAAAGATTTCTCCAAATCAAACGGATGAGCGACCAAGAATACGTCAAAGAGGAAGTCATGTTATAATAAGAGCGTGTGCCGTACTAAAAGCAAGTGTAAGGTTTGCTCTGGCTTTCATTTTCTGCCCTCTTCTCTCCTAGTTTGAGTCGACATCCCTCAAGCAGACAAATTTCAAAAAAGTTATTAGTTGAAAAGACTGATATGTTATTTGTTGTCTTGTTTTGTGTTGTCTTCAGGTTAGCCTCTGCTGAACCTGCTTGTTGTCTCCCAAAATGGTAGAGCATCTAAATTGAAGGAAAGTTGCAATTCGAGGGGATAGAAAAAGCTGGAAACTGCCTCTAGACGCTTAGAATTGTTAAAGCTCGAAGGATTAGGCTTCTCTCAAGTGGAGATTGTGAAGGAATTAAGCCAGAAAGCTGCGTGTTCCAGGCGTGCGGTGTACAATGATTTTGAGACGCGGAGCAGTTGGCAGCCGATTTTGCAGGGCGTCGTTAAGCCTGATGAGGTTCTGCTGAAAGTTCTCAACAGGTATGAGCAGATTTATCGTCAGGCAAGTCTGAAGTTGATGACGGTTCAGGGTGAGTTGGCTCAGCTTGGCGCCTTGAACACGATGTTGAAGGCTAATGCGCTGGTGTTTGAGACTGCCGTGCTTCCCGAGTTGATGGGCAGGTTGAAAGTTTTGGAGGAGAAAGCTGCTAAGGGGGTTTTTGTTCCATGAAGCCTTGGCAGCTGAACAGGAAGTTGAAAGGCTTGTCAAACAGAATGGTTGACTCAGCCGAGACAGAGACGAGAATCGACATCAACTGTCTAAGCGAACCTGAAAGAAAGCTTCTAGACAAAGTTCAAGAGATTACTGATGAATATGCGCCCGCGACTCCACCGCAAGATGTCATAGAAAAGAACGCTGATTTGTGGAATAAAGGACTGGAAATCTTTGGCAAGAGAGCCACAGAGTTGTTTGTTGAGGTTATTCCCGCTTCCTTTTGCTGCGATGAGCTGGAAGAATGGTACTTCAAGGTTTACTTCTACAATTTCTGGCTAGATTGGCTTGAAAGCGTCGAGCAGGTGCGCAAAATGCCAAAGGAGCAGCGGGAAGCGCTTGTTTCTGAGCGAAGAGAAATGGGCATGTTAGATGGAGTGTTTCGTCTCCGCAGAAGCCAACCTGAAACAATCCAGAAAAAGAAACCAGCCAAGGAGCCCGCGCCATGAAGCCTTCGCAGTTAACCAAACGAATTGAAGAGTTGTCTGAGAAGCTAAAGCCCGTAGCCTCAGAAGGGATCAGGATAGACTTTAACTCTTTCACTGAACCCGAGCAATTAGTGCTGTTGAAGAATTTTGAGCTCGACGACAATTACCGCGGCAGATGGACTCAAGAAGCCATACTGCAGAACAAAGAGATAATCCTCAAAGGAAACCACATCGTCATAAGCCGAGTAATAGAGCTGTTCCAGTTTGCCATGCCCAGAGCGCTGATGCTCGACGAACTTGAGCAGTGGTTCTTCAAATTCAATTTTAGCCTCTTTTTACAGCGATGGATTGAGTGCCAAAAGAATCTAGGTAAATGGTCGAAAAAGGACAGGGAGGATTTTTTTCGCCACACCAAAATTGAACCCAAACCTGACAAGAATTTTAATCATGAGGTCATAATCGATGGAAAAGAAAATAACAATTAAGGTTCCCGAAGCCTACTTGCCGCTGCTTGAAAATATTCGACTTCTTCAAAAAGACCATAATAACCCCAATGTAACCACGATTAGGCAGCAAGAGCAAATTTGGAGCAGCCTGCAAAAGTACGGTTGGACCTACCCAATATTGGCAAACAAAGATGGCACCTTGGTCGACGGCGAGCAACGCACGGAAATCTGCAAAGCGCACGGAGAATTCTTCGCTCCAGTGCTTCGCTTACCAGTCACCGACGTGGATAGGCGAGTGCTTAGGCAGATTCTCAACAAACTCAAGGGCAAGCACAACAGGGAACTCGACGCGGCTGAGTACATGCGCATAGTGGAAGCGGGCGAGAAGGACTGTTTGAAGGCACTTTTGGCGTCGGTAGGCGAAAGGCTACCCCAAGAACTGCTGGACCGCGAGTTTTCTGTGAGCATCCCCGCGACCTACGAGATAATTGTTGAGTGCAAGGATGAATCTAATCAGAAAAGCATCTTTGAGAAACTAAAATCGGAGGGATACAAACTACGGATTTTGACATTGTAAAACATTGGGAACAAAACGACAGCTTCAGAGCGCAGAGCGTTGTGGGTAGCTTCACCCTTTCTGATGTTAAGCTGGAGAAGCGGTTCCGAGGGGCGCTGCCGATTGAAGAGGATGATTGGCAAGTTGGCGTCATCGTGGGTCGTAGCGGATCAGGCAAAACAAGCATAGCCAAACAGCTTTTCCCCGACGCTTACATCAAAGGCTTTGACTATACACACAAATGCATTCTGGATGACTTTCCACCGGAGCTTGAAACTGGAGAAATTACAAAGGCGCTTTCGAGTGTCGGGTTTGCGTCTCCTCCGGACTGGCTAAAAAGCTACGACTGCCTGAGCCAAGGAGAAAAGATGCGTGTTGACATTGCTCGTGCCCTTTGCCTGGACAAGCCGTTAATCGTCTTTGATGAGTTCACGAGCGTGGTCGACCGTGAAATCGCAAAAGTCAGCGCCTTCGCAATCAGTAAAGCGGTTCGCCGCTCAAAGAAGAAGTTCATCGCCGTAACGTGCCATTATGACGTCGTCGATTGGCTGGAGACGGACTGGGTTTTCTGCACGGACACGATGGAGTTCGACAGAAAAAAAGAATCAGGCCGCCCGTTGAACTCAAAGTTTATCGGTGCGGCACTTCCTTGTGGCAAATATTTCGGCAGTATCATTATCTAGATGGCTCTCTTCCTTCAGCTGCGAGATGCTACACCGCAGTCTATCAGAACAGGCCGATAGCGTTCATCGCGGTCGTTCATACACATATGAAAGCGCGGTACTACCGCGTTGCAAGACTAGTCGTCCTGCCGGATTATCAGGGGATTGGCGTTGGAAAGCGACTCTTGAACTTCATAGCAGAACTGTACAACTCTCAAACAAAGATCCCGTTCTACATTCTGACTAGCAATCCACAGATAGTTCGGGGTAACTTAGAGAGCTGGAAAATTACTCGATTCGGTCACGCAAGCAGAGGTCAGGAAAATACAAGGATAAACAGGGAAATCCATAGCAGTTTGAGCCGCAATCGCATAACAGTATCACTGCAATACATTCCAAAGACGAACTTTCAACCCCGAGATCAGAATCCATTGGAATAGATTATGAACTTATAATAACGTGAGATGGAGTTCTAATAAAATTCATTAATCAATGCTCGAATATACAAGGTATGAGCAAGACCGCTTTCTATCGACAAACCGTGCACCAAGAGCAACTGCACGAGAAGCAAGCACTTGAGACCTCGAAAGATGCGCTAGAACAGTATGAAATTGCTTATTCGCTGTGCGATGAAATTCTTTTTGACATAGAAGAGAACATCGATATGAGAGACGATTATGATCGTCGAGCGACTTTCATAATATTTATCAGATTAATGGGAACTATGCAATCAATAAGATGGTTATTTCTAAAAGGCCATTATTTCGATGCAGCAGTTCTTCATAGGAGTTTTATGGAAAATCTCGGTGATTGTTGTTACATTTCGCAAAACAAGGGCGCTGGCGAAAACTGGTTTAAGGATGAAAAGAGAGGCTATGTGAAAGCGTCTGACAAGTTCAAAGCTATCAGCAAAACGCTAAGGCAAGAAATTCCTGAGGAAGAAACAGACAAGTTTTACCACATATTATGCAAGTTCGTGCATGGCAATAGATTGTCTATTATGACCTTAGTATCTGAAGTGGAGGATGAATACGATTTGGACGAAGCTCTTAGTACAGTACGTTTTAGAAACCCTTCATCGTATGATAAGGGCATGGTTGATAGCGTGGTGAATCTTCCAGTAGTAACCTTGTTGGTTATTCAAGAGTTATTTCCAGAGATTTCAAATTATGATAAGAGACAGATTGCTGAAATCCAAGGCTCAATGCAAAGATTTCTAAATGGTTAAAACGCTCATTGCTAATAGCAGTCAATTGTTTGCCATTGATGAGCAAGGGAGCCATAAAGGCAACCACGATCTCTCGTCATGCTTCTCCCTGTCTGCATTCTTCTCGCCAGAGCGCATCTTGAACGTCGTATTCGAGGTCGCAGATCTTTTCCTGATGGGCTAACATAATCGATATAACCATGGGTTTAGATTATCTGACCTAAAACCTTTAATATCCATTTTAGAAAAAACCATAAAGTCATTTGGGAAATAAAAATACTGCTTACGACAAAGCTTTTTAGCAGTTGAATCGGTATGTGGAATAAGGCGCCCCCAAATAGGTTCGACCAACAAATGTCTCACGCTGTCCTAGTGGGTAAAAAAGAAGAAGACGCAGCTACGGCAGAGCTCGTTGAGATGATAAAGAAGGCGGGCTTATCCTCAAACGCCTTTCCGATTTTCCACTACAAGACGCAGCACGGTAACGTGCTTTCTAAGCCAGATTTTGAAATTGCTAATGGTGGGGTTCATATCGGCAGCGCTAAAATTGGCGCTTCAAAGGAGTTCACCGCTTTTAAGACTGCCCAGGAGTATTCAGTAACCATTCCAATGACAGATGAGATGATGGGACTAAGTCTTGGTGAAGTCTTCGCTGTCACCTACCCCACAAACAAGTCTGAGAAATATTCGCTTCACATTCTTGCCAGAGCGGGTAAGCATGACGAAATTGGTCTCGTTCTAGATACAGTCGAAGAAGTGACCAAAGCTATAGTCAAGGCAGTGCGCGGTGAGTACGCGGAGGTTATCGCAAGAGCTGAGCCAGCCATTGAGGAGGCCAGAAGACTTCTCAATTATGCATCAGAGACACTAGCGGGTTTGCTTAGCGGGGTTCCAACACATGAGCTTGAATCCGTTTTTGGTGGACATGGATTCTTCCATAACGTTCTTGAGGGTGCGCTTCCCCCTGAGAAACGAGACCAGACGCTTCGCTTGGGAACGGCGTTTTTGTTTGTCAATCAGGTTCTTTTTTACACGCTGCTTTCCAGAGAAGGTGAGGAAAGAGCGAAATCATCTTACAAGCCATTGGATTACGAAATTGCACAATTTCCTGAGGAGATACAAGCTCTTTTTGACATAGTTTACGAGAAAGACTATGAACCGATTTACGGCATTAACGTTACGCAATTTATGAAAGATATAAAATCTCGTGAAGCATGTGCCGATATAGCGCGTTCCATACTAGCGATGGCGCCAAAGTTAGACGCAAGAGAACTCGCAGGACAGGTTTTTCAGACTCTCATACCGTTGGAGTTAAGAAAACCACTTGGCGCTCACTATACAAATCCAGGGGCTGCCATGTTGCTTGCGAGGCTGGCTCTGCAAAAGGCAGATGCTACCGTTCTCGACCCTGCCTGTGGAAGCGGAACCCTTCTAATTGCGGCATATAAGCGACTTTTGCAGCTTAACAGGAACGCTAACGTGATTGAACTTCACAAGAAGCTTGTTGAGGAAAGAATAACTGGAATAGATGCAATGGCTTTTTCCGCGCATCTTGCAGCGGTAGGGTTAGCTATTCAGCAGCCTTTGAGCGAAACAAACCATGTTCGCATTGGTCGAACAGATTCAACTAGGTTAAAGCCCGGAACCGACGTATTGCCTACAGGGGAAGCTCTTGCGTCAGAGTACAGACAGAGTACTCTGGGGGAAAGCGCTTTACCTGCAAGGGCGAGGAGCCCCAAGGATTCGCTCAAGGGACCCGTGAAGTTGGGCCGGAGGGAACCCAAACCCTTCAAGATTGAACCCGTTGACCTTCTCATCATGAACCCCCCCTTCACTTCGTGGGAAAACATGGCACCAGAATATCGAAAATCTTTGCGGGTACGGTTCGGTCAGCGTTATAGCAAGCTAATCTTTCTGAGACCAAGTCAGCAACTTTTCTTTCTCTTGTTGTCTGAGAGGTTTGTCAAGCAGAAGGGAAAACTAGCGGCGGTCCTTCCGTTAACAACTTTCACCGTTCGTGCTTTCCATCCATGGATTGAGCACTTTCTTTCTACTTGGACAGTCAAATACCTTGTCGTGGGACTTGGCCGTGCCTCGTTCAGCGAAGACACCAGCCTCACCGAGTGCCTGGTTGTGGCGGAGAAAAAACCGCCAACTCTTGACTCGAAGTTTATCATGATAGGAACAAGAGATATTCCGTCCAATTTTTCACGTCAAAATATTGACGCATTAGTATCACTTGCTGAACGGCTTGAGGACCACTCAGACGAGAAAGTGGCTATAAGGTCATTTCCACAGGAGTTGCTGCGCCCTAAGGCATTAAGCCTAGCTGGAGTAGCGCTTTCCCTGCATGCCAAGTACGACAAAGCTATTTCTGTATGGAATAACGCCCAATCCAAATCCAAGATTCCCTTCATTACTTTCGAGCAATTAGCCGCAGCGGGCTATGCTAGAATTACGGGCGGAATTAGAACAGGGGAGCACTTATCATTCTATGGCAGCAAAGCTTTGGTTGTCTGCCGCTCGGAGGAACGGATGAGAGGTAAGACCGATAGACTTGTATATGTTGGGACTACCGCGAGCATGGTTCAGGTAAGAGATACTATCGGGGACAAGACCTATTCGTTCCCTGTCCGTGTTATGCGTCCTGCCCTTCGGCGTTTCTCCTTTCTGAAAAGCATCGACGCCACTGACAGTTCTGACTTTGCTATCGGCTCGTCCGCAAAACCCTTAGAGGAACTAATGTCAAGAATTTATGGGGACAAAGCTGCGCGAGGGTACTTGACTAGAATAAAAAAGATTTCATCTGACTACCCTGATGGAAGATGGTCAGGTCGAGTGGATGCAAGCTCGGGGGAAGTGTGCCTGATGCGACGACTTGACCTCGCTTCTCCCAACACAACCGTTCTCTGCGTTTGGGGTCGAAAACCTATTCTGCCAGCTTGCGAAGGTTATGCGATACAAGGAACAAAACCCGAAGTAGGAAAGCTTCTAGCGTTGTGGTACAACTCTACTCCTTTCATTTTGCTTATGTTAGCGCACTCTACCTTGACCAGGGGAACATGGCTCAAACTTGAAGATTTTGCAGTAGAGATGTTGCCATTGCCAAGCCCGCAGAATCTTACGGTAAAGCAGGTCGAAATGGTCAACCGAACTTTCGAGCGAGCGGGAAAGTCAGTATGGCCTTCATTAATGAACCAACTAAAAGACGAATCAAAAGGGCGGATACTTATCGACGACCTGATGTTACGCTTAATGGGGATTAATTCGCCGAAAGAAAGGGCTAGGCTAAGTCACGTAATTAGACTTGGTGTACAGGCAGCGCTTGAAGCTCTCCTGCAAACCATGGTAGGGGCTCACATTGCAGACGATGAAGAAAGCGAAGAAGGTTCATAGGAGATTGAATGCAACCGCTGACATCATTCTGTAACTATCACCTGAGCTGGGTTTTGGGGGTTCGGAAGTATAGCTTCGATAAGTGCAAACCATTTACAAAAGACATATGAAGAAACTTATGTCGCTTCGCCCTTATTCCTGGTTGGGCTTGGAAGTTGCCAAATTATCCAAACCCTTCAATGAAATATGGAATAAGCAGGTCCCATATTTGCAAGGTTCTATTCAATCAACACCAAGGGAAGGACAAAAATCCAAATTAGACCTCAAAAATTAGATCTACATCTTCGAGAGTTTTACGTTGATTATATGTTTGTGGTCGTGATTGCGCTCGTTTAATGTCTGCCGGAGTAAGCCTATGCTCTCTGTGAATGCGCCTTAGTTCTTTCATCGCTTTCCAAAGGATTTTTTCTCCCGTAATGATTCTGTTTCCTTTTTCATCTTCTTTGTCAGTTGTCTTAATGATAATTCTGCAATTACCTGCATACTCAAAACTTGAGCCTTTTGGAGGGATAATTCGCCCATCGTCATCAGGCATTACAAACGTATACTCCCCCGTGTTAGAATCAAGCCACTGGTGCGTAACGACAATTGCTTCAAAAAGCGTTTTTCCAGTTCCATTCCAGTTATCTGTTGTTCTTAGCTCGAAAGCCTTGCTGAGCGGATCTTTGGGACCTTGGCATTGTAGTTCAGATTTTTCAATTACAGGAATGTACACTGAAAGCAAAGCGGTAATACATTTTTCAAGGCAAGGTTTAGACGGGTAATATATTTGGATCTTGCCAGTTCGAGAAACCAAAATTTTGGATTTAATCTCTTTGAGGTTTAGAGTAATCTGGGCATTTGGCGATTCGCCCCCCTTAGTTTTGCGTCCACCTCCAAACTCAAGTTTTATGCCCAGCTCTCCAGCTTTCTCGGTCACCGCTTCATAATCAGGAGGCTTAGTTTGGTAAACCGTTAAGTAAAGACTCATTCTTAACCGAAAAAACCAGTGGTTCTGACTTGTATATAATACTAACGAGTGTTAGAACATGCCACATAAGCAAACAAGAAAAATAATTAAAGTCGGTAACAGCCTCGCAGTGACAATTCCAAAACCTTGGCTCAAATATTTTGACTTGTCAGAAAAAGATCATGTAACAATTCTCTCAAATGGCGCGCTAGTCATTCGACCAAAAAAAACCGGGGAGTAACCTAATGTTGAAAGCGCTGGTCATTGCTCCAAACGACAAAACAACCGAAGTTGGCTGCGTGCTTGCTATTGCTAGAGCTGAAGCTCGCCGACGTGAACAGAATGTGGTAAATCCTCCTATTACCGCTTTGCACTATCTCCCTGAAATTGGAGTCTACGTTGCAGTCTACGAAGTCACAGAGACAGTAAAGGAGAAACCCCGCAGAGAAGGGTGAATGCAAAAAGTGCACTTTTCCGAGAACCCCTATCCTGAATACTTAACGGGATTACGAGAACCTATCAGCATACGTATCGACACAGGGCTCTATTCAGCCTTCAAACCATTAAGCAAACGCGTTTACGGGTCAACCTGCCACGCAGTCGAAGTCTACATGATAGGATTTGTCGAAACCATCCAAAGGGGTGGAGTGCACTTTAGTAATACTGTACAACCCATCAAAATCGACAACATAATAATCGAGAGAAAACTCCGGGAAAGGCGCAAGCTTGAAGTTGAGACAGAAGTCACCGAAAGAATGTTTATGCATTGTGGCATTCGAGACTGCAAAAACGAAGCAATCGCAAGAGGCATTTGGATACAGAGGAACCAGGAATACCTCCTATGCAAAAAACATCTGGAAGCAGCTAAATCGAGCCCCCAAACGTGGAGGCTAATTCCGTGATCAAAGTCTTGAGAGGCAAATGACCCTTGGGTGATCTGCTTGGTTGAGGGAAAGGTTGGCTTCCAAAGCAAAAGCATATTCGACGAAGCCGGTTCTGAAAAAGCAGGGAAGTCGGATCATCAGGAATCCTCCGGCATCAACCCCCTATGCCCACAGTGCGGCTCAAAACGACTTTATCGCGATGGCTTACGGCATTTAGTGGATGGTTCCAGCGTCCAACGTTGGTTATGCAGAGACTGCGCTTACCGATTCTCGGAACCCCCACAAGGAAAACAAGAATGGTCAATAAATAATTCAGGCACCTTAACGTCTAAGCGTCGAATATGCGCAAAGGAAGCGAAAAATTTGACCCAAGCAACAGAAACAAAAACTGTTGCGGGAGACTTAGAGAGACTACCACAAGACGCCAAAGGCTTAATCACAAAATTCATGGCCTACTTAGAACGCGAAGGATACTCAGCAGACATAGGCTACCCAACCACACTAAGGCACCTCGTCAAAGACGGCGCGAACCTGCTCGACCCAGAGAACGTAAAAACCTTCATCGCCCAACAGAAATGGAAAGACAGCGTAAAAATGCTTGCAGTTTACGCCTATGATGCCTTCTGTAAAATGGAAGGAATCAAATGGCAAATGCCAACTTACCGCCAAGGCGAAACCACCCTCTACATTCCTGACGAAAAAGACCTAGACCTGTTAATCGGCATCGCAAGCAAGCGGATGGCAACTTTTCTGCAGTGCCTCAAAGAAACCTTCGCTGACCCCGGAGAAATCCTGCGAGCAGAATGGATAGACCTAAAAGAAAACATCTTCTCAATCAACCACCCGGTAAAACGGCACCTTACAGGCAAATACGCAATCTCGCCCAAACTCACCGCCATGCTCAACGCTCTACCACGAAAAGACAAACGAATTTTCCCAATGTCATATGCCTGCGCCGAAGATTCTCTTAAACAGCTCAGAAAGAGAGCAGCCGCCAAATTCCAAAACCCAGTCCTGCTGTCAATTTGCTTCAAGTCTTATCGTCACTGGGGCGGTTCGATGCTGGCGCACGTGACAAACGGGAATATTCTCATCATAAAGAGGATGCTTAGACATAGATGCATTCAGAATACGATGAAATACATCCACACGATAGAGTTCAAAGAGGAAGACTACGAAGAAACCGTCGCAACAACACCAGAAGAGTTACGGCAACTTGGCAAAGCAGGTTGGCAAAAATACGATGAGATGACGCTTAACGGAACTCAAATGCACTTCTATCGCAAGCCAAAGCGTTTCGGTGGTTTAAGAAATTCTCTAGTATAAACTAGATCTCTATGGGATAAACGCTTAATAGAGAGAGTTTCACCTTGATACTGCGCTAGAGAGTTGACGCTTATGGCAAAATTCAAAGTAATCGTCTCCGACCCCCAAGCCGGAACCTCCAAAGTCGTCGAGGTTGAAGAAGCCCGCGCCGCACCGTTTATCGGCAGAAAAATCAGCGATGTCATGGACGGATCAATAGTCGACATGCCAGGCACGAAGGTCAAGATAACCGGCGGGTCGGACAAAGACGGTGTCCCCATGAGGCCTAACGTTCACGGTGGAGTCCGCAGAAGAGTAGTCCTAAGCGGAGGAGTCGGCTTCAAACCCAAACGAGAGGGCGAGCGCAAACGCAAAGCAGTCCGCGGAAACATCATAACAGACGAAATCGTCCAGATTAACATGAAAGCCGTCGATCAGCCAGCTAAGCCCAAAGAAGCCAAGGCCGAAGCCGCAAAGCCTCAAGAAGCGCCTGCAGCCCCAGCTTCAGCTTAGTCGTCAAGCCTTATTAACACCTCAACATTTATTCTTCATCAAACTAATCCTTAGGATTTAGTGGAAACAACATGAGCAGCCCAAAAGCACTTCCCAAACAGCCCGAAGTCAACATTGGCACCATAGGTCACGTCGACCACGGAAAAACCACCCTAGTGCAGTCACTGACAGGCGTTTGGGCGTCCCGACACAGCGAAGAACTCAAACGAGGCATCACTATTAAACTGGGCTACGCGGACCTGCCCATCTACAAATGCCCTAAATGCCCCCCACCCAAAAACTACTCCACCAAACCCGAATGCCCCTCGTGCGCCGAAACAGGCGAGTTTGTCCGCTCCATAAGTTTTGTCGACGCCCCAGGCCATGAAGCGCTGATGGCAACGATGCTTTCGGGCGCAGCCATCATGGACGGAGCCATACTCGTAATCGCCGCTGATGAGCCCTGCCCCCAACCTCAGACGCGGGAGCACTTAGCTGCGGCCGAAGTCATCGGCATAAAGAACATCATCATCGTCCAGAACAAGATCGACATAGTAGACGAGAAAAGGGCGATGCAGAGTTACCAAGAAATCAAAAACTTCATCAAAGGCACGGTCGCGGAGAATGCACCCATCATCCCAGTTTCTGCTCAAAGGGGCATAAACATCGACATCCTACTAACTGCCATACAAGAAATCATACCGACTCCAAAAAGAGACGACACTAAACCGCCGTTTATGTACATCATCCGCTCCTTCGACGTCAACAAACCAGGCACTCTCATCGAGGAAATGGAGGGCGGCATAGTCGGCGGAACCATAGCCCAAGGCAAATTCGCCGTCGGCGAAGAAATCGAAATCTGCCCAGGCATCATGGCAGAACGCGAAGGCAGAACAGTCTTCGACCCCCTCCTCAGCGAAATAGTCAAGCTCCAAGCCGGCGAACAATACGTCCAAGAAGCAACTTGCGGCGGACTCGTCGCAGTAGGAACTTGCCTGGACCCATCCTACTCAAAAGCAGATGGCTTAACGGGCAACATCGCAGGCAAAGCCGGCATGCTCCCACCTACACTCACAGAGCTCACGCTCGAAACGCACGTACTAGAACGCGCGGTAGGAACCAAAGAACTCCTCAAAGTTGAACGCATAAACCTCGACGAGCAACTCCTGCTTCACGTCGGAGCAGCCGTCAACGTCGGAAAAGTCACTGCCGCCAAAGCAAACTTCATTCGAGTCAAACTCAGCAGACCCGTATGCGTCTTACCCGGCTCTAGGGTTGCCATAAGCAGAAAAATCACGTCACGGTGGCGCCTCATCGGCTACGGACTGATAGTTGAGAAACAAGGCAGCAAACTCTAACCTAAATCTACTCTATTTTATCCCTTGCTTAGCGAGAAATTGATGCGCTTTCTGCAGCACATCACGGGCGTTCTTGAAAGTAAGCTTTTCCATGGCACCGTCGTATGTCAGCCACGCATAGCCGATATGCTCAAATGACAATGTAACCCGAGTAGCCGGTGACTCCATGAGGAAGAAGACAACTTCTTTGTAAACCGTCGTGCCTTGCCGCTTGTAGTAGTAGCCGATTTTCTCGCGGAACCCTTCGAAGAAATGCGCGTCCTTTATCCCCGTTTCTTCACCCAGTTCGCGGACAGTGGTGTCCTTCTCGGTTTCGCCTTTCTCTACGTTGCCCTTAACGAAGTCCCAGTGCCCAGCCTCATACTGAAGAAGAAGGTACTTGGTTTCGGGAGTTTTGGCGAATACCACGGCACCGCAGGATTTTTCGTTAAGCATATCTTGCACTTCTATTTTGCTGGTAACTTCATACGAAGTTGAGGTTTAAAAGTGATTCTGAAAAACTTTTGCAAGAATGCGCCTACCAAAGCGGCAACAAGACCAGCAGATTTGCCGTTGCTAGCAAAATCGCTTTGTCCACAGAAGCTCGCGCTCATATTTCTTCAAAGGCAATGTTAATAACGTTTCTTTCAGAGAGAACCTTAGCCGAATTGTGCTCGTCCTACAACATGAAGGTAAATTGCATGTCAGCCGAACCAGTTAAGAAGCCGCCGATCAAAGTTATTGTAGACTCGAATGCCCTTTTCATTCCGCTTGAGCTCAAACTTGACATTTTCGCCGAACTGCAACAACTCCTTAACAGAAACTTCGAGCTGATCCTTCTTTCACCCGTCAAACGTGAATTGGAAACCCTTACTCAGAAAAGTTCCCCGAAAATGCGCAAGAACGCAGCGTTCGCCCTGGAATTGGCGGCGAAATGCACGTATGTTAAGGTATCTGAGAAACCAAACGAGCCAACTGACGAGGCGATCCTTCGAGTGGCGCAAGCTTGGAGGGCACCAGTGTTTACAAATGATAAACTCCTGAAACTCAAGCTAAGAGATATAAGCATCCCAGTGATTTACGTACGAGCAAAATCACGTCTAGAAATTGACGGGTTGATATCGTAGATGTTCAAACTCATTACTCTCCAAGACACTATACGCATTCCGCCTGAGACGTTCGGCAACCCCCTCGAAGCGGTAGGCAAGGAACAAGTCAAAGCCAAGTACGAGGGCGTCGTCGACGAAGAACTCGGATACGTCATAGCAGTCAGCAAGGTTGAAGTCAGCCGCATAGGAAAAATCATCCCAGGCGACGGCGCAACCTACCACAAAGTCAACTTTTCGCTTCTCACGTTCTACCCAGTTATCCAGGAAATCGTTGAAGGCGACATTGTCGAAATCGCCGACTTCGGGGCGTTCGTGCGCATAGGACCCGTAGACGCATTGCTCCACGTGTCACAACTCATGGACGACTTCATAAGCTATGATGAAAAACAAGGCGTCCTTCTGGGCAAAGAATCCAAGCGAAAACTCGCCGCAGGCGACCAAGTCCGTGTCAGAATCACAGCCGTCTCGCTAGGCAGAGCAGGAAGCTCGGGCAAAATCGGCGTCACCGCAAGGCAGCCATTCCTGGGCAAGCTGGAATGGGTCAAGGAAGAAGCAATCGGAGTCAAAGCAGCGCCCGCAGAGAAGGAACCGGCCAAAGCAAAGAAGGAGAAAGCTGAATGAGCGAAAAAGCATGCGCAAACTGCCACTTCATAACGAAAGAAAACGTTTGTCCGAAATGCAGATCCACGACGCTTAGTGAGGATTTCGGCGGCATAGTCATCGTTTTTGACCCCGAAAATTCAGCCGTGGCTAAAGCGATGAAGATTAAGGACAAAGGCCGTTACGCGCTCAAAGTCCGATAAGCCGACAAGCAAACTTTTCTTTCACTTTTATAATAGCGGCAATAGAGTAGAATATGCTCTGCGCGAGTGAATGAGGCACCCAAATGGCAGTCACCTACAAAGTCACACCCGAGGTTCTCTCTAAGTTTCGAGAGCCATTCGGCGTTTTGATTCAAGGCCCCGCCACCAAGACCGTGCAGAAGCTAAAATCTCTTCTTGTTGAGGAAAAGCCGCCTATGGTGATTTCCGTCGGGGACACCGTTTCACGAAACCTGGCCAGGTACGATGTGGCAACGCACCTGTCAATTACCGACAACAAAAGCCACAGAAGGAAACTGCAGCCCCAGAGCTTTCCGGATAAGCGCTTTGTTAAAGTCAAGAACCCGCAAGGAACAATCACCCCCCAAGCCGTAGCAGCACTGCAAGAAGCCCTCGAAAGTGAAAAGCCCGTTCACATGCTCGTCGAAGGCGAAGAAGACCTCCTCACGCTCATAGCCGTGTTGCACGCGCCCCAAGACGCAATTGTCATTTACGGGCAGCCTCACGTGGGGGTAGTCGTTGTGAAGGTGACTCCCGAAAAGAGGGCGGAAGCGCGAAGAATCCTGAAAAGCATGAAAACCAAAAAGGAAGAAAACTAAGGCTGCTATGCGCTATAGTCTCTCTCTGCAGGCTTCGCACTTTGCTGCTTGCCAGGTTCAGGGATGACGGGCAGCGGAATTGGCGGAGGAATGCCCAGAATTCTGGAAACGAGAATTGACTCGGTGAAGACCACGTTCGATATGGATTGCAAGATCACGGGCGTGGGCGGTTTCTTCTGGTCATAGTCCTTGAGGATTTTTTCTATTTCGGGCTTGTCGCCTTCGACGGATGCGGTTCCTTTGAGGCTCAGCTGGGCAATAGAAGGATTATAGCTGATAGTCAACACGAAGGGAACTTCGAGAAAAGTTTCGGATTTCTTGTCGATGCTGATGATGTTGATGTTCGTGCCGACTTGGATGTTAGGCGCTGGCTTGCGGGTGTCCCAGAAGCGTTCGGCCGAAATGCTGGAGATTGACACGTTGACCCTAATCATGATTTACCATCAAGGGGACTATCAGCGAATCAACGGCTTATAACTCTTCTCGCCTTAAGCGCGTTTGTACCTTGTAAAGCCGCAGTGGCCGCAGGTGAATCTTTCGCCGTGGTCAGCCATAAAGTAGCCTGGACCGCATCGTTCACATGAAGGGCGCAACCTAGAGACTTTGTCGCCTTCACACTTGTAGATGGCGTAGATGCCCTTCTCTTCTTTCTTGGGCTTCTTCTCAGCTTTTGGCGCTGCAGCTGCAGGCTTTTGAGGTTTGGCTTCTTCTTTCTTTGGTGCTTCTGTTGGCTTCGCTGGTTCTTTTGTGGCTGCTGGTGGAGCTTCTTTCTTGTCTGGTTTCTTGGACATTTTATGCTTTCGCCTCTTCCTTTGGTTTCTCTGGCGGGCTGTTCCGTTTTCGGATGTAGTCGGGCTCGATGATTTTGGCTTGTGCTTCGGATTGGTAAGCGGTGGCTTCGCCGACTGTAATGCTCGTGCCTGTCAGAGTGTTCATTTTCTTGATGAAGACGAGTTTGTCGCTGACTTGCAGTTGGCTGGCGACGGATCGTTTGATGTCCAGCCGTCCAGGGGTTTTTGCTTGATTGTGCTCGACTGTGAACTGGACTTCTGTGCGTTTCAGTACGGGGTTTTCTTTCTTTGAGACGATTTTGAGTTCCATGATTTTTCCCTTGCTTGGCGTTCTACTTCAGCGGCACGTACATTGACGATCTGGATGCACCAATACCAGGAGTGCCGTGTCGTACGGGTTTGTTGGTTATGGCGAATTCGCCAACGTAGTGTCCGATCATTTCGGCTTTGATGTCTAGGGCGACGAATTCTTTGCCGTTGTGGACGTGGAGTTTGGAGCCGACCATTTCGGGCAGTATTATCATGTCGCGGACGTGGGTTTTAACGGTGACATCTTTGCCTTTTTTGATTGATTCTTGGGCTGCTCGCATTTTCTCTAGCAGTATGCGTTGTTCAGGCGTCAAGCCACGCTGGAGGCTGCGGCGCTGCCTTGAGGGAAGCAGGTTTATGAATTCGTCCATAGACATGCCTTGCAGGCTGACTATCGAGTGGCCACGGTACATGAATTCTTTAGGCATTTTTCTTCATCCTTCATTGATTTTGAGTCGCTATAAACTTTCTCCTATTGGATGGCGCGTTTCTTTTTCTGTCCTGGTCCTCTGGCGGCGATCAAGCCAACTTTCTGACCTGGAGGTGCGCCGTGCGAGGTTGTGGTGCATCTGCGTGCACTGCGTTTGCTGCTGCCGTAGGGGTGAACCGCGGGGACCATTTTGCGTCCGCTGCATCGTGGGTACTTGTGACCCTTGGCTTTCATGAGGTGGAATTTCTCTCCTGCCTTCAAGAAAGGCTTGTCAGTTCGACCTGCAGCGGCGATGACGCCGATGGTTGCCATACAGTAATCGTTAACGTATCTTGTGCGTCCCGATGGTAAACGGATCATGGCACCTTGAGGTGTGTGACCGACGACGGTTGCGTAGGCACCCGAGGACTTGGCCATTTTGCCTCTATCGCCCGGTCGTAGCTCAATGTTGCAGACGAGGACACCTTCGGGGATTTTTCCCATCGGCAATATGTTGCCGATTTCGGGTGATGCCTTTCCGCCTAAGCCGATTTGTTGCCCCTCATGGGTTCCTTCGGGTGATGCGATATAGCAGTTTTGGCCATTTTCGAATTTGATGAATGCTAATGGTGCTCCTCGGCCTGGGTCGTGAACGAGTGATTTAACGACGCCGGTGATTTGGGTTTCAAACACTTCTTTGGGGCTTAAGGCTGGGTACTGCGCGGGTGCTACGCGTTTGTGAGTTGAAGCGCGGTAAACTGAATTGCCACGCCCACGTCTTTGAACACGAATTCGTTTTCCCATAATCAGTCCTCCATGTATGTTTACAAGATTCCTAACTTGATGGCTACGTCAGATGCTTTATACTCTGGCGTGAGCTTGACGAAGGCTTTCTTCTGTGCCTGCGGAGTGATGAGCATGGTGATTTTGGCTACTTTCACTTCGTAGAGCTCTTCTACAGCCTTCTTGACGTCTGCTTTGCCTGCCTTCAGGTTGACTATGAAGATGAGTTTGTTGTCTTTTTCAACCATGAGGCTGGCGGATTCCGTCATGAGTGGATAGTATATGACTTCGTGGGATTCCATTATGCGTTTTCTCCTTCACCGTAAAGTTTCTCTAGCTGTTCGATGGCGCCGCTTGTCCACAGGGTCAGTCTGCCCGGGTGAGTGCCTGGCGCCAAGATTTCTGCGTTCAGGTTTTTGACTGTGATTATGTCGACTCCGGGTATGTTGTGGGCTGCGTTGATGATGCCTTTGTTTTCGGCGATGACGATGAGGGGACCGACTGCTTGTTTAGTTTTTCTGCCGCGGTGCTTGCCTTTTCCGGCCCGGACGCTTCGGCTTTCGCGAACGCGGTAGATGTCGGTAAGCAGGCCTAAGTTCGTCAGGGCTTCTTCAACCTCCGCTGTCTTGGTGAGTTCGGCAAGCGTGTCTGTGACTATGAGGGGGATCTCCAAGACGCCTTCGACTTCGTGTCCTCGGGCAGCAACTGCTTCTTTAGACGCCGTAGCCGCGATGGCAGACAGAAGCGCGAGATGTTTTTCTTTCCTGGGAATTTCCTTGACTATACGGGTTTCCACTTTTGGTGGATGGCCCTGTCTTCCCCCAACGGTTCCTGGGGCAAACGCTGCTCTTCCGCCGCCTCCTTTTTCGCGTGGAATACGGGCGATTCCTGAGCCGGTGCCTCGGCTTTCTGCTGATGTTTTCTTTCCAGCCATTGGGTCTCTGCCTTGGTGCTGGAGTCTGTGTGATTGGATGGAGAGGACTGCTCGTTTTATGACGTCTGGCCTTAGGGGCGTGTCAAAAACTGAGGGAAGGTTTGCTTTCCCTTCGGGTTTTCCTTCGAGGTTAAAAACTTGTGCGGTTTTTTTAGCGGGCATTGTTTTTCACCGTTACTTTCCTTGAGGGGATTCCACGGAAATGTAGGTTACCTGTGGGGGTGCCTCTATAACTTGTGTTGGTGGTCTGGCGGGTACGCGGAGTTTTATGGTGCGTTTCTCGGTTCCTGGGACTGAGCCTTCGATTATGATGTAGCTAGATTTGAGGTTACCGTATCGGAGGAAACCACCTTTGACGTTGACGTCTTTGCCGTCTTTGCCCATCTTGAGGATGCGCTTGTTGTATTCTATGCGTTGGTGGTAGCCCATTTGTCCTGCGCGGGGGATGCTGTACATGAGGTGGTGCGGATTCCACGGTCCAAGGGTGGCGATGCCGCGTTTGGTCTTGCGACCTTTAGCTTGCAGGATTGTGACGCCCCAACGTTTCACGGGTCCTTGCCAGCCTTTGCCCGTGGTGATGGCAGCTATGTCGGTGTACTGACCGCTCTTGAAGACCTCTTCAGCGGTGACAGCCTTGCCGATTAGGCTCTTTGCGAATTCGATTTGCTGTGGTATGGTTCCGCCGCCGATTTCGATTTCAGTCACTTCAGGTTTCTTCTTGGACAAACTGGCCTGACTTGGCTGAGTGGCGACGATTGCTCGAACAGTACTCGTTTGTTCTTGATTATCTGTAATCTTCTGCAGCATTGCCTCAGTGTCAAAGTTTTCCGGGAGAACGAGTGTTCGTTCCATTTCTGCTGGCGGATTTTTCATCCAGCATTCAGTTAATTGCTGCAGTCCATACGGGTTGTGACTATAAGTTCTCATTCCACAAACTATTATTGGGGGTGCTTCGAGGATAGTTGCGGCCTTCATGATTTCTTTACCGAAGTTTGGTGAACGTTTTCTGTCTTCGATGGCAAAAACGTATGTCATGCCTGCCTTGTATCCTGCAAAACCCAAAAGTCTTGGTGCATCTGCCTTGATTTTTGGCCAGTAGCGTATCCTAGCAACTGGATTCTTGGCGCGGTGCCTTGGTAAGTATGCTAGCGAACCATGTTTTGGAGCGTGAGTTTTACGGTGACCCATCTTTCTTCAGCTTCGCGGAGGGTAGCAATGAGAAATTAGAGTTATAAACGTTACCGTTACGTTTCGCGTTTTAATTTGCGAATCGGAAGGGTGAAGGTGTTTGAATTGAGAAGAGATATGGCGCAAGTTTCTTAAGAGTTTTTCTGAATTCTACCTTGCGCGAGCCATGACAGCTTCGCGGAAAAGCAGATTTACCTGCAAATTCTTGAGACGCCATTTCTTCGTTCGTCGATTATCGCGAATGGCAAATTCGTCTGTTCTTAGAAAGTTGCCCTTAGTAGTGCAAGCGTTTCAAAGAAGGGCAATGCAAGCTGTGTCACTACCTTAACCTTCATGCCCATGGCTTCGAACTTTACCTTCGTTTCTTCTATGTTTGCGAGGTTGGACTGCATCAGCAAAATCTCGCCTGACTGCTCCAAGTGTGCTGTGACCTGGGAGATGAATCGATCTATGACTTGGCGCCCAGATGCGCCTCCCGCCCATGCGCGTGCGAGCCACGAGGCTTCTTCGACAGGCTCAGAAGGCAAGTACGGTGCGTTGAAGAAGATAAGGTCGAATTTTGCGGTTTTAGCGAGCGGCGTGAACAGGTCACCCTGCAAGAAACTCATGTTGTTGCTGGTGCTATTCAGCTGGGCGTTCTTTCTTGAGCATTGAACCGCGTACGGGTTTAAGTCCACCGAGAGAACCTCGCTTGCTTGCTTCGCTGCAAGGATTCCCAGGAGTCCCGTTCCCGTACCCATGTCTAGCACACGTGTTCCTGCTCTGACCTGAAGGCGTTTAGCGAACATGAATGAGTCTTCTGCGGGCTCGTACACGTTTTCGCAAACCTCGAAAACACAGTCGGCGAAGAACACTCGTTTACCTGCAGAGTGCATTAGCAATCGCCCCAAAATCTGCTGGCGCCAGTTCACGCACCCGTTTCCCTTGCAGGGGGAGCTTAGATGCCATCTCTGCGGCTTGTTTCTTCTCTAACTTGAGTTCGCTCCGGATGAAGGGCGCAGCTGCGTTGTCAAGCGTCTTGTTTCGTTGAGTGAACAGCCACTTTGTTATCCTCCTGAAAAAAAGTGAGTCTTTCACTGGGAACGGTGGCTTAGTCCACGGTTTCAATTGCACGATTATGGAGTCGACATCGGGCTGTGGGTGAAACATCCATCTGGGAACAGCATCAAGCAGCTTCGTTTCGGCGCATTGGCACGTGACGACGGAAAGCCAACCGTATTCCTCGCTGCCCACGGGTGCCACAAGGCGTTGTGCAAATTCTTTCTGCAAAATGAGCACGGCGCAGTCGAAGCCATGGTCAAGCAGCCACGTGACTAAGTGCGAACTGAGGTAGTACGGTGGAATAGAAACGGCCTTGTTGAATGGCGGCAGAGCCACTTTCAATACATCGCCTTCGATCACGGTGACGTTTGCTAAGTCCTGGACTTGTTCGTGGAGCACTACGGCGACGTTTGGGTCTTTTTCTACTGCAATGACTGCCTTGGCTTTGTTCGAGATGAAACGAGTCAGAAAGCCGAAGCCTGCGCCAGCGTCGAGCACCACGTCGTCGGAACCAAGCCCGGCGTACTTGCACAGCGTGGGGTAAAGGGATGAATCGACCATGAAGTTCTGTCCCAGAAGCCTGTTCGGAATTATTCGATGCTCTCGAAGCAGAGACTTCGCTTCTTCAAGGCTCATAAGCTACTGGACAACCTGGGTTTTAGTGGAAACGCGTGAAAAGGCGGTACTTGCTTTCGCTGTCAAGCTCTTCCATGACGCGTTTGGTAATCAGCTTAACGGGGTTAGGTAGCTCGGTGCGTTTCGTGATGTCGTCGAAGCTTAGGAAGGGCTTCTTCTCGCGTTCGTTGATGACTTGCCACATGTACTTCTTGCCGATGCCTGGGATCAACTCCAAAGCATGCATACGAGGCGTAATCGCACGTGTGGTGTTGAAGAAGTTGACGAACCAAGCTTCGCGATTCTGCACTATCTTCGCAACAACGGAGGGTAGCTCAGCTTTCGCAGAAGCGGTCAACTCCTCGTAGCCGATTCTGCCGATGATGTAGGTGACTTCTTCGCGGTTTTCTTTGCCCACGTAAACGCGGTCCCCGGGCTTCAAAATCAATTCTTCTCTGACTAGGGCTTCCAGAAGCGTGAAGAACTCTTCGCCCACGGATTGGATCAATGCGCCTGCTCGGTAGCCAGCGCGTCCCGTCGGTCGAGAGCCGGGTTTGCCATGCGACAAAAAGTCTAGTACGTAAGCGTACTCCTCGTATTGCTTCTCCATAGTGCTCCCCCTATCCTATCCGCTTTTCTGCTTAAAAACACTTGTATGGTTTACCTATTTCAGGATTCGCTTCTCGTTCAATAGGTCAACTATGGCGGCTAGTTTTTGAGTTTCAATTATTTTGCGTCCACCTGCGAGGAAAATGCGGAGTTCATCTACTGTTTCTGGCATGCAGTTGACGATTTGGACGGCTTCACCTTCTTCTAAGCCGCATTCTTTCACAAGTTTCTCAAGGAGAAATTCAGCGTCAGCCGGTGAAGCTTTCGCAAACTTGGATACGTAGTCTAACGTGCGGCGTTGGAACTGGTCCAGGTTTTCTTCGCCCATGGATTCCAGCACTTGTTTGACTTGGGGCAGAGTCATTTTGGCTTCGCTTATTTCTCTCTTGCTCATGATTCTTGCCTTCTAAGTTCCCTTGTATGGTTCCAGATGCTCAGTCCGAACGATTAGGGTTCGGATGGAATCTCCCTGAGCGACACGTACGATGTAGCCGCGGCCACGTTTGTCGATAACCTTGCCGATTTTGCCGTGAAACCGCCTGTGGGGCAAAGCTTTCTGCTGTGCTGAGTCTATCTTGATTATGACGCTGGCGCCGGTCTCGATCTCGTAGAGAAACTTTGTAAGTTTCGGCTTGCCTTTCTCGCGCTGCGGTTTCGTCATGAGGCTACGGGTTCCGGCGCGGTATCCTTTTGAGGGTTTCATTCACGTTTCACCTTATTGATCTTCCATGATAACTTTTAAAACGTCAAGCTTGATAATCTTCGCTGGGTTTTTAAGCAATTCCGCAACGCTGGGCACTGTTCGTCCTTCATCGCCTGACACTAATTCCTTCACATAGAGGCCTCCTTGGCAAAGTACTTCCATCAAAGCCTCTTTGGCGGATATCTTCTTAACTTTAAGCTTATATATGTACCTTTCCCGCGTCAAATCGGCTCGTCTATGCACAACCCGAAGTGGCGTTTGTTGCTTGATAATGATGCCGTTGAGTTTTTCCTGAAGCAGCTGCATGTCAGCATCTGTAACTTCGTTCTCGAATGTTATGAGGGCGCGGTATTCTTTCTGGGCATTTTCGGCTTTCTTGAGCTTGCGAACAACGTCGCGGTTGGTGAATCGAAGGCGGGAAATCTCGACCTTGTCTTTTGCCCCAGCGTTGATTTCTTCTTCAACCTGTTTTAGGTCGATCGAGCGCTTCTTTGGCTTTGAGATTTCCACGACGAAGGGGCGGCCTGTGCCGAGCATGCGGGCGTCTATGTCTTCCCTGCCCGAAGCATGAAACGCCGATTCTTGCCCTTGCGCGGCCTCGAGCACTGGCTTTGAAACCAATGCCTCTACCGAGGTTGGGTACAAAAGGCCGGTTCCGCCGCATTTTTCGCAGCCTCTGCCGCGGCAGCTGGAGCAGAACCACCTGGACTGGGGGATGTCTCGGACGAGTTTGCGGTACCTACCCGCGACGAAAAGCGGGTTGACTTGAAGATGGATTCGGTCGGTAAAAGGGTTGACAATTATCATGAGGTCTGGCTTGCGGAACTCCACCGGCTTGCCGGTTTGCGCCTCTAATTGCTTGCCTATGACGCGTCCGAATTCATGTTTGATGCTTTCACTATAGCGTACGTCTAAGGCGGCTTTGAATTCGTCTTCGCCTTCCGCCACGGAAACGGGCAACTCGATGCCCACGAGGAAAGTGGAGTGTTCGTAGTTTTGGGTTTTCTGCAGGATCCTTTCAACCAAGGCGTCTACGTGCTGGAAACGCTCGTCGCAGAGAAAGCACTGTTTTGGCTCGGCTTTGGGAAGGCGCTTCTTCAGGTGATGTAACGTGCCCGCGGCGAGTTTGGAGAAGCCGTTTGTCGCCAATATCTTGAGTGTTTTTGTGCCCTCAGGTTTTTTCTCCGTCGCCGCTGAAGCTGCCTGAAGGGTCAGAGTGAGTTTGATGGCTTCTCCGCGGCGGTTATTCTCTAATCCGTAGCCTAGAAGCGCAAATTGCCTGCCCAAGCAATGATCGCACAAGGGGTATTTCTCGAGCATCTGTTGTGCTTTTTGGAGAACGTCCATGTATTTGTCCTACTTGAAATCCGTGGGGAAGCCTTGCCCGCCCATGCCGGGCATAAACGGCATCTTTCCTTTCTTGCGTTTCATCATCTTAAGCATTCGCCGCATCATGATGTACTGTTTGAGCAGTTCTTTGACGTCTTTTTCGGTTGTGCCTGAGCCTCGGGCGATGCGTCGGGCGCGGTTGAAGTTGAGCAGTTTGGGGTTTTCCTTCTCTTCTGGCGTCATGGATTGGATGATGACTCGCCACTTTTCTAAGCGGTCCTCGGCGACGTTGAGCATGTCATCGTTCACTTTGCCAGATATGCCGGGTATCATCTGCAGGACTTTCTTGAAGGGGCCCATGCCGCGGACGGCTTCGAACTGCTCGTACATGTCGGTTAGGGTGAACTTGCCGCTCATGATCTGTTTAGCTTTTTTCTGGGGAACTTTGATTTCGGCTTCCTGAACTTTCTCTAGAAGCGTCTCCAAGTCGCCCATGCCCAAGAGGCGCCCTACGAAGCGGGATGGGACGAATTGTTCGATGTCTTCGACTTTTTCGCCTGTGCCTATGAACTTTATGGGTGCACCGGTGGCGGCAACCGCTGACAAGGCTCCGCCTCCTCTGGCAGAGCCATCGAGCTTGGTGACGAGGATGGAGCCGATTGGGGTAGCCTCGTGGAACGTCTTGGCCTGTGCGAGGGCCTGCTGTCCGATGGTGCCATCGATGACCATCATTATTTCGTTGGGTCTGATGTTTTTCTCGAGGTCTTTCATTTCTTTGATGAGTTCTTTTTCTTCTTTGTGGCGCCCTGATGTGTCCACGATAACTATGTCTTTGTCGGCGAACTGCTTGAGCCCTTGCTGGACCACTTTAATGGGGTCTTTCGCTTGGGGGTCGCCGTAGATTGGAACGTTAATTCTTTGGGCGAGCTGCTGAAGTTGCGCGTACGCGCCTGGCCTGAAAGTGTCTCCGGCGATGAGTGCCGGTTTGAGTCCTTTCTTCTGTAGGTATCTGGCGAGTTTTGCGGCTTGCGTAGTTTTTCCAGAGCCCTGGATGCCTACGAGCATGAGAATGTATTTTTTGCCCGGTTCCATCTTGAGCGGTACGGGTTTTTCTCCGACGAATCGGGTGAGTTCTTCGTAGACGACTTTTATGACGTGTTCGCGTCTGGAGATGCCGGGTGGAACTTTCTCGTTAAGTGAGCGTTCTTCGATGCGTTTGGATATGCTTAGGACTATCTGGACGTTTACGTCGGCTTGCAGCAATGCCCGCTGGATGTCGCGGACGAGTTCCTTCACTGCGGCTTCGTCGACGACGGGGGATTTGAAGATTTTTTTTATGGCGTCAGTAAGCGAGGAGCCTAAGCGGTCTAGAGCCATCTTGTTCTCCGAACCCTAAAAAGTCCAAAGCGAGCTTAAATACGTATTGCGGGAAAGAAGCACGTCCGAGAATGGCTGGCATTGTGAGCTTTAGATTTTTTGGTGAAGCTTTGTTTTTCTGGTTTGTTTCTTCTCTGAATGCGGGGAGATCAATCGCGGCAATCTCGTTTCAGGACTAGGTCTTTTTTGTCCGCACAATGGTTTCTGCGTTTGTGGGGCAATGGCGAAAACCGTGTTTCTGGAGTTGCGGCATGTTGCTTTCAGCCAAAGCAATTTTTTGGCAATTGTACAAGATTTGTGCAATTTGTGCAGAAACTCGCCTTCCAAGAAGGCGCAGAAAGGAAGGGGTGCGGAAAACTTGGATAGTGAAGCGGGCGCCGATTTCTGCGGAACCGGAAGCTAGCAGAGAAACAGTGTGGCTGGGAACTAGATTTTATAGTTACAACCGTAACTTAACACGTTTACCCCTATGCTTTGAGAGTTGGGGTTCTGTTCAGCCTTGTTTTTGTATTTGCGTTTCATTTTCAGGTTTTGGAGCTTATGGGTAACATATGGGTAACATTCTTTAAGAATTTAGCTCCAAAAACGAAAACAAGCCCCAAGATGCTGAATAGCTTCACCTATGGGTAAAATTGAGGAGTTGCGGTTACAACTATCGCAAAAGCTTAGTTGTAACTATTGCCAGATTAGTTGTCGGTTTCTGAAAGCTACTCTAAGAATTCACAAAACTAAAAAGAAGGTGGCAACAATTGACAACTGAAATGAATGACTCAGCCGTAAACGAATTCCTAAACGCACAGAAGAAAAGCACAGCAACAACCTACAAAGCCCAGATTCGAAACTGGTTAGAATTCAATGGCAAAACGGGTTTAGAACTGATAGAAGCAAAAAAAGCAGAAAAGAATTTCGAGACCGAGACTTCACTATTCGCCTTCAAAAAGTGGTTAGTCGAAAAGAAGGGATTAGCGGAAGGGTCAGCCGTCAGCACACTCGGAGCAATACGCGGTTTCTATGCGTATTACAGAATTCCCTTGCAACTGAGACGGCAAGAATCTAAGAAACTGAATTCAGCAGCACGGAAAACAACCGATTATCTGTTTGACAAAGAAGATTTAGCACGTATGGCATTAGCAGGTGATTTGAAAAGCAGGTACGTGCTATTGGTCGGCAAAAGCGTAGGACTCAGAGCATCCGACTTCTTAACCTTCAATTATGGCACGTTTCGAAGCCTAAAACTCGATTCAGAAGCGCCTATAGCACTTGGATGCATGAATACGATAAAAGAAAACGTGAAAGCCTTCCCGTTCTTAGACGCTGACGCTGTGCCAATAGTTAAACAGATACTTGAATCCAACAAAGACGCAAAAGACTCAGATAGAATTCTGACTGACACAGAAGATAATCTTTCGGTTGTACTGCAAACACTCTGCAAAAAAGCAGGCATGGAAATAGACGAGCATGGATGCATCCACGGCAAACGGGTTCGTTTTCACAATCTCCGCAAATTCACGGTTGACCATTTAAGTGCTTTTGCGAGTGAAAGTCAATGGAAGCAAATAATTGGCAAGGCAATTCAAGAAGGCGCTTATGTTTCAACTGACCAACTACGCAAAATATTTGAACGTGCCATGCCTTCAATGCTAATCAATGGAAACGGTGCGAAGGTTCGAAAACTCATGGAACTTGAAAACGCAATGAGCCAATTAGAAAAAGAGAATGCAGCACTCAAAACCAGAATCACGTTACTGCAACAAGTCATAGAGAAATCAATACCTAAAGACACCTTAAAGAACGCAATCCACGAGTTAACCGAAGAATACAAAGTTGGAGATTTCAGCCTTACAATAGAAAAAGGAAAACCGATGCCAACACCTTTAGACCGCTTAATGATGGGTGTCTTAATCAAAACAGCCGAAAAACCCTAAACTCTAATCCCTTTTTCTTATCATTTTTTGTGCAGATTCTAAGATTCTTAAGCAAGGTCAATACTATAGAGTATGGGAGATTATTTCCATGAAAAACGCACCAACACCACATAATAAAATGCTAAAGATTGTTAGAAATGTGTTGGTTGGAGTTTTGGTTGCTATTGCGGTTGATTTTTTCTTGGGCTTCCTATTGTCAAACTCCATAATCGCCTTGAATACATTTAGATTTGGACTCTATTCTGTTTGGACGGTTTTGGTTATCTTTGGTATTTGGACAGTTTGGTCAGTCGCATATAAAACTACAGAAACAAGACAGAACCTTCTAAGAACGACATAAAGCACAGTTTGAGCCTTAGCATAAACACATTGTACAATCACCAAAAACCATAGCGTTTGCCTAATGCATGTTAGTTCTCATCATAATACTACTTTTTTCGTGTTTCATGTTGGTTTAAACGGGAATACTGAGGAATAACCGCAAATAAAACGGCAATACAAACCCAAAACAAGACCCCCCGACTGGTTACAGTCCATCAAACTCCATGAATGCCACCTACCCATTAACAGAATCAGTAAACAAAAATTATGATGGTTTAGTTAATGAATTGCTTAACTGGTTGCTTTTGTGGATGCTTGGAGAATTGTTTGCCGCATGACTTACAATACCAGTTTAACCCGTTTGAGACTACGCTATCAGAGCCACAATGTTTGCATAGTGGTCGTGCTTGTTGTGGCTTAATTGCCTCTATGACGCATTCTCTCTTTTGATTTTCAAATTCGCTGAATGATGTTGGATAGGCTTCTTGCCATAGTTCCTTCAAAAATACGTAGTTGCTTAAAATTGCTTGATACTCTATGGTTTTGCTCATGTCGGCTCTTTCACAGCAAAACCCTACTCTACAAATTAAACGGAGATAACGCTCAAAATCGGAACTGTCAACACAGAAAACCTTAACGAATTCCTTTAAGCTGATTCTCTGGTTTAAGGTAAGAGTCAAAAACTCTTTTGGCACGGATATCTGGGTGAAATCGTAGTTTCTAAGCAGTTTTTGCCGTTTGATTTCGTGAAGTTGGAAATACCGTTCTGAGTCTTGGATTTTGCTTTTGTCTATTTGGCTATCTGCCATATCGTTTAATTCGCTTTTCAAATAGTAAATCAGGTTTGAATCATACATTCTTAATTCGCCTCATTGCACCATTTTTTTAAATTCTGTTTGTTAACAGCCTTATGAGGTTCTTTTTCGGGTAAATCATCAATTATTGCGGTCTCGTTCATTGGCACACCTTCACTAAATATGTTAAATCCCGTTCTGGCAACTGATAATTGCAGCCTTGTTCATTCAGTTTAGCGATTTCAGCTTCAAACTCTGGGCTAAAAAACCGTTTGCCTATTTGCTCTTTTGTCTTGTTGAACAGTAGCCCATGTTCGGCGCAACAGTAGATTTTAGTTCTATAACTGAAAAACTGTGAATGACACCACGGACAAACTTTAAGCATTTTCGCTATCGGCTTATTCTTAGCCATGCTAATCACCTAAGTTTGAATACGTGCGTGAGTGCTGGAAAAGTCAGAAACTTGGGAAGAATCGTAAATTCCAGCACACAGCACGGTCATGCTGTCTGACGACATGACTTTAATTTGCACTAACGACAAACCCCCAACGATTCTGTCGCTTACGTGCTTTAATTGTGATTTCGTTAACGTTTTCGATGTCTGCGGTAGCCATGTAAATCTTAACGATTTCCTGAATCATGCCCAGCGTTTGAGAATTGCCGTTGACAGATTCGTTCATTATCTGGTAAACTTTTTCAACGATTTTTCTTTGGTTAAGCAGTTCTTCTGGGCTTTTGAAATTCTTGAATAGCTCCGTGATTTCATTCTGGCTGAAACCTTTTCGAAAAAGTTTAACGCGCAAAGCCGTGAATCTGGGGTCTTCAAACATTCCTTATCTCTCATCCTCATTGTAGCTTTCAAGGTCGTAATCGTCATTCCATTCTTCAACCCAATTTTCGTTTTCTTCTGGTTGGTCTATTCCTTCTGGCTCTTCACGCATAACAAGCACCTACAGATTTTTGTTAAGCGCAACATTCGCGTATTGATAGCCTTCTGACTCGGAATACATCACTTTTCCGTGGTACATTATGAGAGTCCCTTTTTCTTCCAGTTTCTTCAATGCGGCTAAGTTCGTTTCTATGGGTTCTCCAATTGAACAAATAATTCGTTCATCATTTTGGTACTCCATGCGGTAACAAATTCCACCGTTATCCAACGTTTTAACGTAGATTCTGTTTTGGTTAGTCGCACCTTGCTGTTCGATTGCTCGCTGCTCAAGTTTCGTCAAATAGCAATTCTTTGCTTCTGGTCGCACCTTTACAATTCCGACTTGCAACAGCAATTTTGGTTCTGCTTTTTTGTTTTTTCCGAACTTCTTTGGCTGAGTCGCGTCTGGGTCTGGGAATACTACGCAAAACGAAATTTGTTTCAGATAACCGTACTCTTCGGGTGTTTGATATTTGGTTTCACTCTTAGTCTTTATCCAATCCCTCAGAATCAGGTCGAATTCAAAATAGTCGGTTTCGAGTTTGTACTTGTACGAACCATTGTCTAAAACCCATTGACCCGAAGATGCGGTTTTCTTATATCTATCATCTTTTTGGCTCATTGTCTTTTCAACCTCTTCTGGGCTATGTCCATTTTCGATTGTTCACGCAATTTCTTCAAATCTTCGGGATTTATGTCACATTGAAAACTCTCGCGTCCATGTGTTCTAATCGCTTTCAATGATAATTTGTTCATTTCAGCAAGAATAGCATCGGCTTCTGCGGCTGTTGCTACATCGTTACTTTTCGCTTTTCGGTTCAAATCAAGAACCATATCTGGAATAGAGTCGTAACCCGTGTTAGATGTAACTCTTTTAGGCTGTGGATTGCCATTATTAATCATATCAGAACTAAACCCCGTCATGCCTCTTGTCGCGTTTATTTCGGCTTGTTTTACTCGCTCGATTTTCTCTTCGTCAGTCAACCCAGAGCCGTCTATGCCAAAATGCTCAAGTTTTGCCTTCAGTTCCTTCTCACTCAAAATCTCTAAAGCACTCTTGTATTCCAATTTCTCTGTTTTTTCATTTTCAAGCTGTGTCTTCAAATCTTCTTTTTCCTGCTCTAATCTGGCGATTTCGGCTGAACGGTCAATTTGAACAGTTACGGTTGGTTGACCGTTTCTTTTCTTGAATTCTTCAATTTCTTGCTCATCGGACATATTTTTCACCTGCTATTTTGTTTTAAGTTAAAAAACTTGGGAACTACTCACCGTCTGCTGGACTGTGAGTTTTTTGATTTAAGGTCATACCTTTAGTTTGTGTGCCTTGAGCCTTCGCTGATTCTGGGACTGTGTGCTTGAAACTGTGCGGCAAATCTGATGCATGAGCAATTTCTGGGTCAGCCTTCACACCTGCACTAAAAGAATTTCCTGCCTCTTTGGAGATAGCATAATCTGGTGTTGCTGGGTCTCTTGCTTCTTTTTCGATTTGTGGGAACTGGTTAGCTAACTTGTCGGTTTTGATAGTTTCGTTTTCTATCAGGTTCAATGTTCTTGTGTATTCGTCAACCATGTCTTTCGGGTTTCTGTGTCTTGGGTTTTCCATTTTAATCTTCACCGTCCTTTTCGATTCTATTCAGAACTTTTGTCGTCTCGGTTCGCTCTATATCCTGTTGCAAAAGCAACCTCATCATTTCGGTTTGAGTAACTCCGAGAGCCTCAGCCTTTTCGCTGAAAACCTCAAATTCGCTCTCGTTTACTTTAATATTCTTTCTACGGTCTTCTTTTACCATTTAAACCCCTCTTTAGGCTACAAATAGGAGACAAACCTATTTAAATGTTTTTGAAAATACTTACAAAAATCGTTTAATTTTGAAAACAGGGTCTAATTAAAGGTGGAAAAACAAAAATAGTCCAAAATCAGCCTATTCTACACACACCACACACAGAAGGCGAGCAGAGCGAGCCGCACAACAATGTATCACTTAACTAACTATTACTCTAATTATACAATATACACATACACACACATACACACAGTAAGTAAGTAGTAAGTACATGCGTAGGCAGAGCCTTGATTATTGGTATCTGGACAGGTATTTTCTGAACGATGGTGTGTGTGTCGTGTGTGTATGGTAATTAAGTAATTCTTTAAATCAGTTAAAGAATTATTTAATTAATTTTGCAATGAAAAAGCCATTATGTTGAATTAAAAGATAAGTTTATTAGGCATGAAAGTGAGTGATTTTGCTGGCGATAAAAGTGAGAAATGTAAAACCAAAAAGTGCTATGAGAAACAAGGATGCACTAATAACGAGTTATCTAAAGCCATCTGTGACCCTGAGCCGATGTGTGAAAAATACTCGTTATTTTCTCTCACTCATCGCCAATGCTTACAACGGAAGGGCTGAGCAGGTTCACACTCAGCTCTTCCATCTTTTAGGTGAGATGAGAGGACATGAATAGAAGAAACGCAGAATTTGCCGAAGAGGTATCTGACCTGCTACTCACCATAACAGGTTTAGCCGAAATTGAAGCACGAAAGCAAAATGTGAGTCCTTACGATGTTGACCTCTATCTTGAGGACTGTTTAAACATTCACATGACAAATCGAATGATAGCAACAGAAATGTGCGCTTCAAGGCACTTTAAGAATCTGAAAGAAAGAGGACTCTTCATATTTGGCAGAAAAGACAATTGCGAAACGGTTAGGCTAAATCCGAAATTCGCGGATTCAGAAATTAACTTGCTCGTAGGTCGCGTTAGAATGCCAAAAAATGAGATTATAGCATAAGAGAAGGTGAAAAGCAGTATGCCTAATGGGAACACAATATATATATGTGAAAGATGTCGGCAGCCAATACAAGGAAAAATTTGTAAATTGGAATATGAAGGTATGGTTTATAGTAAAATATGCGAGAAATGCCTAAGCCAACTAAAGGAAGAGCATCCAGAGTTTTTTAGACGTTAAAGCCTTTTCAAGTGCGTTGTTAAATAACTGCTTAAATGTGGCGATTTCTATTATAGATTTTGCTGTGAAGTTTTCAATTTTGGTATAATTTTTTGACTTGAAAAGTGGGTTTCCAGAAAACCGCAGATTAACGTATTTTGTTACCAAAATGTTACCTTTTCCGCTAAAGAACTTCATGGAAAAGTTATTATGTTGTGATTAGGCATAGAAGTGATTGGCGGATAAAAGAGCGCACTTGGGAAGCCGATGTTTCCTGCTTCCAACAGGATTGACTAAGCTCTCCTTGCTTTTATCCGCTAATACTTCTTAGTTCTTGGGTTCAAATCCAAGCGAACTAATTCTTAATTTATGTTCAGCGTTAATGCTTAAATAACTTTGCTTTGTCGTCTACTTGGTTATTACATCTCCACCCTACTGGCGATACACAAAAACTAAAAGCTGGGATAGATTATTGGCGTTGGAGGAGCAACTATTGTCAAATGAAGAGAAGGTTTTGAAAGAAGTTTATTCTTCATTTGAAAACAGAATGAGTTTTGAGGAGTTTAGAACCAAATTCAATGCTTTGCCAAAAGATAAATGGAATTTCGCAAGAGCAGTTTCGCTTTTCCAACAGTTCCTTAAATGCAAAGATTGTAACCCAAACGTTGGAATGGTTTTGTTATGTTCTTGTGCCGATGCTCTCCAACTTAAAGGGGGAAAATTTTGTTCAAAAGCCAATTTCATAGAGTTTTATTTAAAATATTGCCCTCATGAATATAGACTGATGCCAATTGAACATCTTTCAAGGGAAAAACGGAATACAGAAACTATTCCCTTCGACAAGAAAACTTTAGATTATATTTATCAAACATTTCGCTGTTCTTATGTTCACGTGGGAATTGGTAACTTAATGCCTCTTCCTAAGAACGTTTATTCTCATCATCTTTTAGGAAGATTTGAGAAGGAAAAGGACTTCTTTATGCTTGATTTAGTTGAATTTCCTAAGTGGTTTGAAAAAATCACCTTTGAAAGCCTTTATGAGATGTTAATAGCAACCCCAGCCTAACTTCCATTAACCCATCCTCCAAATCAATCCCCTTCCACTTTCGATTTTTTGGTTTGTGGCTAAGTGAAAGTCTTAAATCTGCTTAGCATAGAATAGTAGAATTGACGGTAATTATTTGAATAGTAAAATAGCGATAGGGACTGTAGTCGGCTTAATCGTTGGATTAGTTTTGGGTGTTTTTGTTGGTGTTTTGGTCATATCGCCAAGTGGAATACTGCCAATTAGCGCTGGAATTGGAACAAACAATCAAGTGCAAGTATCAGGTTCAGTACCAAACAAGACATCAGGAACGCTGTATTTTAGAAACACAAATCAAACAATAGAAACAAGTGCCGAAATTATCAATGGTCACTATAGTGTTTTACTTGTAGGTGGGCAATCTTACGATATTTTTACTTTCCAACCAAGAAGCACCACTTATTATAGTGATTACAATCCTTTTTATCTTCCATCAAATATAGCTACATTTACTGAGAACTTAGTGCCTTCTTGAGCCTTCCGAATTGAACATTCTTCCACAATTCGTGTTAAACTTCTTTGCAGATTGCCCAAGTTGAGCGATGCAAAAACTTATATCTAAACTGCTTAGAAAAGAGGACTGGGTATAGACATGAAAAAAGCGATTGCGGGAATTGGTGTTTTTGTCCTTATTATTGGAGTGTTGTTAATTGCATTGCCTTTTGTCGATGTTCCTAAAACTGTGAGTGAAGCCTATCAAGTTCCGCAATCTTCAACCGTATTTGATACATCGTTTATAGTTCCACCAGCAACTACCACTCAGACGACTTATCTAAACGCTGGTGATTCATTGAGTATTCAAGTTACAGTAACATCAGGTGGAAATAAGGACATAGATTTCTCTGTCAATGATGGTTCAACGACTTACTTGTCTTATTCAAGAGCCACAACAATAAACAAAGATTTTACTGCTCCCATAAGTTCAAACTACAATTTCGTTTATGACAACAGTTTCAGCACGTTTACATCAAAAGATGTAACAGTTCTGGTAACTAAACAATGGACTACAACATCATATAGAGATGTAACTACAAACAACCAATTACTTCCGTTTGAATTTGCTTATCTCGGAATAGCTCTTGCTTTAGTTGGAGTAGGCTTAACAATCTTTAGCATAGTTAAGAAAGAAACTCTCAAAACTCCGCCACCACCAAAATAACCCTCCCACCCTTTTTGTTTTTTGACTTTTGGCGAAAACCCGAATTTGCGCAGAGCATCATTTTTTAGCCAATTTTAAGCGGTTATTGACATCTCCAAGAGCCTTGCAGAAATCCGCGTTAAGCAGCAACTTAAAAAACCGCGTTTTCCAGTCAAAAAAAGGCAATAAAACCCGAAAAATTCAAGTTGACATTTCCACAAACAGAATTTCAGCAAAATCTCATTTCGAAAAGCTCTATGTAGCCCCTAAAAAGTGAAAAAGAGGCTTGTTTTGGGCTTCTTTTCGACTTTTTTTGATATTTAAAGGCGGTTTTGTCAATTGCGCTTCACAAAACTGTTCCAGAATAACGTATTTTAGCCTCATGCCCTTTTAACCCCAACGGTGTTTATATGGAAAAAGCGCAAGGGCGAACTGCCCAGCCAACACCCAGCAAGACAGCCAACACAGAAGCCGAGACTATGAACCTCAATTACAGAACCTTGATAGAAAAAACTTCTGAGCATGGAGACTTAGTTATCTTAGGTCAAAAAGGCACTTGCAAAACCACATTAATGCAGCATCTCGCACGGGAACTTAGAACAGAGCAGAGCAACCGCGTTATTATCTTCGAGACTTTTCCGAAATGGCTTCATGAGTTTGACGCTATACCGTACATGACAATAGAAGACGCTGACATTCAACCGAAAGAAAACCTTCCGTACATGCAAGAAGACTTTTCTTATATTCAATGGAGCAAAGACTTTCAAATCGTAAACGCTAAAACCGTCTTAGAATTCCTAAAGCAGAACAAAGACGTTATTTTCTTAATCGAATCTGACGAAATGGAGAAAATCTCTGCATTCATGACCTTTGTTATCTATCAAATCTACCGCAAACAATACCTCAGAGCAAAGGCTGGAAATCTCGAAACCGTCAACGAGCATTATTGGTTTCTAATCGAAGAGGCTCATAATCTGCTTGATTCGTCAGTAATCGCAAAGAAGACGTTTAACAAACTCCGCAAAATACAGAACGAATTTAGAAACCTGAAAATGCATATGATATGCGCAGCCTTGAGACTGCAAGACCTTAGCCCAAAAATACGCTCTAAAATGTCAATCCTTCTTAGCAGAGTCAGCTTAGACGATTACCAATTGAAGGTTAGGAACCTGCTAAGAAACAGCGAATACAGAGACCTAATAACGCTACTGCCAAAAGGCAAATTCGTTTTTCCAGAGTTAGACCTAATGCTGACAACTGAGCCTTTCATGCAGCAAGGCAAACCGCAATTATGGAACAAACCAGAGCAACCGAGAATAACCCAGCAACCAGAGCCGATTAAGCCGCTGAGTCTATTAGAAAAAATATTCCCGATTTTACAAATCAGAAGACAGAAACAGAGACAGCAACAGCAAGAAAACGGAAAATATGAGGCATGGAAGAGAGACCGACTTTATCACAGAGTCACAGAAGACCCAGAACCAGAACAGCCACTAAGCGAAGACCCGTCAGTTAATGAACCAGAGAATCCAGAAGCGACAGGAGAAAGTGACGTCGAAGAAGACTTGGCACTATTAGACGATTCAGATATGGGATGGTAAAAAATGAAAAACCAAATCAACGAAAATAAAACCGCGATTGAGACGGTCAAGATATCTCTACCCTTGAATATAGGAATTCTTAGAGCAATTTTTGCGAAACCAGCAATTAATCTGGTTATATGTAACTATTGGTTTTTGATACATGGTTTCAACATGGTTTCTTGCTTGTAATAGTTACAACTTTGCATGGGATAGTCGGGAAGATTTCGGAACCATTATATCATGACTGGGGATTCAGCTTGGACGTGTCCGGAGCTCGACCCGCTGGATGGGTTCGCTGGGATAAGATTTTTTTGTGCGATCAATGGTTTTTGCCATTGTTCAACTGGTATGCAAGGCGGTGCCGGGGCATCATGTTGGATGGATCATTGCGGTGCCGCAGCAACATGCTACGTTTGAACGGTTTGGACAAACTGGTGCCGCAGTGCATCTAGCATTGTGCAAGACATCGATGCCATTGTCGCCCGCGCTCACCTATGCTTTGAGCAGTTTTGAAGGTGAAGCCTTGAAGGGCATTGTTGGCAGGTCCAACGACGATAGTTTTCGCACAGCCGTTGCTTTCGGTGGCTGAAACGTTGAAGCGTCGCCGGTCAAGGATGATAACTGTCTTTCTTTGTGGGACTTCATGGGGAATGGCAAGTTTAGTTCAATTCTTAATTTCGAATGTGTGCGAGATTGGCAAATTTTTTACATTTCTGTGTTTTCTTAACATAATTGTTTTGCATTCTAATGTTACGAAATTGACCTAATTCGTTGTCAAACAAATACGAGAAGATAACTGTTCATCGCTCAAATTGGCAAATGTTATATACACAAGGAAAGCATTCCTCTTGAAGGATGTTTCATATTATGGGCAAATCCCTCACTCGTAAGATACTGGAAAAGCACCTAGTTGTGGGCCAATACGTGCCCGGCAAAGAGATAGGCATAAAGATTGACCAAACTTTAACGCAAGACGCCACCGGAACTATGGCATACTTGCAGTTCGAGGCAATGGGTTTGAAGCAAGTGAAAACTGAGCTTTCCGTGAGCTACGTCGACCACAACACCATCCAGGTAGGTTTCGAGAACGCTGACGACCACAAGTATCTTCAGACAGTTGCTGCCAAATACGGCATCATTTATTCGAAGGCAGGCAACGGAATTTGCCACCAAGTTCATCTGGAAAGGTTCGGCAAACCCGGAAAGACGCTGCTAGGCTCGGACAGCCACACACCCACCGGCGGTGGCATCGGCATGATAGCCATCGGAGCCGGCGGACTCGACGTGGCAGTTGTCATGGGAGGGGGGGAATTTTATTTGAATTGCCCAAAAGTTTACAAGATAAACCTGAAAGGCAGCCTCCAGCCATGGGTCACCGCCAAAGATGTTGTCCTGAAGATGCTGGAAATGTTCTCGGTGAAGGGCAACGTCGATGTTGTTATGGAGTATGCTGGACCCGGCGTGAAGAACCTTACCGTCCCAGAAAGAGCCACGATCACTAACATGGGCGCGGAGATGGGCGTCACAACGTCCATATTCCCCTCTGATGAGGAAACCAAAAAGTTCCTCAAGGCGCAGGGCAGGGAAGCAGACTGGGTCGAGCTAAAAGCTGACGAAGACGCTGAGTACGACAAGGTCGTGGATCTTGATTTAACCACATTGGAGCCTCTTGCGGCGGCGCCTCACAGCCCCGGCAACATAGTAAAGGTTGCCGACATGAAAGACCTCAAAGTGGACCAAGTCATGGTGGGCTCCTGCACCAACTCATCCTACAAGGAAATAGCTACCGTAGCCAAAATCATGAAAGGCAAAAAAGTCCATCCAGACGTGTCATTCGGAGTCGCGCCTGGCTCAAGACAGGTGCTTCAAATGGCGGCAAGAGAAGGCTACGTCGCTGACCTTCTAGATTCTGGCGCCAGATTACAGGAGGCGGCGTGCGGCTTCTGCATCGGCAACAGCCAGAGCCCAAAGACGACTGGTGTTTCCCTCAGGACGAGTAACAGAAACTTTGAGGGAAGAAGCGGCACCGCTGACGCGCAGGTCTACCTTGTCAGCCCGGAAGTGGCAGCTGTCGCAGCGATCGCTGGTAAGTTCACTGACCCCAGAAAGGCTGGGGTCGAGTATCCGAAAGTTAGTATGCCAACGAAATTCCTCATAGACGATTCTATGTTCATCTTCCCCAAGGACGCGGACAAAAACGTTGAAGTCGTCAGGGGCCCAAACATTGGTACGCCACCAGTCAATGACAAAATGCCAGATAGCATAAGAGGCCATGTTGGAATAAAAGTCGGCGACAAAATCACAACCGACCATATAATGCCAGCTGGAGCCAGACTGAAGTACCGGTCCAACGTGCCCAAGTATTCGGAGTTCGTCTTCGAACCAATCGACCCAGCGTTCCCCAAGAGAGCCATGGCGGATAAGCAGAAGGGCCTTGCCACAGTCATAGTTGCCGGCGAGTCTTACGGTCAAGGAAGCTCCCGAGAACACGCCGCGCTGTGCCCGATGTATCTGGGCGTCAAGGCAATCGTAGCCAAATCTGTAGAGCGAATCCACGCAGCCAACCTCGTGAACTTTGGCATAGTTTCGCTGTCCTTCAAGAACGTGGCTGACTACGATAAGATAGAGCAAGGCGACGAGATTGAAATTCCCGACATCAAGAAGAAGCTGCAAAACAACGAGCCCGTCATCTTGGTGGACAAGACCAAGAATCTGAAAATCGAGTTAGGATACAACTTGTCCCAGAGGCAGAAAGACATTCTTTACGAGGGCGGTCTGCTCTCGTACACCGTCAAGTGACATAAAAGGAGGATTCTGGATGCAAAAAATAAAGGTGAAAAGCACAATCGTCGAGATAGATGGAGACGAAATGACCAGAATAATGTGGCATATGGTCAAAGGCAAACTCCTGTTGCCCTATTTAGACATGAACCTCGCGTACTTTGACCTTCAACTTAAGAAGAGGGACGAGACTGACGACAAGATAACCCTCGAAGCGGCAGAGGCAATTAAGAAGTTCGGCGTCGGCGTGAAATGCGCCACCATCACGCCCAACAAGGATAGGGTCAAAGAATACAACCTGAAGCAAGAATGGCAAAGCCCCAACGGCACCATCCGGTCAGCACTCGACGGCACGGTTTTCAGGGCACCCATCTTGGTTAGGAACATTCCACCTGCAGTCAGGTCCTGGAAGAAACCCATCCACATCGGCAGACATGCCTACGGCGACGTGTACAAGAACTGCGAGTACCGAGTCCCCGAAGCCGGAAAAGCCGAAATGACTTTCACGAACTCAGCTGGCAAGGAACTGTGGCGCGGAACCATCCAAGACTTCAAAGGCTTAGGTATTATCCAAGGCATCCACAACACCGATAAATCCATAACCAGCTTCGCCAAAGCCTGCTTCACCTACGCTTACGACCAGAAACTTCACCTATGGCTGGGCGTAAAAGACACGATCTCCAAAACCTATGACGCCCAATTCCGCAAGATATTCGAAGAAGAATACCAGAAAAACTGGAAAGCAAAATACGACGAGGCCGGCCTAGACTACTTCTTCACGTTGATCGACGACGCGGTCGCAAGGATAATGAAGACCGAGGGTGGCTTGCTCTGGGCATGCAAGAACTACGACGGCGACGTTATGAGTGACATGTTGGGTTCGGCTTACGGCAGTTTGGCGATGATGACCTCAGTCCTTGTCAGTCCTCAGGGGTTCTACGAGTTTGAGGCCTCGCACGGCACGGTTCAGAAGCACTATTACAAGTACCTGAAGGGGGAGAAAACCTCAAGCAACTCCATGGCGCTTATATTCGCTTGGACGGGCTGCCTCAAAAAGAGAGGCACCTTGGACAACACGCCTGAAGTCGTTGAGTTCGCAGAGAAGCTGGAAAAGGCAGCACTCGAGACAGTCGAAAGCGGCATCATGACAGGCGACTTAATGGCCGTCGCCACACCGAACCCTAAGAACAGGCAGGTCTACACTGAAGAATTCATCGACGAAGTAGCTAAAAGACTACAGAGAAAGCTTGAGCAGAAGGAAAGCTAATGGCTCATAAAGCTATTCGCGAAGCCGATGGCAAACGCATGCTCGCCCGTCTCTTCAAAGACTACTCTAACGGAAACTACGAAATATCCGACAAAATCGTCACCGTCGGACCAGACACAGACATGGCGAAACTTCCGAGCCAATACAAGTGGCTAACCACCGAGAAGTTGGTCGTTAAACCTGATCAGCTGATAAAACGCAGAGGAAAGAACAACCTCGTCCGCCTAGGCGCAAACTACGAAGAGGCTAAAGAGTGGATAATGGAGAAGTCCAAGGCGCCCATAACGATCCACGGCAAGTTCGACGCCGACGGAAAGCCCGCAGATAAAGGAACAGTTGGATGCCTCACTCACTTCATCATCGAGCCAATGGTTCCTCACAAAGATTCGGACGAATACTATGTCGCCATAACGGCAACCAAAACAGGTGACACGATAATGTTCTGCCACGAAGGCGGAGTGAACGTCGGAGACGTGGATGCCAAAGCATCACGTCTGGAAATCCCCGTGGGCGCCTTCCCGACGCATGAAGAGATTGAGAAGAAACTCCTGGGAAAGATCCTGGTTGACCGCAAGAAACGCCTTTCAGGGTTCATTGAAGCCTTGTTCAAGTTCTATGCGGACCTGAACTTCACTTACCTGGAGATAAATCCTGTTGCAGTGACTAAGAATGCCGTTATCCCGCTGGACTTGGCAGCCAAGTTGGACAGCACCGCAGAGTTCGAGTGCAGCGAGAAGTGGGGCAACATAGAGTTTCCCGCGCCCTTTGGAAGGACCCTAACCAAAGAAGAAGCCTACATCGAAGAATTAGACTCACAGACAGGGGCGTCTCTCAAACTAACCGTTCTTAATCCCGAAGGAAGAGTCTGGACAATGGTGGCAGGCGGCGGTGCATCAGTCATTTACGCGGACACCATCACCGACCTCGGCTTCATGGAGGAACTGGCGAATTACGGCGAATACTCCGGAGATCCGAGCGAGGAGTTCACTTATCTCTACGCCAAAACAATCCTCGACCTCATGACCAGAAACAAACACCCGAAGGGCAAGTTCCTGCTCATAGGCGGAGGGATAGCAAACTTCACAGATGTCGCCAGTACCTTCAAGGGCATAATCAAAGCTCTCAAGGAGTACCAAAAAAACCTCCAAGAGAACAAAGTCAAGATCTATGTACGCCGAGGTGGACCCAACTATAAAGAAGGCCTGTGCCAGATGAGGGAGCTTGGCGAGAAGTTGGGCGTGCCCATTGAAGTTTATGGACCAGAGACCCACATGACCAAAATAGTCTCTATGGCTTTGAAGGGTGGCAACTAGCATGGCAAAAGCAGAGGCACCCAAGAAATTCCCAGAATGTGAACTATTTGACATTAACACTCAAGCATTCATTTACAACAACCAGGTGCAGGCGACTCAGAGGATGCTGGACTTCGACTACGCGTCAGGCCGCGAGACGCCCTCGGTCGCAGCCATAGTTAACCCCACGGGCTCGGACAGTTTCTCGAAGTGTTTCTTTGGCAAACGCGAAATCCTCATACCCGTGTATAAGACCATCGAAAAAGCCGCGAAGATGCACCCCAACGTCGATGTGCTAGTTAACTTTGCATCCTTTAGGTCAGCCGCCCCCTCGACAGAGGAAGCGCTGGCAGTACCGCAGATACGGACCATAGTGATAATCGCGGAGGGAGTGCCCGAGAGAAAAATGAAGCTGCTCACCGCCAAAGCCAAAGCCTTGGGAAAAGTAATCATCGGCCCCGCAACTGTCGGAGGGGTAAAGGCTGGATGCTTCAAAATCGGCAACGCAGGCGGCACGATAGAAAACATCATCGAGTCCAAGCTCCACAGACCCGGCTCCGTGGGATTTGTTTCCAAATCCGGCGGGTTGAGCAACGAAGCCTACAACATTATCGCCCGAAACACGGATGGCCTTTATGAGGGCATAGCCATCGGAGGAGACACATACCCTGGCTCCACTTTACTGGACCATCTGCTTAGGTTCGAGCAGATCCCCGAAATCAAGATGCTCGTGGCCCTAGGCGAAGTAGGCGGCAGCGGAGAATACGAAATCGCCGAGGCACTAAAAACCAAGAAAATAACAAAGCCGCTGGTGATCTGGGTCACGGGAACCTGCTCCAAAGCTTTCAAGACCGAAGTCCAGTTTGGCCACGCAGGTGCGAAGGCAGGCTGTGAATCGGAGACCGCAGACGCAAAGAACGCGGCTCTAAAAGCAGCTGGCGCAATTGTTCCAAACTCGTACGACGACTACGACCAGAAGATAAAAGCTACATACGAAGAACTGGTCAGGAAAGGCGTTATAAAGCCAAAGTCTGAACCTCCCACACCGAAGGTCCCAATGGACTACGCCAAGGCCCTCAAGGAAGGTGTCATCAGGAGGCCCGCCAACTTCATTTGCACCGTATCTGATGACCGGGGCGAAGAGCTGCTTTACGGCAAGATGCCAATTTCCGAGGTCTTCAAAAAAGACATAGGAATCGGCGGAGTCCTGAGCATCCTCTGGTTTAAGCGCCTCTTCCCTGCGTACGCAACCAAGTTCATTGAAATGACCATCATGGTCACTGCTGACCACGGACCTGCCGTGTCGGCGGCGCACAACACTATAGTCGCAGCGAGGGCGGGCAAGGACCTAATTTCCTCTGTCGCAAGCGGCATGCTAACCATCGGCCCACGGTTCGGCGGCGCGATAGACGGCGCAGCTCAAATGTTCTCCGATGCCTACGACAGAGGATTGACCCCTACACAGTTTGTGGAGGAGATGAAGAAGAAGGGCGAGAACATCCAGGGCATCGGGCACCTCGTCAAGAGCATTCACAACCCAGACAAGCGAGTAACCATCTTGAAAGAATATGCCAAGAAAAACTTCAAAGCTACGCCCCTATTGGACTACGCACTCGAAGTAGAGAAGATCACGACCGCCAAGAAAGACAACCTCATCCTGAACGTAGACGGTTGCATAGGCATCTGCTTCGTGGACATGCTAAGAAACGAGATGCCAAAGAAGGAAGCCGACGAATATATCCAAATGGGCGCGCTTAACGGCTTGTTCGTATTGGGCAGGACCATCGGGATGACGGCACATTTCCTGGACCAGAAACGGCTAAAGCAGGGCTTATACAGGCACCCGTGGGATGACATTACCTACATGATGGAGTAGGTGCGTTCTGAATTCAGACTATTGAACGCTTGCCAGCTTGTTCTTACTCTAACCGCGGCACGTGTCGCCTGTCTAAAAAAGTACAGGTTTCAGGATTTTTCAACTATACCGAGGAGTTGCTCAGTCCAAGGTGCGTGCTCCACACTCTGAGCCACTCTAAATGCTCATCTCCACTTAGCCACTCAACGTGAGGTTTCTCAGAGCTATTCAGAGGCTCAATACGCACAAAATGACGCCCATCAGACGTTTCAAACAAGATAGCCTTGAAGTCACCAAAGTCACTGACGCCTTCAGCGAGTTTCTCCATGCGAAGTCAACTCACCAGAAAGTATTCATCAATACAGATATAAAACTAACCCAAACGCACCCTAATATTCTGACTCATTATCCCCCGACAGCCGTATCAGCTCAATGATATTTGCGGAGCACATAGGCGATCCGAGGTTAGACAGGACATATAAGAAAACTAAAAGGGATGTCGTAGAGCGCGCAAGTGAAGCCTCAGTTTCCCCATAATGAGTCTTCTTCACAAATCCGACGGCTCTTCATGCATCATAGGCTTCACAACAGCTATGCACTGGCAGAGATAATAGTGTGACGGCTCAAAGGAAAATCTTTTAACAACAACGAGCAATAACAGCAGCAGGTGAATTGGGGTTGAATACTGAACGAGGAATTCACGCTGGAGTTTTCTTCCTGTTGCTAATCGGTTTATGCACTCTAAGCGGCTGGGTAAGCTACCGGTACATCGGCGAAGTAGCGCTTCAGATCGCAGGGATCGCGTTAAGTTGGGGCATCATACTTCTAGTGCTGTATGTTGCCTTCAAGAAGTTAGATTGGCGATGGTGGGGTTAGCTACTAAAAGCAAAACTGGTTTCTTTCTCGAACCGCGCAACGAAGGCTACAGCAAAAAGAGTAGCCAGTGGAGGATTATTTCACTCGGGTAATTTTTGTTCTACCCAGGATCGTCCAGTACTCGACTTCAGCGCCCGCAATGAGCTTAGCCTTAGGAACGTCCTCTTCGTCTGGAAATGGAGCATCCAAGTACTCGAAAGTTTCCAGGTCCATGATTTGGACACTGTTGGGGTTGATTGCGAATAGTTGTCCAGTGCGTTTATCGATGATGGGGACTTCGGCGCCGCAGTCTACGGGTTTGACGAATTGCCGCTTCTGGTTGTCGAATACGCCTATGGCGACGATTCTTGCTTTGGCGCTGCCATGTTTGCCTGGTTTGGACTTTGTGATGTCCATGATTTTGCACGGTTCGCCGTCGATCATCATGTAGCCGCCGACTCGTAATTCTCCAACACCCATTGGTTTAGTCATACTCTCACTTGCGACCTAGTTAATCAGAAGCAAATCTGAACAACACCCATATATAGATTAAGGTATCGCTATTTACTGAACGGTGCAAAATTTGTTTAAAAGCGTCGGATTAGTCGCCCGATTCGACAAAAAACAAGCTTTGACGCTTGTAGAGGAGCTTTCCGAGTACCTCACCAAGAGGGGCGTGCAGGTTTATTTGGAGGACACGCTTCGTGGCAAAGTGGAGAGCCAAGGCAAACTGGTTCCCCTCAGAGAGATGAAAACCGACTTCGTAATAACCATCGGGGGCGATGGCACCATCCTGCGCACTTGCATCAACCTGCCTAAGCCCGAACCGCCAATCTTAGCCGTGAACATGGGAGTCCGAGGCTTCCTCACCGAAGTCGAACCCAAAGACGCCTGTGCTACAGTCGAACGAGTCTTGAAGAGCGACTTCAACATAGAAAAATGCCAAAAACTCTCCGCCAACGCAAACGGCGAAGCAACGCCCGACGCGTTAAACGACGTCGTCATCTCAGGCGGCGAACCCTCCAAGATTGTTTACCTTCAAATTTACAAGAACGACCAGCCCATTGCGAAACTCGAGGCGGATGGCGTAATAATTGCGACGCAAACGGGCTCCACCGGGTACTCACTTTCAGCGGGCGGACCTGTCATGGACCCAAACATTGACGCCATCGTGTTAACGCCTATTTGCTCTTTGACAACGTTTCGCTCGATGATTTTCCCCGCAGACTCCAAAATCAGGATAGAGTCGCTGAGACCCAAAGACATGCTAGTTCTCATAGACGGCAACTACCGACTGCTCTTGCCTGCTAACTCGCCCTGCGTCTCTGTCCAGAGGTCAAAGAACGTAACTTCGTTTATCAGGTTTGACCAAGACTTCTATAGACGACTTGACACGCGGCTGCTGTTCAAAGGAACGGGATGAAAAATAGATAGAGGCACGACCAGCAAACGAGTCATGGTTTTAGACACATCTGCATTCGTCGCCGGCTTCGACCCCTTCGCGGTACGAGAAGAACAAATTGCCCCACCAAAGGTTGAAGAAGAAGTCAAGCGAAATTCGATGACGCTTCTGAGGTTCAGCATGGCGGTGGAAAACGGCCGACTCAAAATTTTCGCGCCCTCCCAGGAATTCATGGACAAGGTGAAAGCCGCTGCCACATCTGTGGGCGACTCGTTTTTCCTATCAGAAACAGACAAGCAAGTGCTGGCTTTGGCGTTGGAGATTAAGGCAAGAGGAGACAGCCCGCAAATCGTGACCGACGACTACTCCATCCAAAACGTGGCGAAGCTGCTGGAACTAGAATATGTTTCACTTGTAACTTTCGGCATTAAGCGTCTGCTAACTTGGATAAGGTACTGCCCAGCATGCCATCGAAAGTACCCTGCAAATTTCAAAGCGAAAGAGTGCCCAATCTGCGGCACCGCACTCAAGAGGAAACCGCAGAGAAACACACCCAAGCCTATAAAAAAGCCCGAGTAGCGTTAGGCTTCTTTTTCCACTTCCAAGACCGTATCTTCCATTATGTCCAGCGCAGTGGCTAAAGTTTCCCGCGAAATCGTAAGTGGAGGAGCAATTCTCAGCGTTGAAACGCCGCATGTTATGACGGCCACACCCCGTTTCCATGAGCGCTGGATAACTTCGTGTGCTTTCTGCGGGGCAGGGTTCTTGGTTTCCTTGTCTTCTACGAGTTCTACGCCGAGCATCAAGCCTTTGCCGCGGACATCGCCAACTATGGCACTTCGCTCCTTGAATTCCGTAAGCCGTTTCAAAGCGTAAGTGCCCTGCTTGTTGGCATTCTCCAACAGCCCTTCGACCTTGATTATGTCGAGGACGGCGAGTGCAGCTGCACAGGCCACGGGGTTTCCGCCAAAGGTGCTGGCGTGGCTGCCTCCCGTCCAATCCATGATTTTAGCTTTGGCGATTGTGGCGCCTATGGGTAAGCCTGACGCGAGCGCCTTGGACGTGCAGAGTATATCGGGTTCGATGCCCCAATGTTCGATACCAAACCATTTGCCTGTTCTGCCCATACCGGCTTGAACTTCATCGTCGATTAGCAGTATGCCGTACTTGTCGGCGAGCTTCTTCAGCTTGGGAAAGTATTCTGGTGGCGGAACGACGTAACCGCCTTCTCCTTGGATAGACTCGAAAAGCATGGCTGCCACGTCTTCAGGCGGCACGTACTTTTGCAGAACTTGCTCATCTATGTAGTCCACGCAGTACAGGCTACATTCTGGGTAAGTCTGTTTGAAGGGGCAGCGGTAACAGTATGCATAGGGCACATGCGTTACGCCTGGCATGAGCGGGTGAAAATGGGCTCGCTGGGTAGGTTTGCTTGCGGTGAACGAGAGGGAGCCGAGGGTTCTGCCGTGGAAGCCACCCGTAAAAGCTATGAAGAGTTGTTTGCGGGTATGCCATTTGGCGAGTTTTATGGCTGCTTCAATGGCTTCGGTCCCGCTGTTGCCGAAGTAAACTTTCTTTTCGGAGCCCATCGGGGCGAGGGCGGAGAGTTTCTCGGCGAGATCTATGACTTCGGGGTAGTAGAAGTCTGTATTAGAGTAATGCAAGAACCTCTCGCTCTGATTTTTGATGGCAGCCACAACCTTGGGGTGGCAATGTCCCACGTTAACGCAAGCGACGCCGGAGTTGAGGTCTATGTACTCGTTGCCGTCGACGTCTCGCACGACGCAGTCTTTGGCAGAGTCCACGACCAACGGGTAATACCGCCGATAAGACGGCGAAATGTATTGTCCATCCTTCTTGACATACTCAGCGGCTTTTGGACCTGGAGGAGAAACAACAATCTTGGGGGTTGCACTCAAAACTCGACACCATAAGAGAAAAGGATATCCGCGTTTATCTGAGTTTTGGCTCACAAAACGGCAATACGTTTACGCGAACAAACAAACACACGGCATGCCAGAACACCAAAAACGTGGTCAAGTCCAACTATACGCCGCCCATCAAAACCCGCAAACAAGGCGATTCTCTCGACAAAAGATTTCCACGCGTAGAGACAAATCAGCAACCGGTCAACACGCCAGATATCATCCACGCTACACAAAAGCATGCACTCTCGCATAAACAACCAAAAAAGGTTACAATAATGCCAAAAGCAGAATTAGCAACAACCCTTCCGCCGCGAAAACCGGCACGATAATGTGCTTAGCCTTCTGAATCGTCTTGTCAACCAGCAGCGAAATGGATTCCAAACATTCGCCCCCTATAACGCGGATTTTTGGAACCGTCATACTCAGGTAGCCAGCTCTGCAACTTTCGAGGCCTGCCGCGGCTTTTCTCGTAACTTCTACAATGTGGGCGATGAGGCGATCCGGGTTAATGGCTTCGCCGACCGGGTGGTACCCGCGGGGACCAACGACCACAGCGCTTACCGCATGGGTGTCCGTCGTGAAAACCTCGCCCATCTGGAACCCCGCCGATTCGAGGGCGGAAAGGATTCTTTCGCGTAGCCCCGAAACCATGTTGTTCCCGTCGACCACGACGTAGGCAATCTTTTGCTGAGCCACGTTGACAACTATGGCGGTGATTCCGCCCGTGCCCATGCCGTCTTTAAGGCTAAACTCTGCCGGATGCAACGTGGCGGATCCAACCTCGAATGGGTAAACCTGCTGGACAACGGCTTTCTGGAGGCATTTTGAAGCCACATCGCTAAGCGTATCCAGCGACGCTTCGATTTGGGTGTTTTCAGCCAAACTGTTGTGGGCATTGACGACGACTGCAAAATCCAACCCCAACTTTTTGGCTTCTTTCTGGACGATGTCGCCAAGTTCCTGCGGAAGGTCCTCAGTCGTTTTCGGCGCCAGCGTGAAAGATAGGAAAGCTACTTTCCCGAAAACTTGGCAAGAAATCGTAACGAAACCTTCTGACACCCTTACCAAAGGAGTTGCCTTGTCTATTGAAGCATCAAACTTCGCCCTTTGCAGCACGTGGTCAATTATCTTCTGGTTTTGCGCCTGAGACGCCGCGTCAAGTTCATGCCCAAGCAACCCCAGAGGCACACATGTGTCACCTCCAATTTCCCTTTCGAAGCTTTCCTTGAGCAGGGAGGGCAGGAGGCTGCTTCCAATGTTCTTAAACGGACCAGGATGAACCAAGGGGACAACGAACGCGGCTTTAGGTTTGGAAGAGTCAAATTTGAGCAGAGAGACTTCGACATCGGCGTCTTCGCCCAATTTCTCCAAGAAACTCTCCAATGGCCCATTCAACGCAGCGACCCAGTTAAGCATGAAAGCCTTGAAAAGCGTGATGGACGACAAGCCATTAGCTTCTTGGCCCATGCGGTCCAACACGTGGATAAACACGTAAGCAGAAACCACCGCAATGAAGGGTGAAACTACCAGAAAAGGCACGAAATCGATGAGTGCCACGCCCTGCATGAACCAGAAAACGGCAAATGGAATGATGCAGGCAACTGGTTGGAGAAGGACGGCGAGCAAGCGGTTAGCAAGGTTTGCGGATGCCACGGAAAACAGCACAACAGTACGCAGAGTAACCAGCGCAGCGAAGCCCAGCAGGCACAGTTTAACCCACCAGACCGGACCAAAGGCTAAGCCTAAAACCATTCCCACTGCAATCACTGCAAGCCAGAAAATCCAGCCGAAGAACGAAAGAACCACGACCCTTCGCAGCACGAAAACAGCGTCATGCAGAACTTTCGAGCTGATTATCCAGTCGACAAGGAAATTCAACAAGAAAATGGAGACACCAAGCACCAGCCCTAAGGATAAGCCTTGAACCGAGGGGTAGAAGAAAACGGATACTACCCCCGCAATTAGGCACATAATGGCGACTCCAGCGAGGGCATTCTTGAACGATGGCAAAAAGAACAGTGAAGAATAGTGCCTGTGAGCTTTCTTCATTGACTGATTAAGGGAGTCCTCAGTCGCCAAACCCATCATCTCAAGTTAATGAATTCACTATCAGAGAGAGCATTCCTATTAAAGGCTAGCGAACTCGCAGCCTATTTTCGGGGCATAGAAAACAGTTTCCATACAAACTTGCGTGCAAAATAGCCAAAAGTTAACACAAAAGAAGTTAACGGCAAGGCTAAAAATCATGCTCTCTAAGTAAATCTAACATGAAAATGTCATAACAACCCGAGGGAAATGTTTTATCCTTAAAGGCCATATAGTAGTCATTTTGCGAACGCCATGCCAGATACTGAACTGCCCCCATCCATATTCCACATGCTCGAGAGAAACGTGGGCAAAAAAATCAGAATCATCCTCGACCCAACATACGGCTTCGACGGAACGTTGGTCGCTGTGACGAGCGAACCAGCAGGCATCTGGCTCTCCGACGCCGAAGCCATCGTACTGCGCTCAACTATGGCTCAGCCGATTCCACAAGTAGCCAGCAGAGAAGAAAGAAGCGAAATCTTCCTCAACTTACATTCAGTTCAGAGAATAGAAATCTTGCATCCCACGACGCCAAGGCGTTAAACAACAGGAAAAGCCTGTCAGAAGATTTTTGCTAGAACTGAAACAACTATCAAGGCAACAGCCATACCCATGAGGAGCTCAGGTCGAATTTTGACGCCTTCAGTTTCTTCCTCGAAGAACCTCAGTAAGCCTGCGCTTGCAGCGGGCATTGGTCCCTGGTCTTGTTTTTTCTTGCGACTCACGGTGTTCAGCCTCGTTAACACCCTTGGAATACAGCAATTCATTATTTAACGTTGTGCAAGGCACATGCGAAAATGCTTCGAAATTCTCGATTCAGCAGGAAAACGTGCCGCCGTATACAAAAGCATCAACGAAACACACGATTTTGAACCTAACCGTCCCAGTAGATCCGAAAGCGATTCAGTCAAGTTTAAAACCTAACGCTCGGCATCTTCTCAAGGTTGCATTCACATGCACATAACCGAATTCCAAGAAATGATGAAGAACCTGTATTTCCATCGAGATTTCGAACGCGGCTGGAAAGGAACCTACGAATGGCTCGTAGACGAGGTTAAGGAACTAGGCGAAGCCCTCGAAGGAACAGACAAAGAAGCCACCCAAAAGGAATTCGCAGACGTAATCGCTTGGTTGGCATCTCTGGCTAATGTGGTTAGCGTGGACTTGGAGAAATCAGCACTTAACAAATACCCGCACAAATGCCCAAAGTGCCAGCAAGCTCCCTGCCAATGCACGTTCTAGGTTAAACGCTTCTGACCCAGGCCAGTTAGCATCCAAACGCAAGGACGTTTGCCCTTCCGAGAAACGGTACCTTCATGTTCGAGGAGCCGCAGATGGTGAGTAACGACTTCGTAGAATGTTTCCGCTTTTGCAGCGAGGTTGCCTGCACTATTGGGCTGAATTTCGAGGATACTAAGAAGCTTGGTTCGGGCTTTGAGACCGCTTTTGACGTTTCTTATGCGCTCCAAGTAAGCGTTTGGATGATAATTTCCCTTAATATCTTCCACCGAGTAGTAAATGTCGCTTTGTGTTGAAAAGCTTTAGTGTGCACCGAATTCGAAGAGGGTAGTTTGTTTGGGCTTATTGTTGTCAAACATAGAGATAATCTCCTCCCGGATGAGGACAAGCCTTTGTGTATAGTATTGAGGAAGATCGTATTTGTCCACAAGATGCTGCGCCGCATCCAGATACTTTTCGATTCCTCCGCGATAAACCGTGAGGGTTAGTCTGCCGCCACAGAAAGAGCATTTCCCCTGTAGAGGGGGCCGCCGGAATTTCTTGTTACATGCTTTGCATCGGAAAGACTGAGTGGAGAACGCTCTCAGGTTACCCGAGATGTCCCCTAAGAAGTGCTTCGTCAAAACCTTCAGAGCGACACTTCTGACGTCTACTGCTTCGATCCTAGCCCCCAGTTCCATCTGCAGATTAAGCTTCTCAATCATCGACTTGAAAAGTTTGTAGCTGCTTTCAGAGTTGCCCATACTAATGTTCGAAACCGGCGTAGTGTACCTAAAGCCTTCAAATTGAGCTTCGGTACCCAATCTGTGACTGATTACATCCATTATGGCGCTTACCTGTTTAGCCTCTGCCTTTTCGAGAGATTTCTCATAAAACTCTCGAGGGTAAACAGCGTCCACATCGAAGTCGTGTGCCTGTCGCTGAACCTCCTTTGTGTTAACGAACGGGATAACCAATATGGGAGCATCCATTATGCCGCCTATCTGCGCGGGCAAGAAGCGCTTGGAATAGTTCAAGAGCGTGTCCATGGCGAGCATGATAGCGTCTTCGTCGCCGTCACAGTCTCGGCGCTTAGCGGAATGCCAAAGCGGATGCGCGTAAATTACCTTTACATCTGTGAAGCCTATGACGCGGCCAAGAATGCCGACACAGGTGTGCGGGGCTAAGCCAAAGACTAGTTGCCCAACCATCTGGTCGGGTGTCTTGATATTGTAGTAAGGGGGCAATTTGTAGACGCGAACCAGTAATTCGTCGATGAAGTTTGCTATCTGAACGAAGTACTCGCCTGCATTTCGGGGGATGACGATGTCTTGAACCTTGAGCTCCAAAACCTGATCGGGCTCGGTTAACGGAATCCCGAAGATATCGTGAGAGTAACCGAGTTGACGCAGTTTCTCGACGGGCACATCGATTTCACCGGGCTTTATGTGAGTAAGCGGAGCATTGGTCGCATCAAAGCGTATGGTACCGTCCTTGTAAATCGACAAATCATACTTGGCACGCAAAATGCCTTTCTCGATTATCTCGGGAGTCTTATCTTCGTTTGTCAGCCCTTTCACACCGCGAAGCATCTTGGGCGGCACAACGCCAAGACTGCGAGACGCTGCTTCAACCAACTCTTTGAAGTTAACAGCCTGCCGCTGATACGGAACCCCATCAGCCTTGCACGTTGGACAGCCATGCTCCTTTAACGGTTTTCCGCATCGTGGGCAACACTTCTCCACAACTGTTTCACACTCGCACTCTGGACATTTCACCCGGTAGGTGTAGTTCTTGCAGCTAGGACACTTGCGCTTCACAACCTCGACGAATGCTGGACCAGCCCTACCAGCCTCGACCAAGTCGCGGTGTGAACCGCCTGTGAGGCTTACCGGGAACAGGACATGCACTAAAGGCTTCATCTCCCGACGCTTTGCCTTCTCCGGCCGTCCCATACGGGCTCCCACATAAGAAGGAGCCTTGTCACGAACTTGCACACCCGACAACGCATAAAGCGCCTTAAAGATGGCATCTGCTGGGAGCTCGCCAACGGCGCGGGAAGTCCCGTTGCCCAGAGAAAACGCCAAAGCACGAGCGTCTTCGCCGCTCAAGAATATTTTGCCTTCTGAAACCCGGTGAGGAGCAAAAATTTTTCTCAAAGCTTTCGAAACATCCTGACTGAACTCGCCCACAATTGAGGTTGCTAAACCGTCGTCACATGTCACATTCGACTTGGACAACCATTCCTTCAGCAGGCAGATGTCTTGAACGCAAGAGAGATTAGACCAGAAAAACGTGAATTTTGGATGTAAAGGCACTTGCAAACGCTGAGACAGCATAAACGCTTCTTTCGCCGTAAGTTCAGCGGTGAAAGGATCATTCAGCAGACGCTCTAATTTGATTTGTGGGAACTCGAGGGCTTCGGAGACGCGACGCAAGTCTCCGCCGAACTTTTCATCGAATGCCTTTTTCAGGTCTTTAACCCACCACTCCTCCACGTAACCTGACGGAGAGAGAGGCTTGTTGCAGTACAGGAAGTCGCCAAAACTGATGAGCATGTCTCCCAAGAACAGGATTTTTTCAACCTTGCCCTTTACCTGTGGGAAATTATCCAGAGTAACCCGAACAACCGAGCCGCTCTTGAGCAAGACAACGGGTGGTTCAAGCGAATCCACTGGCACACTAACTCCACCCTTTCCCGGCAACTCCAGACGCATCTGCGTACCAGCAGCCAAGAAGTTCTCCAACACAAGCATCGTCGCAGGATGGATGCCCACAGCTGACAAACCAGTGTTCCGTGATCGCCCATAGCGAAGTCGAAAGCCACCTCGCCTAGAAGGGAAAGCAAAGATTGGACGCCCAGCTATAACGTCGTCCATGAACCCTGCTGATTTCTTCTCGGATTTCTTCTTGAATTCCCTAAGCCAATCCCAGCCCTGAAAACCAAGTTTCTCCACGATGACGTGAACTTTGAGGGCGCGACCCACGATGCCGTCGTTTACGACCCTGAGGGCGCCGCCTCGAACGCGGTTAGTTTCTACTCGAGGCAGGTTGCGGTAGGAAGACACTTCCACGGGGTCGGATTCTGTACCTGTAACTTCGATGGTCAGGTAATCGAAAGCTTTCCTCAGTTCATCATCGGGGATGTGATACTGGAACTTGCCCACTGAGCGCTCGTAGAGCCGCAGCTCTTCGATGAAACGGGAGACCTCTTCAGATGTAGGTTTGTAGCGATCCAGTTTAAGCAAACGTCGCACGAAATCTCCAACGACGAGCGTGAGAGCTTGGTCGGTGCCGCCTGCCGACCTGATTGGCCCGGCGAAGTAAATGGCAAGATACCGAGACCTGTCTGAATTAGTTTTGATCTTTACTTTCGCCACACCTTGAATGGGTGCTGCTGTTACACCTTCAGTGAATATTGCCAATGCCGTGCGAATAGCCTGCTCTGCCGCAGGTTCGGGGTCCATCGGTCCGAAGGCGCCGTTTACGATTTGCTCGCAAACCTTGAACGCGATTTCTTCTCTACCCATCTTTGTAGCCAGATTGCGGATGCTGGCAGCAACACCTATTGGACCGACGAGTCCCTCGACAAGGTCAGCGATATCCTGGGCAATTATGCTCTCAGTTTTCAAAGCGGGATCCAAGCCCTTCTGACGGGCTTGTTCACTTATACAGTACAGTTTGGAGAGCTCCCTCTGCAAAGATTCAACGTAGCTGCGATAGGCATCGCTCATCTCAGTCGACAAACGCGCGTGGCTCCCCGCAACAGTGTGGCGGACGGTTCTATTTTGGCTTTCTAACAAAAACCCGAAGAAAGAGACATACTATGAAAAACCAGCAAAGGGAAAAATTTACCAAAACCAGCAAAGCACCGCTAATGCTTCACACTTTTGATGCCGCTAATGATTTCAGCCACGCGCCGTTCGGAGCCGGCAGCTTCGACAACGTTGCCCGTGACAATGATGTCCGCGCCCGCAGAGGCTGCGGTTAACGCCTGCTCCTTGGTTCGGATTCCGCCTCCCACGATGAGCTTGGCGTTGATAAGGCTCTTGACAGTTCGGATCATTTCTGGTGGCACAGGATCCTTCGCTCCAGATCCGCCTTCAAGGTAAATGAAGCGCATACCAAAGTATTCTCCAGCTAACGCATGAGCAGCAGCCAATTCAGGTTTGTTGTAGGGTACAGGAATAGCCTTGCCGACGATTCCTGCGGTGCCACCTTCGCCCACGATCACATAGCCCATGGAAAGCGGTTCCAACCCGAACTTCCTAACGAGCGGAGCCCCCAGGATTTGGGCACCCACGAGGAAGTAAGGATCCACCGAGTTCAAAAGAGACATGAACCAAATGGCGTCCGCGAAGCGGCTGATTCCTGTAATGTTATTTGGGAAAAGAATCGTGGGAATTTCCACGGCACCACGAATGGCTTGCAGAACGTTATCCAGATGTACTTGGGAAACAAAAGTTGACCCGCCGATCATGATGGCGGCTGTTCCGCTTGCCTTAGAGTTCTCGGCAATTTTTGCGGCTTGTTCAACTGTGACCTTTTCGGGATCGATGAGCGTTATGTGAATGGAGCCTTCCGCTTTAATTTTCTCAAGCAAGTATTTTTCGACGCGCCCAACCATGCACATAACCTAACCCGCTACGCACCTTTAACGCTGGGGGTTGTTGACGACCTTCTTGACTTGCCATAGATTTTGTCTGTGAACATGCAGTAAACATCAACTTCGCCCTGCGCCTGCTTGATTGGGAATTCCTCTTGAAGCCCGCAATTGCTGCAGCGGGCCTTGGCGCTGCTTTCGTCTCTGAGAATGTCCACTCGAACTGTTTCTTTTCCACATCTTGGGCAGGAGAAGAACTTCGGCAGTTTCTTCTTTGGAATGTGAATAACCTTTTTCCTTCTTCGCCCCATTTTGGCATCCTCTAACGAGTGTGATGTTCGTTAATATCTGAGCTTGCCCTTAAATACTTGCCTACAAACATACAAAATGCAGAGCGTAGGGTGCCTTGGATCTCAAGCCTTCTGTTCTTGAAATGAACCTGGTCGACGTTGAGAGCAGGATAAAGCGGTTCATCAAGAGCTACGTCGAAAACTCTGGAGCCAATGGCATAGTTCTGGGGATGTCAGGAGGCGTCGACAGCAACACGGTAGCTGCAATTTCAGCGTTAGCGATAGGTGGAGACAAGGTGCTGGGTCTCATGCTTCCAGAGAAAGAAACGCTCAATCCAAAAGACATCGAAGACGCAAAGGTCGTGGCGGAAAAATTCGGCGTGCAAACTCAAATCTGCGAAATCACGCCAGCGTTGGAAGGATTCTACAAGTCCATCCCAATTTTCGACCCCTCGGAGAGGCTCTCCAAAGGCAACATCAAGGCCCGCACTCGAATGATCTACATCTACTATTACGCAAACAAACAAAACCGCATCGTCTGTGGCAGCAGCGACAAGTCGGAGACTATGATGGGATACTTCACGAAATGGGGAGACGTGGCAGCCGACATTGCGCCAAACATGGACCTTTACAAGACCCAGGTCCGCAAACTCGCCGAACACATAAGCGTCCCAGCCGAGCTGGCAACTAAACCCTCGACACCCGCGCTTTGGCCTAATCAGTCAGCAGAGGGCGAATTGGGAATAAAGTACGAGGTTCTGGATCTCATCCTGTTCGGGCTGGAACGCTTCATGGCACCATTGGAAATCGCCGAACAACTAGGCATACCTGAAGAACAAGTTGTAAAAGTCAAGAAGAGATGGCTTGGGGTTGAGCATAAGCGTCGAATGCCCCTGACGCCCAAGCTTGAATTCAGAACCGTGGGAACCGACTTCAGGCTTCCCCATGGAACATACTGAGAGGAACCAAATGAAGGACAAGATAAGATTGGCTCTTGCGCAAATAAGCAGTAAACGGGAGAACAAGGACGAAAACCTCACCAAGTTCGAAAAGATCACCCAGAAGGCAAAAGAGCAGGGCGCGGATTTGGTTATCTTCCCTGAAATGTCGCTGACAGGATACGTTGTTAGAGATCAACTCTACGAATTGGCAGAACCTATCCCCGGTCCCTCCGTCCGCAGGATGGAGGATATCGCAAAGAAAACGAATATGCACATTATCTTTGGTATGCCCGAGCTAAGCGAAAAAACCCGAGCCACCTTATTCAACACTGCGGTGTTCGTGGGACCCAACGGCTTCATCGGCAAGTACCGCAAGATGTATCTGCCTACACATAGCGTGTTCGAGGAGAAAAGGCATTTCCGTCCGGGATATCAGGCAGCCGCGTTTGATACGCCTATTGGGAAAATCGGGCTCTGCATTTGCTACGACCTGTTTTTTCCTGAGGTTACCCGCTTGGTCCGCCTCCAGGGAGCCCAATTAATCGTATGCATCTCAGCCTCGCCAGCGGTGCGGAGAAGCTATTTTGAAATCCTCACAGCCGCCAGGGCTTTAGAGAATACGGCGTTCCTCGCCTACGTCAACTTAGTAGGCGTCGAGGACGGGCTGCAGTTCTGGGGAGGAAGCCGACTCATCACGCCAACCGGCGACATCGTTGTCAAAGCCAAGTATGACGAGGAGGACTTTGTCCTCTGCGAAGTCAATTACAACGACATTAGGGCGGCAGAAACATTCATTCCAACATTAAGGGATCTGCGACCGGAGCTTTTCGAAGAACTAAAACGAAGTTCAGAAAACCTCTAGAAACACTTACCAAATTCAAAGACGGCTCTTCTCTTTCATCTGATATTTTGAGGGTTTCTTGTTGCGAATCACAGTTGCATCACGGCCTGTGACATCTTATTATTCGGATGTAATCACGTGTGATTTCAACGTGATTTGTGCTCAGATCCCCGTGATTTGGTGACATCACGCGTGAACCTACAACCCTAATATGATAGAAAAATCGCAAGAGATTATTGCGGTTTCGGGAGAAAGGCCATTCCACAGGATAAAAACGGCTGTAAATAATTGACTGCAACGCAGCGATTCGTTAAGTTCAGGTCGTCTTTGTTTATAGAAAGAGACACAAGCAGCCCCAAGTTGGCCTAAATCAAGAGAACATTTAGGCTCATTATAAGGACATTTACCCAAATAGAGTAGAAATTCTACCGTATTTGCTTAATCCTTGTGTAAGAATTACCCGAGAGTATTTTAAGGCTACAAATCAGCGACTTTCTCAGCAGTCTCGCGTAGAAGTATCTGGATTACTTTAAAAAACAGCAGTCAGTATACAAAATAGTATCCATTTAACATGTCGCGGGGAACATCAAATTGAAGCTAAAAGACAACGTACAACTATGGTTAACAGGGGCATTAAACGACCCCATTGTAAAAATACTTTCTAAAAACAGCCAATTAACAAGAACGCAACTCGAAACACTCCTAATCGACATTTTAGCCGAGAATATGGCAGGCAAACCTCTCAAGTACGATGAAAAAGCCAGATTACGCCTAACAAAGGCTAAATTAAGCCGAGGGTCCTTTAATAGGACATTAGCTCAGTCTAAAGAAAACGTCGTAAAATCGATTTACACGGTGTTACTCTTGGGTTATCTAGGCGTTTTTGAGACCACAACTCTCGACCCGTACCTCGAAATAGCCAATAAATTGAAAGAGTATATGGAGGCGCACGAGAACCTCCCTGACACGCTTGAGGGCGTTGAAGATCATGTGAAAGTCATAGAAATGATCCGCCAGGAGCTAGAAACGAGCTTGAAAAGGCTTTCTAGCCCCTCTGAAGGCATTTTGTGACGTCACAAATCACAGAAAAGTGAGTTGTTGCGCAACAAATCACATACGAGTAAACACCTCAGAACAGAAGTTTGCAAGACCTGAGAAATAAGCCAAAATTGATGAGTTAATTCGAAATCAGCCAGATTTAAGGCAGATTATGAAACACTCAAGAAGCTTGAGAAATAGAAGGAAGGTAATGTCAAAGGATGTGATATGTGACGTCATACACAAGCGATTCGCATCACGACCACAAACCTTAAATTTTCCATGGAGAACTGTGATGTGTGATGCAACAGCGTAAGTCACTGGTGAATCACGCGCAAATCACAAATGAATCACGGAGGACAAACTTTGGTTGATATTTTACTGATCGCAACGGCTACAATTCTAACAATATTACTCGCAGCAACATCATACGCAGCTTCTGAATATTTTAAGCAATTACGCAAGGCCAAAAGAGAATACGAGAAAGCCAGAGACACAGTAGAAGACATAGTGCTTAGCTTCAACAGGGAGCTCCGGCGAGAAGCCGGACGAATAGAAGCAGTTTCATTCAGAGTTGAAGGCACAGCTGCCCAGGCAGAGGCTGGACTCCGAAAGGCAGGAAACTTGGAAGAAAGAGTGACGCCGCTCGAAGCCAAGGTTAACCAAGTGAACACCGAAGTTGGAGCGATAACTAGCCTTGTAGGCTCTGTCTCGGAAAGCAACGCAAAAATGCTTGAGAAAGTCTCAAGCATAGACGCTACTGCCGTAGATGCAAAGTTACACAGTTTTCAAACTGCCTCAGAGGAAAAACTCATCGGCGTTGATTCAAAGGTTCGAGAAATAGAAACGTCCCAAGCAGCCCTGAAAGCAAAGATCTCCGGGCTAGAGGAGCAACTGCAGAAGCTATCAGCTGCCCCCGCAGCCGGAAGCGAGTTGGCTATGCCTACACCGGTTATGCCCATTAAGCGTGACAAAGCAATTGCCAGCCTCACCGAAACTGAAGTTGCGGTTCTTGAATTCTTGGTGGCTGAGGGTTCGAAGACGGCGCCCGAAATCAAGGAGAAGGTGCAGCTCAGCCGGGAACACACCGCCAGGCTCATGAAGAAGCTCTACGAAGAAGGCTACGTGGAGAGGGAAACGGGCAAGCTGCCGTTCAGGTACAGCGTCAAGAAGGAAATGGAGAAGCTCCTCAGGAAACCCGAGCCCATCACCTTCTAAGAAAACAGTGTTGCTGCACGAAGACTCTAAAACTACGTTAGGTTCACTAAGAGTTAAGCAGCCTACTTCAGCTTCTGCTTCATGACAGCTTGAGGAGCGGCAACTAAGATCTTGTATTTCAAGTTGCTTGAGCCACCATTTCTAAGAAGAAGGCCCTTAATAGCCATACGTGAAAGGTAAGTGGACACAGTGCTTAGGCTCACCGGTTCCTTGAGTTCCTGCTCGTATACCGACTGTATATCCTTTGATGAAAACCAAACTAGCGGGAAACTCTTCTGAACCACGGAGCGAACCTTCTCAAAACACGATGAATTTGTTACAACATGGCTGACCCCTGAACCCGCAGTCGGAGTTTCCCCAGGCATGCCACCGAGCAACTCAACAAGATCCAGCAGACGCACAGCCTTCTCCCTTGTTATCTGTCCCTCGAAGGCAATAGTGTATCGATTACCTTCGCTATCGAATAGTTCCACGCGCATCTTCCGAGCGGGCATCTTCGGCGCACCTATAGGGAGTTCACAACTTTACACTTCACACTTTATAGCTGTTATGGTGAAAGCGGCGAACATAAAAATGGCTAATTAAAGCTTGTTTTCTTAGAAGGCTAGACATTTGCAGAGATTTTGCTATTACAAGGTTCACAATTAATTGAAATTCAAAAAGCTTCTTGTCGCAGGGTTGGTTTCGTTTCTCCAGTAGAAGCGAAGGGGTGTGCGCTTCACAGTAAAGCGACAGAAACGGAGTATTTTTGGGGAAAACGAGGTTGTTGAAGAGACATTTTAAGTTCAATTTCACACGGCATTCACAAAGTTGTGAAGTAAAAGTGCTTTTAGGAGTATAACAGGAGAAGTTGCATGGTTGCTGGGAAATATATTCTAGTTGTGTAGGTTCCTGCGGAATACTACAAAGTTTGTAACTTCATCATCTTTTGAAGAAAACATGTTGAGGAGGGACACCCCTCCATTTCCTGTCGAAGTTTTTTTGACAAATGAGCGCTAAACATGGGTGCAAAAAATTTTTAACGTTTATTAATCTAAAATCTTTAACAATAGTTATTAATATACTAATGGAAGTATTAACTCTTAGAGTATATTTCTTCTTTATATAGATAAGTAATTTTCTCAAGAGTATATTTCTGTTTTCCAGTAGAAATCTTGGTGTGTGCGTGTGCCTCTGTTTGTTGATTTTTGCTCCTGCTGCGGAAAGAATTGCCATTTGGTTTTAGGATTGTTATGCTTCGAAACTATTTTTTTGTAGTGCATGGTTTATCTGTTCCACACGAAATAATGGTGTTGCCTCTGAAAAAAGATGGGGGAGACATAGTTGGGCAACCCAAACATATTAGATGACGTATTCGAAAAATTCGTGAATGAAGCAAAGGTTTTCAAAGATAGAGAAGTCTTAAGGCATGATTACTTACCAGAGAAACTACCGCATCGAGAGGAACAAATAAGAACCCTAGGCCAAGCAGTGGCGCCTGTGCTCAAGGAATCTCGCTGCTCAAATATCTTCATTTACGGCAAGACTGGTACGGGAAAGACTGCGGTTACAAAATTCGTCCTTAGTCATTTGGAGGCCAAAGCGAAAGAGTACGGTTCACACGTCAGGTTCTGCTACGTGAACTGCAGGATGATGGGTTCAGAGTACCGAGTATTCGCTGCTCTCGGCCAAAGCCTGGGGTTGTCTATCCCTTTCACAGGGTTGTCAGTTGGCGAAGTTTTTGACCGATTCCGCACGGGATTAGATGCTTCCAAAACAATCTTCATTGTGGCTCTAGACGAAGTTGATGCCCTGATAAAAGACCGCGGCGACAGCATTCTATACGAGTTAACACGCGTGAATGAATCGTTGCATAAGAGTAAACTAGCGATTATAGGCATATCGAACGACCTTAGGCTAAAAGAATTCTTGGACCCGCGTGTATTCAGTTCTCTTAGCGAGGAAGAAATGGTTTTCAGGCCCTACGATGCAAGCGAATTGCGAAATATTCTTCTTGAGCGTTCAAAGTTGGGCTTTTTCGACGGAGTTCTATCGGAAGCGGCACTAAGTGTTTGTTCTGCGCTGGCCGCAGCTGAACACGGGGATGCCAGGCGCGCACTTGACTTGTTAAGGGTAGCTGGAGAAGTGGCTGAACGCCAAGGTTTCGTCGTCATAAACGAGGAACATGTGCGCGACGCAGAAAAGAACATCGAACACAACAAAGTAGTTGAGGCTTTGAAGAATTCGACCCTGCACTCCAAGTTGGTACTCCTAAGTGTCTACCACTTGGGTAAGACGAGCGGCGCTAGCGCGACTACGGGCGAAATATATGATGTTTACAACGAGCTCTGCGGAGAGCTTGGGGTGGGGCCTCTGACTCAGAGACGTTTGGGTACTCTAATCAACGAGCTCGACGCGATGGGACTCCTAAACAGCAAAGTTGTTAGCATGGGCCGCTACGGGCGAACGAAGAAAATCCGCCTCGAAATTTCCCGAAGCCTAATCCAGGAAGTTTTCGCATGCGACTCCCGACTGGAGCGGATGATTAACTATGAACCTAAGTTCACAGCTAAGAAACAACAGCACCACACCTGAAAACAAATCGTCGCCCTACCCGATCAAAGATAGCCGGCTCTGAGTTTTCCCTTTTTTCAGGCGAAAGAGAGCACCGTGGTCTCCATAGTCTGCAGGTTTACAACGGGAACTTTTCCCGGGGTTGGAACCAAGCCGAGCTTCGCCATGTAGTCAGTCTGCTCCTGCCAGCCCCCGGAATTAATAATCAAAACGCCTCTGTGATTGCACATACCCAAAACGTGAATATGGCCTCCATGGAAGATGTCGGGAACGTGGTCTACTACTAGGAAATCTCGGTTTTCGGGCGAAAGTGTGGTTTTTCCACCGTAGATCGGCGCCAAATGCCTGCCTTGCATGAGGAGTTTCATGCCTTTCTCCGGATGCGCTTGGTCCATGCCTGGGGTGGCGCCCAGTATGTCGTCCAGGCTTCTCCCATGGTACATGAGAACTTCGACTCCGTGCAGGCCGACGGTGCATGGGTTTCCAAGCGAGTAAAATCTTCTGTTTCCCTGAAGCGTCGGGAAATAATCTTCTGAGATTGCGGGTTGAGGCAGCGCTTTTCTGGGCGCGTCGTGATTTCCAGGCGAAACCACAATTTCGATATGTTCGGGCAGCCGCGAGAGTGCCTTTGCGACTACGCGGTATTGTTTGTGAACGTCTCTTATGTTAAGTTCCTTTTGTTGGCCAGGGAAGACGCCGACACCGTCGACGAGATCACCTGCAATGAGGCAGTACTTCACGTGGCTCGCGATGTCGCGCATCTGCTCGTTTCCGTATTGCCCGTTTAGCCAGTGGAGAAAGCGTTTGAACGCTTCGCGGTTGAATTTGTTGCTGCCTACGTGAATGTCCGACGTCAGCACAGCGTACACGGGTTCTGAGGCTCTGTGTGGTGATTTCTGCCCAACCTCGGGGAAAAGTATGTCTTCGGCTAGGAAGAGGCGGCCGCGAGTTTTCGCAACGGCTGCACAGATAACCTGATCTTGGAGGAGCAGCTGCGCTTTCTTCTGGACCTCTTCGGGTGCCCTTGAGGGCACGAGGATTGTGGCGGATGCGTTGAGGTCTTCGATCGTTATGAGGAGTTGCTGTTTTGCTTCTCGCTTCTCAGTAATCATGCCGATGATTTTCAGCTTGGATTTAGGCTGGGCCTTGAGGGCTTCCGATATTGGTATAGCGGATTTCACGTCTATTCTTTGCCGCAGAATTTTTTCCATACGTTTAAATCGGTCTTGGAAGTACAGGAGGAATTCGTCCATTGTGCCATTGGAGCTGAGCTTCCCCGTCGGATCTTCTAGCACCTCTAATTGGGATTCTACGTCCTTCGCATACGGGCGATAGGGGCTTGAAGCCTCGGGGTACTGAGTTGGAGCTTCATGCTTCTCTACTTCGATTTGCGGTGCAGAGTAAGATGATTCTTCAACTATGACCTCGGGTTGCCGTTGGGCTGTTTCTTCTAGGAAGCTTCTTCCGATGAACATGGGCTTTTCTTCGAGGTCTCCAATTCTCTCCAGAACCTTGTTGACCAAATCGTCCGGGTCGTCGGCGGTTGCCATGGCGCTTAGGAACTCGAAGGCTTCTTTGTCCATTTGGTAGCCTGCGGCAATTGTCTTTTCGACTGCTTTCTGAAGCCTTCCTGAGTTACTCATTTCCTTGGGGTTCTCCAACGCTTTCTCGACGAGTAAATAGTTAAACTTTTGTTGACTTGTATGCTATGCTTCTCCTCTATTAGGTTATTCAATTTTGCGTTCTCTCAGCCAAATTTGCTTTGTAAGCTTACTCTGAGAGGCTGACGATTTTTCTCTTTTGCCCTTTAGCAAGGTTGATGGTAGATTTGCGAGTTGATTTTGTATAGTTGAAATTAAACATTGAGCTGAGAATTGTAACTTTTTGGTTTAAGTTTATAAAAGCCGCTAATCCCTTGATATGTTAGCTTTCAAAGGCAACAATCTAAATAGGAAGTTTGTCGATGCCAACTGAGCTACGCAAGATGCAGCAAACTCCAACAGGCACCTTTTTTGTTTGTTTACCGAAGAATTGGCCGGAAAAGCACGGCTTGAAAAAGGGCACGCTTGTGGCTTTGAGTGAAGCTTCTGATGGCAGACTTTTCATCGACCCAAAATACGACCAATCGCCTTCCCCCAAGAATTCCTGTATAGTTATTGGACCCTATCTTGGGCGCGAAATTGTCGGTCACTACTTACTGGGTTCCGACATAATTCACATTGAAGCCAAAGAACGCATCGACTTAGAAGTCCGAAAAACTGTCAAGGCGACGGTCGGCTCCTTAATAGGGCTTGAAATCGTTGAGGAGAGTCACAGCCAGATTGTGTTGCAGTGTTTGCTGGAGCCTTCGGGTTTTCCTCCTGAGAAGATTCTGCGCCGTAACTACGCAATCGTGGCTGGCATGCTTCGGGACTCGGTGAACTCCTTCATCGACGTTGACATGCAATTGGCGAAAAGCGTTATGGCGCGTGACGACGAGAACAATCGCTTGTACTTTTTGCTCGTGCGCATTTTGCGGACAATTATCCAGACGCCGCGTCTAGGCGAGAAACTGGGCTTAACAACCATCGAATGCCTCGACTACCGCTTGGCCTCTAGCCTCGTAGAGTCTATGGGAGACGCCTGTGTGCAAATTGCCGCCAAGACGCTGGAGCTCAAGGGTGCCCAGCCTTCCGAAGACCTAAAGACGCTATTGTCTGAGCTGCAGTCGGTCTGCTATGAAGCACAGGAGCAAGCTTTGAAGTCATTCTTAAGTAAGGACATTGCTTGCGCAGCAAATGTACGCAAGCTTCGCGACAAAGTCCAAGTGCTATCCGTCGAAATTGAGAAAACGGCTAAAGACCAGCCCGTAGATGTTATGCCGCAGACTTTGGCGACGACGGCTTTTCTTAAGCAGGTTTGCGAGAACAGCGTAGACTTGGCGGATCTCGTCGTTTAGACTCACACCACAAAAGCAATCCGCGCAACTTATGCTTCTTTTTGCTGTGGAGTTTTTTATCAAAAGGAGAACCTTTCCCACTCCTACCAGGCGAATGAACCCCGCAGCATGCCTCTTGAACATATAGGACTGAAACGTTTTTAGCCACAGACCGCAATCCTACTAATCGAGCCGGGGTGGCGGAGTGGTTATCGCGCTGGCCTCGAGATCCAAGTTTGCACAATGGGCAAGCCAGCCAGTGGGCCTTTGGCTCGCAGGGGTTCGAGTCCCTTCCCCGGCGCCACTTTCTAAATCGCAAAAACTAAATACCCGCAAGCTCCATAGCGCATATCGATATTTTGACATCGAATAACGAACTTTTGGAGATGGAATGTAATGCCACTTATGAAAGCCATTCAAGTAAAAGCGCCAGGCGCAGATTTCGAGCTTGTTCAAAAAGAAATTCCTGAACCCAAGGAACACGAGGTCCTTCTTAAGGTGCACGCCTGCGGCGTCTGTCACGGAGATGCTATTGTCAAACAAGGGCACTTCCCCGGGCTGCAGTATCCGCGTACACCCGGCCACGAAGTGGTCGGCACAATCGTGAAATTGGGTTCCGAATCGCACTACTGGAAGTTCGGGCAAAGAGTCGGCGTGGGATGGCGTGGCGGACACTGCTTTCGCTGCAAGTCTTGTTTGAAAGGAGAGTTTTGGGCTTGCGAGAGCCCCTTGGCCACGGGCATCTCAACGGACGGCGGATACGCCGAATACATGGTTGCCCGCATGGAGGTTCTCTCAGTCATTCCCGACGAACTCAGTTCCGTAGAAGCCGCGCCGCTTCTCTGTGCAGGTGCTACGACACTCGGGGCCTTAAAGAGCAGTTCAGCGAAAGCAGGCGACTTAATCGCAATCCAAGGTTTCGGAGGACTGGGACACTTGGCTTTGCAGTTCGCTCTTAGACTTGGGTTTAAGACAGCAGTTTTGTCCCGTGGCAAAGAAAAAGAAGCCTTGGCACGAAAACTTGGCGCTCACATGTACATCGACACCCATTTTCAAAACGCGGCTGAAGAACTAATGAAGATTGGAGGCGCACGAGCCATCTTCTGCACAGCACCCGACAGCAAAGCCATCGAAGGACTCGTGGGCGGACTCGCTAGGAACGGGCAATTGATAATCGTAACTTTCGTTAATGAGCCGATTCAGGTTTCGCCTGTTCAACTCATGCGGGGTGTACGCTCCGTTAGCGGGTGGGTAGGAGGAAACGCGGCGGACACCTTAAACTTCAGCGTTTTAACAAATGTGGTTCCCATGGTTGAGGTGTTTCCGCTTGAACAAGCCGCAGAAGCGTTTGAACGTATGATGACGGCAAAGGTTCATTTCCGAGCCGTACTCAAGATAAGTGAGGGCTGAACATGAGTGAACTAACAAAAATCATTCAAGAAAGGTTGTCTGCCCGAGTGCCTTTTGACCCAAACCGTCCTGTCTCAAAAGAGAACCTGAAACAGATTTTGGACGCTGGACGGTGGGCGCCCACAGCACACAATATGCAAAACTACGAAGTAGTAGTCATCGATGACAACGCAGTCCTGGAGAAAATAGGTAACATCAAATCTCGTATCTCCGAAGAATTTCTCCGCGAAAACTGTGAACAGCTTTCCTTTTCAAAAGAAGAACTGCTCAAAAAGAAAACAGGTATCCTTGGCGCAATGTTTCCACCTGACTGGGTTGACCCTTCAAAAATTGCCGAAGTCGTCCGCAAAGCGGCACCAATGCCTCTAACCCAGTCGATCAGAGGCTGCCCAACACTCCTAATAGTAATCTATGACTCCAAGAAGAGGGCACCCGCTTCGCACGGCGACATTTTAGGCTTCATGAGTTTAGGCTGCGTCATGGAAAACATGTGGCTCATGGCGCAATCTTTAGGAATCGGCATTCAGATTCTTAGCGCTTTCGCAGCCCCATCCGTAGAAGCCGAAATAAAGAAACTTCTGGGCGTCCCTGAACACATGAAAATCGCCTATACCTGCCGCTTAGGGTACCCAGCGAGCGCAGCGAAATACTTCAGAGTACGCCGCGACATCGAAGATTTCACCCACCACAACCAATTCGGAAACAAAGGCCTGTAGAAAAAACTCTCAAAATCGCGGTTGGTCATAGAGCCAAAATTTCTTCAAGCCGCCTAAGTATCAACAGTTCCAGGCATATAATTGTACTTGCAGATTAGCTCCATGATGCGGCAAACCTTATGTATGTAACATTTTGTAAATGCTACTAGTTATCATGTTTCCCCAGCTACGTTTCGTACCTTCAGGACCTAAACGCTACATACAAATCAAGTCGCCGACACCTGGAGCAGTTTAAAACCATAAAGACTGTTCATTCGCGTCCAAGAGTCTAATAGTCAAAAGTTGATGGTCTGACAAGCCGCTCAAAAATAACTCGTAAGAGTGAAGTTCAAATGTGGGAAAAAGAAGAAAAGAAAAATCATCCGATATGGGTAGGACGAGAATTCTCAAAATGCAGCGGATGCCGAAAATGCGAAATCGCCTGCTCCCTGCGTCACGAAAATAAACTTTGGCCAGAAGCCTCCCGAGTCCGCGTTTTCATGCTCGTTCCCGGCACGGAGTTTCCACACTTGTGTACACAGTGCGAGGATTACCCCTGCGTCAAAGCCTGCCGCTTCAAAGCACTTGGCGTTAACGAGGCAACCAGCGCCGTTACGGTAAACGCTGAGAAATGTACGGGCTGCGGCAAATGCATAGATGCCTGCCCCGGCAAAGTCCCGCATGTGCACCCCCAGACCAATAAGATTCTGATTTGCGACCTGTGCGGCGGTGACCCACAATGCGCCAAGGTCTGCCAAGAAGGTGGATGGAATTGCTTACGAGTGGTTGAACGAGAAGACCATGAGTTCAAGCTTTTCGCGCGCGTTCCAGAAGAAACGGCAAAAGCGCTTGCGACAAAGTTGTACGGGGAGAAAGCGGAGGAATTCCTCTAATGTTGGGCTACAACGGAAAATTTTTGGAAGTTGACCTATCAAACTCAAGCTTCAAAGACGTCACTGTTCCTGAAGAGTGGCTTAAAGACTACATAGGCGGCAGAGCTCTCGCCGCGAGAATCCTTAGCGACAGGCTCATCAGCAAATGGGAAACCATCGACCCGCTTGGGCCAGAGAACCTCCTGTTCTTTTTGCCTGGACCCTTCACGGGGTACTTTCCAGGCGGTAGAACCTGCGTCACCGGCAAGTCACCTCAAAGTAATGGCATGGTCGGGTCCACCGTCGGCGGCGAATTCGGCGTCGAACTCCGCTGCGCAGGATACGACGGCGTCATCGTCTTAGGAAAATCCGAGAAACCCGTTTACCTGTTCATCAAGGACTCCGACGTAGAACTCAGGGACGCCCGCAACATCTGGGGCAAAGACTGCAAACAAACCGAAGCCCTACTCAACAAGGAATGCAGGCAACTGCTAGCTGAACGCTATCCCCGAGTCGGCGTTTGGAAGCAACCTGCCAAGCTGTACATCGGACCGGCGGGCGAACGAAAAGTCCGCCCCTCAGTAGTAGTTGCCAAGTGGACGCATGCAGCAGGATACGGCGGCTACGGCGCCGTCATGGGGTCTAAAAACCTCAAAGCCGTTGCTGTGACAGGCACAGGACCGCTGCCCGAAGTCGCAGACATGGAAAAAGTAACTCAGATGATAGACGAAGCCTGCAAAGGCGCCTACGAAAACGTGCTGTGGCGAAGGTGGGGCACGGGCGGAGGCGGCTACAACTTTGGCGCAGAAACCAGTTCCGAACCCGTCCGCAACTGGCAGGAAGAGTGGCATGACAAGAAAAGTTACGGTGTAGATCAATTCGAGAACAAGGTTTGGGTAAAACCCGCGTGGAGCGACTTTGGCTGCCCCACAAACTGCCTGAAGATTAGCTGCATCCGCGCTGGCAAGTACAAGGGCGCCATAACGGATAATCCCGACTACGAACTGCAGGCGTTTCTAGGTCCGAATCTGGGATTGTTCACGCCTGAAGAGAACGTGTACCTGTCCTCGCTCATCGAAGACTTAGGCATGTGCGGAATCCAAGGCGGAAGCGTCCTAGGGTTCGCAGGGGAACTCTATCAACGTGGCATTCTGACTCAGGTTGACCTCGACGGGATTGACCTCAAGTGGGGCGACGTCGATGCTTTCGCAGCGCTGGCGAAGAAAATCGCATCCCGAGAAGGCATAGGCGACATATTGGCAGAAGGCACTTACCGCGCAGCACTCAGACTTGGAAAGCTGAAGGGCCAAAACCTCCTGCCGTTTACAGTGACGGGCAAGGGGATAAGCATTGGAGCACATGGCATTCGAAGCGGCAGAGACTTCTCTCGCGACATAGGCTACGCCTGCAGCGTGCAAGGCGGCGACCACACAAGCCAAACCGACCTGCCACTCGACGGATGGGGCAGCGAAATCTGGACGATATTCAACGACTCGGCCGTGATGTGCATTTTCACGTCGTTCAACATATCTCGTACGTTCAGGTACGACTTCTACGAGGCGATAACAGGCCAAACCCTAACCCGGAAAGGCTGGCTGACCTGCGGCGGAATGAAGACGCTGCAGATACAGCGGGCTATGCTGCTTCTGGGCGGACCCGACCTAAAGTGGAACCCGACCGTAGATGACGACAACCCCGAACGGTTCTACGAGCCGCTGCCGACAGGCCCCTGCAAAGGTCAATCTGCTGACCATGCAAGCGTGAAGCAGAAAGTGCGGCAATACTACGATCAAGCAGGCTGGGACCAAGATGGCATACCCACATCTGAGGCACTCACAAAGCTGAACTTGGAATACGTTGACAAGAGCATATGCAAACTGCGCAAATAGACGGCCCGCTAAGCGATTTCAAGAAGCAAAATGGTCAGGAGCAACCCACAACCTGTCCGTCGCGAAGTGTGTTAGGTTAGCTTGAAGTAGATGCGCCTGTTGTTCTTGCCCTTGTTCTCGGTCTTCACAAGCTCAACTTTGCTGACTTCCTTAAGGTTCTTAACGTGCGTGCCTCCGTCAGCCTGCCTGTCCACGCCACCGATTTCCACGATTCTCAGAACTGGAAGATCGGGCGGAGTGGCTTCTGCCATCTTAACGACGCCAGGGATCTTCATGGCTTCTTCTCGGGGCAACTCGTACCACTTCACCGCGACGTCGGTTCCGAACAACTCATTCGCCTTCGCAAGATAAGACTCTAACACGACTCGATCGAATTTTTCGAAGCTGAAGTCGAAACGTACGTGATCCTCTTCCAACTGATTGCCCGTAATAAGTGCACCCGTGCCCTGGTTAAGAAGCGCCGCCAAGACATGGGCAGCAGTGTGGCTACGCATTAGCTTGTATCTTCTTTCCCAGTTTAAGATGCAACGGACTTGGTCGCCTGGCTGCAGCCCCGCATGGTCCACTTCGTGGGAGATTTCGCCTGAGAACTTCCCAACGTAGATGACGTTGAAGACCTCGTCGCCCCTCATGATTTTACCAGTGTCGTTAGGCTGCCCCCCTCCTTTCGCGTAGAAAATCGTCTGGTCCAAAGTCACGAACTTGCCGTCTTTAATAGAGACCACGGTGGCGGGGGCTTCTTTGAGGTAACTGTCGACTAAAAACAATGCTTTGGTCATGTGGCCATCCTCTGAAGGATAGCCCTTTCTTTCAAACGATATATCAACTTTGCGTAAGCGTTATGCGGAGCTTCCAGCTGAGTCCCGATTGTTTAGAAGCCGAACATGGATGACTGCTTCTCGCCGCCTTCTGAGCCGTGTTCGTGTTCTCCCTCTCCTTCTTGGATATGATGCGCCACGTGAAACGCCAAGCCAGTTGCGGCGCCTGCTGACAGACCTAGAAGCAGGTCGGTGAGCCAGGTGAGCTGAGGCAATCCCACTAATGCTATGATCACGAGTAGGTCGAACACGACCGAGACGCCTAGGTACCCGAAGCACCAGGTTTTGAAGCTCATGCCTCGGGGCTTGTTTATGCCTATGCCCACAAGGTATCCGAACATGATTAGGAAGCCTACCAATGCGTAAATCCAGTCGAAAGTCACGTTGCATCACCTATGCCGAATATGCCTATTTCTTTGCAGGCAACCTTAATAGCTTATCGACCCGTCGATGCTTCTTCTATCCAGGTGCGGCTGAAGATTATGCCTTCGATAACCGCTAACCTTTTTTACCATGCTCCTGTACTGTAAGCTTCTAGCTGGTGCTTCACGGGACGCATTTCGACCAAGGACACTGCCACAAATGGGCGCTTCTCCTCAACCAAAGAAAACAAAAAATGGATACGCTCCTTTCGAAACTCGCCAGCGAAAACGCCTCAGAGAAGAAGAGGCTTTTCCAAGAAATCTTCTACGGAGTCCCCTCGGGCAAAGAAGCTGAGCCCGGCATGGCTGGGTCTCTTCTTTACCATATGGCTATGGTTACGAAGATGGAGACTGAAACCCGCTTTCTCCTCAAAGAACTTGGCGTCGATGCTCCAGACATCAGCGAGAAAATGCAGCGGTTCTTCGCAGACTTCCTTTCTGACGCCGTCGAATTGACAATACAAGTACCGGTAAATGTGAATGCAATAGAAGCCTTAGGTCCCTCTCCAACGTCAAACGAAAAAATTGCCTTGTTCATGAGCCTGAACCAGAAGACCCACGCTTTGGATAGTCGAATCGAAATCGGCGACCAAAGAGTCAGAGCGGACCTTGAAGACCTCTTCCAAGAATGGTCCAACCGCGTCGCTGAAATGCGCTTCCGACAAGAATATCATACAATCAGAGGGCTGCTCATTTTAACGGAACTCTCCAAAACTTTCGGCGTCTCCAAACTGGGCGCAGTCATGCAGAAAGTGCAGGATAAATTCGGGCGAGAAACCGTTAGCATAGCCCTAGACGTGACGCTTAAGGTTGGCATGCGCAGAGAGAGCCTTCAATCTATCATGCTCAGCGACCACTACATCAACTATACAATGAGCATAGACACTTTGGACGGGGAAATGCAGTTCCTCAACTGTCCCATTCACGGCGGGCACAAATACATCGGCGAAAAACTTGGCATAACCGAAGAAGTCACATCGTTGTTCTGCACGCATTTCTGCTTCGCCCACGCCAAAGCCATGCTAGAAACAGTCTTACCCTTCACGTTCGACTTGACTCAGCCGAAACGCATGGCAACCGACGATAAATGCCAGTACTACATGCGGCTCGGCGCCTCGTCCACCGCCAAGACTTCCCCAAAATTCATTCCGCTCGTCGTCTCCTGGAACCTCACCCGAAAATGCAACTTGAAATGCTCCCACTGCTACATAAACGCCACAACCAAGGAACTTGACGGCGAACTCACAACCGAAGAATCCAAGAACCTCATCGACCAGATTGCAGAGGTCAGTCGCCCACTCCTCATACTTAGCGGCGGCGAACCACTTCTTCGAAAAGACGCCTACGAACTCATCCGCTATGGCACCGATAAAGGCTTGCGGATGGGACTAGGAAGCAACGGCGGCTTAATCGACACCAAAGCAGCTCGAGCACTAAAGGAAGCCGGAGTCAAAACAGTCTCCATCAGCCTGGACTCGAACATTCCGCAGCAGCACGACGAATTCCGAGGCGTAACCGGCTCATGGAACAAAGCCATTGACGCCATCAAAGCCCTGGCAGAAAACGGAGTCCTTGTCCAAGTTAATACAACGCTGACACAGCAAAACTACAATCAAATAGACGACATTATGACGCTCGTCGAAGACATCGGCGTGGAAAACTTCCACCTGTTCTTCCTCGTGCCAACGGGCCGAGGCGCAAAAATAACTGACATCTCTCCCGAAATGTATGAACACATGATAAAGAACACGTTCGCCAAGACCGTCAACCATCGCCTCAACGTCAGACCCTCCTGTGCCCCCCAGTTCATGAGAATCGCCAAGGACATGGGCTTGGACATGAGGCAATGGATACGCGGCTGCATCGCCGGTATGTACTACTGCCGCATCTATCCAAACGGCGACATCACCCCTTGCCCGTATCTACCCGTCAAGCTCGGGAATGTCCGCGAAACAAGCTTCAAAGAAATCTGGTTCAATTCGCCAATCTTCAAGGCTCTCCGCGACCCCTCCTGTCTGAAGGGCAAATGCGGCGAATGTACCTACAAAATCGTGTGCGGGGGCTGTCGAGCTCGAGCCTACGGGCTGTCGGCCGAATTCATAGATTACTGCGGAGACCTGCACGAGCCAACCGAGTTGAAAGCTGATTACCTCGCCGAAGACCCCTGGTGCGTTTATCAACCCAAGCCAAGGAATAAGACCCCTTATTAGAAACCTATTTAAACGATGTCCTTTCTCCTCAATAGAAACTCAGGGTGCCAGTTGAAGTGGCGCTTGGCAACGACGGCCAGACATCGGGTGTCTCCTCAACCTCGACGGTGCCCTCTAAAGGAGGCAGCTTTGAATGTTCCACGCTGGCAGTTCAAGTTTCTCCAAATCCCTGAAAGAGACTTTTGTAGCCTACGCGTTTGACTTAGGCGGCATAGTTGCAGGGTTTTTGGTGGCCTTTCAACTCGGCGTCTTCCACGCAGCTCCTTGGGCTTTAGCCTTGTATCCAGCGGTCTTGGGTGCTAAAGGTGTTATCGAAGGTATGCTTAGCGGCCGGTTGAGTACTGCTTTGCACATTGGCACGGTGTATCCGAAGTTTTCCAACAACACCAAAAGTTTCTACAGCCTCATAAGTGCCTCGATTGTTCTCACTTTGGCAACCAGCGTGGCGATGAGCGCTGTTGCAATTGTTTTTGGTCAGGTGTTTTGGGGCATAACGTTTGCTGACTTTCCCTCCATCCTCGTGGTCATCTTGGCCACTATGACGATAGGGCTGGTTCTTCTTGCGGTCACGGTGAAGGTGGCTTTCGTCTCGTTTACAAGAGGCTTAGACCCTGACATAATGGTTTACCCGATTATGTCCATGGTTGCATCAATCTTCATCACGCTTTGCTACGTGGCGGTCCTGAACCTTTTCTTCAACCTCAGCGTTTTGGGCGTCAGTTTGGTTGTCTTCTTTTCCGCCATAAACGTGCTTATTGTCATCTTCATCTTCCCCCGGAACCGCCATGATGCCGAATTCATAAAAACCGTCCGAGAATCCTTAGCTGCCCTAATGATTGTCGCCGTCATGGTTAATTTGACGGGAACGGTCCTGCGGGGAATCGATCGCTTCGCCTCGCGCCGCATCGAATTCTATACGGTTTACCCGGCCCTAATAGGCTTAGTTAGCGACGTAGGTTCCGTCGTCGGATCAACGGCAACCACAAAACTCGCCCTCGGCATGCTTAAGCCCAAACTCTCCTCCATCGTCTACCACTCAAAAAACATCTTCAGCGCCTGGTTTGCCTCTTTGGTTATGTTTGTTATTCTTGCCTTCTTGGCTCTAGTAATTCACGGAACTTTTACGCCCGCCCTCCTCTATGAACACGTGATCACACTGCTGCTCGCAAACGTCATAGCGGTTGTCCTTGTTGTCGTGCTGTCGTTCGCCATTTCAATCTTGACTTTCCAGAAGGGACTGGACCCTGGGAACTTCGTTATTCCCATCGAAACCGCGTTCGCAGCTTGGATAACATCCATAGCGTTGCTTGCAGCATTAGGGTTAATGAGCTTGGGTTTGTGAACAGCATGATTAAAATATGTCTCGATAAATACATAATCGCGGAGCGTCTCTGACCCAATGCCCCGCTTTGAGAAAGTAGCCTATAAACCAATTCCGGTCAGAGAACTTCTTGCAGAAATGAAGAACCTCTCAGAACTCATGATAGACCTAGCTTACTCAGCGGCACTTTTCAACGACAAAGAACTCGCCGAAGATGTACTGGCGTTGGAGGCTCACATAGACACCCTGAGTTATCTGCTAGACATCGAAGTAATGGTTGCCTCCCGAGGAGACCCCAGAGACGCGCAGGCACTAGTAGGCGTTTCCACAGTAGCTGCCGCCACCGACAAGATTTCCGACGCCGCCGCAGACATAGCCGCCATAGTTACTCGAGACATAGGCGTCCACCCCATCGTCGGCTCAATCTTCGAGAAGGTTGAGGAACGCCTCGTGAAAGCAACCGTGAAGGAAGGCTCCACGATAGCCGACAAGCGGATAAGCAAACTTGACTTGGCCGCAAGAATGGGCATAGACATTATCGCCATCAGGCGGAACAAAACCTGGATAATTAATCCCAAAGGCTCCGAACGCATCCTTCCAGGCGACACGCTCATTACAAGGGGCGCGCCTCAGGGGATAAAGGAATTCAAAGACCTCGCCGAAGGCAGAACCACGCAGCTGGAGGAACAATATTGACGGAGCAGAAGCAGTTCGAGGAAATTGTCAGCCGATTTGTCGAGTTAAAAGATACCTCCGAATTGATGATGGACTTGGCTTACTCGGCTTTGCTTTTGAACAGCAAGGAATTAGCCGAAGAAGTAGAGCGTCTGGAAGAGTTCATGGACAAGAAGCACACAGACTTCGAACTCCTCGCCTTAACGAGTGACTTTAAGAAGGAAGAAGCGTCGGGATTTCTGGGCTTAATTCGACTTGGTGTGGCAACTGAAAAAATCGCTGACGCTGCGGCCGAAATGGCCGAGGTGGTGCTCAGAGGCATCGAACCGCATCCGATCTTAAGACTTACAATTAAAGAAGCCGAGGAAACGGTCACCCAAGCATGCGTGACGGAGAATTCGCCTTTGATAGGCAAGACTTTGAAGGAAGCTCGCGTCCATGAGGAAACTGGCATGTGGATTTTAGCCATAAAACGCGGTGACAAAACCCTGCGTCCCAAAGCCGACTCGAAGATCGAGCAAAGCGATGTGTTAATCGCTTCAGGATACGCCGAGGGCGTCGATTCCCTAAAGAGGCTTGCCTCGCCTGAGGGACAATGCAGCATCGAATAGGCAGACCATGAATTCTGGATTCATCAATACTATAAGCTAGTTTTACCGCATATTTTAGGCGGAGGAGTAGGTATCTCCAAGACTCAAGATAAGGCAGAAAACGCAAACGGCTACGTTTGTCCAAATGCTTCATGCCATAGAACCGTAGCTCGACCGCTTAGGACTGTCGTTGTAGGAGTGTCTGCGAAACCTTTTGACGCATGCCCCTACTGTCTAACCGAAATAACAAACAACGCTGCAACCGCTGCTTTGAGTCCGAACGAGAAAACGCCAGAGCCTGCCAAAGCACCAATCGAGAAGCAACCTGAAGCAGCCGCAAATCCTGTGAGTTGCAACAAGCACTTCGGATTCCTCAGCGAGCGGTGTGCCAAAGACCCAATTCCCGACGATTGCTTGACTTGCATGGAAATTATTCAATGTATGCTCAAGAAAGCCAAGGACCAAGTCAGTGAATCATGAGCAAACATTAGCACTTAACAAAATTCAACGTGGATTCGAGAGAGATTTGTAAAAGAGAAAAACTAAGAAATGAAGGTTTAGGAAGAAGAAAAGTTGTGTTTGGCTACTTCTTCTTCTTTTCAGGAGCGGCGCTTGCAGGTGCTTCAGCTGGCTGTTCTGCTGGAGGTTCTTCTTTCTTCTCTTCCATCTCAGTGGTAATTTCTTCGATTGGTTTTGGCGGCGGCGTGGTTGCCATTGTCCAACCAATCCATGCGCCTATCAGCAGTATGGCTATAAATGCTATGAACACGGGTATCAGAACTGCGTATATCCTGACTGTGTTGCCAACATCAGATTTGATAGGCGTTCCTAGGAGATTGTTGACAGGGACTGGGATAATGACTATGACAGCATAAATTATGGCGACTATGACGCAAACCGCAAGTATTGCTCCACCTATAGCTTGATCTTTGCTCATTATCTTCACCTACTTAATGAAAGCATCTTTATGATCTTAGTCCTTTTAAAGTTTACCATGAGACCCGATATATTCCGCGGTTATGTTGTTCCCATTTCCCATGTCGACAGGTACTTTTGCTGTTCAGGCGTCAATTTGTCGATGTTTATACCCATGGATTTCAGTTTGAGTTCCGCGACACCCTCGTCTATTTCCTTAGGGACAATGTAGACTTTGGGCTTCATCTTTGGGGTCTTTGCGATTGATTCGGCGCATAATGCTTGGTTAGCAAACGACATGTCCATGACTTCTGAGGGATGGCCTTCCGCAGCTGCAAGGTTCACAAGGCGTCCTTCCGCGAGGAGGTAGAGTCTTCTGCCGTCTTTGAGGGTGTACTCTTCCATGTTGGGTCGAATGGTTCGCTTCGACTTTGTCAGCGAATCCAAGTCGGTAATATTGATTTCAACGTTGAAGTGACCGCTGTTAGCCATGATGGCGCCGTCTTTCATCTTCTGCATGTGCTCTTTGCGAATGACGCTTATGTCGCCCGTGGCCGTAACGAATATGTCACCCATCGGAGCCGCCTCTGATAATGGCATAACTCGCAAGCCGTTCATGGCGGCTTCTAGCGCTTTGGTGGGCACAACCTCTGTAACTATTACTTTTGCGCCTAAGCCTGAAGCGCGCATGGCTATGCCTCTACTGCACCAGCCATATCCGCAGACGACAAAGTTTTTGCCTGCTAGCAACACGCTTGTGGCTCGGAGGATGCCGTCGATTGTGCTTTGTCCTGTGCCGTAGCGGTTGTCGAAGAGGTACTTGGTGTATGCGTCGTTGACGGCTATGATGGGGTACTTGAGGCTGCCATCGTTTTCCATGGCTCGGAGCCTGACCACACCGGTGGTGGTTTCCTCGGTGCCGCCCTTCACGTTCTCTATGAGTTCAGGGTGTTTACTGTGGATAGTTCCCACGACATCGGCTCCGTCGTCAAGTGTAATATTAGGCTTGTAATCCAGCACTTTCTCGATGCAGCTATAGTATTCTTGGGTATTCTGTCCTCGCCAAGCAAAAACATGGATGCCCTCTTCTGCCAAGGCGGCTGCGACGTCATCTTGGGTGGAAAGCGGGTTGGACCCGCAGAGAGCAAGTTTAGCGCCTCCTGCAACTACGGTTTCAGCCAGGACGGCGGTTTCTTTGGTAACATGAAGGCATGCGCCGAGCGTCAAGCCCTTAAGCGGTTTCTCTTTGGCGAATCGGTTTTTGATTTGACAAAGGACTGGCATGTGCGCCGCAGCCCATTCGATCTGGAGTTTGCCCTGTGGCGCCAAGGCTTTGTCTTTAACTTGGAATTGTTCCATATTTCTCACTCTTGTTTTATTGGTTCGAAAAGCCGTTAAATAAACGTTTCCAGCGGAAAAACCTTGTGAAAGGGGTGGTTGGCAAATAGATTCTTTTTTCGGAAGCAAATTCTAAATAGGCGTACCCTCTTTTTCTGAGAGTGAGATGGGACTAAGTTGAAGGAACCTTTTGTTGAATTCATCAAGAAAAACCTAGAGCCCAAAACACTGCTGATTACGTGCGGTTTGCCCGCGAGCTACAAGACAGAAACCTCTGAAGTCGTCGCGCAAATCAAGGGGTACCCCATTCTCCGCAGCGACCTGATACGGCTGGAAGTACTTAAGAACGAAGATGTCTTCGACGCCAAGGTTGCTGGCAACATGAACAAACGCCTGGCAGTCTACGACGAAGTCTTCCGGAGAGCTGACGAAGCTGCAAGCAAGGGGGGCACAATTCTGGATGCTACGTTCGTAACGCAGGAACTGCGGCGACGTGCGGCTGAAATCGCTGCGAAACACGGTTTGACTTTTGTCATAATGGAGACTACTTGTCCGCAAGAAGTGTCGCTTGCCCGAATTGCGAGGCGGACCAAGGAAAAGTACGAGTCCAACGCGTTAACCTCTGAAGCGTATCTCGCTAACAAAAGTAAATTCGAACCCGTCGACATCGACGACTTGAAAAAACGTATCCCGAAGCTGAAGGTGGTTCATTTGACTGTCGACACGTGCAGAGACGAAACTGTCACATGGCGAGTCGTAGGGTTGGAAAAAAGGTAGTCAGGCACCACACATGATAATTGACCTGCACATACACTCGAAAAGCTCCGACGGAAAACTCCCCGCAGTAGATCTCTTGAAGGAAGCAAAAAGTAGAAACGTAGCCTTCATGTCCATAACCGACCACGATACCATCAGCTGCCAATCCGAAGCCACCAAACTGGCAAAAACGGCTGGAATCCGTTACATAACAGGCGTCGAGTTAAACGTAACTTTCTCGCACCCCCACTACCGCGAAGGCAAACCTACCTCACTGGATTTCCTGGGCTACCAATTCGACGCTGGCAATACGGCACTGGAGAAAAAAACTGAGTTGTTGGCGAAATACCGCGAGAAACGAGCAGCAGGAATTCTGCAAAACCTTAATCTTGAATTCCACAAAGAAGGCATTCCAGCGTTGACCTCCCAAGCCTTCGCGGAGATCGAGGCTTCAGTCGACGGCGTTCTGGGCAGGCCTCACATAGCTGACTACTTGGTGAAGAAGAAAATCGTCGCGACGAGGCAGGAAGCCTTCGACAAGTACCTCGTCAAATGCGACGTTCCCAAATACCCGCTCTGCCTGCCAGAAGCATCCAAGCTAGTGAGGGATGCCGGCGGCAAGCTGATTTTGGCTCATCCTAACGACCCAAACGGCACCTCACTCGTTGCGCTTGCAAGAGTACTGGGTGAGCAGACTGCCATCGTGGAAGAAACCATGATACCCTTCATCGATGGCGTGGAATGCTGGCACAGCCGAAGCGACGCACAGACGACCCAGCACTATGTGGCGTTCGCAGAGAAACATGGCTTACTCAAGACCGGAGGGAGTGACTGCCACCAGAAGCCTATCCTCATGGGCACTGTACAAGTTCCCGACTATGTGGCTGCACAGTTCTAACTGCGCCGCAGCTTTCTAGCGTTCAAAGTTTTTTGACGTACGCGGCGGCCAGCTTGAAGTATGCCTTCGCTTCCTTTTTGGCTTCCTTCTTTTCTTTCTCGCACACATCGGGGTCGTTTAGCTTAAACCCTACCACTTTTCCCCGAACATAGGCGCGGTAGCACTTGTAGAAGGCCAGTAGCTTTCGCAGTTCCTCATCGCCAGAGTACTTGACGTATTTCTCGACAAAGAAGTTCGAAAGGGCCGTCTTGCCCCTGAAATCCAAGTCCATGGCGAGGAAAGACATGTCGGCGGCAACGTCGGAGAACCTGAATCTTTCGTTGAATTCTATGGCGTCGAAGATGTAAATGCGGTCGGTGACGAAGATATTGCCCGAGTGAATGTCCCCGTGACAATCTCTGACTTTGCCTTCAGCTGTCCGCTTGTCAAATAACGCCTTGTTTTTCTTCATGAATAACTCAATTCTCTTTTGAATTAACGCAAAGTCTGAGTTGGAGACCGTTTTGCCAATGTAGTCGAGGGTTTGTTCAAAATTCTCTTCCCAGTTCTTCTTCACTGTCGCGAGAGAACCAACTTCACTTATCGTTTTGCTGGTTTCTGCCTTGGAATGAAACTCCGCGATGAGCTTTGCTAACTGGTCGATTAGTTTTTCGTCGACTTGGTTCTCCTCAAGGAGTTTGGTCATGATTTTATCTTGAGGCATGCGCTTCATCTTGAGTGCGTACTCGACGGTTTTGCCCTCACCCTTAATCTTGATGGTTTTTGCCTTGTTGATGGGGGTAACTTCGATGTACATGTCACCGCACAGACGTCTGTTGAGCAGGAGCTCTTTTTCGCAGAAGAAACGTCTTTTCTCTATTGTGGTGAAGTCCAGAAATCCAAAGTTGACGGGCTTTTTGACTTTGTAGACGAAAATACTGGTTAGGAAGACGAATGATATGTGCGTCTGGATCAGTTCGACGTGTCCTGGATCTTCCTCGTAGGCGTCTGGCTTCATGAGGGCTTCGACAACTTGATCTTGGCTGGTCATGATGTGGTCTCCTTGTGGCAAGTGCGCTTTTTGTTTGAACATGTTTTCAGCCGAGCATATAGAGGTATCTCGGCTTGACGAGTATGATTTCGGACATATTGCGCTGTGGGAATTAACTATTAAATACTCTTGTGGGCTCAACGTTGCAAGGGAGAAAAATGGCGGTCACGACGTTAGAGGACTTAAAGAGGGTCCTCATAGAAAATGGATATAGCAAGAAAGCTATCGAAGAAATTGTCAAATGGTATGAATAGCTATTAACCTAAGCTTCATTTGGCTTTTTAGTCCGAGATTCTTTTTGCTCTATTTCTTTATGTAAGCCAACACAGCGTCTGCTTGCGCCTTAGAAATGTTTCCTGCAAGCAAGAGAGCATCCACCACTTCTGAAATCTTAGCTAGGGCGTGAACTTTGAACCCTATCTTCTCCAGGTTTTCTTTGCCTCCCTGCTCCCTGTTGACCACGACCAGCAGGTGCTGCACGTTTGCTCCCAATTCTTGCAAGGGCTTTACACCTTCTATTTTGGAGAGGCCCTCGCTAACTACGTCATCGAAGAACAGTATGTTGTCGCCTTTGTCGACGTCCGCACCCGCTATTCTGCCCGTGACTCCGTAGGCTTTTGCCTCCTTGCGCACGATCACGCACGGCAAATCTATTCTGCATGCGATGCTTGGCACGATGAGAGCACCTTTAAGCTCGATGGATGCCAGCTTATCAATGCGCTCCGTCGTCATGATGTCCCTAATTTTCTCTGCTGCTGCGTCTGCGATTGTGCAGAGTTCTTTTGGGGAAGCGAGCAGGCGTGCCATGTCGATGTAGTAGGGGCTTTGCGCGCCGGATTTTATCGTGAATGTTCCAAATTTTATGCACCCTGACCTGAAGAGGGCTCCTGCAACTTTTTCTGCGGTGGAGTTCATGCTGTTCCCTGATGTGATTGCGCCTGCATAAATTTAACCGTTTACCGCCTTGCGGTTACCGTCGACTCTATTTCGGACCGTTAGAGTCAATAGCTTCGACTTAGATTCTACGTTTGGAAACATGTCCCAACTCGCGCAGAACGTTTACTGCTTCGTCTCAGGCAAGAACTGGAAACTCTCACTCGGAGAGCTAATTTCATACTTTGAAGCTCGAGGGTGCCCGTTCGAAGTTTGGGAGTTCTCCCGTTCCTTCTTCACGATTAAAACGCAGACCCCACTTGACCAATGGATGGTTGATGACTTAGGCGGCATTCTTAAAATCGTCGAGGGGGTGGGGTCGGTTCCCACGGAACTTGTGAACTCTGCGTTCCTTAAGGAAGACAAACAGGCCAAACAAAAACTCAAGGCCTTATTCCCGCTCGGTATTTTAGCTGAAAGAATCCCGGCCGCCTCCTCGGGAAAGCTAACCTTTGGTGTCAGCGTCTACTGGGCAGATCCAATATTCCGCCCCGCAGGAACCCATGTGCAGCGTTTTCTGGGGAGCGCGATCAAAGATGAGCTGCGAGCGCAAGACAAGAAAGCTAGGTTCATGGGGTTTCCGCGGGATAGGGAAAACCCGCAGCTCACGTCCGTTGAAGTCTTGAAACAGGGGCTTATTGAGAACCATGCTGAAGTACTGCTCTGCATGGGCAAACGGGAAACCGTTATAGGAACCACAATAGCCGTGCATAATCCGTTCGAGTTCCAGAAGCGCGACGTGGACAAGCCTGTGCAGCGGAAAATCTTCGGAATTTCCCCGCGAGTGGCGAAAATTATGGTGAACCTTACCCGCTGCACTCCTGGTAAAGTGTTCTTGGATCCCTTCTGTGGCGTAGGCACTCTGTTGATGGAGGCGTTGCTGGTTCGGGCGAGAGTCGTGGGCGTGGACATTAACCGCTGGTGTGTCGAATCCGCTAAAAGGAACTTGGATTGGATAAGCCGGGAATACTCTGTTGCTGACGCCGACTACGTCGTTCTGCAGGGTGATGTGAGGAAGCTGGCAAGCAAAATCGGAAATGACGTTGACTGTATAGCCACTGAGCCTGACCTAGGACCCGCACTCCGGGAAGTGCCAACAACTTCCTACGCCCAAAAAATCGTCGAAAACCTGCAGCCCCTATTCGAAGATTTCCTCGGCGAATCATACGAGATCATGCATCCCGGAGGCTACTTAGCAGTGGTTACGCCCTTTGTCAAGACGCGCTCGGGCAAGCCCGTCACCATGAATATTCAACGCATAGCGCAGAGCATAGGCTTCCTGCCAGTGAAGCCCTTCGAGATGGTCGTCTTCGTGAAGGACGCCGCAGATTTCCCGCTAAGAGACCTCACTAGCTTCGTCGATGTGGACGAACGACACAAGATCGGGCGGGAAATCAGCGTCTTTAAAAGACCAGAATAGAAGCGCTCACAGCGTGCTGTTTCTTCAAACCCGTAGTTGAGCGGACAGGAATCCACCCTGCAAATGGTGATCTGAGCAACCAACGGCTAATGCGAACTTCTTTACGTTTATTAATTTGATCTATGAAGTATTCCCTGAATCTAAATCAGGAAAAGGACCACATGGTTGACAAGGCAAGACCCGATTGGGACAGGTATTTTTTGGACCTCTGCGAAGCCGTTTCCAGACGCGCCACCTGCGACCGCGGCAGAGCAGGCTGCGTCATAGTCAAAGACAAACGAATCATGACCACTGGTTACGTTGGAGCCCCCGCTGGTTTGCCTCACTGCGACGACGTGGGACACGACATGCGCAAAGTAATCAATTACAATGACAAAATCACCCAGCACTGTGTGAGGACGTTGCATGCAGAGCAGACTGCTATCATTCAGGCGGCACGGTTCGGCATTCCGCTGGATGGTGCGACGCTCTATTGCAAGATGACCCCATGCAGGACTTGTGCGATGATGATAATCAATGCAGGCATCAAACGTGTCGTCTGCGAGAAACGGTACCATGCCGATGAAGACACTATTGGCATGTTTGGGCAGGCGAAAGTTGAATTGAAAATAGTGAACGACGAATTCGAGAAATACGACGGGCAGTAGGTTGCGTTCCTCTCACACTTGCTTTATTCGGTTGTTCTCACTTCTGGTTTGCTTGCGTGAAGAATATTCACCTCACCCTTGCCGTGGAAAGATGCGCCCGACCAAACATCGGTCAAAACGTACGTCTAACCTGCCCGCAGAGGTCTTCCAACTCAACCTACGAAGCTCGCTCAGACCTGAACGAGAGTCGTTTTCTTCTTCAATTGAAGTTGCAAATCGTTTAAATACACCGTGAAAGTAACCCTAAAATGGGATTATCTCATGAAGGCTAAGAACTACGGCCCAGTCAAGGGACAAGCTTACACGCGAAGGGAATACGTGAAAGGCTTCCCGCCACCAAAAATTGTCAAATTCACTATGGGTGACACGAAGGGAACCTGGGACTACGAAGCTAGACTCATCTCCAAACAAAGAAAACAGATTCGCCACAGCGCGTTAGAAGCTACCCGAGTGGCCACTAACCGTGTCTTGATAGATAAGCTCATTAACGATTATTACATGCAAGTTTTGCCTTTCCCGCATGTTATCCTCCGAGAAAACAAGATGATTTTCGGAGCTCACGCAGACCGACTTCAACAAGGCATGCGGAGGTCATTCGGCAGAACCATTGGCACAGCAGCCAGAATAGAGCCTGGCCAAACTCTCATAATCGTAAGAGTAAAGGCCGCTGCAATGGAAACCGCGAAAGAATCTCTGAAACGCGGACTTGCAAAGCTTCCCCTCACCTGCAGGATAGTCATCGAAAAACTCGAACCTAAAGAAGAAGCCAAAGTCGAGGCTAAGGATGACGCAGGTAAGGTAGATGCACTTGAGTGATTCGAAGAAAGAGCTTGTAAGTTGGTTTGAAAATCTCCGAGTGACAGATATTCCCTTTGTTGGCGGGAAGAACGCCAGCTTAGGAGAAATGATTAATGCAGGGTTGCCTGTTCCTCCAGGCTTCGCTGTTACGGCTTATTCTTATGAAAAGTTCATTGAAGAAACGTACATTGTCGAAAAAATCTATAATATTATCAACGAAGTCATCACAGACAAAAACGACCCCAAGCAGTACGACATGGCTTCCAAGAAGATTCGTGAGCTTATCGAAAAGACCGCCATCCCCAAAGACATCGAGACCGCCATAAGGGCAGCTTACAAAGAACTGAACAAGAAGCTTAACTTGAAAGAAACCTTCGTAGCCGTGCGGTCCAGCGCAACCGCCGAAGACCTGCCCGACGCGTCGTTTGCTGGGCAACAGGAAACCTTTCTGAACATCCACAGTGCTGACGACCTCATGGACAAAGTCCGAAAATGCTGGTCCAGCCTGTTCACTCCACGCGCAATCTTTTACCGCAATGAGAAAGGCTTCGCCCACGAGAAAGTCTTCATTAGTGTCGGCGTTCAAAAAATGGTAAACTCACGAGCCGCAGGCGTTATGTTCACAATAAACCCAGTAACAGGCGACAATAGCGAAATCATGATTGAAGGCAACTACGGCCTAGGCGAAACAGTAGTTTCTGGAATCGTCAACCCTGACAACTTTATCATCGATAAAAACACGACCACCATCAAGGAACGAAGGTTCGCTAAGAAAACAGTCATGTACGTACGCGACCCCAAAACAGGCAGTACGATACACCTTGATGTTCCTGAGGATAAGCAGAAAACGCCCTGCGTTAGCGACGAGGAAGTTCTGAAACTCGCAGATCTAGCCAAACACATTGAACGTCATTATGGAAAAGCCATGGATATAGAGTGGGCGATCGATCAAGATTTGCCATTCCCAAGTAACATTTTCATCGTCCAAGCTCGACCAGAAACGGTTTGGAGTTCTAAATCTGTTGCATCGGCAGAGAAAGCTGAAGAAGGAAAGGGTGGAGAACAGTTGAAAGTAGCTGTTAGAGGAATCTCGGCTGGAAGAAAAGGCTACGGAGCAGGGTTAGCAAAAGTTGTCCTTAGTCGTGATGAAGCAAACCGTGAAATGAAGAAGGGCGATATCCTCGTAACAGTCATGACTGATCCCGACTTTGTACCTTTCATGAAACTCGCAAGCGCTATAGTAACTGACAGAGGAGGAGCGACGTCACACGCAGCGATCGTAAGCCGTGAGCTCAATATTCCCTGTGTCGTAGGCACCGAAACAGCTACCCAGGTCATGAAAACGGGGCAGCAGTACACAGTTGACTCGCGGAACGGTGTCATATACGAAGGTCTCTTAGCTCAAGCCGTTCAACCTCCGCCAGCTGCTACGAACGGTGCAGCGACAGCCTCCATGGTGATGCATATAGCGGAGTCTGCGCCTGTCACCGCTACAAAAATCTACATGAACCTAGCTGCCCCCGAGATGATTGAGCAGTACAAGAGTCTTCCCTTCCAAGGCATAGGCTTGATGCGCACAGAATTCATCTTTCTCAATTATGTTGGGGAACACCCCATGTATCTCATAGAGACTGGTCAAAGTCAGAAGCTTGTCGATAAGTTCGCCGAGGGCATCGCCACTGTGGCTAGGGGTGTTGAACCACGTCCAGTCGTGGTTAGGTTCAGCGACTTCAAAACCAACGAGTACCGCAACTTGAAAGGCGGCAGCAAGTACGAAATCGTCGAAGAAAACCCCATGCTGGGTTGGAGAGGCTGCAGCCGCTACATAAGCAAATGGTATATCGAAGCATTCAGGCTCGAATGCAAAGCAATTCAAAAATGCCGGACCGAATGGGGCCTCAAGAACGTCTGGGTTATGCTTCCGATGGTTCGCACCATATGGGAAGCCAAGAAAGTCCTTGAAATCATGAAGGAAGAAGGCCTCGAACGCGGGCGCGACTTCAAAATCTGGTTCATGGCAGAAACACCCTCTATCGCCATCATGGCAGACGAATTTAGCAAGCTCGTCGACGGCTTCAGCATAGGATCCAACGACATGACACAGGGTGTCTTGATGATTGATCGCGACAGCGAACGCCTAGGCCAGATGGGCTACTTTGACGAACGCGACCCAGCCGTGAAACGCATCATTGCTCACCTAATCAGAGTTGCTCACGAAAACGGCGCCACCGTCAGCATCTGCGGGGAAGGCCCCTCTAACTTGCCTGACTTCGCAGAGTTCCTCGTTCGCGCAGGCATCGACAGCATAAGCGTAAACAACGACGCCGTTATTGCCACAAAACAGAACGTGGCAGCCGTCGAGCAAAAAATCATCCTTGAACGCCTAGCTGAACAAGCCGCCTTAGCCACGGGTAAGCCTCTCAAGAAACCTACTCCAGACTGGGTCTGGAACCCGTAGATGGCCGTCGAAACCGCATGAAAAAGCGGCACCCTTTTCTCTCTTTGTAACCATATTCTGAGTATCGTTCAAGGGGACATAACATGAAATGTTTCGATTTTGAAGAAGAACGTCTCAAGCAGGAAATCACCAAGGTTAACGCGAAATGTGTCTTGCTCCAGATGCCTGAAGGTCTCAAACCCGAAGCTCCACGTTTGGCCAAACTCGTCGAGACCGTTGGTGCGCTGCCTATTATTTCCGCTGACCCCTGTTATGGCGCCTGCGACTTGGCAACTTCGGAGGCAGAAGCCCTGGGCGTGGACCTGATTGTTCATTTTGGCCACGCGAAACTGCTAAGGCACGAGAAAATTCCCACCTTGTATTTAGAAGCACGCGTAACCTTGCCCGTCGAAGCCGCCATCTACTCAGCCATCCCCTTACTAGTAGGGCACTCCAGAATAGGGTTGTCCACGACGGTTCAGCACGTGCAAACCCTTGACTTGGTCAGAGAAATCCTAGGCAAAGCTGGCAAAACCGTCGAAGTGGGCGACTCGCGGCGGCTACCTTACCCCGGGCAAGTGGTGGGCTGCGACTTCAGTAACGTTAAATCTGTCGCCAAAGACGTGGACGCTTTCGTGTTTGTAGGGGGCGGAAAATTCCACGCGTTGGGAGTCGCCTTAGCAACATCAAAACCAACAGTTATCGCAGACCCGTACAGCGGAGTCGCATACTCCGTAACGGAAGAAGTCCAGAAAATCCTCAAGCAACGGTACGCCAGCATCGAGGAAGCAACACACGCGAAGAGTTTCGGCGTCCTCATCAGCCTCAAGCCAGGGCAAAAACATCTAGATGAAGCGGTGAAAATCAAGGCGGCGCTTGAGAACATGGACAAAACCGCGTGCTTATTCGCCGTAAAGGAAATATTGCCTGAAGTCCTTGCTGAATTCCCTACGGTGGAGGCATACGTGAACACGGCTTGCCCGCGCATTTCGCTCGACGACGCATCCAAATTTAAGAAGCCTGTCTTAACGGTGCAAGAGTTCAAGGTGGTTTCTGGGGAATCCTCATGGGAGAATCTGCTCAAAGACGGCTTGTTCGAAAACTAGACTTGGAACGTTTCCTCGCAAAAGTCAAACCGAATCCAATGCCGGACGTTAAGCTTGAACAATACACGCTGAGCGAGTCCGCAGCCGCCACCATGCTGTACCTGGCAGCCTACACCTATGGCGACGTTGTGGGCAAGCGGGTTTTGGATTTGGGCTGCGGGACGGGTAGGCTTGCGTTGGGCGCTGCCTTCTTGGGGGCAGAGTCTGTCGTAGGTGACGACATTGACGTTGGCGTCCTGAAAGTTGCTGTCAAGAACAGCGCTTCCGTCGGGTTCAGGGAATGTGTGGGCTGGGTTGCAGGTGACATTGACGCAGTTGCGGGCCATTTTGATACAGTGGTGCAGAATCCACCGTTTGGAGTGCAGAAGCGGACTGCCGATCGCAGATTCCTAAAAAAAGCCCTCGAAGTAGCTAACGCGATCTACTCGCTCCATAATCACCCCTTCACCGACAAGCAGCTTCTAAGCAGACTAAGGGCAGGTGGCGGACAACCGTTGCAAGTTGAACCTTCGCCATTCCTCGCACGTTTCATCGAGGCACAAGGCGGTAGGGTTGAGGCTGTTTACGCCTTGCCGTTGACTATTCCTCGCATGTTTGATTTCCACACGAAAGTGAAGCACGAAATAGTCATCGACCTGTACGTCATAAGAAAATAGCCTCTAAACGAAACAGCGGTTTTCTCGACTATACTAATTTGGGGCATGTAGTGAACTGCGGGGCGGTTGCAAGAGAGCCAAAGGGCACCTTTGACCTTATCTGCGAATCTGTCTGAGTTAAACAAAAGGTTTATTGCGCAGGTTCGAATTTATGAGATGATACTCGTTCGGCGAACGTCCAGTTAAGGCTTATGTCAAGGCAAAGGGAACTTTAATGACTTTGAAATCTGAAGAACGAAACGGCACCTTAGTGCTTCCAGGCGAACGTCTAGGTGTCATCGAAGAGTTCATACCTGACTCAGGCACCTACGTCAGGGACGGCGTCATCTATTCCAAAATCGTGGGCCGCGCACTCATGGACATGCTGAACAGACGCGTATCCGTCTACCCCGTGCAGGAAGGTGCAGTAGTTCCCAAAGTCGGCACAACCGTCATAGGACAGGTTGGTAACGCCCAATCCGACAACGTGCTCGTTCGAATCTTCCAAGTGGGCAAGAAGAAAAAGAGTACCGGCGTTTTTTCAGGCATCCTTCACGTCAGCGACGTCTCCGACAGGTACGTCGACTCAATTAGCGACGCGGTCAAGCCGGGCGACATCGTCCGGGCGAAGGTCATCAGCGAAAAGAACCAAGTTTATCACTTAAACACCGCGGACAAGAATATGGGCGTAGTTTACGGGTTCTGCTCACGATGCGGGTTTCTCCTGGAGCAGAGACGTCAGGAAATGCATTGCACTAAATGTGGCAACATTGAAAGACGCAACACAGCGCTCGACTATGGAAAGGTGCCTATAGAAAACTGGAGCGTAAGTACCTGATGAAAATTAAAGTGCTTAAACAAACCGCTGTCGAGCTCAAAGTCGAAATCGAAGGCACAGGACACGGCGTGTGCAATCTACTTCAAAAGAAACTCTTAGAAGATGAGACCGTTGATCAAGCAGGTTACGATGTGCCCCACCCGTTGGCGTCTAACCCAGTTATCTATGTCAGAATGAAAGGCAACGGAAACCCCGAGAAAGCCCTGCTTGACGCCGCGGACAAGGCCTGCGAATCCAACAAAGAATTCGGCAAAGCTCTGGAAGAGGCTCTACGCAAATAACTCAAATCTATTCATTCCTATTCCTTGTGCATTGGACGCAAACGAACTTTTCTTGCCCACTATTCAACGGATTTAAGGAATTTCGGTAGGCTTATAATGCCCATAGGCTCCTAGCCGTTTGAGGAAAACTTTTGACTCGTAGGGCTCTTCGCGTGGTCAAACCTGAAATTCGCGTCTTAGGCGTAGATGATGGCAAGTTTATTCCGCACTCAAAAAGTGAAGTTCTTGTAGTCGGCGTCGTCTTCAGGGGTGGTTACTGGCTTGACGGCGTCATGAGCACGCTAGTTGCTGTCGACGGGTTTGACGCAACAGAAAACATCTGCAAAATGATAACCAGCTCACCGCACTACAGGCAACTGCGCGTCATCATGCTTAACGGGATAACGCTTGGTGGCTTCAACGTCGTGGACATTAAGGTATTAAACGACCAAACAGGCTTGCCTGTGATAGCTGTGACGAGCAAGAGGCCGAACTTGGAGGAGGTGCACTCCGCTCTGAAAAACCTTCCCCGAAGCGAAGAGCGGTGGGCCGCTGTTATGAATGCAGGCGAACTGTTCGTAGTCACTATGAGGGATGGCAGGCGTAAGATTTATGTGGAAATCACAGGAATCTCCAAATCCGTTGCAGAACAGGTTTTGCGTTTAACCTCGACGAGAAGCAAAATCCCGGAGCCCTTGCGGGTGGCGCACTTGGTTGCATCTGGCATAAGCCTAAATACTACGCAAGTGTGTAACTTATGAAAACCTTAAAAAGGCTCAATGCAAAGGAACAACCTAAAACGGAGTATCTACGCCATGGAATTCTGCCCCAAATGTGGTTCTCGTCTAGAGCCGAAGAAATCCAAGAATGGTAAAGAAGCTTCGCTTATACTCGTCTGCCCAAAGGATGGCTATAAGAAAGAACCGGGCAAGAAGGTTGAGCCGGCGAAGGTTGGCAAAGTCATACAGCACACCCCGCAGCAACTTGTGGCTGTAATCGGCAAGGAAGAGCAGAAGTTGCGAACTCTCCCCACAGTGAGGATAGAATGTCCGAAATGCGGTAACAATACCGCCTACGTGTGGCAAGTTCAAACCCGCGGCGCAGATGAATCTTCGACGCAATTCTTGCGATGCACAAAATGCAATTTCACTTTCAGAGAATACAGCTAAACTCAGTTTTTCTTCGCCTTCTTGGTGTTTTGTGAGCTATGCTGTTATGATGTTTTGCAGGCGAGCTGTAGTTCTGGAGGAAATTTTCCTTTACGATAGCTAGAATTCCTGTTCAACGAGTAGATTGAAAAAATGAAAGAAAGTAGGATGGGTGAATCTTGCTCTGTAGGCTTCTCTACTTCTTGAGCGTTATTTCCATTGTGGAAACCATTCTGGACTTTGTCTCTCCTTCTCGTGGTGGCATCTCAGCTGTCCCTATGGCGATCTTGGCTACTTTGAGTTCTTTCACGAAGCGGTTTCGGGCTATTTCAGCCGCGTCGACGGCTGTTGTTATTGCTTTAGCCTCGGGCTTTTAGCGTAATCTCCTTGTTGGCGCCTGAGGAGAGGGAGGTTATAATTGCCAGAACATAGCTCATTGGTGGTTTGTTTCCTACAAAGATAACGTCTGCATTTTCTGACATTTTGTTTTGACTCCTTTTTGTGTTTGTAACGTTGCCAGTGCGGGTGTCTGTCCGCGACAGAGCGTTACTAAAATTAGTATTTTTGTCTCTCCTTATGTGTTCTATGGAAAAAAAGCCCTGTAGGTTAAACCCACAATTTACGAGGCGACTCAAAGAAAATATTGATTTCGAGAAGAGGAAAAAGACAGGTTCAATCTACTATATCCGTCAGGAAGACAGAAGATAGCCGTAGACAAAAGAAAAGAGATGCTTTTCTTAGCCCGCCGCCAAGGCGTGCCTCTAAGAATCCGTCAGAGTTGACGCTTCGACGGCTTTCGGTCCAACTTTAATAACAAGAGTTAACATAAAAAACTGAGACCCTGCAATGCTCACCAAACTAAAACAGAAAGTCCAGCAACTCCTATCCTCCGAAGCCAGAGCCGCACACAGCATAGGCCTAACCCCTAACGTCGTTACCGTTTTTGGCTTTGTCCTTTCTTTCTTTGCAGCCATAGCCTACGCCCTGGTTATGACGCCTTCCAAGCCCTACCTTCTGCTCGTGGCGGTGGTTCTGCTTATGGCGTCTGGCTTCTGCGACACATTAGACGGCATTCTGGCTCGAACATATCAGCAGGCAACCGCTTTTGGCGGGTTCTTGGATTCGCTGCTGGACAGGTACGCGGACGCGTTCATGTTCGCTGGCATAATAATCAGCGGGGCCTGCAACCTCCTAGCAGGCTTGGCCGCCCTGGCAAGCTCTCTGATGGTTAGCTACAGCCGAGCTCGCGCCGAAGCCATGGGCATAAAGATGGAATCCATCGGCATAGCTGAGAGACCAGAACGCATCATCATTCTGGCCGCGTCAAGCTTGGTTGCTATTTTCTGGTTTCCAGCCTTGAACATAGGCGTGATAATCATTGCTTTACTGGCAGCTGTCACGGTGCTGCAGAGGGGCATGTATGTCTACAAGTCAACCAAAAGCCACAGCCGCGAACAAAAAGAAGAAATCCGCCAAGAAGTCAAAATGCCTGTCTGACCATAGGATGCTCCCGACCATTTTGATCCTTTAACTTGAAATCTGAAAAGGATTATCTAAATTAGTGTCTACTGGATGAATAAAGAAAGGAAATTAACGGGGATTAGTATCTGCGTTTTGCGCGTGAGTGCCGTTCACTTTCGGCTCTGACGTTCACGATGCCTCGGTGGACCGCGCAGGAAATACAGTAGTACTTTGTATCTACCCAGGAAGCAATGTACGTGCCTTTCTGTCTTAGCTCTTTGGCTAGTTGGGGTTCAACGAAAGATACTCGGCGAGTGGACCGCTTGGCTTTGTCTCTGGGCACCTGTTGTCCGCAATTGCCGCACTGAACTAGACCGCTGCTTCCCTTATTTCCTTTGGATCTTCCTCGGCTTTTTCGTTTAGATGGCAACTTAATTGGACCTCTTACGAGTATTAACAAAAGATACTCGATCTACTGCCTTATATATCTGCTCTTGGGTCATAAGGAAAACAACGTTATCTTTGGGTTTCCCTCCCCGCATATGGACCTGCCATCTTAAAGGGTTCTTTCGCCGCCTTAAGCATAGCTTGGCCTTTCTTCGGTTTTCTGAATTGAAAAACTCTTAAATTCACCGTCACTCATTGTTGATTTGGCGCACCCATAAACTCTGCAAAGCGAAGCGTGATTCGCATGTCTGAACTTGGATTAAGAACTAAAATGCTCGTCAAGGATGTTATGAGCAGCCCAGTGGTCACCACAGACGAAGAAGTTCCCAGCAACAAAATTGCCAAGCTCATGAGCGAAAATAAGTTTGGCTGCGTCATAGTCACCAACAAAGAAGGCAAGCCCTTGGGAATAATCACTGAACGTGACTTGGTTCTTCGCGTTTTAGCCGAGAACCTACAACCCAAATCAGTGAAGGCTAAGGACGTCATGACCTCGCCGCTGGCAACCATAGAACCGGAGGCAACCATAAGCGAAGCCGCGCGTAGGATGAGCCGCATGGACATTCGAAGGCTCGGCGTTATCTATAGGGGCGACCTCATCGGCTTGGTTTCCAGCAAAGACATACTGAGTGTGATGCCTGAACTTATCGAGATAATTCAGGAAAGAAGCAAAATAGACAGCGCGGGTCGTGCCGAGGAAGAATCTGGAGCCGAAGAGTCGCCTCTGTCAGGTTACTGCGACAGGTGCGGGACGTACTCAGAGAGCCTCAAGGATCAAAACGGCCAGTACGTGTGCGAAGACTGCAGCGTCGAACTCGAGAATGAAAATGAAAAGTAACATTGCCCTCTTTTGTTTCGCTTAGGGTTTCTTTTGTTTTGGGTTGAATAACCAAATAAACCACTTCGTTACACCTTCTAATCACGCGGGAAGATGCGACATGGTTGTCGATTTGGTTTTGACTGACGCTAAAGCATATTTGAAGGGCGAAATCGTCGAGTGCTGCTTTGCTATAGACGAGGGCCAGATACTGAAAATAGGCAAAGAACCCAGCATGCCCGCCACCGACGAAAAAACTAGCCTGCACAACATGCTGGTCCTGCCAGGCATCGTAGACACTCACGTTCACTTACGCGACGAAGAAAAAGCCTACAAAGAAACATTCCTAACAGGAACCGCCGCGGCAGCCGCAGGCGGAGTTACCACAGTTATAGACATGCCAAACAACACCCCTGTGACTATGAGCGTTACGGCGTTGAGAAACAGAATGCAAATCGCACAGAGGCGCATTCTTGTTAATGTCGGTTTCCATTCAGCGTTTCCTGCAAACATCGATGAAATGCAAGCCATAGTCGCCGAAGGTGCAGCGGGCTTCAAGCTTTTCATGGCAGAACAGGTGGGAGGGTTAGACATCGACGACGACGAAGCACTGAAAAACGGCTTGAAACGGGCTGGCGAACTAAGAGTCCCCGTCGCCGTCCACGCGGAAGATCATCTGCTACTAAAAAAAGCCACAGATGAATTCAAGCTTAACCACAAAGATAACATCAACGCATTCCTCAAAGCACACGACGAAAGCGTAGAACTAACCGCGGTCGAACGACTGCTCAGTCTAACCGCGCAAACAGAGAAGTTGCGCGTCCACTTCTGCCACGTGTCCACCGAAAAGGCATTAACAGCTGTGTATGAAGCCAAGAAATCGGGGAGAGCCATCACGTGCGAAATCACGCCTCACCATTTGACCCTGAACAATGTGGATTTAGGTCGGTTTGGCGCCATGGCTTTGACGATGCCGCCTCTGCGTACAAAAGAGAACGTGGAAGCCCTCTGGAAAGGACTCATAGAAGGCACAGTTGACACAATAGGATCTGACCATGCGCCGCACACCTTGGAAGAGAAAGAAGGCACCAGCATATGGGACGTCAAAGCAGGCATCCCCGGGTTGGAAACTTTCCTGCCGCTCATCTTGACTGCAGTGCACAGGGGCAACCTGACTCTTTCACGCGCCGTTGAGTTGTTGTCAGAGAAACCCGCGGAGATTTTTGGCTTGACTGACAAGGGGAAACTGGAGCAGGGCAATGCTGCCGATTTGGTTGTCGTCGACTTCAACCGCAACTACCGCATCGACGCTTTAAAGTTCAAGTCCAAAGCTAAGTTCTCCCCATTTGACAAGTGGGATGTGCAAGGTAAACCCTCGAAAACCTACGTAGGCGGGTATCTGGTTATGGACGAAGGGGAAATCGTTGCGAAACCAGGCAGCGGCAGCATAGTTCGAGGCGCTCAGCAGTGAATTTTATCGTCGATGGAATGCTGGGGAAGCTCGCGCGGTGGTTACGAATGATGGGGCAGGACGCCAAGTACTCAAACATGGCAGACGACGCCGCGCTGCTCGCGACAGCCAAGAAGGAAAACCGCGTGCTGCTCACCCGGGACTTTGCGCTGTATGAGCAAGCTGTCGCCAAAAACGTTGAAGCATACTACGTGGAAGGTACTACGGAACCTGAACGACTCGCTAACCTCGCTGCTCGCTTTGGTATTCCTCTCGAAATAGACTTAGAGAAGTCGCGCTGCCCAAAATGCAACACCAAACTCGCTCCCGTGCCCAAAGAAGAAATCGCCGGCAAAGTCGAAAAAAACACGCTTGAACATTACGACACGTTTTGGAAGTGCCCAGGATGCAACGTCGTCTACTGGCAAGGAGCCCACTGGACCAAAATTCGCGTAACTTTGGAAGAAGCTAAACAAAAACTGAAAGAGAAAAAGACCTTTTAGGCGACCATAAGCCACTTCAACGGAATGTCCTGGAACGTTCCATCGGGTAGCGTGCGTCTGATCGTCATGGGTAAGATGCCGATTTCGAGTTCTTTGAGGGCAATTTCAATTGGACTTCCTAGACCTGTACCGCCAGCTGAGAGGTTCACGTCGAGTTCGAGGAGAATTGGGGCTCCCATGGAAATCTGGAGCGACCTTGCGCCGACAATTCGGGCTTTTTCGAAGCGTGTGATTTTTGGTGGCCCGATTTCGACTTTTGCCATTTCTGCCGTGCTTAGTAGCCTCCCATCCCGCCTGGCATGCCTCCGCCGGGTCCGCCTGGGGGTGCCTTCATTTTCTGGGATGCGATAACGTCGTCGATTTTGAGGATCATCATAGCTGCTTCGGCGGCGGATTTAATTATCTGTTTCTTCACCGCGAGCGGTTCGAAGACGCCAACTTTTGACATGTCCTGCACTTTGCCTGAGAGGACTTCGATTCCCGCCCAGGTTTCGCCTTTCTCGTGTCGGGAGCGTAACTCTGAGAGTATGTCGATGGGGTCTAAGCCCGCGTTCTCGCTTAGTGTCGTGGTTATGACTTCGAGTGCTTCGGCGAAGGCCTTTACTGCAAGCTGCTCTCTACCCGGCTGCTTCTCAGCGAACTGCCTGAGAACCTTGGACATTTCGATTTCGGGTGCGCTCCCACCTGCTACAATCTTGGGTTCCTGAAGAAGGTCGCGGACAACGCATAAAGCGTCGTGGATAGACCTTTCCGTTTCGGCATTCATACGCGGGGTTGAGCCTCGGATGAGAATTGTTACTGCCTTGGGGTGTTTGCAGCCTTCGATGAAAGTCATCTTGTCATTGGATATCTTGCGTTCTTCGACTAGCGCGGCTTCGCCCAAGTCTTTGGATGTGAGGGCTTCGAGGTTACTGACTATGTTTCCGCCCGTGGCTTTGGCGAGGCGTTCCATGTCGGACTTCTTGGCTCGGCGGATGGCGACGACGCCTTTTCGGGATAGGAAATGTTGCACCATGTCGTCGATGCCCTTCTGGCAGATCACTACGTTTGCGCCTGTCGCAACTATCTTGTCCGCCATGCCTTTGAGCATGTCTTCTTCCTGCTTGAGGAAGGCTTCAATCTGATCAGGGCTTTCAATGTTGAGCTTGGAGTCGTACTCAGTTTTTTCAATTTCCAGCGCCGCATCCAATAAGGCAATTTTGGCTTTCTCGACGCGTTTTGGCATTGATGAAGACGCGATTTCTTTGTCTATAACTATGCCGTTTATGAGTGCGGTATCTTTGAGTGATTCGCCCGTTTTCTTTTCCACCAAAACGTCGTCAACGTCCGCTTTGAAGACATTGCCTTCAGGCTCAGCCACGGCCTGCATGGCTTTCACGGCTATGTCTGCAAGGTACTCTTTGTACTCTGCGACGAGTTTGCTTGCCATGGATGTGATGGCGGCTTTCTTGAGGTAATCTGTCTTCCTGAGGTCGATGGTTATGGCGATTTTCTCAAGCGTTTCTAGAGCTTTTTCTTGAGCGAGTTTGTAGCCGTCTATTATGACGGTGGGGTGAATGTTTTTGTCGAGGAGTTCTTCGCCTTTACTGAGGAGTTCGCCGGCGATGATGACGGCTGAGGTAGTTCCGTCGCCCGCCTCATTGTCCTGTGCCTTGGATACTTCAACGAGCATCTTGGCGGCCGGGTTCTGGACATCCATCTCTTGCATGATGGTGCGTCCGTCGCTGGTTATGGTGACGTCGCCGAAGTTGTCCACGAGCATCTTGTCCATGCCTTTTGGACCGAGCGCGCTTCGGACGCTTTCGGCCACAATTTTTGCGGCCGTTATGTTGGTGTGCTGGGCTTCTCTGCCGCGTGAGCGGCTTGACCCTTCTTTCAATACGAGAATCGGTATGCCAGCTTGATTATCTGATGACAAATTCAACAAACCCCTTTTATAGCGAACAACAACAAAACACCTTTGGCATATAAGTTTTTCTAAAAGGTGCGGTGTCTCACCATGCTTTCTTTGCGACATTTCATGTTTTTAGCCATGTTTTTGTGCAAAAGAACCACTGTGCCTGCGCGCGGCTAATAGACTGAAACTTTGGCTACGCCTTCGATTTGCAATAGCTTGGAGATGAGTTCGCCTGGGATCTTCTTCTCCACAATCAGCGTGAGCTTCGGTTCTGGTGAAAGTTCTGGGTCGTCGACGATGGCTTGTCTGATGCTTAGGCCGCCGTCGCTGAGAATCGTGGCTGACCTTGCCAGTATGCCCTGAGCTTTGGGGTCTACGACGGTGATTTCGACGACGCCCAGGTTGAGGGGTTTGGCGATTTCTCTGAGTGAGGCGCCTGCTGGTCGGAGTTCTTCGAATATTAGTCTGAGTTCTCGGTTGGCGCTGATGGCGGCTATGGTTTCGTTGACGGTTCTGCGGTCTACGGCTGCGACTCGGGCGATGCGGACGGGTGGAATTTCGATTTGGTTGAGATAAATTTTTTGGTCTTTGACGCTGAGGCCGTTTTCGACGAGAACTCGGGCTACTTTAAGTCTTTCGCTGTAGCCTTCAAAGTGTTTCTTGATATTGTTCCACATGGCAGAGGCGCTCGTGTGTACATTTGTGTACAGCAACGTATAAATATGTTCTTGTAGTTTTTGGTTCACCAAACCACCAAGCATTATCAAAAACATAGCTAGGTGAAAAGAAATGACCAAAATAAACAAAGACTATTACGTCACGTTGCCACCAGAAGAAACCCCAACAAACTGGTACAACATCCAAGCCGACTTCCCCGAGGCTCTCCCTCCTCCACTAGACCCGGTTGACAAGAAACCCATAAACCCCATGAAACTCATGCGCCTCTTCGCAAAAGAACTAGTAATGCAAGAGGTCGCTCAAGACCGCTATATCAAAATCCCTGACGAGGTCCGCGACGCCTACATACGCCTCCCAAGACCCTCCCCCTTATTCCGTGCGGCCAGGCTCGAAAAATTCCTGAAGACACCCGCCGAAATTTATTTCAAGTGTGAGCAGTTTAGCCCTGCTGGCAGCCACAAAACCAACTCTGCCATCCCCCAGGCTTACTACAACATGAAGCAAGGCGTAACCCGCCTGATAACCGAAACTGGCGCAGGTCAATGGGGCACTTCGCTTGCTTATGCAGCCAAAATGTTTGGCCTGAAGTGCCGCATATACATGGTTCGTGCAAGCTATAACCAAAAGCCGGGCAGAAGAATAATCGCCCAGACATACGGCGCGGAAATGTTCGCCTCGCCCAGCAGTAACACCTCATTTGGCAGAAAACTCCTCAAGGAAGACCCAAATCATAACGGGTCGTTGGGTGTTGCCATCAGCGAAGCCGTTGAAGACGTTCTAACAGACGAAAACGCGAGGTACACGCTGGGTTCAGTGCTGAACCATGTCTGCATGCATCAGACCGTTATCGGGCAAGAAGCCATGAAACAGTTCGACCTGATCGATACGAAACCGGATATCTTTATCGGTTGCATAGGCGGAGGCTCCAACTTTGCGGGCTTCAGTTTCCCGTTCATGGGAGAGAAGCTCAAAGGAAAGCTCGATGCTGAATTCATTGCTTGCGAAAGCAAAGCCGTTCCTCATACTACACGAGGCATCTACACTTACGACTACGGCGACACCGCAGCCACTGCACCAATCGTCAAGATGCTCACGCTGGGACACAACTACTCTTGTCCACCCATCCATGCAGGCGGACTCAGGTACCACGGTATGTCTCCACTCGTCAGTTACCTCATTTGCAAAGGCTACATGAAATCCGTCGCCTACCACCAAAAAGAAATCTTCGAAGCAGCCCAGATGCTGGCCCAAACAGAAGGCTTCATCATCGCACCCGAAACCGCCCACGCACTAAAATGCACAATCGACAAAGCGCTTGAATGCAAGAAGACAGGCGAAAAGAAAATCATAGCCATGAACTACAGCGGACACGGCTTACTGGACCTATCGGCCTACGAGCAGTTCTTCAGTGGCAAACTCGTTGACTACGAACCAGAGAAAATAAACGTTCCACTGTTCGAACCCTAAACAGGGCAAGAACAAAACAATTTTTCTTTTTCTATTTCCTAATGTGGCTGCTGCGCAGTTGGCTATTGGCTTAGATAAATTGAAATAGTCTCCCAGAGCAATAATTCCCAGTCGCGAGGATGAAAACTTGATTCCGATAAACCTCCCTCAAATAGGCGAAGAAGAAATCGACGCCGTCGTCAAAGTCATGAGGACCTGCATGCTTACCAGCGGCTTAGGCGCTGGCCCCATGGTTACCCAATTTGAAAAAGCCTTTGCCAAGTTTGCAGGATCTAAGCACGCCATAGCCGTAAACACGGGCACCGCCGCCTTGCACGCAGCAGTTGCCGCTGCAGGCGTCAAGGCTGGAGATGAGGTTATTCTGCCCAGTTTCACGTTTGTCGCCACCGCCGAAGCTGTGGTTTTGGCTGGAGGCAGACCAGTGTTCGCCGACATCGACCCTGAAACGTACAATCTTTCGCCTGACGAAGTCGACAAAGCTATCACGCAGAGAACAAAAGCTATAGTGCCCGTGGACCTTTACGGCTTGTCTGCTGACATGAAACCCATACGTGAAGTTGCCAACAAGCACGGATTGACCATTGTGGAAGATGCGGCGCAGGCTCACGGTACGGTCTACAAGGGCAAGCCGCCCGGTGCGTTCTCTGACGCAGCTTGCTGGAGCTTGTACGCTAGCAAAAACATGACTGCAGGAGAGGGCGGCGTCGTCACCACGAACGATGACAAAGTCGCCGAGGTCACGAGGATGGTGCGGACGCATGGCGAACGAGCTAAGTATGCGTCGGAAATACTCGGGTGCAACTATCGTATGTCGGAGATTCAGGCCGCCATAGGCACAGTGCAACTCCAGAGACTGCCAGGCTTCCTTGCCAAACGCAGCGCCAACGCGGAGAGGCTAACCGAGATTCTTTCGGAAAGCCAAAGGCTTTGCCTGCCCTCAGAACCCAAAGACGGCAAACACAGTTGGTACCTTTACACCGCACGGGTTTACCACGGCGAAAAGAATGAACGTGACAAAATCTTGGATGAACTGCACAAGAAAGGCATAGGAGCAGAAGCCTACTATATTAATCCCGTTCACACGATGCCGTTCTACCACAGCAACTTCGGCACTCAGAGACTACTAGAAACTGAGAAGGCAGCAAAGCAGGTTTTCTCATTGCCTATTCACCCGTGCGTGACTGAGGAGCAGATAGACTTCATTGGCAAAACTGTGCTGCAGATCCTGTGACTTGAACCAGTAAATCTCCAGATCCGCTGATTCCAATCCAACTCAGCTCATAGGCTTTGAGGTGGATGACACGGTTTTTTCCTGAAGCCACGTCTTCCACAATTACGTGACACGCGAGCGCAAGCGCCCAGCTTATGGTCACAGCGGACCCACCCCATGCGATATAGCCCTTATCAGTAACCCCTATCGGCTTGCGTCGCGTCGTGTAAATTGAGAAGCCTACTGTAAGAGTTAAATAAGGACTTCAAGTACTAGGTCCAGTCTGTCTCGGAGAGGTTGTGGACCGTTTTCTCTAAGAGACGACGGAGAAGAAATCGTGAGTACCCCGCAAGATGTCTCCCGTATAAGAATTAAGTTCCTCATTGAAGGTTTGGGCGAAGCAGAAGGCGAACTTGTCCGTTTCATGGCGCCTCGTTCAGTAGATAACATCGTACGCAAGCTCCCCGTGGAGGGACGAGCCGCAATTTGGAAGGAAGAGGTTTACTTTGAGATTCCCGTGAAAATGGGTGAAGAAAAGGCTAAACCAACCGTGGAAGTCGGCACGATAGCCTTCTGGCCGATGGGTAGTGCGCTTTGCATATTCTATGGAGCATCGCAACCATACAGCCCCGTTAGCGTTTTAGGCAAGATAACGAAGAACCTGGACATATTCAAGCAGGTTAAAAGCGGAACCCGAGTCCGCGTTGAGCAGTTAGAAGGCTAGGGCGCTTTCCCGCCACATCTCCAAAAGACGCTCGCATTCCTCCTTCACCTTCACGTCGTTGGTTTTGTTTTTGAGAAGTTCGAGGGATTCGATGCGTTTCTGAACAGTGCGTTTCTCCGATGCCCCGCCATAATAGAGTTCCCCCTCGAGGTACTCTTTCATGTGATGCGCCTTTTGGATTAGGAGACTTGCAAAGTCGACGGGGTTTTCCACGGCAAACTTATTTGCCCATATAGCAACTTCGGTTTCTCTTAGCTGAGTTAAGCCGTCAATCTCTTTTATCTGCCTCACATATGTACGCAGAAAATCGTACAAGTCTGTCACCTTAACCAGCTCAAGGGCTTCGTTTACTTTCGCCGTGAAGGCGGGTGCTCCCTGCACTGAAATTATGTGCTTATAACCAGCGTCTGTGAGCTTCTTGGCTTGCTTGTGTTCTTGTTCGGTGTAGATCCTTTCAGGGAAATCTGACAATGTCTAAATCTCCTTGTTTTAAAATGAAACAGAAACTGTTTTTCTGCGCTAAGAGAACTTAGGCGCAGGGTTTGTAAACTTTTATGCTGTGGCTAGCTGAGACTAACTGTATGGCGCCGTTCTGTTCTAGCTGCTGCAGGAACTCTTTGGCTGCGCTTATACGCACATTGTACTTTGTGCTTATGCCATAGGGTGTGAGAACGGGCATCTTCTTAATTTCAGCAACGATTCTGTCGTTCTTAGCATCTGGCGGGATGACGTTGATGGTTGTTTTGTGTTCTTTTTGTGGGCCTGCTTTCTTGTCTTTCTTATCTTTCGCGGCTTTCTCTTCGTCTTCTTTGACCTGCTGACGTTCCATTTGTTTCAGGCCGAGCTTCTTTTTTCCACCCATGATTATCACTCGCGTTGCTGTTCTAGATTGGCTGGCTTATTTCAACCTTATGCTTGCTCTGCCATTCTTTGATTGGGATGCCCAGTTTCTTCTCGACTTCGGGGCGGTGGATGCTGTTCATGGTGCAGAAAGGTATGATGCGCCCGTCAGGTACGGCGTAGTGGATGACGCAGCGTTGGACGCGTTCGAGGTCGAAATTGTAGGGGTCCATGAAGTGCATTGACGAGAGCAGAATTGATTGCCGCTGCAGATCGCCTAGGGCTTTGTAGCTGCCTTCGGTGAATACGCGCCATATGTACTTTCGTGTGAAGCCGAACTTCACGTACTTCAAAGCCGGAACCAGTAGGCTGCGTTTGGAGACTTTCTTGCCGTCTTTCATGGCTTTGTCGTAGATTTTCTTGACTGATGCAGAGAACTTTTCGATGTCTGCGTATCGTGTAATGGGTATGATTTTGCCGTCTTGGACGAATAGATACGTTGCCATGCCGCAATGCGGATGCGCTGTGAATTCAACGTAGCGTTTGTCCTGCATGTTGCCGACGGCTTTGGAGACGGGCACGACGGTGGGTACTGGGTAGAAGTCTGACATCTTTATGGTTCCGTTTGTCTGTTCCTCGCATAGACGCATGAAGTCGGGGATAGTGATGCGCATGCCTTCGCGCTCTTTCTGCGGCAGTCTGCCACAGAGCGAAACAGGCTGCACGTTTATGCATCTGATGATGTCGAAGTTCTTGACGGCGAAGTTGATGATGTCGCCAAGTTGGCTATCGTTGACGCCTTTAACCAGCGTGACTACGAGGACGACGCTGTGAATGCCTGCTTCACGCATGTTCTGGATGGCTTTCATCTTGGTTTCGAGCAGGTCGACGCCCCGGATGAATTTGTAGACTTCAGGCGTTAACCCGTCGAACTGCAGGTAAATGGTGCTGACGCCCGCCTCTTTCAACTGCTTGGCGTATTCGACGTCTTTGGAGATTCGAACGCCGTTCGTGTTGATCTCCACATGGCGGAAGCCGAGTTCTTTGGCTTTTCGAACAAAGTCGAAAAGTTCGTTGCGTATGGTGGGTTCGCCGCCGCTGAACTGGAGTGCCGTGGCGGGAACGGGTTTGGTTGCTCTTAGGTTCTCCAGCATACCCGTGATTTGCTCAGCTGTGGGTTCGTAAACGTAGCCCGCGGCGGCGGCGTTGGCGAAGCAGACAGGGCATTTGAGGTTGCACCTGTTCGTTACATCTATTATGGCCAGCGCGGTGTGGGATTTGTGTTCGGGGCAGATGCCACAGTCTAGTGGGCAGCTCTTGACTTTTTGGGTGCGCGGGTTTTCTATGCCTTCGCCGTCGAAGCGGAACTTCTCCGCACGCACGTATTGGTCGTAGTCGGACCAGTAGAGTTCTTTGAAGGGACCGTGTTGGGGGCATTCCTTCTTGATGAAGACTTTGCCGCCTTCCTCGTAGATCTGCGCGTCCAGCGCTTGGAGGCATTCTGGGCAGATCGATTTTGTGTTCTTGATGGATTTCATGTTAACCACTTGATTTCCTGTGTGAATGTCAGCGGTTTTAAGAGTAGCAAGCGCATTAGATAATAAGGTTTCCAAACCACTACAACGGTGAATAAGGGGAAAACGCGTGGCTATAGACGAAAACACCAAAGCAACTCTTCGGGAACTGGGCTTAAATGCCTACGAAGTCGACGCCTACGTCGTCCTCTTGGACTGTGGGCAGATGACGGCGATGGAGATCAGCCGCGAAGCCAAAGTGCCTTACTCTAAGATCTACGAAGTTTTGAATAGCCTCAAGGAAAAAGGGTGGATAAAAAGCAGCGAGACCCGTCCCTTCAAGTACTACCCGGTTTCGCCCATGGAAGCCACCGCGTTCACGAGGCAGCGGCTCGAAGACAAGTACCTGAGTTGGGAGCAGACGGTGTCGGAGACTCTGCAGCCTCTGTACGAAAAACGCGAACTCGTCGAACGCCCTGACATACTCATCTTACACGGCCAACAAGCCATCGTCGCAAAACTGGATGAAGTTCTCAAGAAAGCCAACAAGGAAGTCATGATCGCCGCACCGATCTTCGCAAAACCCATCATAGTCTCAGCCGACATGCTTCTATCGGGCCTCAAGAAAAACGTGACCATCAAGCTGATGGCGGCGGGCAAGGGCGACGACTGGAAAAACCTTAAAAAAATCTCTGGCATAAACGAGTTCCGCGTCCGAGACCACATGTTCGGCGGTGGAGTTATAGCAGACGGCAAAGAAGCCATGCTCTTTTTGGGCGAAGACAAACCCAGCCTCGTAATATGGAGCAACCACGTCGGTTTGGTTGGATTTGCGCGGGAGTACTTCCAGTTTCTCTGGGATTCCTCAGCAACAGCATAGATTTTTCTATTATTTTGACAATTGATGCAAGAATTTCGTAACCATCCAGACGTCTCTATTGTCTCAAAGTGGAAGTTTAGCCACAATGGAGGTGGATAAGTCTGCAGGTTTAGAAGCCTTCCGACAACTGCTTACCGTGAAGAAATGCCCACAACTATGTGGGCAAAACAAAAAAGGAAAGAAGGAAAATGAATTATTTTCCCATGACTTTTCTGGCTGCGATTTCAATGTCTTCGGCTTTGATTGTTTTTCGTCCTGCGTGCATAGCAAAGTCCAAGGCTTCTTTGGCGATTTTCACACCGATATCCTCAAGTGCTTTGGCGAGTTCTTTGGCTGCGGCTTCACTGACTCTGTCAGCGCCTGCTTTTTTGCACAGCCGGTGCATGGGCGCAACTGCTAGTTCTAAATCGGTCATAGAGACCCTCTGTAGCTTCTTTCTCTAATTCAAGCTATATTTAACCTTTTTTATCCCATATTTCGTCAAATTATCGAGCAGGTTCCCTATCCATCTCTGAGGAAAAGAAAAGTATTTTATTGCTCTTTCCCGAATAATGCGCCTAGGGTCCCGGAAATGAAGCTAGTCGACGCCCATTGTCATCTCTCTGACAAAGAATACGAGGGAAAAGCCGATGTCCTCGTCGCAGATGCTAAAAGCTCAGATGTGGTTGCGCTTGTCACTAACGCCATGGACTACGAAACCAGCATGGGCGCCTTGAAACTCAGAGGAATACATCCTGAACTGATTTACGTCGCGTTGGGCATTCACCCCTGGAACGTGAACGTGCTTAAGGAAGGCGAGCTTCAGAAGACGGAAGAGCTCATAGTCGAGCAGCACCACAAGAAGAACGTGGTGGCCGTCGGCGAAATCGGCTTGGACTGCAAGTACGAAGCCATATGGGAAAGCCAACTTGCCGTCTTTGATAAAATGCTTCGCCTAGCCGAGAAGCTTGACTTGCCCGTTATCATTCATTCGCGTGGGACAACCGCCTTCATCGTCGACATGTTGCCTTCCTACAAGCTTAAGCGCGTCCTGCTACACTGGTTCAGCCACCCGTTGCCTTCGCTCGCCAAAGCCATGGAGCTGGGCTACTACATCACCGAAGGACCACCCGTCGTCTACTCCAACGGCATCCGAGAAGTCGTCGCTAACACGCCCCTAACCAACCTGATGACAGAAACCGACGGGCCTGTGCTCTTTAGGAAAAGCCCTTTCAATGGACAAATGACCCGCCCTAGCTTTATCCGAGAGGTCGTAAACGCTATTGCCGAAGTTAAAGGGAAGACACCGCAGGAAGTCTCTGACCAGATTATTGCGAATTTTGAGAATTTCTTCAACATAAAAATAGCCTAACTGGCACCTTTGCCAAGTTTTCCAAACTAAAACCGGCCTTGAAGGCGCAAACTTAAATTAAGCCCCGCTCCTAATGGGAATTGCTTTTACGCAAAAAGCGCCAACAACAAACCAGACACACAACCGAGGAACAAGTATTTGGGAAAAGTAAAGACGGAACAAGTAAAACACCTGGCCAAAGACCTTATGACCAAATTTCCAGATAAATTCTCGACTAGCTTTGACGAGAACAAGCTGATGGTCAGCAAACTCACGATAGGCGCCACCACCAGAGTCCGCAACCAAGTTGCCGGCTACATTACACGCAAGGTCGTCCTGAACGAACAAGGCGTTCCAGAGGAAGACGAGGAAATAATCGAAGAAGAATAAACCCTCACGAAGACCCGCCATGATGGATGAATATCGCCGAGGATGGGCACACCGGTACCTTCGTGAAGCTAAAGCCGAGTTGGAAGCGGCTAGAAAAATCCCTTACATGGCACCCAGCCTGATGCTGGAAGCCATACGCAAAGCCCGAAACGCAATCTACTACAGCATAGGCGAGCCCGCTTTCATCGAGAATCTTGTCCGTGAGGAACTTGGCAAGCCCAAGCCTGAAAAGGACTTCATACTGCGCCTTCTGATTGAAATCGAAGAAACCGTTCAGCAACTGTCGCAGATTGAGGAAGTAAACAGCGATGCCTTGATGAAGCAGGCAGATTCGCTAGTGCAGGTGGCTTCCGAGTTCGTGGAGACGCTGACGGAAGAAAAAGCAGAAAACTGAACTGGGTCAGCACTCTTTAGATTATTTTTATCAAAGACCTAACTTTTGAACTTCAGTGTTAACGAGGTTAGACGGCTTTTGACCCTTGAAGAAAGCCTTCAGATTCTCGGCTGCCATCTCGGACATTTTGGCTCGGGTTTCGATGCTGCCGCTTGAAATATGGGGCGCGACAACGACGTTTTCCAGTTTGAGGAGCGGATTGGTCGGAGGTGTGGGTTCCTGCTCGAAAACATCCAGAGCAGCTCCCGCGATTCGACCAGCTTTGAGAGTTTCCAACAAGGCTTTCTCGTCCACAACGGCGCCCCTTGAGTTGTTAACTAAATATGCCGTGCTCTTCATCAACGCGAGTTTCTCGGCGCTAATCAAGTGCGTCGTCTCCTTCGTCAAGGCGACGTGCAGGGAGACAAAATCCGATTCCCGCAAAAGCTCATCAAGCTCCACCCGTTTTGCCCCAAAAGCTTTCTCCATCTCGGGTTTTCGTGAGCGATTATTGTAAAGAATCTTCATGTTGAAGCCTTTTGCTCTGTGAGCCACAGCTTGGCCTATGCGTCCTGCACCAACTATGCCTATGGTTGCTCCGTAGATGTCTCTGCCCATTAACATGTCCGGGTGCCACGCCACGGTCCACTTGCCTTCCCGCACGTATCTGTCGGCTTCCACGACGCGCCTTGCCACGGCCATGAGTAGCGCCCAGGCGAAATCCGCCGTCGTCTCAGTCAGCACGTCAGGTGTGTTGGTAACATAGATTCCTCGTTTGGTCGCTTCCGCAAGGTCAATGTTGTCGTAGCCTACAGCTATCTGCGTAACAATTTTGAGCTTGGGTGCAGCGGCGAAGAGTTCTTTGTCGATTTTGTCGGCGAGCATCGTAACCAACGCGTCGGCGTCCCTGGCTTTCTCAAGGAGAACCTGTCTTGGGGGAGGCGCATACTCGGGCCAAACTTCAACATCGAAAACCTCTCGGATGCGATTCAAGCCTCTATCGGAGACTTTCCTAGTCAAGTAAACTTTGGGCTTCTGCAAAACATCGCCAAAGACTGTTGCTCAAAACTATTTATTAGCTTTGCCACACAACTTCAGCCCAGAATAAACAGGCACCTAGCATGGTCAAAATCAAAAACAAAGCCAGACTTATAAACAACGGCGAAACCCCACTAGAGCAGAAAGCCCGCGGCTTAGCTCTCAAGAGCTTAGAATCAGCCGTTGAAGCTGCTAACCCTAAGAAGCTGCTACGCTCCAAAATTTTCTTGGAAGGCTCTTGTCTGAGGGCAGGTGCCCGCTCGTTTAACCTCGCAAAATTCAAGCATGTTTACGTGGCAGGCGGCGGAAAGGCAGGCGCAGCCATGGCTCAGGCTCTGGAAGAAGTCTTGGGCGACTACATAACCGCGGGCACCGTAAACATTCCCTACGCCACCAAACGGAAAACTCGCGTCGTGGAACTCAATGAAGCTAGCCACCCCATCCCAGACCAAGCAGGCGTCAAAGGCACGCGCCGCATGCTAACGATAGCCAAGAAAGCCAAAAAAGACGACTTGCTCATCTGCTTGATTTCAGGCGGCGGCTCCAGCCTCATGCCTTTGCCAAGAAAAGGCGTTTCCCTAAGAGACAAGCAGGCACTCACTGAGGCACTTCTCAAGAGCGGCGCCTCCATAAGCGAAGTCAATGTCGTGCGGAAACACCTGTCAGCCTTCAAGGGCGGCTGGCTCGACAAGGCAGCCTATCCAGCCACGGTCCTTAACTTGGTGCTTTCAGATGTCATGGGTGACTCATTAACATCAATTGCTTCTGGTCCGACCGTTGCTGACCCTTCAACATTTGGCGACGCCGTTAATGCATTGGAGAAATACAACTTGTGGGGTGAAGCGTCACCTTTTATTCGCAAAGTCCTTTCCGATGGCGCGAAGGGACTGCTTGATGAAACTCCCAAACCCTTTGACCCTGCGGTCCAGAATGTCTGCAACGTCGTGATTGGTAACAACCGAACGGCGTGTCTTGCGGCGCTTGCAAGTCTCAAGTCTGACGGCTTGAACACATTCTTGGTCAAGAAGCCTTTGGAAAGCGAAGCCAAGGCGGCTGGCGAAAAACTCGCTGCTCTTGCACGCAGGGTTGCTTCATCTGGCAAGCCAGTCTGTAGACTTGCGGGGATAGTGGCAGGTGGGGAGACGACGGTGAAGGTCTTTGGGAGGGGCAAGGGCGGGAGGAATCAGGAACTTGCTTTGGCCTCGGCTTTGGCGATGAGCGAGGTTAAGGGCTGCGTAATTGCATCTTTGAGCACAGACGGGGTTGACGGGCCAACTAACGCGGCTGGCGCCGTCGTCGACGGACACACAATTCAAAAGGCGAAGCGGTTGGGTCTGAACGCGGAGGTGTTCTTGGCAGATAACGACTCCTACAACTTCCACGAGCGGCTGGGCGACCTTATCAAAACAGGGGCCACTGGCACGAATGTTAACGATATAACTGTGATAGTGCTACTGTAACACGGTGGAAGCTTTGCCAGTTGAACTCAGGTTTCTGGGTGCACTACGTCACGCATCGGGCAAAGATCGGGTCAGCTTGGACTGCGAAAACGGCGTTTCCGTACTTGACATAATAAACGCCGCCTCAAAAAGAAAACCATCGCTGCGTCGAAACCTTCTGGATGAACAGCTTGAAACGCCTAAGCCTCATGCGTTGATTTTGGTGAACGGGAGGGAAATTAGTATCCTCGACGGCTTAGCGACAAAGGTCAAGGACGGTGACGAAGTGGTTTTTGTTCCCGTCGTGCATGGAGGCTAACACTTGTCAGTCAAGATAATAACGTTGACCAGCGATTTCGGGTTAAAAGATCCCTACGCCGCGGAGATGAAAGCCGCCATCCTGGGCATCTGCCCGCAAGCAGTCATCGTGGACGTGACGCACATGGTGGAAAAGTTCAACATGCGAGAGGGCGCATTCGTGCTGGCTTCAGCAACGCCATACTTTCCCGATGGCTCGATTCACGTAGCTGTTGTAGACCCTCTCGTGGGCACCCAGAGGCGCCCAATCATCGTGGAGACTAAACGCGGCTTCTTTGTAGGTCCCGACAACGGCGTCTTAATGCTCGCAGCTGAAGCGCAAGGCGTTGTGCGAGCGCGAGAAATTACGAGCCGTAAACTCATGTTGTCTAACATCTCAGGAACTTTTCATGGTAGGGATGTTTTCGCGCCAGCAGCAGCCCACCTTGCGGAAGGAGTGAGTCCAGAAGAGTTTGGACCGCAGATAACGGACCCCGTAATACCGCAGTTCACAAAAGTCATGCACAGCCGCGATGCCGTATCCGGCGAAGTGCTGCACATCGACGACTTCGGAAACATCGTAACCAACATTCCAAGCAAAGACCTCGCCGGTTTCAGGGGCAGCATGGTGCAGGTTGACCTGCCCAGCCAGACGCAGCAGATGAAGGTTTTGGGAACTTACGCGGATGCTAGACTGCATGAGCTTTTAGTTCTTGTAGGCAGCCACGGGTACGCGGAAATAGCCTTGAATCAGGGCAACGCGGCGGAAAGGGTTCCTGCAAAAGCGGGAGACAAAGTCACTCTCACGCGGGCGTAGCCGAGGCGGAGTTAAAACCGAGCAGTCTTCTCCGGCGCTTTTTGCAGCTTAACCTTTAATAGCAAAAACCAGAGTGTGCTCAGTGAAGTAGCAAGTATGACCCGATACCACGCGCTTGCCCTAACCACGGCGTACTGGAAGCCCAAAACCGACTACCTAACCGCGATCGCAGGAGCTGTTGCCAAGAATGTGAAGGACGGCGATTTCGTTGTGGTTTCCGAGAAGGCGATTTCGACGGCACGAGGCAACGTTGTCGACGAAAGCAGGGTGCAGCCAAGCGTAACGGCGAGGTTGCTGGCTGTGTTCTGGATGCCCGTCGTCTGGGGCTACTTCTTGGGCGTTCTGTCCCTTTTTGGACAAAGACTCCTGATTAGACTCCGCAGCTACCCGCGAGAAAACGGCAGCCGACACAAACAAGTAACACTCGAATACGCGGGTCTGCCGCAAGCTCTGATGTTCGGCTCAGAAGGTGGCATCGACGGGTCAAACCTCCCTTACTCCCTTGTAAGTCTGCCTCTCCAAGATTCGCAAGCTGAGGCTGAGGCGATTCGGCAACGGATTATGCAACAGTTGGGCAAGCGGGTCGCGGTTGTGATTGTGGACACCGACAAGACTTACGGCTTCAGGAACTTCTATTTCACTCCGAGACCCAAGCCGATGAAAGGCATAAGGTCCGGGGGCGGGGTCGTTGCCTACTTGGTTGGCAGAGCCCTTAAGCTTAAACGGCGGCCCACACCCTTGGCTTTGGCTGGGGCGCGTCTTCCAGTTGAAACCGCATTGACAATTGCTAATGTGGCAGACAAAGCAAGGGGCCCAGGATCTGGGGCAACAGTTTGGGATATGGCTGCGCGGTTCAAGGTGACCGCGACGGGCGTGAGTTGGGACATGCTTGCGCAGTTGAAGCACAAGCCCGTCGTCATTGTGAGAAAAGCAACATAACTCTGAGCCGAATTCCGAGGCAGTTCTACGAACTTAACGGTCTGCGGTTACTGCGAATTTTCTGTGACTTCCTTCCATCAGTCTAGCCATTTGCGGTGGGGATTGTTGAAAAGCATTAAATGTAAGGATGATGGCATTAACTGGTAAACCTCACGGGTTGAGCAAGGAAGACATGTCTAAGCGCCCAGTTATGACGAAGTATCGTGCCATCCTTATAATCGCCCTATTCGTCGGCTCGCTCTGTGAGGGAACAGCCTTCTACATTAACAACGCGGCAACTTCGGCTTCGACGAATCCCGTTGCCTTGCCGACGCCGGCGCCAGGTGCAACTGGCCCAATCATAACTCCGACTCCCGTTGTAACCGCAACTCCTGCTCCTGCTATGTTCGTCGTGAGTAACCTCACGGTTCTTCCATTTCAGGTGGGAGAGGGTGATCCTGTCAACGTTTCTGTAAGCGTTACCAACGTCGGCGACTTGTCAGGCAGCCTCAGCCTAAACTTGACAATTAACGACACGGCAGGAGAAGCAAAAACCATCACCCTTCCAGGCAACTCGACCGGAACTCTCCAGTTCACCACAACTGCGAGCACAGAAGGCACCTACGCGGTTGTTGTAGGCGATAAGTCGGGAAGCTTCTCAGTCAAAGCCACACCGCCTCCTCCACTACCTCCAGGCCTAACTGTTTCCAACATACTTGTGGAACCGCTTGAAGCGTGGCCGAATCAACCCGTGATAGTTTCGTTTGACCTTGCCAATACTGGAACTGGCAATGTTGCTGGCTACCCGCTCCCTGTCTCAGTTAACGGGCAGGTCGCTACCACTGTAAGCGTGACTGTAGCCGCTGGAGCTACTTCACATTACAACGCCACGGTTAACGGCACTGACCTGGGCACGTACACTCCCAGCATCATAGGCTACAGCGCCGCGGCTTTCACTGTTGTCCCCACGGGCAAGCACACATTCCACTACATAGCAAACCGCGCCCAGTTTCCCTTCACGCTGGACGGCGTAGATCATTCTTCAACATACACGGCACTCGTCGACGTCGGCCCTCACACCATTGTGGCTCCCGCGAACGTGGTACAAGCCGTTCCCACTTGGTCAAATACTTTGTTCGTGTTCAACTCGTGGGACGACGGGTCTACGAACCCTACTCGCACAATTGACATAGAGAAAGAGACCTACTGCGTCGCTTACTACACCAGACCTGGCTCCTGCCCGTCGCTGTACGTTTGGAACGGCACCGGCTTCAACTATGAAGCTGAAGTCTCCGACGGAACAGGCTGGCTAGGCTTCGTCGACCACTTCAACCTCGATGGCTCAATCAAGTTCTCCTACAATTACCCGACAGACTATGTCAAGATAGATAACACCATGCAGACCAAAGACGGCTACTTCGCCATGAACATCATTGAAAGCTCCGACGAGATATTCTACTTGGATTCGGCCAAGCTGGTCGCGGTTGATCATCCGGCAAACGTCGACGTCTTCTCGACGAGTAGCACTTTCCTGTACAATCTAACGGGCATGGGTGCCATGTACACAGTAAACAAGGACCTAACGATGCCCCCTGTCTCGGCAGTTGACAGCAGCGGACAAAACGTCCTGCCCCAAATCTCCAAGATGGATGGAATCTCAACGACGGGAGTCCGGTGGAAATGGAACAGCTTGGACCTGAACCTAGGAAACCTTTCAGGAGCGCAGGAAATCAAGCTCGTAGTCGTGGCCACAACTAATTGGCCTACCACTCAACAGGGCGGCACGAACTTCATGGCCTACGCCAACAAGCCTGGCGTCACGCCTTCGCCGCCTCCCTACATGGAGGTTAAGGATTCAAACGGCAATTGGGTACGCGTACCCGACGACAGGCAGTTTCCGTTGCCAGACGTGACACCTGAAGCCTTCGTGGTTAACTTGACAGGGTTATTCCCCACAAACGACTACTCGCTTCGCATAAACACATACCAGAACATAACCTTCGACTACATAGGCGTCGACACAACACCCCAGCAGAACATCATCGTACACACCATAAATCCCAGCAGCGCCGACTTTGAACAGGTCTTCTGGAGCGGCTCCAACTCAACAGGCAACTTCACCCGATACGGCGACGTAACCTCCCTCGTGCAATCCGACGACAACAAGTTCGTCATCGGACGCGAAGGTGACGGCATCGCGCTCCTGTTCCCCGCAAACCTGACAGCTGTCCCACAAGGAATGGTGCGCGACTACTTCCTGGTGGCAAGCGTCTGGTTCAAAGGAAAAGGCTTGCCTTACCTTCCGTTCACCGTCGATCCGCTGCCTTTCCAGGGCATGAGCAGCTTTCCATACCCAGCGAACGAAACTTATCCCTATGATGCAGAGCACCTGAAATATCTGACCCAGTATAACACCCGAGCTATCACGACGCTGACATACCTGCCCTAGAAATTAGTGCTGACAGCAGATACTGAAACAAAGCTTGCTTTTTTTATGACTAAACACCAATAGTTAGCCTGACAAATTCCTAACGGACATTGGACAGCGTTCCAGTATCCAACAAGCCTTGAGCATTTTCTTTTTTGTTTAAGGTTTGCTGCCTATTGTTTCCGCTGCTTTTCTCTAAGCTGAAAGCCGTAAAACGTACGTACCACTCGTGACATTTGTAGGTCGATTCTTGATGGGCATACATAGTTGCAGTATCCGCATCCATTGCAGTAGTCCAATCGCAGTTTTCTTAGCTTCTCTACGTCGTTCCTGTCGAAGGCTTCTTTGATTAGAATAGGGTTAAGGTTATGGGCGCAGGAAACGAGGCATTTTCCGCATCGGATGCACGCAGTGACGCTGCGTGATTGCTCCTTGGCCTTTGGAAGCTTCACCACCACGCTTTCCTTTGTCGGTTTGCGCTGCCCGATTTTATCCAGCAGCGGCGTCAAGAGGTTCATGATTACCAAGGCTAGAATTGAGCCTCCAAAGAAGTTCATATAGGTTTGCACCAAAACGGTGATCACGGCTAGGCCGACGCCGAAGATGATTTGTCCCTTATACGTCAACGGTGTAGTTGCTGGATCAGTTGCCATGAAGAATGCCATGAATATCGAACTGCCTATGAACAGCTCAAACATGAGCCGGAGGCCCAAATCTCCGCCGTAAGCCAAGAACATAAAGACAGACATTAAAGCTGTGATGCCCAAGTAAGTGGCGGTTATTCTCCATTTGATGTAGTCTTTGCAAACGATGAAAAACCCGACGCCGACCAATATGACTGCGAGGCTTGAGGCGCCGCCTGCCCAGCCGTGGATTTTCTGTACGAAGAGGGTGTAGAAGACCTCCGGCTGGGAATTCGTTATCGAATTTGCCATGCAGCTTTGCACGTAGCCGGCAAACGAAGTTGATGCGCCGTAGCTGATGGGGCTTGCTAAAGAAGGAATGCCGAAACCGCCAAAGCTGCTTGTGAAGTGGTCTTTAGCCAACAGGACGGTATTCAGGAAAGGGAAGAGAACCAGAAGTTTAGCGGCAGCGGCAGGGTTGACATATTTTCTGCCCATCAGAGTTTGTGCCTTTTTAAGCACAACCATGCCGATGATTGTGATGGCGATGACGTAGTAGTAAGCATCGGGCCCCGTTAACGCTATAACGTCGTTCACCTTGCTGTTGGGCACGCCCAGCGAATAGGAGAGCGCCACGATTAGGCCAAATACCGCAGCCGACATCGTGTTCACAGGTGCCTTCGCGTTCAATATCTTGCCCATCCCAAAATCAAGCGCGACGGCAAGGGTAACAGCGATGACGGCGATTATGATGGAGGTTGGCCACCACGAGATGGCTGAGACGCCCACTAGAAGAACAAGCGCGACAAAAGTGTAGAGCATAAGCCTGTTCTTCGACATGTACGAGTATTCTTGATTTTTAGTCATTGGACGTCTTCCAGGTAGCTTATGGTCTCGCCAATTTGGGAGCCTGAGCTAATAAGATTTTCTTAACTCGCCGCCGTCGGATTATGGGGCATTGACATACGTTTTTTGGAGGGCAAAGCATAAGAAACAGTAACCAAATTCTAACGCACTCGCAGGGATAAGCCATGGAAGAGTCTATGAAAAACTTGGATGCTTTCTTTCATCCGTGTTCAGTCGCCGTCATCGGAGCCACCAAGAAGGTTGACAAGGCAGGGTACGTTATATTCAAGAACTTCGCCACGAACAAGCTGCGCGGAGTGTACGTGGGCGAACTTTACCCTGTTAACCCCAACGAAGACTCGATTTTAGGCTTCAAATGCTTCTCTTCCATCAAGGACATCCCCGGGGCGGTTGACCTTATCGTAGTTATCATTCCCGCTAAGGCGGTTCCAGCAGTCATGGAGGAAGCCGTCAGCAAACATGTCAAAGCCGCCATCATAGTGAGCGCGGGGTTCAAGGAAGTCGGCAACGTGGAGCTTGAAGAACAATTGGTTGCGGTAGCGAAGAAAGGTAATGTGCGGGTTTTAGGTCCAAACTGCCTTGGAATCTATTACTCGAAGACAGGCGTCGACTCTCTGTTCTTGCCCGAAACGAAAGTGCTCTCGACCGGCGAAGATGTTGTAGCTACGCCCCGACCTATGCCTGGAAACATCGCCATGATTACGCAGAGCGGAGCCTTCGGCGTTGCTGCTCTGGATTATTTGACTGGTCGCCAGATGGGCGTAAGCAAGTTCGTCAGCTTCGGCAACAAATGCGACGTGACCGAATCCGAAATCATCGACTATTTGCTGCATGACCGGGAAACAAAAGTGATCCTCGCGTATGTTGAGGACATAAAGCACGGGCGAGACTTCCTAAGAATAGCTCGTCGCGTGACATGCAAGAAACCAGTTGTGGTGATAAAATCTGGCAAGAGCTCAGCAGGTGCTAGAGCCGCTGCCTCCCACACGGGCGCCATCGCTGGATCAGACAAAATCTACGACGCCGCCTTCAAGCAGGCAGGCGTTATCCGGGCGCGGGACATGGAGGAATTCTTTGACCTAGGCAAAGCACTTACTATGCAGCCTCCTGCCTTAGGCAAGAACATAGGCATTTTAACTGACGCTGGTGGACCCGGTGTCATGACGGTGGACGAATGCGAACTGCTGGGGCTGACAGTAGACCCACTCTCTGAGGAGACTTCTCAGCAGTTTGAGAAGCTCAAGGAGCAAGGCGTTATCCTGAAAATCGCGGCAACCCACAACCCTGTAGACCTCACGGGCTCGGTCACTGATGAACAGTTCGCAATCGCTGCGGACCTCATGTTTCAGGACACGGGAATCGACGGTATAATCTTCCTTGGGCTGCACCATATGCCTGGTCTCAGGGAAAAATACATCGATGACGTCGCCAAAATCAGCCTGAAATACTGCAAACCCATCGTTATGTGCGACATCGGCGAAACCGAAATGGCGCTTTTCACCCGTGGTCGATTCGACAGGCTGGGCGTGCCCTCGTATACATCGCCTGAAGATGCCGCAAGAGCAATGAAAGCCCTTGTCGCCTACGGTTCGTACCTTCAACGATACGGCGTTGCCGAGGAGTTCATCAAAGAATTCCTTCAGAAGAGAAACAAGCGCGAAGGCTCTCAGGCTTGAACCGTCACGGTAACTGTGTCGTCGTCATTTAAACTCAGCACTGCGCGCAGATATACCGGAGCTATGATTTCTAACACGTTTTCTGGGTAATCTTTGACTTGGGGTAGGATGACGGCGCACTTCTCTTTACATATGAATGCTGTGAAGAGGAGCCCCATGCAGTAGCCTTCCGCGGGGCAAATCTTGAGGGCGTCTACATTCTCAAGTTGTTTTCTCAGGAACGCGCTTTGCCGGGTGAGCTTAAGATTTAGCGTTCCTAAAAACGGAGTGAAGCCAAGGTTCTCTTCTATCTGCTTCCGTACCCAGGGCAGGGACAGGAATTTTTTGCCGTTGCCTTCACCGGTGAAGACTTTGCCTTCAAGCGTTAGCGTATTCACGGGGAAGCCTATTTCTGCTCTTTGAGCCACGCGGCTACTTTGCTGAGCAGGGGGTTGGGGGAAATGTCGATGACCGGGACAATCATCTTTTCCTTCGTCTCGATAGTTGGCACGAACTTGGGCATAAGCGAGTACCCCACGAACGTCCAATAGACCTTGCCGCTTTCTATAAGCATCTTAGCCACCGCGGTGTTGGAGGGTGGAAGCGGAAAATATAGGAAAACTACTCCTTCAGCCCAGTACAGACCCGCTAGTTTGCCGCCTGCGATCACAGATGTGAACCGTGCCAAGTCGTCGGGGGTTGGGAAGTGGGTTTTCTCCATTATCACGATTTCTCTGAATGGTTCATATTTTATGGTGACCTCATGTGTGCTCATAACCCAATCAACCTGCAAGGCTAGTTTAGTGCGTGCTCCCTTTTAACCTTGCCATGAAGCCTCATCTTCGGGGGCAACTTGGCAGAGTTTTTTAGCCGCTCACTTCTAACCTTCAACCGTGAGATTAGGGGGGGCTACGCAACTTCGCTTCTCGAAGCAAACGACTTTTTTATGAAGAAGAACATCCTTTCTCTGCGCGAACACTACGACTTCGAAGACTTGTCGGGCACAAAGCTGGGCGAAGCCGGAGGCAACTTCTTCCAAATTCCCGCTAAATTCGCCGTTATGGACACGCATGGCTTGGAGCTGATGCACTTGGAGGGCAAAATCCTCTCATTGCGGCATCAATTCACAATTCACAGCTCAACTGGCGAGGAGTTGGGCACCATGAAGAAGAAAATAGTCAAGCTGGTTGGGGAAGAGTTCTGGCTAGAAAAAGACGGCGTGGAATTCATGCGTATCTACGGAAACTTCACTGAGCACGATTACCCGATGGAAGTCAACGGGGCACCCGTGGCTTCGGTTCACAAGAAGTGGTTTTCGTTGAGAGATCAGTTCGGCGTTTCGATAACGGGCAATGTTGACCACCGAGTCGTTATCGGGGCAATCATAGTCATAGAGCATGTTGAGGTCACAGAGAAAGCTTCTGGGGAAGGCTCATCAGGCGGTAACTTTGGCAACATTAGGTTCGGCAGACCAACGTTCTAATGCAGCTTTCTTTAGAAAACCGAAAATCAGCATTTCATAATTGGATACATTAAGCGAGAACTAACTTGCGCTCGCTGCTATGGGAAAAAGTTATAGCGCAGACCAGCGTTAAGCCATCAGCAACAGAAGGTAACCTACTTGCCCGAAATTCGCGTCGCCCTCGTAGGCGTAGGCAACAGCGCCTGTGCACTCGTTCAAGGAACTCAGTACTACAAGAACGCAAAAGAAGACACCACCGTACCCGGTCTCATGCACGTCAACTACGGCGGCTACCACATAAGCGACATTAAGTTCGTCGCCGCGTTTGAAGTCAACAAAGCCAAAATCGGCAAAGATCTCTCCGAAGCTATCTGGGTGAAGCCGAATGTGTGCGAAAAATTCTCCGATGTCCCTAACCTGGGCGTCAAAGTCTCACCCGCCCCAATCCTGGACGGTGTGGCGCCGCACATGCGGGAAACCTTCAACGTTTACGACGACAGCAAAACCGACAAGGAAAGCGTCGTCAAAGTCCTCAAAGAAGCCAAAGCTCAAGTACTCGTCAACTACTTGCCCGTGGGTAGCCACGACGCGACCCGCTTCTATGCGCAGTGCGCCATCGGCGCCGGCTGTGCCGTGGTCAACTGTATGCCCGAGTTCATCGGTTCCAACGCCGAGGAAAGCAAGAAATTCGAGAAAGCAGGTCTGCCAATCTTGGGCGACGACATAAAGAGCCAAGTCGGCGCCACCATACTGCACCGGGCTCTGGTTCGGCTTTGCCTTGACCGCGGCGTCATCGTGGATGAAACTTACCAGCTGAACTTGGGGGGCGACACCGACTTCCAAAACATGACTGTAGAGGGTCGCCTCAAGTCCAAACGCATCAGCAAGACAGAAGCCGTCACAAGCCTCGTGCCCTACTCGCTGCCAACACGCATTGGCCCCTCGGATTACGTGCCTTTCCTGAAGAACAAGAAAATCTGCTACATCTCACTCAAGGGCAGAAAATTTGGCGACCGCCCAATTAGCATTAGCGTCAAACTTGAAGTTGAAGACTCGCCCAACAGCGCAGGCGTTGTCATTGACCTCATCCGCGCAGCTAAAATCGCCTTGGACCGTAAAATCGCAGGCGCTCTCATAAGCATGCCCAGCTACGCCTTCAAGCATCCACCTGTGCAAGTACCAGACCCGCAGGCAAGACAATGGACTGAAGACTGGATCGCAGGAAAACGCGAACGATAAACCTCACCTCTTTCTCACTATCTTGAGCCCTAAAAACCTATAACAATCATAACCAGCCAATATCTTGGCAAAGATACGCCAGGTCAATGCAAACCACGGCCTCAAACACTCTTAAAAACTTGAGTCTAAACTCCACACTTGCCAAGTTCCCATGTTTTCTTATCGGCGTGAAGACTTTTAAGTACGAATTTATCCAGAGTAACTCGACAGAAGGTTCACATATGGTTAAAGTTGAAGCATACGAAGTGCCAGAAGGCCTCTACTACTCAAAAGACTTCGAATGGGTCAAAGTCGAAGGCGACAAAGTCCGCGTGGGCGTAACCGACTACGCTCAGAAATCCTTGCGCGAAATTGTCTACGCTGAACTCCCAAGCGCAGGCGGCGACGTCAAGCAAACCGAACCCTACGGAACAGTCGAATCCGTCAAAGCCGTCTCCGACCTTATCGCCCCAGTCACCGGTACCATTGAAGAAGTCAACGACGAAGTCCAATCCAAGCCGGAACTCCTCAACGAAGATCCCTACGGCAAAGGCTGGCTCCTTGTCGTGAAACCTGCTAACTTGCAGGCTGAACTCGTTAACCTCATGGACTTCAACGCCGCTGTGGAGTGGCACAAAGCCCAATCCAAGTAGGCGAAACCGCATGCCGAATAGACGCATTATAATCGTAGGCGCAAACGCCTCAGGCGTGGAAGCCGCGTCAGCCGCCCGCAAGAAAGACCGCACCGCCGAAATCACACTTATCACGGCGGAGAAGAACGCGGGTTACAGTCGTTGCGGATTGCCGTTTGTCATCGGCGGTCAAATAGCTGAGTTCAAGAACCTCATAGTCTACCCGCCAGCGTACTTCCAGATGCTCAAACTCACACTCAAAAACGAAACCAAAGTCACCGCAGTAAACACCAAAGACAAAATCGTTACGTACGTCACCAAAGAAGGCGCCACCGAAACCCTGCCCTATGACAGCCTTGTCATAGCAACCGGGGCCGACAGCTTCATGCCACCCATCAAAGGCAAAGAGAAGCAAGGCATCCTTAGTCTACGAGGCATCGAAGACGGCGAAAAAATCCTCGCCGCAGTCAAAGCCGGAGCCAAATCAGCAGTCATCATGGGCGCCGGCCTTATTGGCTTAGAAGTCGGCGTTGGCTTAATGGAGCAAGGCCTCAAAGTCACCGTCGTCGAAATGCTGCCCCAAATTCTGCCCCAGCTGCTCGACGCGGACATGGCAAGACTCGTCCAGGATCACCTGCAAGAGAAGGGCATGACGATCCTCACGGGCAAGGGCGTCGAAGAATTCTTAGGCGAAGACAAAGTGACCGCAGTTATGGCTGGCGGAGAAAAAATCGAAGCTGACCTCTTCATCAGCGCCTTTGGAGTTCGCGCAAACACTAAACTGGCCGTCGACGCAGGCATCCCGCTTGGAGAAACGCGCGCTATCAAGACGAACATGCGCATGGAAACCGATGTGAAAGACGTCTACGCTATAGGCGATTGCGCCGAAGCTCCTAACATAATTACCCATCGCCCAATGTGTGCACAGCTAGGAACTATAGCTGTCCGTCAAGGCAAGGTAGCTGGTACCAACGCCGCAGGCGACTACTCCCAGTTCACCGGCGTCCTAGCATCCGCCGTCACCAGGCTGTTTGAAATCGAAGCAGGCAACACGGGCCTAACCGAGAACAGCGCAGCCCGCAACCGCGTCGAAGTCATCACCGGAGCCATAACAAGCAAAACAAAGGCAGACTACTTCCCAGGCGCCAAACCCATCAAAATCAAACTCGTCGTCGAGAAAGAGTCCCAACGCATAGTGGGCGGCCAAGTAATAGGCGGCGAAGAAGTCACGCAGCGAATAAACTGCCTCAGCTTCGCCATCCAGAAAGGCATGACAGTGCGCGAACTCGCCAAGGCAGACACGGCATACGCGCCTCCGCTATGCGAAACTTGGGAACCGATGGTTCTAGCGGCTGAAATGGTACTGATGAAACTCCGCTAAGCCAATCTTTCTCCTTTTTTGTCAAAAGGATTTGCGACTGTTTTTTCAGTCACTTTTTTATTCTCAGCCACCCCATAATCGTCTAATGACTCGCTTCGGAAAGCTCGGTTTTACGCACACCCCATTTGTCCTGGTTCTTCTAATTATCGTGCTCTCCACCTCTTTTGTTTCCGCAGCAATTTGGGTTCTAAACGAAAAGAAAGACGCACCGCAGCCGATGCCGAACGGTTTCTTCTTGGGAGTAACAGCGGGCGGAACAGTGGCGGAGACCAAGACGCTGATAGACAAAGTCAAGGATTACACGAACATGATAACCTTCACTAACTTGAACGTGACCGAGAACAAAACAAGCCTCGAAGAAGTCTCAGACTACGCGTACCAATCAGGCTTGAGCTTCTTGGTGTTCATGGTTTACCCGTCTCCCCATTCCAACTTCACCTACAACCCAATAAGTTGGGTATCAGAAGCCAAGAGCAAATATGGAGACAAGTTCTTGGGATATTATCTTTGGGACGAACCCGGCGGCAACCAACTGGACCGGGGCAACTTCAGGCAGTTTGACAACTCCACGATGCCTCCCGATTACCGCGATGCAGCCAACACCTACGTCTACTACTTGTACGTGCAGATGCGAGATTTCATCAAAACCGACAAGCTCTTCACATCAGACTACGGGCTGTACTGGTACGACTACGAGGCAGGCTACGACGTTGTTCTCTGCGAATTCACGTGGAACACCTCCCGAGCGGTAAACGTTGCCCTTTGTCGGGGAGCCGCGGAAATGCACAACAAGACATGGGGCGTAATGATAACGCGAACCTACGACAACGCATCTTACATCGAGTCGCCGCAGGCTCTGTACCAGGACATGGTCACCGCCTACGATGCGGGCGCCAAATACGTCGAGGTTTTCAACTATCCCCAAACTGGCCCGTACGGTTTGCTGACTGAGGATCACTTTAACGCCATCAAAGAGTTCAGAGACTACGTGCTGGCGAACCCACAGAACAAATCATCTAACGTTGAGCGGCTGGCTTATGTCCTTCCAGATAACTATGGCTGGGGCTTTCGGAACCCTCAGGACACTATCTGGGGCGTCTGGAACGCTGACGCAGAATCGCCGGTTATTTGGAACAAAGTCAACAGTCTTGTTCAGACCTACGGGAACGGTTTCGACATCATCTATGGCTCGCCCTGGACCCGGCTATTTGGCAGGTACCATTACAATCAATTAATACAGTGGAACGACACCGGGCATACCTAGCGGACTCGTAGCGCAATGAAAATGAGGCTACCTCCTTCTAGGGGTGTCTTTGTTCTTGTCGTGGACCATGCTGCTCTTTAGCTGATAACCTTGCCCACAAATAACTATAATTCGACAATTTCGTGAGTCCCCTTTTTAAGCAACGTACTACTTGCGTTAAAGGGCGATGAACATGTCATCCATAGAGGCCGTTAAGCTTACAAAACGGTTCGGTTCCTTTGAGGCGGTTTCGGAACTAAGCCTCAAAATTGAAGGAGCAAAATGCGTGGGTTTCCTAGGTCCGAACGGCGCAGGAAAAACGACAACTCTCAAAATGTTCACAGATCTTATAAGGCCCTCTTCTGGCGAGGCTTTGATAAACGGTGTGAACGTTCATCTCAACAAGAAAGCAGCACTCTCATCTGTCGCCGCACTGATTGAAACTCCAGAAATATATCCTTCGTTAACCCCGCGGGAAGCCCTTACGATGATTTGCGAGATAAGAGGCGTGCCTGCTGAAGAGCGAGGCAAGAGAGTAGAAGAATCTGTCTCAGAAGTTCACATGGAAGAATGGATGGATAAGAGAGTAGGCAAGTTCTCAAAGGGGATGAAGCAGAGAATTTGCATAGCCTCCACCCTTCTCAGCAACCCAAGCATCCTCCTCTTGGACGAACCCACCACAGGTCTTGATCCAAGGGGAATGAGTGAAGTCAGAGATATCGTGAAATGTCTAAAGGGAAAGAAGAGATTGATTTTCATGAGTTCCCATATCCTCAGCGAAGTTTCAGACGTGTGCGATGAGGTTGCAATGATAGACCATGGCAAGCTAATTGTTTATGACACAATTTCCAATGTCACTTCAAAGTTCTCAGGTGGGCAGAACATGGTTCAAGTGGGACTGGCGCGTTCCATCGACACTCGGTTGGTGAATGCGAACATTTCAAGCCTTCCAGGCGTGGTCTCAGCAGAGCAAAAAGACGACAAAACCCTCGCAATTAGGTTTAGCGGAGGTATAGATGTTCAAGAACGCATTCTTTCTGATTTGATTGCGCTAAATATTGGAGTAATCAGTTACAGACCTTCTTCATCCGAACTTGAAGACGTGTATCTTAAACTAATCAAGGACACGTTGTGATAAACATGACCGAAAAAGAAGACATTTCCAGGAATAATGTGCCAACCAGCATGAAGCAAGTTGGCATCACGATGAAATACACGTTTCTAGATTACTTTAGATCGCGTCGGTTTTTGATATTGCTCATAATTACCCTCTTGATAAGCGCGCTTCTCACCATAATCGTCGCATGGCGTCGCCCAGACAGTTTCTTGACTTCCAACCTTGGCTTCTATAATAGTTGGTGGGGTAACTCCGTAACCTTTGTGATTATCCTTTCAGGCATCTTCTTTGGCGGCGACGCCATTTCAGGCGAGTTCCAGAACAAGACAGGTTACTTTGGGATTCCAAACCCAATTAGAAGATCATCCATATACGTTGGCAAGTGGTTGTCAGCGTTCATAGCAGCCACCGCAATCCTAGCCGTGTTCACCGTGATCACAGTGGGTAATGGGCTTTACTATTTTGGCGCATCAGGCGTGCCCTACCAGTTTGGCGAGTCATTGCTCTTCGCGTGGTTCTATCTTGCAGCGGTTCTCGGGTTCACGTTCTTCTTCAGTTCAATGTTCAAGAGCAGTTCCATGTCCATTCTCGTGACGGTTATCCTCTTCCTGTTTGGATTCACACTTATCCAAACTCTAGTTGCAGACTTAGTGCAGATTGAGCCATGGTTCATCCTGACCTACGGAGCCGGTGTAATTGGCAACGTATTATCGGCGCAGTTTCCAGCTCATAGCGTAGTTGTTACTCAGCACTTCGGCCCCCGCACGATAACACTGACAACGTTCAACGCAACCATCCCAGAAGGGCTCGCTATCATAGGAATATACTTCGTCATTACTGCAGTCCTTGGATTGATTCTTTTCGAAAGAAAAGAATTCACCTGAGCAAAATGGGCTTAAATCGGAAAGCGGGTTTACCCCGCCCATAGTTTCTTGCAGTTACATTTTGGATATTTCTGGCTGCGTGAACGGCTCCGTCATGCCTACGAGCAGTTTGCCAAAGACGTTGATGTGGTCCTCTTCATCAGCCAATATATCTTCAAGTAGGCGCTGCGTTGTGTAGTCGCCTTCTTTGGCGGCCACTTGGATGGCTTGTTTGTAGAGCGCGATGGCCTCTTCCTCGTTCTGCTCGTCTTGCTTGAGCATCTCGACGAGGCTTCCGCCGACGAAAATCGGCTCAGGCTTCGTTGAAGGCACGCCGTCCAAGTAGTCTAAGCGTTCGGCGAGCTTCTCTGCATGCTTCATTTCGGCGATGGCGGTTTCCTTGAAAATGTTCGCCACTTTCACGCCGTCGATGCCTGTGACTTGGATGTGCTGCCACATATATTGGATGCTGACTTGCAGTTCGCGGGCTATACCCTTGTTCAAGAATTCTAAAAGTTTCTGAGAGCTCATGTTTGATCACCTACAAAATATACAATAAAATCTAAGCGGCATTAGTATATAAACAGTGATGAACGGAGCTCAAATCATGCATTCACAGTATCTTGGCTCGGTCGCGGCGCCAGGCTCTGAACTTATTCATCGAGCTAAACAATTAAGTATAGAACCATCGGAAAAACCATTCTCGTCGGAAAATTAATTAAGACAAACTATCCCATAAGCTCGCAGCAAAGGTGAAAAAATAACATGACTATCAAAGTAGGAATTAACGGGTTCGGAAGAATCGGCAGACTCCTATACCGCGCAGCAATGGAGCGCAAAACCAACATAGACTTCGTCGCGATCAACGACCTTACAGACGCGAAAACCAACGCTCACCTCCTCAAATACGACTCAGTCCACGGACGTTTCCCGGGTACAGTCACAGTTAGCGGCAACGACCTAGTCGTCAACGGTAAAACCCTCAAAGTCATCAGCCAAAAAGACCCCGCAGCGTTACCCTGGAAAGACCTCGGCGTTTACCTGGCCGTGGAATCCACAGGCTTCTTTACCAAAAAAGAAGACGCATCAAAACACTTAACCGCAGGAGCCAAAAAAGTCCTCATCAGCGCACCAGCAGAAGGACCAGATGCAACAATTGTCATGGGCGTAAACGACAAAACCTACGACCCTGTGAAGCACAATATCCTAAGCAACGCGTCATGCACGACCAACTGCCTTGCACCAGTCAGCAAAGTCCTAGAAGACGAATTCGGACTCGAAAAAGCCTTTATGACTACCACACACAGCTACACTAACGACCAAAAAGTCCAAGACCTCGTTCACAAAGACCTCCGCAGAGCACGTGCAGCGGCAATTAACATCATCCCGACCAGCACGGGCGCAGCAAAAGCCATAGGTTTAGTTCTTCCCTCATGCGCCGGTAAGATGAACGGTTACTCTCTACGTGTACCCACGCCGGATGTATCCATCGTTGACTTAACCGCCATCCTCAGCAAAGACGTCACCAAAGATGAAATCAATGCAGCTATGAAGAAAGCCGCAGCTGGCTCACTCAAAGGTATTCTTGAGTACACTGAAGACGAAATCGTCAGCACCGACGTGTTGCATAGCACCTACAGCGCTGTATTCGACTCTAAGTTGACCATGGTTATGGGTGAGAAGAGCAACTTCGTCAAGGTCTTCGCTTGGTACGACAACGAATGGGGCTTTAGCAACCGCATGGTTGACTTCATCGAAATGGTCGGCAAGAAAGCCGGCTTGTAAACGCGCAGCATCTGAAGCTTTAAAAACCCAACCATCTTTTTCTTTTTTCAACTCAATCAACAGGAAAGCGTGTGAGAACATGGCAAAGTACAAAACGTTAGACGATTTCCAAGTTAAAGACAAAGTAGTTCTGGTTCGAGTGGACTTCAACAGCGAAATCGACCCCAACACAAAAAAAGTAACCAGTGACGTGCGCATCCGCGCACATGCTGAATCCACAATCAAAGAACTCGCCGAGAAAGGCGCGAAAACCGTGATTCTGGCACATCAAGGACGCAAAGGCGACCCCGACTACACCCCGCTTAAAGAGCACGCCAAGATTCTTGGAACAATCCTCAAATGCCCAGTCAAGTACATTGACGATGTCTTCGGCGACAAAGCAAAAGCAGCCATCAAAGCCCTCCAAGGCGGCGAAGTCCTTGTTCTTGAGAACGTTCGAAGCTGGGACGGAGAAACCAAGAGCAAAACACCCGAAGAGGCCTCCAAAACCGAGTTGGTTCAGAACCTGGCTCCCTTAGCTGACTTGTTCGTGAACGACGCATTTGCGGCAGCTCACCGTGGCCACGTGTCAATGGTCGGCTTCACCGCAGTTTTGCCTTCAGCAGCCGGCAGAATCATGGAGCGCGAACTCAAATCTCTCGCTAAGGCGCTGGAGAAGCCCGAGCACCCATGCGTCTACGTCATGGGCGGAGCCAAAGCAGACGACAGCCTCGAAATCAGCAAATACGTCTTGGGCAACGGCATCGCAGACTACGTCTTAGTCGGCGGCGTTACGTCTCAGTTGTTCCTCGCAGCCAAAGGCGTTGACCTGGGCAAGAAAACCATGGACTTCCTAGCCAAGAAAGAGCTGACACAGTTCATGCCCGGCATCAAGGAACTGCTCGCTAAGTACCCTGACAAAATCATCCTGCCCGAAGACATTGCCCTCGAAGTCGACGGAACACGAAAAGAAATCCTTGTTAGCAAGCTGCCTACCGAGCACAGCATATTCGACATCGGAAAGAAAACCGTCGAGAAATTCGCTGCCATCATCAGCAAGGCCAAATCCATAGTCGTTTCAGGACCCATGGGCGTCTACGAGAACAAGGAATTCAACTACGGCACCAAGAAAGTCTTCGAAGCCATCGCCAACAGCAAAGCCTTCAGCCTCGCAGGCGGCGGCAACACCATCTCAGCCATCCAAGAATACGGCTTAACCAAGAAGGTCGGCTACATCAGCACCGCAGGCGGCGCCCTTATCGAATTCCTCATGGGCAAGAAACTCCCCGGCGTCGTAGCCTTGGAAACGGCCGTCACGAAGAAGAAAATCTAAACTTCTTCTCTTTCTTTTCTTTGCTTTGCGTGTTTTGTTGATGCTTTTGTATACGGATAGAGAATTACTTGTTAGGCTGCGCATTCCCAACACGGAAAAGTTCACTTTCAGTGCTGACTTTCAATTGTTAAATTTGGGCTGAAATCGCTCAAACAGTTTCGTGGACTTTGCGTTTAGTATTTTGCATTCTATTTGGTGGCTGGGCAAGGGCAAACCAGAAATAACGTTGCTGCCTAACACTTGTGCAGAGGCAAGTTCGTTGACCGATGTCGTGTTCGTGTTTGAAGTTCATCAGCCCCACAGGCTCAAGCGGAATCTGCACTGGGAGAACAAGCTTTTCAAACGAGTTAAGAAGGAGGAGTTGTTCGACTACTATTTCGATAATGATGTAGATAAGGAAATCTTTAACCGCGCTGCCCGCAAGTGCTACTTCCCTTCGAACCAGATAATTCTTGAAACGATTGACGCGCGCCGTGGCGAAAATCGCCCTGTCAAGTTCTCGTTCAGCATTTCAGGCGTCTTTTTGGAGCAGTGTGAGATGTTTAACCCTGACTTGCTGGAAAGCTTCAAGCAGTTGGCAGCGACGGGGTACGTGGAGTTCCTCAATCAAACTTACTATCACTCCATCTCCAGTTTGTACCCTGAGAAGGACGAGTTCATCGAACAAGTTCACATGCACCAAGATATCGTGCGCAGCTTGCTGGGGTACGAAGCTAAAGTCTTCGAGAATACGGAGCTTCTTTACAACAATGCCATAGCTAAAACCGTTGATGAGTTGGGCTATAGGGGCATTTACACGGAGGGCGTGGAGAAAATTTTGGGCGATAAATCTCCCAACTACCTTTACACTCCCAAGGGAACCAAAAACATCCGGGTCTTCTTGCGCAACTACAAGCTCACCGACGACATAGGCTTTCGGTTCTCGGCACGGTGGTGGAGCGAATGGCCCTTGACGGCGGATAAATACGCACGTTGGCTCGCTCAAACAAGCGGCGACTGTATCAACATATTTCCCGACTACGAAACCTTCGGCGAACATCACTGGCCCGAAACGGGGATCCACGATTTCCTGCGGCACCTGCCTGAGGAGATTCTGAAGTGGGGCAACCTGCGCATGGCCACGCCCACCGAAGTCGTGGACGGCTATAAGCCTCAGGGCGTGCTGGATGTTCCCGAGTCACACGGCACCGTTTCCTGGGCAGATTTAGAACGGGACAGCAGCGGCTGGTTAGGCAACACGATGCAGTGGGCGTACTACACGAGTCTGCAACGTGTTAAACCGCTAGTTCACGAGGCACAAGAAAAGGACTGGCTGAAGCTTTGGCGCAACTTCCAAACCAGCGACCACCTCTACTACATGTTCACCAAAGGCGGCGGGCCAGGCGAAGTCCACAGCTACTTCAGCCCCTTCGAATCGCCCCTAAACGCCTACGTCGCCGCGCAAACCAGCATCGAAGACTTCGAAGCGCGCCTCCGTTTGGCGACGGTTACGGCGAACGAGCCGTTCCTCTTCTGCACGGATGCGGGCGACGAGAACTTCACGGGAGCCATGACATGGAGCCTTAAGGGGTTCCTGAAAGCGCTGGAAACAGCGGATGTGAAAGCTTTAGAGTTTCACAATCGCCGAGGTGACTTCGCTGCTTGGGCAGAACATTCCCTTCAAGATTCAGCGCTGCAGAAGCAACTTGACGAAATTACGGCAAGCAAGGCGAAGGGCAAGCTCCTCAGAAAAGCACTCATTGATGCTGTGGAAGTGCGTTTCCACAAGCTTAGCCGGCAGGTACAAGAGAGCACAGGGCTGTTCTAAGCGGTCGTTTTTCTTTGTTTGATTCGAAGAGAGAGGTACGCTATGATTATGATTACGGAGGTTGCTGCAAACGCTATTGAAGTTGCAATTACCCAGATGTCCATGGTTTCGGTTATGAATGCGACTGAGACGGCGAAGAGAAACACGCCCACGTAGAGGCTAATTCGTTTTCCTTCGAAATCGCGTAGCTCCCTCAGTATGGCTTCTTTGTATGCGTTTAGAAGAATCAGGACAGAGGCGAAAGCCAACAGCACGACGAGCACGCCAAACGTCAGCCCGGTCCAGTAGTTTCCAAACGTGAGCAGCAACCCAACTTCATCGACGATAAGCCCTCCTCCCACGCCATACAAGATGGCCGCCATAAGGTCAGTTTCTTTGCCGCGGTAGCTGATTCCCATCCAACCGCCTACGGCGAGGAGCGCCAATCCATACCAGAAATGGTGAATGTGGATGCCGCCGCTGATGAAGACGGTTGACGGGAAAAAAGTCGTAAATGCCCTTGCGGCCACAAAGGAGGCGATGAAGGATAGCAAGGCGGCTGTGGCGAGGTGGGCTCTGAGCTGGAACCTCTTGATGGCGCTCAATTGTGGTCCTGTGATAGGTTCGTTTGTTATGTGTATTTATGATTTGCCATCATCACCGACGCGTGAAAAAGGCCGTCGTTGGCTTCGCTTGGATTTCGTTCGCGCATGCGTTTATAAGGAAAAAGCCCTGAGTATTCCCTGAGGCGAAAACGTTGAGAGAAGAACTTCCTTATCCAGACAAAATCCTGCAGACCCTGCACAACCTCTGCGCAACCGCCGCGGACTTGGCTAAACGCAGTGAAGAAGTGGCGCGTATTTTGCAGCGTGACCCGGGTGAAATCGAACGCATATTGGATGATTATAAGAACCGAGGGTTTGCGGAAAGCTTCTACGATAACGAGGGAAAGAAGCGTTTTTACCTCACCGGAAAAGGGATAATCAAGGTCTGTTCGCTCTTCACGTAGTGAAACCTGATGCGCGTCGTGCTTTTCTCCTGGGAGTATCCGCCCCGCATTGTGGGCAAGCTTGCTGAGTACGTTAGCACGTTAGCGACGCAGCTGGTGAAAAGTAACGTGGAAACCCACGTCGTCACCTACAACGACACCATGACGGGCATAGTGGATGAACCCAACGGCGCCAAGGTCACCCGCGTCGCCAACCCTGTACGCACCCACGTCAACATCCTCACATGGGATCTCACGCTTAACCAAGAAGTGGAACGCGCCGCCGCCAACGTCTACTACGGCGCAGGCAAACACGTCGACGTAATTGATGTGCATGACTGGCACTTCATACCCGCTGCCGCCACCCTCAAAAACGCCCTAGGAATTCCTTTTGTTTACTCGGTGGACAGCCTCGAAGACCACCGTTCACCCGGAACGGACTCGCCGCTGAACATGGCTATCCGCGGGATCGAGTGGCTAGGCTTTTTTGAGGCAGAGCGAGTCACGGCGAAGTCGGAATGGATGCGAAACGAGATTACCCGGCTATATAAGGTGCCGAAGGAGAAAATCGCTGTCACTTTGCCCGTCGCAGAATTCGCCGTAAGAGACATCTTGGGTATCTACAGAGCCGCTGCAGGAGGGCTTGTCGGCAAATGAAGCGCTCGCTTAATGTGATGATGTTCAGCTGGGAGTTTCCGCCACGCATTATCGGTGGCATTTCGCCTCATGTATATTTCCTTTCTAAGAGCTTGGCGAAGAACGGCGTCAAAGTGCACGTGGTCACCTGTGACTTCCCAGGTTCGCCTGCCCACGAGGTCATCGACGGCGTTAACGTGTACCGTGTGGACTCGTACAAGAACCCGTCGCCGGACTTCGCCAGCTGGGTCTACCTGATGAACTTGAACATGCAAAAAGAAGCCGCTGCCATAGCCGCCAAGTTGCACGAGCCCATCGATGTTTTTCATGCGCATGACTGGCTCGTTGCCACGACGGGCATAGGGTTAAAACACGTTTTCCGTAAGCCCCTGCTGGTCACGATGCATAGCACGGAGATCGGGCGCAGGGACGGCTTGCACGCGGCGACGGAGCATATGATTCACGAAACTGAAGCCTGGCTGACATACGAGGCGTGGCGTGTCATATGCTGCAGCGAATACATGGTGCAGCATGTTAAGTGGGCGTTTGGGTTGCCCAGCGACAAACTCGCCATGGTTCCCAACGGCGTCAACCCCCACGTCTACGATGCATTTGACAAAGAGGACCTTGGCAGCTTCCGGCGCAAGTACGCGTTGCCCAACGAGAAAATCGTCCTCTACGTTGGACGCCTCGTCTACGAAAAAGGCATCCATGTCCTAATTAATGCTGTGCCGAAAGTGCTGGCGAAAGTCGACGCGAAATTCGTCATAGTCGGCAGCGGATACATGCAAGAACAGCTTAGTATCATTGTCAAGAGCATGGGGCTTGAGCACAAGGTGTTGTTCACGGGTTTCGTTGATGAGGAGAACCTGATGCGGTTGCAGAAAGTGTCGGATGTGTCGATTGTGCCGTCGCTGTTTGAGCCGTTTGGTATCGTGGCGCTGGAAGCCATGGCGGCGAAAAGCCCTGTCATCGTCTCAGATACGGGTGGTTTGTCGGAAATTGTCGGGCACGACGTGACGGGTGTTAAGGTTTACCCTAACAACACGGATTCGCTGGCCTGGGGTATCATTAAGGTGCTCACAGACTCCAAGTACGCGCAGGCTCTGCGGGAGAACGCATATAGGGCAATTTTGGAAAAGTATGATTGGAACAAGATAGCCCAGCAGACTATTCGCCTTTATGAGAGTGTGTTGGGCGAGTATTCGAAGAGTTTTTGGGCGTAGCAAACCTTATTTTCCAATGACCTTAACGCTTTCGACGAGCAGCCACGGCGCTACTAACTGGCCCATCTTTCGCTCGTTGTTCCCTGTTGCGGTTACGTTTTTGAGCAGTTCGAATATGTTGCCTGCGAGCATTACTCCTCGGCTGGCTTGCTCGATTTTGCCTTTGCGGATTTTCCACGCTGGCGTCGCCACGACGCTGAATTCGCCGCTGACGGGGTTGCTGCTGTGCGCGCCTTGTAGGTACGAAACCAGCAAGCCGTCGTCGACTTCGCTGAGTAGTTCCTCGGGCGACTTGGTGCCTGGCATGACTCGGAAGTTAGTTGCCTCGATGGAGGGCGTGGACAGGTAGCTTGCGCGTGATGCGTTGCCTGTGCTTTCTTTGCCTTGTTTTTTGGCGGTGTAGTAGTCGTAGAGGAAGTTTTTCAGGATGCCTTTTTCGATGACGGGTGTCGTTTGATGGGGTACGCCTTCGCCGTCGAATATGCCTGTGCGTAGTCCGCCTGGGAGTAGGCCGTCGTCAATCATGGTGACGGCTTCGGAGCCGACTTTTGTGTTGAGTCTGTCTTTGAAGGGTGACTGGTCTCGTTCGACGCTGTCGGCTTTCACCGCGTTGATCAGCGTGTAGTATAGTAGCTCTTGCAGTGCGAACTGAGTGAATATGAGTTTGTAGTTCTTGGTTTCTATTCGGGTGGTTTTCAGGGCGGAAACGGCGAGGCGTGCGGCTTCTTTGCCGACCCACTCGGGGTTCAAGTTGAGGGTCCTGTCGGCGCTGAACTCAAAGCAGACGGGTGTGACTGTGTTGCCTTCTTTGGCTAGCGTCGCGAGGCTGCACTCTACTATGGTTCCCTCGTCAAACCCTGAAACGCCATTGTTGTTGGCTAAAGCGTTTGATCCGTAGCCTGCTGATGCGCCGCCTTCGATTGGTAACACTCGTTTGTCGGCTTCGGTGGCTGCGTCCAGCATGCGCGTCGAAAGGTTAACCAGGTCTTCGGCTCTAAGCTCCAGGATTTTCTTGTCAAATCCTTTCTCGGGCATTGGTGGGTAAGGTTTTTTTTCGGGTAAGGATTTCCAGTTGGGGTCGGGTTTGCTTGCCTTCGCCGCTGCCAGAGCTTTCGTTATGGTGTTTTCGATGGTGGCTTGGTTGTCGATGATGTTGGTGTAGGCAAAGCCTATGGCCTTGTTGAGCTGTACTCGGACGGCTAAGCCGCGGTCGATTATTCGGTTGGTTTTGTTAATTTGTCCGCGTTCGATGCCGACCATGGTTGCCTTACCCTCGTAGGCGAAGGCTTCTGCTTCGGCTGCTCCTTGCTTTAGGGCGGTGGCTACGGCGGTTTCCGCCAGGTTTAGCATGGTTTGTTTATTAAGCGCTGCCACCGACAGTCACCTCGCTTACTCTGATGTGTGGACCACCATCCCCTATAAACGCAATTTGCCCTTTCCCGCATCTGCCTGAATCCATTTCGAAGTCTTTGCCGACGGCGTCTACTTTTAGAAGCGTGTCAAGGGTGTTGCCGCTTATGGATGCGTCGCGGACAGGTTCGCCTAGCTCGCCATTCACTATTTCATAGGCTTCCTGTATGCCAACTTGGAATGTGCCGTCTAGGTTGGCTTGGCCTCCCCTGAAGCTCTTGAAGAAGTAGCCTTCTTTCACGCCTTCCAAGAGCTCGTCGAATGACCGGTCACGTGGAGCCATGTAGGTGTTGCGCATGCGGATAATGGGTTCCACGCGGAAGTCCTCCGCTCTCGCGTTTCCTGTGGGTTCGGCGTTGAATTTTTGGGCGGTTTCTCTGCTGTGGAGGAGCCCCGTGACTACACCGTCTTTGATGAGTAGTGTTTTTTTGGCTGCGACGCCTTCGTCGTCGTACTTGAAGGAGCCAAAAGCGCCGTCTAACGTGCCGTCGTCGTAGAATGTGACCAAGTCGGAGCCGATTTTCTTGCCCAAGTTGTTGGCGAGCACGCCGCCTGCCAGCGCCAAGTCCGCTTCCGCCAGGTGTCCGAACGCTTCGTGTACAAACACTCCGACCACGTTGGGTCCTAGTACGACGGGAAACGTGCCTCCTTTAGGCGGCTTAGCCTTTAGCTGGATAGTTGCGCGTTTTGCCAGTCTTTCGCCGACGGCTTCAGGAGTTTCTGTGTCGAAAAGCTCGTAGCCCAATGTGGAGCCGAGTTCTTCGCGGCTAAACGTGTAAACGCCATTTTGTAGAGCTGAAGCCGTGATTTTCGACCAAACATAAAGCTTGTCCATTTCGATGTATGTACCTTCACTCGTGGCGAGGTAGCTGACGCCCGTTAAGTCCATGTAGTCGACCGTACAACTTTTTACCCGCTTATCCAAACTCATCGCGACCTTCGTGGTTTGAGCGGCTGTTTCGATTTTGTCTTCGATGCTGACCTCCGCGGGGTTCTTCTTCGGCATAACCTTCACGTGATCCTCCACCACTGGAGCCTTCGCCAGCTTGATTGGTGCTTTCATCCGCAAACTGGCCGCCTTCGCCATGCCACAAGCGTCTCCGATAGCCTCCGACAAGACCGTGGCGTCCAAGGAGCCGACGGATGCGAAGCCCCAGGCGCCGTTAACGAGTACTCGCAGGGCGACGCCGTTTTCGATGCCTTGTCTGGCGGCTTCGACGCGCCCTTCTTTCATGGTGAACATTGTTTTGAAAAGATTCTGTGCTCGAGCCTCAGCGTATTCGGCTTGGAATTTTTCTTTGGCGAGGTTGGTGAGTTTTATCAGAAGGTCTTTCAAAGGATGGTTGCCTCCACGGCAAGTTTTGGTATGGGTAACCGCGCGAGGGAATAAAACGCTTGTGTTTACAGGGTCACAATTCTATTCTTTAACGCTTGAGTTCATAGTCTCGATTTGGTATAATCATAGGGTGTGCGATTTTTGTTTTTATGAGGAGGCAAAAAAGACAAATTTAAAAAACTTAACCGGCATATTTGCATTAAGAGGGAAGGGTTTGTCTGGAAGAGCAAAGACAACCTATCTTCAAGAGAAAATCAAGGAAGCAAGAAAGAGCGAGAGAAGTGGAATTGTTATTTCGATTTTAGGATCAGTATTAGTTGTTTTTTCTTTCTCGTTTCCCATAATGATTAAACTAATGTATGCCTCTCCGGCATTCTTGGCTTTCTTTTTTGTTGGAATAATTGGCGGGATATTGGCCATCATTTTGGGGTTGGTAATCGGCATTTACTATGCTGTTGAAGGTGGGATCTTAATGAGACAACAGAAGATTGGCGAAGACAATCCCGATATGCCCTAACTGCACGGGATTACTATTAGAGGGTCTTTTGGATTCTGTCCTTTTTGCTTTTGGGATGTTCCTTAAAGTAGACTATTATGCCAATAGTGCTTGTTTCTTACGAATGTGTTGAAAAACCCAGAAAAGCCAGCACGACAAGCTGAAGCTGACTAAGAGAAGGCCGATAAACCCGAGAATGTTAATCCTCGATGGGTAGCCGTAATCGGCGGCTATCGTAATGTTTCAAGGCTGGGTGCTGCCGTACAGGATTAAGCTGATGCCTGAAAAAAGCATAACAAAGCCCAATGCCGCAAGGATCGTTTGTGTGTGATTAGATTTCTCGGAGAGGGGACTTCTCTGTACCTGGGTTAATTCAGGCTTCGTTGGGTCAAAGCCGTCTGGGTATTTGTCTTCGATGGGGATTAGGTTTTTACTGTAGCAGTAAGGGCATTCCGAAGGGTTATCTTCGAGAATTTCTTGATGGCAGTTTGAGCATTTCATCTTTGCCAAATCTCTTTCGCTCTTGACCTTAATTTGTCAAATTATGCGCGGATCTTCCTTTAATGTTTTGTATGCCAAGGTCGCTTTCTCCTAACGACCAAAAATGTGGCTGCTACTATCATCAGGAAAGCGATAACTATCCATGATGGAAACTCGGGGACTGAGGGCGAGGGACTTGGCGATGAAGTTCGAGTTGGTGAAGGGCTTAGAGAAGGAGGAGCCGATGGAGAAGTGCTTGGAGAAGGTGTGGATGAGTTGTTTGGGCTGGGTGAAGGATACGGCAACCCTGTCGCGATGTTAGAACTGTTGTAGGGAGCAATTAGCGGGTATCGGTCTATCGTTATACCAAAAACAGCTATTCCTGTAACTATGGTGCCATTTGCGTAGTCGTCTGAATACGTTGTGCTGTCATTGATCATGTAGGGTGTGTTGCTTACTCCTGAATTGCCTATTTCTGTGGCAATTGGGTATCTTAATTGGTAGTCGCTCCAATAGTTACCGGCTGAGCCGTTGTCCCATTGCCCTGCCGGAGAAATTGGAACCACGCTTGATATGAAGGGTCCTCCGATGGGAACATGGAGCGTTTGGGTATTGCCCTCAAAGTTGTTGAGGTAAAGCATGTGGAATCCGGCGATGCTGTTATTTGCGTGTTGGGTTCCAAGTGTCAGTATCACCGAATTGCCAGTTACGTTGTTCTTTGAGATGGTTGTTCCGTTGCTGTTTAGTATGTCGAACGCCCAGTTGTTGTTCGCTATTTGGTTTTGCGTTATGAGGTTGTTGTCTCCTTGGGGTCGGACAGCGCCTCCGTCGATGAGGATGGCGGCGTCGCCGCTGCCGGATATGATGTTTCCTTCTATGATGTAGTCGTCGGCATACACCGCGATTGCTTGGTAGTTGCTTGTGAATTCGGTGTTTGCGATGGTGCAGTTGTCATACGCGCCGTAAACTCCAGCTCTCCAACCGGAAACGTGTAGGTTTTCGGCGGTCACGTTGCTTGCCATCAGTGTTATCGCAATGAAGTTCTGGTCCGCGCCAAGTCCCCAAAGAGTGTGGTTGGCGCCATCCAAAATGATATCTCCCTTTTCCACGGTAATGGAGCCATTAATATCGCCCGTTACAAGATAGGTGTTTCCTTCCTTCAGTATGGCGGCGCTTGAAGGGTCAATGCTTCCATCAACTTTGATAGTAATCGTTAAGGGTTGAGCTTCGGCAACTTGTATTCCTGCCACTAACGAAAATAAGAGAGCCACAAGTGATATTGCAGTCAAGATTGCTTTTGGCATATTATCAGTAGTCTACGTTGTGCAAAGTTGACTTTATCTCTCCCTGAGGAACAAAACGTTCCAGAAGCGGAACAGCCGTTTGATGACATTGAGCTTTCAATTCTATCCTAATTAGAATATGTCAGACGAAGTCGCCCATGCTCATCTGTTGGGCTCTTCTTATGGGCGGCTTGAGTCTTGGAGCCTCAGGTGCCGGTTCGTTAGTCTTTTCTGTAGGTGCGGACGATAAAATGAGTTTTCCGTAAACGCCGTCGTAGCCTGGAATGACTTTGGCTGAGCCTTCGCGCACTTTGATTATTGCGTCGGCGATTCGTTGGTCCACTACTGCGGCGCTCAGCGCTTCTCTGGTTGCATCTATGAGAACCTTATATTCGTCCCCGAAGTGTTCGATGAGTCCGTTGTAGATTTTCCAGACCGCCTGCGTCGAGGGTGAATCCACATTTAGGACGGTGGCGATGATTTCTGAGAGGGGGAGCAGTCGAATGAATCCGGGCGCGTTCGTGTCTTTGTAGTTTTCGGGGCGGTCGGCGAGTTCTTCGACGCGTTGCTCTACGCCTTCGGTGAGTTCTCTGCCGCAGACGGGGCACATGTTGTGGAGTTTGCGGGCTTCGAGTGGCGAGAGGGAGACGTTGCAGTTGCGGTGTCCGGTCCAGTGGTATTTGCCGTATGCTGGGTCCGTTTCTATGGTGAACTTGAACTTTGAAGTGTCTTTGGTGATGATGGCTTGGGTGACTTCTTGGTAGCTGGGGTGTTCGAGTTCGAAGACGTTGGCTTCTCTGCCCATACGCCAGGGCCAGGGGCTGTGGCTGTCGCTGTTTGAAACCAAAGTGAACTTGTCCAAATTGCTTAACCGCCAGTTCATAGGCGGATCGCTGCTTAGGCCGGTCTCCAAAGCGTGAATGTACTTAGTTGTGTCTTGGTAGCAGTCCTCGATGTTGTCGAAGCCGCTGAACGCGCCGAAAACGCTAAACCACGGCGTCCAAGCATGCGCGGGGAAAACCACGTTTTCGGCTGAGACACTCATAACCTCGTCCACGAGATGCGGCGCTGTCATGTTGAGAATGGGTCTGCCGTCGGAGCTCAGGTTGCCGTACCTTCCCAAGGCTTCGTTGACTTGCTCGACAACGTCTATGTTTGGGGCGAGAATAACGTGATGAATTTTCTTTGACTCGTTTTCGTAATTAAATATGGTGCAGACTTCAGTCGTCAGCATGAACTGCACGGGCAATTCTGGGGTACCTGCGATTTTGAAGAGTCCCGTGTCAGCTTGAGGCGTGAGGGTTTCCTTGATTTCTTTGAGCCACAACGGATGCGTGAAGTCGCCCGTGCCCATTAGCTGTACGCCCTTGATTTTGGCGTAATGGGCGATTTCTTTGATTTTCATCTGTTCGCTGGTGGCTCTGCTGAAGCGGCTGTGAAGGTGCAGGTCTGCGATTACTCGGATTTAGGTATCCTCCCGAATTCTAAGCAGGTTTTGCGGTTGCTCGTAGTAGTTTGGCTTAGCTTAAAAACCTATCATGAATTCGCACGTTTTACGCGCGTTGAGATCGGAAAAGAAAGCTTGCCCCTTTTTGGGTCCCATAGCGTGAAGTTATAATAGCAAATTAGATTAATTATTGAACATTTATATACTCCGACTGCTTGCGTTGTTTATAGGTGGAAGTATGGGGAATCTGTCCAAAGGCGAGGAGTTTCTTCCAAAAACACCTCTCAAAG
>Ga0209777_10000055_pt1 | contig 184166 bp, 158 predicted proteins | sample FrelakmetHBP12HB_FD_187147 | JGI IMG/M metagenome (GOLD analysis project Ga0209777, IMG submission 187147) | Freshwater lake sediment microbial communities from the University of Notre Dame, USA, for methane emissions studies -HBP12 HB (SPAdes)... | ecosystem: Environmental > Aquatic >...
AGCACACTATGAAAACCCATCAATTTGAAGTGATCGTCGTTGGCGCAGGCGGAGCGGGTTTGATGGCCGGCCTGTATGCTTCCAAAACAGCCAAGACAGCCATCATCACCAAACTTTACCCCACCCGTTCGCACACCGGGACCGCCCAGGGCGGTATCGGCGCGGCACTCGGAAGCGAAGAAGAAGACCATCCAGAATGGCACACCTACGATACAGTTAAAGGCTCGGATTACCTCGGCGACCAGGATGCCATCGAATTCATGTGCGACGAAGCCGTCCAGGCCGTTTACGAGCTGGAACACATGGGCCTGCCCTTCGACAGGACACCTGAAGGTAAAATCTCCCAGCGCCCGTTTGGCGGACATACCAATAATGTCACCGGTAAACCGGTCAAGCGTGCCTGCCATGCCGCCGACCGCACCGGTCACATGATCCTGCAGACCCTGTACCAGCAGTGCATGAAGAACAACGTCAACTTCTTCGATGAATTCCAGGTGGTGGACCTGCTGATGGTCAATGGCGCCGCGGCAGGTGTGGTCGCCATCGAACTTGCCACAGGCGAACTGCACGTTTTCCATGCCAAGGCAGTCATCTTTGCCACCGGTGGACACGGGCGCATCTGGGAAATTACCTCCAACGCTTACGCCTTTACGGGCGACGGCCCGGCCGTTATCATGCGGCGCGGTCTCCCGCTCGAAGACATGGAATTCTTCCAGTTCCACCCCACCGGCATCTACAAACTTGGCATTCTCATCACCGAAGGTGTGCGCGGTGAGGGCGGCATTCTGATCAACGGCAAGGGCGAACGCTTCATGGAGAAATACGCCCCCAGGGTCAAAGACCTGGCCTCGCGTGATGTGGTCAGCCGGGCCATCTACATGGAAATCCGCGACGGCAACGGCGCCAACGGCCAGAATTATGTTTACCTGGATGTGCGCCCCGAAAGTGTCAACAAATACGCGGCGCTGGACGGGCGCAAGAATAATGACGGCTCTCCTTACACTGTTACCGGGGAGGAAATCTTGGCGAAATTGCCCGATATCGTGGATTTCTGCCGCGTTTACCTGGGCGTGGACCCAATCACCCAATTGATGCCCATCCAGCCGACCGCACATTACACCATGGGCGGCATCCCGACCAATAAATATGGCGAAACCCTGCTGGACGAGAAGAACACCACCATCCCTGGCCTGTATGCCGCGGGGGAGTGTGCCTGTGTCTCGGTCCATGGGGCCAACCGTCTCGGAACCAACTCGCTGCTCGACTTGGTGGTCTTCGGCAAACATGCCGGCCTGCGCGCCGCCGAGTTCGCCCACCACACGGATTACCAGCCCCTGCCTGCAGACCCGACTGAATTCGCCAGTGCCCAGTTCGAGCGCATCCGCAACGCCGACGGCAAGGACAATGCTTTCGACATTGCCACCACGATGAAGAAAGTCATGTTCGACGATATGGGCATCTTCCGTTCCGGAAAGGGCATGGAGAACGCCCTCAGGATCATCCGCGAGCTCAAGGAACGCTACAAGCACGTCACCGTGACCGATACCGGTAAGATCTTCAACATGGAACTGATGAATGTCTGGGAACTGGGCAACCTGCTTGACCTGGCTGAGGTGACCACCGTCTCGGCCCTGGCCCGGACCGAGAGCCGGGGCGGCCATTCGCGCGAGGATTACCCCGACCGTGACGACAAGAACTGGCTCAAGCACAGCCTGGCCTGGGTACGCGAGAACGGCACGATTGATCTGAAATACAAGCCGGTCGTCATCACCAAGTACGAGCCGAAGGTAAGGACTTACTAGGAGGCTGACATGGAAGTAACAATCAAAATCTTCCGCTACAACCCTGAAAAGGATAAGAAACCCTCCTACAGGACCTACAAACTGGAGGCCATCGAGACCGACCGTGTCCTGGATCTGCTCGAAAAGGTGAAAGGATATCAGGATGGGACATTATCCTTCCGGCGCTCGTGCGCCCACGGCATCTGCGGGTCCGATGCGATGCGCATTAACGGGTTCAACCGCCTGGCCTGCAAAACCCTTGTCCGCGACACCGGCGCGAAGATCACCGTCCAACCGATCCTCGGCCTGCGCGTCATCAAGGACCTGATCGTGGACATGGAGCCGTTCTTTGAGCACTACCGTTCTGTCAAGCCCTGGCTGATCAACGATGACCCCGAACCGGAAAAAGAACGTACCCAAAGTGCCGAGCAGCGTGCCCTCTTCGATGACACCACCAAGTGCATATTGTGCGCCTGCTGTACCACCTCCTGCCCGTCCTTCTGGGGTAACGAGAATTACACCGGCCCGGCTGCCATCGTAGCCGCGCACCGCTTTATTTTTGACAGCCGCGACCAGGCTGCCGCTGAGCGCCTTAAAATCCTGAACGAGGTCTGGGGCGTTTTCCGCTGCCACACTGTCTTTAATTGCACCCTGGCCTGCCCGCGCGAAATCCAGATCACCAAAGCCATCGGAGAGATCAAAATGGCGCTGACGACAGGAAAACTCGAGTAATTTTTATTGACATTTAGAAGCAAAAATCCCCGCCACATGATCTGGCGGGGATTTTTGCTTATTGATAATGTTTCCAATGAGAATCACTTACGCGGCTAAATCAAATGGTAAATCACTTATGTCACGCAGACGATCTCCTTCAATGATGGAAATCAACATATCCATTTGATCTTCATTACCAGTCTTTTCAATTGCGGCCTTAAGTTCTGGCAAGGCGAAGTGATAGACACAATCTATGTCACCCGTTCCGAGCGCCAAAGTCGCAATTCTTGTTGGAAGTGGTTCTGCTGTCACAGCAACAATGTGAGGCAACTTGCCCTTGCGGTTTCTAATCAGGTTTAATGCTTCTGTCCGGGCATTTTGTGATCTATCGCTTCGTATCGTCCATTTGCAGGAAATACTTGCATGTAAAAGCATTGTCCCTTGGTTTTGATTCCGCAAAGGTGTTAATCCAGATACCCCACCTTCCAAAACCGTAGTGTTCTTATTGATTTCTGCATCTGACACTGGGTATCTACCTACAATGATATCCGGTTTTACGATATAACCAACACCAAGAACAGATGCTAATGTTCTATCCGATTTGACCTTTTTATCTAACTCAGCCAAGTGCTTATATTGTACAAACCCTGAAATGGATGTTTTGTCAGTTGAATAATGCCACTTACCGGGACGTAAGTGCGCCAAAAGCATAAATGAATTTTCAAGAAACTCTTTGGTTGCATCTTCAAAAATATCGCCAATCGTTTGTTCTTTCACCACGGAATAGTTTGGAGAATAACCCAACTCTTTTACGATGCTCCATGCAATCTCTCTGCTTGATTTGTTATCTCCATCAGCAAAATTGGGATACTCACCTTTTTTGCCTTTTTTAACTCTGATTGCATTCCGACAAATTAACTCATGATATGTCTTGCGAAGTTTATTAATGCTCATTATTCCTCCTGCATTTTTATGGCTTGAAAAACCCTATTACATATTCCTGATGCATGCGCTGTTGAATTTGTGAGCTAGTATCAATTGTAAATCCTGCCGGTAGCATACGCTTATTTCGGTCAAGATTACGCACACCTATTTTGGGAACTTCAAAACCTATGCTTTTGCCAATATCAGCGAGGCAAACTTGCGTCTCTGTATCAATACCGCGAATCACGGAATTTCCAACCACGACAACAGCGGCTTTGCCAGGTTTTAGAACTCGATGCATTTCATTCAAAGCGCGCGTCATTTCCGAATAGTATCTACGAACCACAGTGCTTTTTTTGTTATCGATTTGAGCGAGACGGCCAAGCAAAGACTCAGTAAATGGCGGCATTTCCTCAAAATTAAAATTCTCGGTTGATTCTGAGCCGATATATCCTTTCCGCTTTTCGCTCAAATCATCTATCGAAAATCCCATCCAGACCAACGAGAATTTATGGGCGCGCATATAATCAATCGCGTTGGATGCATAAGGTGGAGAAGTAACAATTAAGTCTATCGAATTACCTAAAAGAGGCAATGATTCCGCATTTCCAAACGAGACTTTTGCCGACACATTTTTTGGCGTGGAAATAATCAGCCCATCCAAATTATTCTTGAATCGTTTTTCAAATTCATCAAAAGCCGAGCGGAGCGTTTTAGTTAGAAACGCAGAGCGACCAGCGTTTTCAATTTCTTTACCCGAGATTATTTTGCCGGATTTATTAATAATCAGTTTAGCTTTATGTGGACGGGTATGAGCCAAATCAAGTGCAAGAGACACGCCGCCAGATTTTGTAATGATTACTGCCGAAAAAACCAGTTCAAAGAATTCCCGAAAAGAAGGGGCAGTGACTTCTTGGATTTGGTTAATAAGCGCCAGTAACTCAATCTGCGTTTCCTTGGCAAACCAATAGTCAATAAATTCCCTCGTTTTGATATCCCATTTGTTTTTTAATGTTCTGAGTAAATCGCCCCGATCCTCGATATATGCCGCACGAGCATTTTTCAAAATTTTATTTCCGATTTCAATAACAAGATCTAAATCCAACGGTGTAATCTTGACTGATGAGATTTTCAAGGCAAGAGGGTCAATGTCAAAGCCAAGCCCATGTCTGTGGGCTATCAATGCTTCGAGAATTGTTGTTCCTGACCCCGCCATTGGATCAAGGACAACCTCGTTTTCAGCCGTAAGACCATTAACGAATTTGCGGGGAAGTTGAGGAGGAAATTTGGCGGGGAACGAATGAAAGTTATGCGATTTATACCCGCTTCCCTGACCATGAAAATCCAAATTTTCTGAGAGCAAGGATATCAATTTTTCTCGATAATTCTCTTTTGACACCTGACTGAAATTAAGTAAAGACAACTGTTCTATCGCCATTTTCCGAGTATTGCCTCATTTCCATTTTATCACATTGGTTTTGGGTTATTTTCATCCGAAATATTAGGCACAGAAAGTATTTTTATATTCGGTGTGGCATGACAGGTTCTTCCCGGCCTTTTCTTGCGGTATACTTCCAAATGAGTAACCAATCGAAGGATAAAAGATGAAACAGGTCCTGCAAAACATGCGCGACGGGAAGACCGTCGTCACCGAAGTGCCCGTTCCCACCCCGCACACCGGGCAGGCGCTGGTCAAAGTTGCCGCCTCGCTCGTCTCGGCGGGCACCGAACGGATGCTGGTGGAATTCGGCGAAAAATCGCTGGTGGGCAAAGCCCGCTCCCGCCCCGACCTCGTCCGCCAGGTGGTGGACAAGATGAAACGCGAGGGCATGCTGCCCGCCCTCCAGGCAACTTTCAACCGTCTCGACCAGCCGATGGCGCTGGGTTATTCTTCGGCAGGGACGATTATTTCATTGGGGGATGGAATGGAAGGTTTCAAGGTTGGCCAGCGGGTGGCCTGCGCAGGCGGCGGCTACGCCGTCCATGCGGAATACAATGTTGTTCCCCGCCTCCTGCTCACACCGCTTCCCGATTCCGTGGATTTCGAGTCAGCCGCCTTCATCACCCTGGGCGCGATTACCCTGCACGGCTTTCGGCTAGCCGAACCGCAAATTGGCGAGAATGTTGCGATCATCGGCATGGGTCTGCTGGGATTGTTGGTAGGACAGATCGCCGCGGCGGCCGGGTGCTGCGTATTTGGCATCGACACCAACCCGCAGCGGGTGACCCTCGCCTCTTCTCTTGGACTTTCAGCCTGCCTGCGTGACCAGGCGGTTGATTCTGCCCAAGCCTTCACTGTCAATCACGGCTTTGATGTGATCCTCATCTGCGCGGATACATCCTCCAACGACCCGGTCGAGCTGGCGGCGGTCATCGCCCGCGACCGGGCGCGCATCATCGCCACGGGGGCAGTGGGACTCACCTTACCGCGCAAGGCATACTACGAGAAGGAACTCTCTTTCGTCAATTCCCGTTCTTATGGTCCGGGGCGCTATGATGCATCTTACGAGGAGAATGGAAGCGATTATCCAATCGGTTATGTCCGCTGGACGGAGGGACGCAACTTTCAGGCGGTAGTGGATTTGATGGCAGGAGGCAAGTTGAAGGTTGCGCCGCTGATCAGCCATCGCTTCCCGATAGAAAAAGCAGCAGAAGCATATGAGCTGATTACAGGAAAGACGAAACAGGCTTTCCTGGGGGTATTGCTGACTTACCCGGTTGACACATCGACAGGTTCGCAGGTGGTCAGGTTCAACGTACAGACGTCCAAACATGACAATATGATAACACTTGGGGTCTTAGGCGCAGGTCTCTTTGCCAATGCCACCCTGCTCCCGGCCATCCAGAAAATCCCCGACGTCAAACTGGTTGGCATCGCCTCCGCGGGCGGACTGCATGCCCAGCACTCGGCCAAGAAATTCGGCTTCGCCTATGCCACTTCGAAGGATGACGAAATCCTGAACGACCCGAATATCAACACCGTCGCCATCCTGACCCGTCACGATACGCACGCCGATTTGGTCTTAAAAGCATTGCTGGCGGGCAAGCACGTGTTCGTCGAGAAACCGCTGGCAATCAAAAAAGAGCAATTGGATGCTATCACAGAGGCGATACACGAGTCGCCCCTGCTCATGGTGGGTTTCAACCGCCGCTTCGCTCCACTGGCTGTCAAACTTTCCAAATCTCTGTCGGGGCGCCATGAACCGCTGTCTATGCACTTCCGCGTCAATGCCGGTTACATCCCGCTCAACCATTGGACGCAAGACCCGGCCCAGGGCGGCGGACGGGTCATCGGCGAAGGCTGTCACTTCGTTGACTTCCTGGCCTTTCTCGCCGGAGCCGCGCCGGTGAGCGTGAGCGCGCATGCCCTGCCCGATAACGGCAAATACCGCCAAGATAACCTCTCGATGGCCTTCACCTTCCCGGATGGCTCGGTCGGCGTGGTGGACTATCTTGCCAACGGCGACAAGTCCTTCCCCAAAGAGCGCCTCGAAGTCTTCTGCGGCGGAGGCGTGGCTGTGCTGGACGATTTCCGTTCGCTGGAGATGGTGCATGATGGGCACCGGACGGTCACCAGGAAAGCCCAGGATAAAGGCTGGTATAACGAGTGGGTGGCTTTTTCCCAAGCCATCCGTGAAGGTGGCGAACCTCCCATCCCCTATGAGCAAATGGTCGGTGTGACGAAGGCGACGTTCGCGGCGATGGAGTCACTTCGGGCTGGAAATCCTATCAGCATTTGACATGGATTTAGAAATCGAAGGTCCGTTTCTCAATCCATCCTCCTATTGCATTCCCATCCTGCGGGCGCTATTGGAGTGGTTCGGGATCGAGACAGCAAACCGATGATTGATGTCATCACAATGGCCAAAAACGGTGAACTGCTCCAGTCGATACAGGTGAGTACATTATTTTTCACCCTGGACTACCTGAACCTGATTTCCTGATGAACCTTTTCTCCAAACTAAACCTTGCCCTGAAAACTGTTCGCCAGTTGGGACTCCAGCCTGTGGCGCTCAACGCGCTCTACCGGTTTGGTTTAGTGACGGGGCATTACCGGAGGATGGAGAAGAGAGAGCAGAGAGTAGAGAACAGTATTTTGCGCCCTCTGTTTACCTTCCCGTCGCCAGAAGAACTTCTGATTGTGCTGGGCCAGGACGGGAAGGCCGCCCTGCTCGCCGAAGCGGATGAAATTGTTATTGGCAAAGTCCGTCTATTTTGCGCGGAGCCGGTGGAACTCAAACTCACCATGCCCGGCAAATTGGAACACTGGACTGCCTACGAGACCGGCAAAACCCCGATCCCCTATTCCCTGGTTCCTGTCCCGGACATCAAATTCGTCTGGGAACCCGCCCGTTTTAGCTGGGCCTTTACGCTTGGACGCGCCTACCACCTGACCGGGGACGAAAAATACGCCGAGGCCTTTTGGCGATATTTTGAAACCTTCACGGACTCCAACCCACCCTGCCTCGGTCCGCATTGGATGAGCGGACAGGAAGTAGCCCTGCGCTTGATGGCGTACGTCTGGGCGGGGCAGGTCTTCGAGGCAGCCTCCGCCTCCACGCCAGAGCGCAAGTCCCGGTTGGCGGCCTCGGCGGCCGCGCATGCCGCCAGAATTCCACCTACACTAGTATATGCCCGCTCCCAACAGAATAACCACCTGCTTACAGAGGCCGACGGCCTGCTCACCGCCGGGCTGGCGCTGCCCGACCATCCCAAGGCATTACGCTGGCGCGGTCTGGGCTGGCGCTGGCTCAATAAAGGCCTCCAGGCGCAGATAGACGGCTACGGTGAATATGTCCAGCACTCCACCAATTACCACCGTTTGATGCTCCAGACCGCCTTATGGACGAACGCCCTGGCGAAGAAGTTCGACCTGCGCTGGAAGCGCCAGACTCTGGAAGCGGTCAGACGTTCGGCCCATTGGCTGCTTTCATTGATGGATTTCGAGTCGGGCCGCACCCCGAACCTGGGCGCCAACGACGGGGCCTACATTTTCCCCCTGACCGTACTCCCGTTTGCTGACTATCGTCCCGTCCTTCACGCTGCTGCCCGCGCTTTCCTCGACTACGACCTGCCGCGCGGACCCTGGGATGAGATGTCGCTCTGGTTTGGTACACAGACTGGAGGCTCTAGAAGCATCACCCTGCCGCGGTACCTGGGCGACCAACTCTACGGCAAAGACTCCTGGGGTTATTTTCGGACGGCGCAGTTCACCACACGTCCGTCCCATGCTGACCAGTTGCACCTCGACCTGTGGTGGCGCGGCCTGAATGTGGCCCAGGACGCCGGGACGTATCTCTACAACGCTCCCGCCCCCTGGGATAACAGCCTGACCATTGCACTGGTACATAACACCGTCACTTTGGATGGCAAGGATCAGTTCACCCGTGCCGGGCGTTTTCTCTATCTTGACTGGGTCAACGCTTACCGCAGGAGTCTTATCGTCGAAGACCCAGCCATGCTCCAGCATGTGAGCGGCCGTTACCGGGGACGCGGCTACCGCCATACACGCATTGCCAGTGTCTGCGAAGACGACCGCTGGCTGGTGGAGGACGAAATCCTGCCAATGCGCATGCCATGGGAGAAAAAGCCACTGTCAATCCGCCTGCACTGGCTGCTGCCAGATTGGAAATGGAAATTAGAGAACAGTGAATCAGGAATACTTCTTTGGCTGACATCGCCGCATGGGATGGTGAAAATCGAAATCCGCCATACTCCATCCACTTGTCCCACCATGTGTTCCCTCATCCGTGCGGGGGAAATCCTTGCTGGTTCCAGCGTACCCAGTTCCACCCGCGGCTGGACCTCGCCTGTCTACGGGATCAAAGTACCGGCGCTGTCGCTGGCGATCGAAACGGAATCCGCAAATGAAGTAAAATTTTCCACGGAGTTCATCTTCCCGAAATGAGTTACCGCGCCGGTATCATCCTATTACAAGACGACAAAGTTGCGCTGATCGAACGTCACCGCGCCGGTCTGCATTATTTCACCTTCCCGGGCGGTCATGTGGACGAGGGCGAGACTCCCGAGCAGGCTGCCGTCCGTGAGACGGAGGAAGAGCTTGGCCTGCAAGTGATGCTTAAACAGTTACTCGCCCAAGTCGGCTGGAATGGGAAATGGCAGTATTACTACCTCGTTGAAGTTACCGGTGGGATATTCGGCTCCGGCTGTGGTGAAGAAATGCTTGGCCCGCTCTCAGAGCGCGGTACGTACCTTCCAATGTGGATGCCGGTCGCCGAACTACTGAATCAGCCCGTAAAACCGCGGGAATTGGCCGAACTGGTCGTGCGTGCCGTGCAAGAGGGCTGGCCAGAACAACCAATCGTGATCCCGGAAAAACCTCATTAAATGCACAGCTTACTGATTCACCAGGCTTTTGCCGCCCTCGATGAGCCCAGCGGGAGACGTCACCATGAGTTCGCACGTTACCCAAGTAAGCAGGGACGGCAGGTGACGGGTACTGTTTCGCCTGGCAGGGATCTTTCCCAGTCTACGCTTACCCCGACGCTTCTTCATCTCCGCTGGAATGGGGAGAAGGCGTGACGGTCAACCTTGATTTGGGAAAGCAAGGAAATAAACTGGTTTTAGGGGAAATCTAATTCTATTATCTTGGTCAATTTTTGATTGGTTCTCTACCCACAAATCGACGAACGTTTCAAGGTCGATCAGTCGAACTCTGTTTTGCGTTTGCGTCAGGGCAAATTCATTCAAATCGTGTGTGCTTCCGCCCAGCGAAATATAAATACCCACATCATTGGTTTTTAGAATGTTCATGAAAGCACTTAAACCATCTCTGGTGGAGACTTGGGATTTGTTAGCAACATGGACAACAATACGCGGTGAGTTAAGACCCAAAGGATCCATATAACAGATCAGGTCAATGAGTCCATTATCCTCTCCAATCGGTCCAGACCAGGCAATGTAACAACCCATTGCTTTTAAGAGTACGCTAACCATTTCATGGAGTTCGCGCATATCCAGACTATCGATATATTGTCTGATTTGTTCCCACGAGTTTTCCACAGCGAAACTGAAAGGATTGGCGCCTAGTTGGACCAGGCGATTCTGCTCATTCGATTTCCATTGGACAAACAGGCGAACGGATTCCTCGAAGAAATCCTCGGCATTTTTATATCGCTTGCACGCCTCACGCCCTGCCTCCGTGATAAACCAGCGTCCATTCTTTGTCTTTTCCAGCCAGCCTGCTCTGACGAGAGGGATCGTCCCAACCCGAATGACAACCTCATAGCGGGGAGAATTAGGTGCATAGGAAAAATACCCCATTTCATACTCTGACAATGGTACCGTCGCCTGTATATACCTCATGATCTCCGAAACGTAGAGACCTTGTGGTTCAAACCACAACAAGTCAAAGACCAGGCGCAGAATCTCGCTGATTCTATTTACTGTAATATCGGTCATTGCTCGCTCGCATGAATAGGGTATTTCTGAAACCTTGATTGTAATGATGGATTATTTTATATCAGTAGCTAAGAGCTTCCCTTTTTGGTGACAAATGGAGATTCTCTTCAGAGTAATACTGCTTGCGGTTCATCCTGATAAATTCAGCGATATCAGCCTCAGGAATAAGGTTCCGACCGCCTCCAAGAAGGTAACCCGGTGACCAGAAATCCCGCAAGAACTCATTGTGCCTGAACCTGGAAAAATTCGACAGGATAATATGTGAACTTTCCCTCCTTATCATTGTTATATGGGCAGCTGGTGCCACAGTGGGAGGAATCCTAACCAGCCATTGCAGATATGAGCGATCTATAATGAGCTCTTCGAGACGCCAACCGTGAGCCAGGAAAACATTTGGCAGTTCTTCCCTCAGATAATTGGCACAATCGCCATCCAGGACATCAGTTCTTATCCGAGGAACAAGCAGGCAGGCATAATATACGTCGAACCGGCTTGAATCAGTTGGACTAAGAGAACAATGAGGCGCCACTCCTGTGGCATTCATCGTTGAATTACTCTCAACAGGTTGGTTTTCCTGAATCACGAAAGAGGTTTGTTTGTAAACATTTCTTTCTTCAGGTTGTGTAGGGGTTGTCCAGGCTGTGGGACTTTCCCGTCCAGCCATGTCTTCTTTGGCCGCAAAAACCGGTTGCGTGTTTCTAAGTTCACCAAATTCAAGTTTCTGTCCGGAATCTACATCAGTGCTTTCCTGCTGGAAGGTGGTTGGTTCTTGGTATCCTTCCAATCTGTTATATTGCAGTCCTGAAAAAGAATCGCTGGGCGCATGTTCGGTTTTTTCAAAATCGTTAGAGATAGATTCAAGGGCTGCCGTGGATACCGGTCTCTTTGCGAGTAGGGCTTCAGGTTTTTGGGGGAGAACATAAACATCAGGGGCGGAAAGCTGTGGGTTTTTCAATACACTGGTTAAATATCTGGTCTGGCTTCGCATAATGTCAAAGGGCGTCTCAGCATCAAATGTCAGAGCCAGAATGATGCCAACAGCCACCATGGTAACAGATAGAAGATGTTCCTTCCTGGTTGTTTTCAGGCGAACTGGTTTTATGATTTCTGCAGAATTATTTTCCCCCCAATACTTTTGGACCAACCTTGAACACTCTTCGACAGCGTCGGTAGGCAACTCACCTGAATGAGCCAGAATATCCGTATTTGAAACAAGAATCGCCTCTTGTACAACCAGATTGGATATCGCTGCGACCAGGTTTTTAGTTGCGCGAACTTCATCCATAAACCAAGAGGGAATATTGTCATCCACTCCTCCTCGAAAATTCAGGTCGATGAATCCAGAGCTCTGATTTAAGGAGTCGCTCCCGTCGTGGATTAAATCAATCAATTCCCTCTGAACAAAAGGTTTCCGGAGAAATTTCCAAGGGCGTAAATCTTCCATCTCCGGTGGAGGATATTTTTTGGAAATCAAGATCAACGAAATTGGGGGAAAAGTGTTTCGTAAGGTGAAGCCCTGTTCCAAAACCTTCTCAACGCCCATATCCATATCCAGCAAGGCATAATTAAGGTGCTTGCTCTTCTTTATTAGCATAAAAGCCTCAGTAATTGATGTGGCAACTTTCACATCACACGAGGCTTCTTTGTCCAAGCTCTGGCTGACAATATCGCCAAAGTCAGAATGAGGCGTCACGATTAATATTTGCCTTTGCGACATAGTATGCCTTCTTTTTGAAATCCAATTATTCCTGACCGAAGGATCTTTTGGCTATGAATTTATTTAATTTTAAGATTCGAGAGCGTATAGCTAAATTATGTATCTAATCAGCCGGGATAGAAATAAGGAAATTACTGAAATTCGGGTAGAGAAAGACGTTACATTCCCCGCGTACAGTACCCAGCCTGACCCTGAGTTCACTTGTCCTTTTTACTAAGTCCATGCCCGTACTCATACTACGCTTAATTCCCTCCTTAATGATCAATTAATTACTCCATTTTCTCCTCGACTGGAAGACAATCCCCGTATTCAGACACTGTCATGAAGGCTTATCTTTCGGGATATGTGAATGCGAATCATCGTCATAATAGTGCTCGGACAATTGTGCGGATCTCGCAAATAGTATTGGGCTCAAATACTCCCTTGCGCAATTGCATTGCAGTTTCCCGTCCGTACATATACGTACCAAATTGGTGTAAAATAAGAATGGTGCCTGCTCGAACGACACGGGATATTTTGATTTAAAAATTACCATTAACCCTTAATAACTCCTCTCTCACCGGGTGAATTTCGAATTATATATTATAGAAAAAGGCAGTTGGCCCTCGGATAGGTCGTAGGAGATTCTGAAGGTGTGCTCATGTGGGATAGTGCGCTTTTCATTATGGGTAAATCGGAAAATGCAGACACCTGTAGAGCGACCCCAACTGGGGGAAAGTACTACGTGAGATGATCACATTGATCAACGATTGTGGATCAGGCCAGCAGGGGCAGAAATTGGGGGTTTATCGTCTTCCCGGTGGATTATTTGTTGCCTCGTTTAGCCATAATTCCAAAACAGCGCGGTTTTTAATGCAGGGCTCTCCGGAAATCTGGAATGGAAGGAGGTGTTGAGCATAAAAAAGATCAAAGTATTGATTGCTGAGGACCATGTTATGGTCAGGCAGGGCTTCATTGTGTTGCTCAACGCCCAACCAGACATCGAAGTCGTCGGGGAGGCTGCGGATGGCAATGAAATGGTTGAGTTAGCTGGAGGCCTTCAACCGGATGTTGTCCTGGCCGATATTAGCATGCCCAACCTGAATGGCATTGAAGCAACCAAATTACTCCACCAACGGTATCCGGATATGCCCGTGGTAATTATCACTATTCATACATCTTCTTCATATGTAATCCGCGCGCTCAGAAATGGCGCCCGTGGATACGTGGTGAAAAACGATGACTTTCAAAACGTTATTCAAGCAATAAAGACAGTCAGCCTGGGACAACGCTATTTGAGCGGCCAGGTTTCCGAGCAAATTATTGATGCTGTCATTGCGGGGACAAGTTTGGATTACAATCTGGATGAGCGGATTTCCATCCGGGAGAGAGAGATCCTTCAACTGATTGCTGAAGGGAACACGAATTCCCAGATTGCCAAGAAGCTGGTAATCAGTGCGCGGACAGTTGAAACGCATCGCACGAATTTAATGCGGAAATTGGAACTCAACTCTCAGATTGATATCCTCCGCTATGCCATCCAGCACGGCATCACTCAGTTGGAATAACTTTCGTTCGCCATTACCTCAATGCACATCTTACTCATCCATCAGGCCTTTGCCGCGCTTAATGAACCCGGCGGGACCCGTCATCACGAATTCGCCCGTTACCTCGCTGCGCGCGGGCATCGTGTTACAGTCATCGCCAGTCCGGTGAGTTATCTGACAGGAGGCCTCATCCCTAGTCCCTCCCCTCGCGAAGAACCCCTTAAGGATGCAGGAAGAACGGAAGGGGTGAGGGTAATCCGCGCCTACACCTACCGCGCTTTGCATAAATCCTTCATCCACCGTGTCTTTGCCTTCCTCTCCTTTATGGCATCCTCCTTCTGGATTGGTATGGGCGTTAAAAATGTGGATGTGGTCTGGGGCACATCGCCACCTATATTTCAGGGATTCACCGCCTGGTTGCTGGCAAGGCTGAAAGGTGTGCCATATCTATTTGAGATTCGTGACCTGTGGCCGGAGTTCGCCATCGCCGTCGGCGTGCTAAGGAATCCGGTCCTTATCAAACTCTCACTCTGGCTTGAAGGTTTCCTCTACCGCCGCGCTGACCTGGTAATGGTCAATAGCCCTGGCTATGTGGCCCACGTGATGGATCGCGGCGCTCGAAATGTTGAACTCGTCCCCAATGGTGCCGACCCGGAGATGTTCGACCCGGCGAACGGCGGTCTTGCATTTCGGTCTGCCAACGACCTGGGAGATAAATTCGTTGTGCTCTACGCTGGCGCCCACGGACTATCCAACGACCTGGGCGTTGCACTGGAATCTGCCCGTTTGCTGGCGGACATACCCCGGGTACAGATTGTGTTCATCGGCGATGGCAAGGAAAAAACCGCCCTGCAAAAACAAGCCGCCGGGATGGACTTGACAAACGTTCTGTTCCTCCCACCCATTCCGAAGACTGAGATGGCCGAGGCCCTGGCTGGTGCGGATGCCTGTCTCGCCATCCTGAAACCGTTGGAAGCATACAAGACCACCTTCCCAAACAAAGTTTTCGACTACATGGCGGCAGGGCGTCCCGTGGCGCTTGCCATTGACGGGGTCATCCGCGAAGTGGTTAAGGCAGCAGGATGCGGCATTTTTGCCCAACCAGGAAACCCTTCCGCACTGGCCAAGGCCATCAGAACCCTGGCCTCTGACCCCGGGCAGAGCCGGAAAATGGGGCTGGCAGGCCGGAAATACCTGGAAGAACATTACAACCGGGTCATCATAGCAGAAAAACTGCTGGATATTCTGAATAGCATGTCACTTTAGGAGAATATATGCCTAGCATCGCCTTCACCCGCTATTACCGCTACGACGAACTGACCCGCCTGCTAAAAGCCCTGGCGGAGGAACACCCTGATCTGCTACGACTGGAAAGCATTGGCAAAAGCCATGAGGGTCGCGACGTTTGGCTGGTGACCGCCACCAATTTTGCAACCGGCCCAGATATCGAAAAACCCGCCCTGTGGGTGGATGGCAACCTGCATGCTTCTGAAGTGGCCGGTTCGATGGCTGCGCTGTACTTCATCAACACTCTTGTCACCTGTTACGGGCAGGATATCAGCATCACCACTGTCCTCGATACGCGCGCTTTTTACATTGTTCCGCGCGTCAACCCAGACGGAGCCGAGTGGGCGCTGGCCGATAAGCCAAAGATTGTCCGCTCCAGCACCCGGCCATACCCCTATGACGAGGAATCGGTCGAGGGGCTGCTACAGGAGGATATTGACGCAGACGGGCGGATTCTGACTATGAGGATTCCTGATCTGAACGGTGCCTGGAAAGCCCATCCCGACGACCCGCGGCTGATGATTCGGCGCGACCCGGTCGATTCGGGCAGCACTTATTACCGGCTGCTGCCCGAGGGACTGCTGCGAAACTTCGACGGGGTCACGATCCAACCCCACGGTCCGAAGGAAGGTCTAGACCTGAATCGCAATTTCCCAGTGACCTGGCGCCAGGAGAACGAGCAGCCTGGCGCGGGTCCGTACCCGGTCAGCGAGCCGGAGTCGCGCAACCTTGTGGACTTCATCATCCGCCACCCCAACCTGACCGGTGTGGTCACTTTTCACACCTATAGCGGCTTGCTCCTGCGCCCGTACGACGACCGCTCGGACGATGAGTTCCCACCTGAGGACCTTTGGACATACAAAAAGATCGGTGACCAAGGCACCAGGATGACTGGATATCCAAATATTTCCTGCTACCACGATTTCCGCTACCATCCCAAGCAGGTGACCACCGGCGCCTTTGACACATGGATGTACGATCATATCGGGGTCTTCACCTGGACGGTGGAACTCTGGAGCCCGATGCGCCAGGCGGGGATCAAAGATTACAAGTATATCGACTGGTTCCGCGAGCACCCGGTGGAGGATGATCTCAAACTGATGAAATGGAATGATGAAGTCCTGGGCGGAAAAGGCTACGTGGACTGGTATGCCTTCGACCACCCGCAGCTCGGTAAAGTGGAACTGGGTGGCTGGGATTCGATGTGCGCCTGGACCAACCCGCCGATGGAGTTTCTCGAAAGGGAGATCCAGGCCTTCCCCGATTGGATCATCTGGCATACATTGATCTCGCCCAGGCTGGCCCTGCGTGAGACGAGCGTCAAGGCAATCGGCGAAAGCGCGTATCGCCTCCGGCTGGTGGTCGAGAACACCGGCTGGCTGCCATCTTATGTTACCAAGAAAGCCATCGAGAAGAAGATTTCGCGCGGCGTCATCTGTGAGATCGAACTGCCGGAGGGCGCTACACTGCAATCCGGCAAGCCGCGCGAGGAACTGGCCCAGTTGGAAGGACGCGCTTACAAGTCCGCGTACGTCGAGGGCTGGGAAGGTGGGACCGACGACCGGCTGAAGGTCGAGTGGGTCGTCCATGCACCCAAAGGCGGGACGGTCAAACTAGTGGCCCGTCACGAGCGCGCCGGAGTGGTCCGGGCGGAGGTGGAACTCAAGCCGTGAGCAGGTTCGACGGACACCTTTGGCTGGCCCGGCTGCTGACCGCGGCTGTCATCGCCTGGAACCTGCAGGCGGCATTCATCTTTTTGATGAATCCGGACGCCTATATTTCAGCCTTCGAGTTAAACGGGGTCGCGGGGGCCGCGGCGGTACGCGGATTGGCGGTCCTGTTCGTAATGTGGAATGTACCCTACCTGGTGGCCTGCTGGCAGCCGCGCCGCCAGCGCCTCTCACTGTGGGAGGCGCTGGCCATGCAGGCGATAGGTGTCCTGGGCGAGACTTTCATCCTACTCGGCCTGCCCCCCGGCCACAGCCTGCTGGCTGACTCCCTTCTGCGCTTCATCGCCTTCGACGCGGCCGGGCTGCCTGCACTGGGCGCGGCACTCTTGTTGACGAGAGCGCCTATCGCCTAATGTATCCCATGAAGACAAAAATCGAACGTTTCGCTCTCAATCTTATCATTGCTCCCCTAGCTCCGATTGCCGGGTTTCTCGGATTCTGGTGGACAACTTATGCTCTTCTGCCGGAGAGGTGGATTCCGATTTGTGCCATCAGCGGTCTCGTACTCGGCATATTGGCGGATATTTTCATTTTTAAAGAACTGACCGCACGCGCTAATCAATTAGGGATAATATTCTGGGCTGTCATTTTCCTCTTTTACACTGTTGGTATATACGGCTTTTTCATGGGCATGCCGGCTTGCAATGTCGCACTGGCAATCCCGGCAGGATTTATCATCGGGGGAAAGTTGGCCCATAAAACGGCGGACCGGTCTCAGGTCCGGACTGCCACACTCCAGACTTGTATCTTCACTACCATCATCCTCATCTTCATTTGTGCCGCATCGGCCATCCTCGCTTTGAGCGAAGCAACTCTCCCCGCCCAATTGGAAGGCATGCTGGGTCTACCGTTCACGGTCAGCTGGGACATGGTCTGGGGCATCATCCTGGTTGGTGGAGCGGGACTGCTGGCCGTCAATTGGTTGCTCACTGGCCTGGCTGTCCACTTTACTTATCGTTTTTTAAGCACCCCATGAACCGAAAGCCGACGGTCTTTATTGCCACGGGTGAGTTGAAAGAATTAGAATCCACCAGCGACAAGAAGTTATGAGCCGGTTTTTGACGAAAAAAGAGACGGTTGGCCTCCGTCTCTTTTATTTTTCCTCTGGTCCTGATCTTTTCTCCCGTTATCGGCGCGTTCCCCATGATTCGATAAACTTCGTTGCTGTACCGCCCCCCTCTTTGCTGCGGATTTTCCCCTAGAGCAAGCGATCCCCCCCATTCACACTATCCACACGGAAATGACAGCCCCGGCTCTGGCGGTTGTGCCGGGCTGCATCGGCGACGATCAGGGCCGCCTCGACGGCATTGCGCAGGCCAATGAGACCATCGCTCAGCTTGGTCTTACGGTAGAAGGTCTCGATCTCGTTCTGCAGATGACGTAATTCGCGAATGGCGCGCGAGAGCCGGTCGCCGGAGCGGACCAGACCCACGTAATGCCACATGATATTCTGGATGGTCTGCATATCCCCTTGGATGAGAGCCGGGTCGGACTCCTGTGTAAGGTTGGATTCATCCCAGGCGGGAATGTCGTCGCGGGTTGGCACTTCGGCAAGGCTCAGTGCAGGGATACCAGGAAACGGGTCCGAAACGAGGCGGGATTCAATATCATGTGCGGCACGCGTCCCCCAGACCAATCCCTCCAACAGGGAAGTCGAAGCCAGGCGGTTCGCCCCGTGCAGCCCGGTGCAGGAGACTTCGCCCACTGCATACAGGTTGGCAATGCTGGAGCGGGCCCACTCGTCCACAGCCACGCCGCCGCAGAAGTAGTGTGCCGCCGGGACGACCGGGATGGACTCACGGGTGATATCAATGCCGACGCGCTTGCACTCGGAATAGATGTTGGGAAAGCGCGCCTTGATTTTTGCAGCCGGAATATATGAGGCGATATCAAGCAAAACATAGGAGTAATCGTGGGCTTCCATCTCGGTGTGGATGGCACGCGCCACCACGTCACGCGGGGCCAGGTCTTTCCACTCGGGGGAATATTTTTCCATGAAAGGCTGGCCGTCAGGCGTGAGCAGAACACCGCCTTCACCGCGCATCGCTTCACTGATGAGGAACCCCTCCGCCCCCGGCACCGAGAGCGCTGTAGGATGGAACTGGACGTACTCGGCGTTCAGGATGCGCGCCCCTGCGCGTGAGGCCATCGCCAGCCCGTCGCCGCGCGCACCGGGTGGATTGGTAGTGTTGCGGTAAATGCGACCGATACCGCCGGTGGCAAGGATGGAGACCGCCGACAGAGTGCGGTGGACAGATTTTCCCTTGCGGTCAAAGACGTACGCGCCATGGCAGGCAATTGGTTCGTAGGCTGCCAGAGGGTCACGCGAGTGGTGGGGATATGTGATGAGATCCACAGCAGTGGCCTCGGTCAGCAGTTCCACGTTAGAGTATTTCCGCAGCGTGCCAATCAGCCCTTGCATGATGGCCCTACCGGTCCCGTCACCCACGTGCAGGATACGCCTCCGCGAGTGTGCGCCTTCCTGTCCATACTCGAGGTCACCGTCCTTTTCGCGATCAAAGGTGATGCCCGCCGTCCCGACCAGGACTTCCTGCAGCAGGCCCGGCCCTTCCTCGGCCAGGATGCGCGCCGCCCTGGGCAGGGAAGCCCCTGCACCCGCGGCGAGGATATCCGCCACCAACAGGTCGGCGCTGTCGTCCTGCCCGCGGCCGATGATCCCGCCCTGGGCGTAGCGTGAGTTGGACTCGTGGGGGTCCGGCTCGCGGGTGATAAGGATAATACGCCGCTGCGGGTTCTGAGCCAGTTTCAGGGCAGCGGTGGCCCCGGCGATCCCGGAGCCGATAATGAGTACGTCTGTGGTTTTCATAGGTAAATTATCCGAGAGTGGAGAACAGCGAGCGTTACTGTTCTCTTTTCTCTGCTTATCTCCTATCCGATATTGATCATTCTTTCCACTGCCCGATATGCCCGCTCTCGAATATCTTCCGGCACTTCGATGATGTAGCGGTTGAACTTGAGTGCGTCGCGCGTGTCTTCCATTGTGATCATATTCATGTACGGGCAACGCACCATGCACAGGCGCAGCATATCCTTCTCCGGGTTGGCAGCGGCGACATTGTCGCCCATGGCGCATTCGGTCAGCAGGAGATAGTGGGGAGCTTTCGACTGCTGGACATAGCGGATCATGGCATTGGTCGAGCCGGAGAAGTCGGCCACGGCAGTGACCTCGGGACTGCATTCCGGATGGGCCAGGATGACCACGTCAGGGAACTGGGTACGCACCGTCTCGATGTCTTTGATTGTAAACTTCTCATGGACCTCGCACCGGCCGTGCCAGCCGATGAGCTGGTAATCCAACTCCCCAGCGCCCCCAACCCGTGCCTCTTCACCCACAAGCGGGCGCGGTGAAGGGAATATGATGTGCTTCCCAGTCTCGCGAGCCACGTTCTTTGCCAGGTATTCATCTGGCAGGAAGATGACCGTCTCAGCGTGGAGTGACTCGACCACGGCCGCCGCGTTGCTGGAGGTGCAGCAAATATCGGACTCGGCTTTCACGTCCGCGTAAGTGTTCACATAAGTCACCACCGGCACGCCAGGGAATTTTACTTTCAAGGCGCGTACGTCCGCGGCAGTGATGGATTCGGCCAGGGAGCATCCGGCTTTGGCAGCAGGCAGGAGTACGATTTTTGTTGGGTTTAAAATCTTGGCAGTCTCGGCCATGAACCTGACACCACAAAAGACGATGACATCTTTATCCGTCTGGGCAGCCTTGCGGCTGAGATCGAGAGAATCACCGGTGAAATCCGGGATGGAATGGAACAGGGCTGGTTCCATGTAGTTGTGACCCAGGATGACGGCATTGCGCTGTGCCTTGAGTTCGTTGATCTCTACTGCAATCTCGGCCTTGTAGCGCAGTTCCACATCGGGGACGATGCGGTTGAGTTTAGCTTTCATTTTTTCGTACATTTCGTTTGAGTTCATCAAATCTCCTTACCAATAATTTGCAGAAGCGCACGGTCTACCCGAGGTAATCGAAACTCACATCAAATACCTTCGCTGAATGGGTCAAGGCGCCAACGGATATGAAGTCTACACCCGTCTCGGCAATCCTGCGGACGGTATTCAGTGTGACGTTGCCGCTGGCTTCCAGCTTGGCGCGGCCCGCCGTAAAACGGACGGCCTCAGCCATGCTTTCGGGTGTCATGTTGTCGAGCAATATGCGTTCCACGCCGATGGTCAGGGCTTCGCGCACATCGTCCATAGTGCGGGCTTCGACTTCAATCGCCAGTCCCGGCGCGCCTGCACGAGCGCGCTGAACGGCAAGAGTAATGGAACCGGCGTAATCAATGTGGTTGTCTTTGATGAGCACCATATCGTACAGGCCGATGCGGTGGTTCTGACCGCCACCGCGTTTAACTGCGAGTTTATCCACCAGCCGAAGTCCCGGCGCGGTCTTGCGCGTGTCGAGAATGATGGCTTTTGTCCCGGCGACTGCCTCCACGAAGTAACGCGTCAGAGTGGCGATACCGGATATGCGCCCCAGAAAGTTGAGTGCGGTCCGTTCGGTGGTCAGCAGACTGCGGGTCCGCCCCGAGACGAGCGCCAGCACCTGACGGTTTGTCACGCGCACCCCTTCATCTACCTGCGGCCGGAAATCCACCTGTGCATCCACCATCTGGTAGACGGCCTGCGCCACATCCAACCCGGCAACCACGCCGTCCTGTTTGGCGATGATCTGGCCGCGCATGGTTGCTTCGCCGGGGACGATGCCATTTGTGGTGGCGTCGCCGGAGCCGATATCTTCGGTTAGGGCAGTACGGATGATAGCGAGGATTTCAAAGGGGAGATCAGTTCCGTTTGGCATGGAATGTACTCTATCGCCTTTGGGGTACTTTTGTCAAGGACAGGGTGAGTATTCGAATATAATTCTTACTGTACGCAAATTCTTTGTAAAAATATCCGTTTCGGGTATACTCCATGAAATTACTCTCATTCTTATATTCTCAAGGAGGAACGATGAATAAAAAAGTGTTTTTTGCAGTGGCATTTCTGGTTATAGCGGCCCTGGCCTGCACCTTCACCCCTGTTACGCCTGTCGCGACCCCTACCGCTCAACCGCCCGCTGTCAATACCCCCATCCCTCCACCGCCTGCAGTCAATACCCCCACCATTCAACTTTCCACAGGCGGAGGCGGTAACGACAAGCAGATCCTGTTCTAGGATGATTTCTCCGATGTCAACAGTGGTTGGGACCACAGTACGACCTAGAACGGGACCGCCGACTATGCCAATGGCGGCTATGAAATCCATGTCACTGCGACCAATCTGTTCAAGTGGGCCAACCCCTCCCAAGGGTTCCAGAACGACATCAGCATCGAAGTGGACGCCACCAAGCTGGGCGGTCCGGATGACAATGCCTTCGGCGTCATATGCCGCTACCAGGACACGAACAATTTTTACAAGTTCTACCTCACAAGCGATGGCTACGCCGGCGTCATCAAAGAGGAAAATGGAAATACCACGGTCATCTCTTCCGCAGACGGTAAAATGCCGCCAGTCGAGGGCATCAACCAGGGTGCAGCGACCAACCATGTCCGGGTTGACTGCATTGGTGACACCCTGACGCTGTATGCCAACGGGACCCAGGTGGCTACAGCGACGGATAGCTCTTTCACGGGTGGTGATGTCGGACTGGTGGCTGCCACCTACGACACGGCTGGAACGGATATCCTCTTCCAAAACTTCTTCGTCTACATGCCATAACCTGTGCAACCATCCCCGACTCCCGCAGGTCAAACCTGCGGGAGTTTTTATTTTAGGGGATCCCCAATTTGAGGATATTCAGCCTAACATTCCTCTGCGCTTTGTTACTCAAATATTATTCTTTTCGGGGTATCATATATGTAACTGATAATCCCTTGATGGAGGAGCCTATGCGAGACCTGACCAACGAGATTCTCGAACTGATCCGCCGCACCTCTTCGGACCTGCCACCGGATGTGGAAAAACAATTGCACACAGCGGTCGAGAAAGAAACCCCCGGGTCGGCGGCGCGCGGTGCATTCGAGACCATCCTCAAGAATGTGGAACTTTCCCGCAAGAATTCCAGTCCCATCTGCCAGGATACCGGCACACCCATCTTTTACGTCAAACACCCCGAAGGCTGGAGCACGCTCAAACTCAAACAACAGATCCGTGCAGCGCTGGCCGAAGCCACCAGGAAATCCTACATGCGCCCGAACGCGGTGGATGCAGTCTACGACAGGAACAGTGGCAACAACCTGGGCGGCGACGATTTCCCGTACATTCACTTTGACGAAGTCGAAGGCGACGAATTAACGATTGAATTGATGCTCAAGGGCGGCGGTTGCGAGAACGTGGGGACACAATATTCCCTGCCAGACAACCGTCTCGGCGCAGGCCGCGACCTGGCAGGAGTCCGTAAAGCCGTCCTGGACGCGGTGCAAAAGGCACAGGGGCAGGGCTGTGCTCCGGGGATTCTGGGCGTCTCCATCGGTGGTGATCGAGGTTCCGGCTATGTCAAATCGAAGGAAGTGCTGTTGGACAAGATCGGCACACGCAACCCGGACCCAAAACTGGCCGAGCTGGAAGAACGCCTGACCGGCGAAGCCAACCAGCTGGGCATCGGTCCCATGGGTTTCGGCGGTAAAACGACCGTCATTGACACCAAGATCACCGGCCTTTCCCGCCTGCCAGCCTCGTACTTCGTTACCATCTCTTACATGTGCTGGGCATACCGGCGGCGCAAGATGACCGTAAGAGGTGATGAAATTATCTACGGGTAAATACAAAGCAGACAAAGGCTATCCCTTGATGGCCGTGGCGCCTTTGGCGTTTGGCGAAGGAGAACGATATGCGCGAAATTAATATCCCCATCAGCGACGAAACCATCCGCAGCCTGAAGGTTGGCGAACCGGTGGCGTTGACCGGCGTTATGGTTACCGGCCGGGATGTGGTGCATAAATGGCTTATTGAGACCTTTATCAAAAAAACCCGCCAGCCCCTGGGCGAGGATCTGCAAGTCTATGAGGCACTCAAACCGATCCTGGCTGGCGGCATTATCTATCACTGCGGACCGGTCGTCTCCGGGCTGGATACGAAGCAGTATAAATTTGTGGCCGCTGGTCCGACCACATCGATTCGTGAAGAGCCGTACCAGGCTGATGTGATGAAACACTTCAACCTCAAGGGAGTGATTGGCAAGGGCGGCATGGGTGCAAAGACTTTGAAAGGTTGTCAGGAGGTCCCGGGCGTTTACTTCCATGCCATCGGCGGTGCGGCCACTTTAATCGCCCAATCCGTGAAGAAAGTGCTGGGTGTCTACAAACTTGATTTTGGCGTACCGGAGGCTATCTGGGTGATCGAAGTCAAAGATTTCCCTGTGGTGGTGACCATGGATGCCCATGGCCAGTCGCTGCATGAGGTGGTGGAGAAAGACTCGGCCAGGGTGCTGGCGGATTTGCTGGCCAAATAAGGTGCGCTGGGCGCGTTGAGGCCGCCTCTCAAGGCTGCACAGGTTGCAAGGCGACTGGGATTCTATTGTAAGTCACACTGCTGCAGGCACGCTATTTCTGTCGATATTGCACGGGCCGCACCAGGCAGCTGGATATCAGCAGGGCTTTGTCTGCCAGGATCTGTTGCGGAGTTCCCTCTGCAACCACTTGATGTTCCTCGCCGAGCACATAGACGCGTTCAGCGATCGTTTCCAAGATTCCCAGATCGTGCGTGGCGGTGATCACCGTTTTCCCGGATTCCCCCTGCTGGTTGATAAAGTCGAGCAGCCAGGCCACGCTGCGCGGGTCCAGTCCGGCGGAAGGTTCATCCAGCAGCCAGACATCTGGGGAGAGCCCCAGGACGGATGCCAGAGCCACCCGCTTCTTTTCCCCCCCGGAGAGCTGGTGCGGGGGGCGCTCGCGCAGTTTTTCGATTTGAAGGTCGCGCAGCGCCGATTCGACCCGGTTTTTCACTTCCTCCCGGCTCAACCCAAGCTGAAGCGGGGCAAAAGCCAGTTCATCCCAAACCGACGGCATAAATAACTGTACATCGCTATCCTGGAAGACCAGACTCACCCGGCGGCGAAACTCGAAGTTGAAGGCATCATCCTGGAAGGCTTGCTCCGTCAAAGATTTTCCAAAGGCAAATACCAACCCCTGGCTCGGAAAGTAAAGCCCATCCAGGATTTTCAGTAATGTGCTTTTCCCTGAGCCGTTTGTACCGAGAATGGCCAGCCGTTCACCCGGTCGGACGGTCAGGCTGACGTGGTCCAGGGCAGGGATCTGGTTGTCGTAGTCGTAACAAAGTCCGTTCACATCAAAGACAAGGGGAACTTCCATAATTTTCAATCTTCCTACTTTCCCAGCCAGATTGCCGTGGCAACCGTGATGATAACCACAGCGCCCGACAGCCAATCAATCGTCCGCATTTTGAAGGTATCCATTGTCCGAGGATAGTTGCGGAAGCCGCGACTCTGCATGGCCAGATGGACCTCGCTGCTCACCTGTAAGGACTTATTCAGCAATGTGCCCGAGGTTGCCGCGATCAACCGCCGTTCTTCGGGCCCTCTCATACGTCGCAGGAGGCGGCTTTTGCGTGAAAGGAACATGTCGTTGGTGAGATGCAGCAATAGATGGATATACCGGTAGGTCATGCCCAGGATCAGGATGATGACTGGCGGGAGGCGCAACACCCCCATGGATTTAAGCACGCTGTTCCAGGGCGTCGTGAGGATCAGGAGAACAGCCACCGAGACCGAGGTCCCGACCCGCAACAGGAGGAACAAGGCCGTCGTGAGGCCGGTCTTCGTGATGATCAGTCCAAGCGGCAGGTGCACCAGGACCGGTCCGGGCGTGATGAACAGGGCTGGCAATGCGACCACGCCGGTGAAGAACGGGATGAACAACCAGACGCGCTTGACGAAGAACGCCAGCGGAACCCTGGAAAAAAGAGCCAGCGCGAGCACTAAAAAATATAGAACGAGGATGACGAGGAGATTGCGGGAAACACCCACCGCCAGCAACACCAGGAGTGCAGACAGGATTTTCAGGCGCGGGTCCAGTTCCTGGAGCAATCCCGGCAGCCGGGCGGTTTGCTCGGCAAACAGGGATTGCTCCAGTGTGGCATTGATATCCACCAGCGTCCGTTCGACGAAACTGCTGCGCCCGGTGCGCTTCGATGACATGGCAGTTATGTTTCCTTGGTTTCTGATTTTCGTATGGTGACCAGCATCGTGAACAACCAGGCAACAATTCCGATGACGATCGTCCCCACAATTCCCGAAAGAATGTAGCCCAAGTTGGAATTTCTCAAGGCAGGCAGATCGTAGCCGGACAGCGGAGCGGACCAAAGTCCGGATAGTTTGGCCATCCCTTGAGGAATGAAGGCAAGTCCCCGGCTGGAGAGCTGCTCCGTGCCCCATTCCCCCCAGGCAGTGCCGGGCGCCAGCAGGCCAATCGGGACCAGCACAATCAAAACCGCCAGCCCGATCCACAGGGCACGCCATCTTACAAACCCGCTGAGCTCTGGAGAAATTTCAGGTTTCTTGACAAACTCCAACGCGGATTGGTTGGTACGCTGCAAATAGGCAACTACCAGAGCAGTTATCAGAGCTTCGATGGGCGAGGCAACCAAAGCGTGGGCAAAGACCATCGCCGGGATGGAAACCGAGAGGGGATAAGGTGCGTAGAGGGGGGTGCCATTCGCCGTATGGAATAACATCGGCTGGATGCCAAATTCAAAACCAGCGAAGAAGGCAGCGACCGTCAGGCCGATCCAGCCCCCGAGCGCGGCCCCGAAGATACGCCGTTTGGAGATGAGCGGCTGGTTTTTCGAGATGGCCTGGTAGATGGCATAGCTTACATAAGGCAGCACCACCGCCATGTTGAAGCAATTCGCACCGAGCGCCAGGATGCCGCCATCCCCGAAGAAAAAGGCCTGGATGACCAGCGCAATCAATACTGCCATGGTCGCAATTTCAGGGCCCATGATGATGGCCGCCAGTGCCCCACCTACTGCATGGGCGGTCGTGCCACCTGGGATTGGCACGTTGAACATCATGATGACGAACGAGAAAGCTGCAATCAGTGCAATCAAGGGAACATTCTTGGCTGTCATCTTCTCGCGCAACTTTCTGACTCCCATGACCCAAAATGGCAGGACGATGATGAACATGATGATCGAAGTCACCGGGCTGAGATACCCATCCGGGATGTGCATGGCTGACGTTAGCAGCCAGATGGCGAAGATGCCATAGTAGAGCATCAGGCTGCGGGGTGTTCCCCGGGTAAGTGAATTGAGAGCGGATTTGATTTGTGACAAGGTTCCTCCTTATGATTTTGGCTTACATTCCGGGCACAGTCCGAAGAATGTTAAATGACCGGCATTGAGACGATAGCCGGTTTCGCTTTCCATCCGGCTGATTGCAGGTGCAAGCAGAACAGGGTCAATTTCCATTTGCTTTCCACAGGTACGGCAAATGATGTGGTGGTGGGACTCTCCGGATAGTTCATACGCCAGATGACCATTGCCCCGGTCCGCCACCATCAGGACGCCGTTCCCGGCCAAGAATTCCAGTGTGCGGTAGACGGTGGCTTCGGTCATTCCGGTCTGCTGGACGCGTTGATATATCTGCGCCGGGGAGAGATGTCCGCCATCGTGCAGGGCCTGCAGGATGGCGAAGCGCTGGGAGGTCATGCGGTAGCCACGCGCACGCAGCATTTGGGTGAGACGGGGAGTACATGACATGGTTGGTTTCCTTATTAATAATTTTATCAATAAGGAACAAATCCTACAATAGTGGTTTAATGGAGAAAAAAAACAAAAAAACAAAAAAACAACAACCCCATTCTCTTCTTGAGAAATGGGGTTGTCTGTGCAGTATAAAGAGTGTTACGGTTCCCAGTCCATCTGAGTGACGCTGTACACATAGGGTTGGCCCTGAACGTAATCCACTCCGATGAGTAAAGTTCGCCAGGAATTTTCATTGCCCGCAGGACCGGGCTTGTAAAGCGAATAAAAGTTGATATTGGTATAAATTACCGGCCAGGAAGTATCGTAGCTGGCGCCTCCGGTCTGCACCGAATTGCAGCTCAAGGTGTAGCTGGAGTTGAAAACGTCCAGCAATTTGGGCAGTACCATTTCATGGAAGGACCCGGTCGTTTCCAGTCCCGAACCGGGTGCCGCTCCCCAATCATGGGAATAGGTGCTGTCAAAGACCCAGCGGGCATGGTCCTGATCAAAAATGATCGGGTCGCTATACCTCCACAAGCGGACAGCCATCCCGTGCGCCGGACTGACCAGAGAGGCCAACGTCTCGCCATTGGAAGTCGTGAGTGTATTACCAAAATTAGTAAGCAGCGTGTTGAGGCGGACGTCGGCGCAGAAGGTGGCCGGAGCCACGTACTCAGTCAGATAGTTGGCGTTGACCCAGCCGCTTCCGCCGCCCGGATTTTGGACCTGCACCCACAGTTCGCCATCCGCGGTGGAAGAGGGACCGGTGCGCATGACATTTGTAGCTGTAGCGGTGAAGGACCCGGAAATTGCGGAGCCCGCCCCGGGTCCGGTGTGAAGGTTAAGCATATCACCCGGCGCAACCAGGATGATGCCATACGGCCCGGAGGGTACACCGGGGATGATTCCGCCGGTCGTCGGCGTGGGTGCGCTGACGGTGGTGGGTATGGGGGCGCCAGGCGTGACGGTTGGCAGGCTCACGGTGGGGGTGGGACCGGTGGGCGTGGGAGCTGTCGTCGTCTCCGTTGCGATGAGAAGGGCGGGAGCAGCCATCGTCGGCGTGGCAAGAAGAGGGGTGGGAGAAGGAATGAAGATCAAGGTTGGAAGTGGAGTCGGCATGCCATGCGAAGATATCGAGCAACCGGTCAGGGCAACCAGCAGACCTAGACTGAGCAGGGCAATGACAGTCTTTTTCATATTTCCCTTTCGAATAAATGACAACTTCTTGTATAAACACGTGAACAATGAATGATCAAAACACAGGGACCTTCGGCAACAATACAGGTTCACACCATTGCGCAGGACCCTGTAATCTCAGGCTTCTGATTTCATTTTGGCGAGCAAGGTCTTAAAGTTTTCCATGTTGGGCGGGTTCATTGCAATGATCGTCTCTATCGTCTGGATGGCACCATCCCGGTCACCGGCAATCAAGAGGAGGTCGCCCAAGGCGACCAGTTGAGCCACAGCCTCCGGGATGCGTTCCGCCTGGCGATATTCCTCCGCCAAAACACGACGAAGGAGGCCCTGCTTGGGGTTCTCGTTGACAAGCTCTTCCAGGAAGGGAATAGCCTCACCACGCCGTCCGGCGGTTTGCAGATACGTCAGGAAACTATCCAGTTCAGCGGTGGCCTGGGGAAACTGGGTAAGGCGTAGATACAGTTCAATCAGGCTTTTATGGACTGTGACATCGTCGGGTTCGAGCGTGCGGAGCTGTTCAAAAATGCGCAGCGCCTGGCGCCAGTCCAGTCGCTGCATATCGATATCGGCCATGCGGCGCAAGAGTTTAACACTCCAGGCACGGTTGGTACCACCCTGTTGGGCCAGGCGCAAGGCAGTGGTGTAGGTCTTGCGCGCCATGTCAAGTTCTGCGAGGTGGTAGTATATATCGCCCAGGTCAATGTATTCGCCGACGGCCTCCTCTACCATACCACGCGCTGCCAACTGGTCAATAAGGCGGGTACGGACGGCCAAGTCCATGGGTGCGACCTGCACGATGCGCCGCAGGATATTGACTGCCTGGGTGGCGTCACCGCGCACGCCGTAGGCCTCTGCCACTACTGTGTACTTGGCGATAGCTTCCTGTGAGCGTCCTTCCTGGATCAGCAGGTCACCGATCAGGGTATGGAGGGGCAGATAGGTTGGGGCGTATTTAAACGCTTCAAAGGCTTCGTCCATGGCCGTGCGCAAATGACCAGCGAGCGCCAGAGCACGGACTTTGCCAATTGATTCGATAACCTGGCTGCTCTGGGCTTGAGCCAGGATTTCGACCACCGGCATGGGCGGCATCCCATCCGCAGACTTCGGAAGCTGTTCACGGGCCATAAGCAATTCGGCACGCCAGTTTGGGCGAAGCAGCAATCGTTTGATATTGTCGCACAGTTGTTCCATTACAACGGTGTCAATCTGGTGAGCATGGGCTTCGATGAGCGGTTCGTATAATTGCCTGATCTCGTCAGCCTGTTCAGGCGGAACGACCATTGCATCACCAGCTTCTAGCGCCTCCATGTACTCGGTCACAGCCTCAGGCAGGCGACCCATCTGGCGTTGGATTTGTGCCAGCAACAGGTGCGCCCCCAGCGCATAATCTGCGTGTTTAACAGCGATCTGCAGGTGATGCATGGCGCTTTCCAACCGTTCGGTTTTTGAACGCAAAAAGCCGAGATCAAAATAAAGCGCCGGGTCCATGAAGCCGGCTGCAAGGGCTTTTTCCAGTTCCTCGACAGCCTGCGCCTCCTGGTTCTTCGTCTGGGCGTCAATCGCCTGGCCAATGTGAAGCATGATTTTGGTTCGATCGCTCTGTTGTAGATTCGATTCTCCGGTGCCATGGACAATGGCCTGTACTCCGCGTTTGGGCGTTTGGAGACTACCCGCCTCATCAGAAAGGTCAAACAGTATCTCCGCCAATCGGGTGAGGGCATGTTTGCACGCCTCCGCAATCGGGTCGAGGCTGGAATCAGCATTTTTTGGGGATTTCAATTGTTTTACCTGTGTCATGCGCGGAGCCCCAGGTCCACCCCGCGTCTGCATGGGCTTGGGTAGCAACTGTCCACCTTTAAGCAAGGTCTGCGCCTGGCGGGCTTCGGGGCTGTTGGGAACCAAGCGCAAAGCACGTCCGATCATTTCAGCAGCTTTACCTGCATTCCCGGAGCGCTGGAGCAGGCTGGCCACCGTCAAGTATTCGGTGGCCGCCTGTTGGGCATGGCCGAGGCGTTCGCGAACCATTGCCAGATATGAATGGGCGTTGACATGCTCTGAATCCAGTTGGGTGACGCGTATCCAGTTTGCGAGAGCTTTATCGGCATCCTGGCTCTTGATATAAAGTTCGGCAGCCTTCAGAAAAGACTGGATGGCTTCTTGAATATTCCCACTGCGCTCTGAAAGTTGTCCTACTTTCTCCAGCGGGACCGGGTCATTGGGCGCAGCCTGGGCAGCCTTCTGAAAAACCTGGAGTGACTCGTCGTACCGCTGCAACTCGAACAGGGCAAGACCCAGACTGGAGAGTGCCCTGGGGTGGTTCGGGAACTCTTCAAGGGCATTCTGATAGTCCATTGCGGCTTTGTCCCACTGCTGATCCCAGGCCGCCGAATGGCCCATGCCCATCGCTTTTTGGAAAACATCCTCGCGTCCTGCCATAATTTATCTCTCGGTGAAGAATTTATACCAACGGTCGTAATTCATCCCAGTTCATGCCCCAGCGCGCCTCAGTGGTAAGCGGGATACTCAACGGGTAAGCGTTCTCCATGATGTCCCGCACCACCCTTGCCACACCACTCAATTCGGTGCGCAGACATTCGACCACCAGTTCATCATGGACTTGCAGGAGCATTTTGCCATGCAGACCGGCCTGCGCCAGTGCAGGCGGAATTTTAATCATGGCAATTTTCATTATATCAGCAGCCGTACCTTGGATGGGGGCATTGATGGCCTCACGTTCTTCGCGGTTCTTCATCACCTGGTTCAGACCGCTCTTCAGATTGGGGAAGTACCGGCGGCGGCCCAGCATCGTTTCAACGTAGCCGTCCCGTGCAGCTTCCTTGCGAATACCGTCCAGGTATTTTTTGACACCCGGGAATTGCTTGAAGTACGCTTCGACAAAATCCTGCGACTCGGATAGTGTCAACTCAGTAGAACGCGTCAGACCAAAGGCTGACATGCCATAGATGAGACCGAAGTTGATAGCTTTGGAATGGCGACGCATTTCCTTCGTCACTGCTTCGAGCGGGACCCCGTAAATCGCTGCCGCGGTAGTGGCATGGATGTCCTGCCCGGCACGGAAAGTATTCAACATGGCCTCGTCGCCGGCCATGTGCGCCACAATGCGCAGTTCAATTTGCGAGTAATCCAGCGAAACGAGCACGTTACCGGGATCGGCGATGAAACCACGCCGGACGCGGCGGCCCAGGTCAGTACGGGTCGGGATATTTTGCAAGTTCGGGTCAGATGAGGAAAGCCGCCCGGTGACCGTGGCTGTCTGGCTGAAGGAGGTATGCACGCGACCATCCTCCGGGTGAATTTGCATCGGCAATGCGTCCACATAAGTGGATTTAAGCTTGGAGAGTTCGCGGTATTCCAGGATCATATCCACAACGGGGTGCTGTCCGCTCATCTCATCCAGAACGCCCGCGGCGGTGGAGTAATGACCCGAGGCAGTCTTGCGTCCCTTATCGGGTGGGGACAAGCGCAGAGTCCCGAAAAGTACGTCAGAGAGTTGCTGGGTGGAATTGAGGTTAAAAGTCTTGCCGACTGCTGCATAGACCTGTTTCTCAAGTTCCGCCATACGAAGGTTCAGTTCCACCGAGAAGTTGGCAAAGAAATCCTTGTCGAGAGCGATGCCTGCCATTTCCATATCAGCCAGAACAGGAATGAGTGGCACTTCGATATTGACGAACAGTTCCCACAGCTTCGGTATACGCTTGAGTTCGGCCTCGAGCAGGGGCATCAGGCGCAAGGTGGTTTCGGCGTCCGCGGCGGCATACGGAGCCGCGTCAGTGATTACCACCTCCGCCATTGAGCGTTGGTTCTTTCCCGTGCCGATCAGTTCCTCGATGTGAGTCATGCTCTCACCCAACCTGAGGCTGGCCAGGTTCTTTAGTCCCAGATTGCGCGAGCCGGGGTCGAGCACCCATTCGGCCACCATCGTATCGAAACCCAGCGGTACAACGCGGATACCATAGCGCGCCAGCATAATGAAGTCGTATTTCATATGATGCCCGATTTTTGGGATGCGGGCGTCCGTCAGCGGACGGCGTAAAGCAGAAACGATCTGTTCGAGCGGCAACTGGGTCCCGGCGTTGTGCCCGACCGGGATGTAGTACCCCTCGCCATCCTTTACCGCAAGCGAAATCCCGACCAACTTGGCGGTCATCTCGTCGGTGGATGTGGTTTCGGTGTCGAACGAAATAACGGACGAGGCGTTCAGAGTCTTGATCAGCGACTCCAACTCAGCGAGGGAATCCACAATAAAGGTTTTTAATTTTGACTTATTACTGTGTACCGGGCGTGTCCCATTAACCCGCAGCGGTCCCTCCTCAAATAAGCTTAACTGCTCTGTACCGGTGGGGTCGGCAGGTGCGGCGCCGGTCATTTTTTTGAGTTTTTCGATCAGTGAACGGAATTCCAGCTCGCGGAAAAGGGCCTCCACTTTGGCAGGTTCGAACGAGTCGGTACGGGCCTGCTCCAGGTCAATCGTCACCGTTAAATCAGTCCGGATGGCGGCGAGTTTGTAGCTCATGTAAGCGGACGCTTTCCCGGCCTCCAATTTGGTCCGCCAGCGCGGCTCAATCTCGTCCAAGTGGGCATAGACGTTATCCAGCGTACCATATTTCGAAAGCAGATTCTCGGTGGTCTTTTCACCCACGCCGGGCACGCCGGGGATATTATCGGACTTGTCGCCAACAATGGCTTTATAGTCCACCACCTGCTCTGGCCGGACGTGCAGTTTACCGAGCACGTCTTCAGGAGTGATGAAGTTCTGGTCGTCGCCAGCCAGATAGACAATGGTGCGGTCATTAACCAGTTGGAGCAGGTCGCGGTCACCGGTGATGATTTTGACACCCAATCCCTGTTTGGTGGCCCAGCGGGCGGCGGAACCCAACACGTCGTCGGCCTCGAAGCCTTCCATCTCAAGGCGCGGGATATTAAAGGTATCCACCAGCTGGCGGATGCGCTCGATCTGCGGACGCAAATCGTCGGGCATCTTGGCGCGGGTGGCTTTGTATTCAGGAAAAATTGTGTCGCGGAAAGTCTTGCCAGTGTCAAAGGCCACCGCCAGGTAATCGGGTTTTTCCTTTTCAAAAATGCGCAGGAGTTCACGCGCAAAACCGAAAATTCCCGCTGTCGGTTCGCCAGTGGAGGTCTGCCAGCGCTGGCTGGACCCACCGGCCGTCAAGGCGAAATACATGCGGTAGGCCAGTGCATGGCCGTCAATTAGATATAAGGTTGGGGGCACGGTTTTCCGAGGAAGGCTGACGAAACAGACCGCCTGGTACTATTCGTAAAAAGCGACTAACGGTTGACCTGCTGGATAATTCCCTGCTGCTGGCGAGTCTGGGTAATAAAATCTTTGATTAACTGAGCCGGGGGCGGCTGGGAGCCTCCCATGATGAGATAGCCTGGCGCCCAGAATTCGCCGGAAAGATTCTCTTTTTTGAAGCGTGGGAACTCGACGAAAATTTTTTCGGAAGTATGCTGGCGCAAAATGCGCATCACATAGCCGGGTGCGGTGGCTGGAGGCACGTTGACGATCCATTGCAAATATTCAGGCCTGACCGAGATATATTCCAGCCGCCAGCCAAAACCAATGCAAATTTCCAGCACCCATTCCCCCAACCGGTCCAACAAGTCACCGGTTATGTGATGCTGCGGGAAGCGCGGTACCAACAGGCAGGCATAGTCAAGATTGTAGAAGGCGGGCGATACAGGCTCCAGGACTATTTTGCGTGCACCTTCGGGAATCGGGCGCGGATTCTTAGCCTGGGCAGTCTCCAAAACCGGATTGTTTATTCGGGCTTTGTTTTTATGGCTGGTTGCCGGGAATTGGACCGTCTCCTCAAGTGGGGCAGGTGGAATTTCGGTCTGGTCAGTATCAACCAGCGGTCGGAGTCGCGCCGGCGGAGTAGAGGCGCGGCTGAAATGTAGTGAACTGGCAGATGGCACCGGGACTGCCGGACTGGACTCTTTCCTGGATCCTGGAGCGGCCGTCCCGAAGGCATACCCAGAATCAGACGGAAGGTCCGTGAGCGGATTCGGGGCAGGGATGTCGGAAAGGATATCCGAAAGCGAGTTCAGGTCTGTCTCATTGCCCGTCATATCCTCGTCCTGTGGCTCTTCAGAGGGTGAGGTTGAGAGGGAATGTACCAACTGCGATGCCTGGGTACGGATGGTACTGAAAGGCGTTTCAGCATCGAAGACCAGAGCCAGAACCATGCCTTCGGCTAGGCGTGTGGCATACAGCATGTGCTCAGCGTTGGTCGAAGCCAGGCGGACGAAGCGCACCAGGTCATTCTCCTCATGGTGATCCCAGTAACGCGAGAGGGTCTCGGCCAGTTCGCGTGCTGCCGGCTGAGGTAATTGCCCGGCATAAGCCCACAACTGGTCGGCGCGGGTGATAAGCGCCGCCTGCGCCGACGATTCAAGCGTAAGTCGGGTGAGATGCTGGGCTGCCCGTGTCACATCGGAGAGCCAGGGGAGATCGTTTTTTGTGTCAACTTCAAGGGAAGGTGTATCCAATGAGGTGGAGCTGGGAAAGAATTTCTCCATCATTTCTAGCAGGTCGGGCGGGTAAAACGGTTTGGAGAGGTAATCCCGGGGGAAAAGCTCTTCGAGCGCCGAATGCCAACCCGCTTCTGATACGACTACGAAAGTAATCTCGGGATTGGCCTGCTGCAGTAGGGCTCCAATCTTGAGCAAATCATTTTCATTTAGCGAAGTGTCTAGAAAAGCCAAGGCAGGGTTAAATTCCTGCGCATAAACCGCGGCAGCTTCCTGCTCTCCGGTCACGCCGACAACGAAACGTCCCGTCTCTTCTAGATTTCGACGGATAAGTTCACCAAACGGGACGTCTGATGTGATAATCAGCAAAGGCGTTGGCATCGCCATAAGTGTATCACGAGCCTGTCACAGAGGCAAGCCGCGAAATATGGCAAAGGAGTGTTAAAATTACAGGGTAATAAGTAAATATCTGAACCAAAATATCATGAATTTCCCGCAATTCATGATAGCAGGTTCAGAAATTGATAAAATTAGCAGTAGAGATAGTAGGTGTAATGTTTAACATCAGCCATTCCTATAAATTCTGCAAAATATACGCCGTCGCAGTCCTGTTCATTCTCACGGCCGCTTCCTGTAAACCAGTGACAATATCGCCCACCCAGACGTCGGTCATTCAAACGGTCGAGGTGACCCGGGATGTGACCTTGGAAGTCACCCGGGAAATCACCCGGATTGTTGAAGTGCCCGTTCCTGTCACGGTTACCCCTACCCTGACCCCCATGATCACCCTGACACCTTCCCTGACCAGCACCCCCACCCGCACTCCCACCATCACCCCTACGCCTGACCCGCCGGTTGTCACCATCCTGGTACATTCTGCCTGCAATTTTGGTCCAGGAGGCGCCTACCTTTACAAATACGGATTGAACGAAACCAGCTGGATGGAGGTCATTGGGCGCAACCTAGACGGCACCTGGCTTTACGTTCAGGGAGTTCATGGCTGGAACCCCTGCTGGGTGAAGGCCGAGCTCGTACGTTTCAATGCTGGTGGCGATGTAAGTAATTACAATATTCCGATCGTCTATTCAGCTCTGCCCTACTCTCAACTATATCTTCCGCCGGATGGGATCCAGGCTTTCCGCTCCGGGGATGAGGTTACCATTTACTGGAATGCAGTCCGGATGACGGAGGACGATTACCAAGGCTATCTGATTGAGGCCTGGCTCTGCCAAGGTGGCCAACAGGTCTTTAAACCTATTGGTTACGTGCCCCCCTTGAGCGATAACATCGGCACGCTTGGGATAAAAGTCATTGATGAGCCTGGTTGCCTGGTACCATCCAATGCCCGCATCTATACCGTCGAGAAGCATGGATACACTGGTTACATGATGATTCCTTGGCCCACTTACGAGCCGCCCCCCACCATCACCCCATAACTCAGGAGCAGAATGATGCCCGGATACGCTGAATTCATCCAGAAATACCCAACTTACGACAAGACCCACGATATAGACGAAATGCGTGACCGTGATTACGCCCGCCTCGACCGTACCGGCCAGATTTATCTGGATTACACTGGCGGAGGGCTGTATGCCGATTCGCAAATGCGCCTTCATCAACAAGTGCTGGCCGAACATGTTTTTGGCAACCCGCATTCATCCAATCCCACTTCTCAGGCTGCCACGCGTCTTATTGAAAGTACCCGCGCGACCATCCTGCAATTCTTTAATGCCGATCCTGCCGAATATACCACCATCTTCACCCAGAATGCCAGCGGGGCGCTAAAACTGGTCGGTGAGTCCTATCCCTTCGAACCGGGTGGCCACTATCTGCTGACCTTCGACAACCATAACTCAGTCAATGGGATACGTGAATTTGCCCACGCCAAAGGCGCAGAGGTGACCTACATTCCAATCTGCCTTCCGGACATGCGCGTGGACATGGACACTCTCGATACGTCTCTGGATCTGGCAGCTGCGCACAAAAATAACCTGTTCGCCTATCCTGCCCAGTCAAACTTCTCTTCTGTCCAGCATCCACTCGAGTGGATTGATCGCGCCCACGACAAAGGCTGGGATGTGCTGCTCGACGCAGCAGCTTTTGCTCCCAACAACCCCATCGACTTGGGCAAGCACAAGGCCGATTTCGTCCCGCTCTCGTTCTACAAAATCTTTGGTTACCCGACTGGCATCGGGGCTTTGGTGGCCCGGCGCCAGGTACTGGAGAAACTACATCGTCCCTGGTTTGCCGGAGGGACGATCACCGTCGCCTCCGTCCAGGGAGATAAGTACTATCTCGCTGAGGCTCCCGCCGCCTTCGAAGACGGCACGCTCGACTATCTCAACATACCGGCGGTAGAAATCGGGCTGAAGCACATACAATCCATCGGCTACGAGACCATCCATGAGCGTGTGCGCACTCTTACCGGCTGGCTGCTCGACAACCTGTCGGAAATGAAACACAGCACCGGGGTCCCGCTGGTACGCATCTACGGGCCGTTATCCACGGTCAAACGCGGCGGTGCGGTGACGGCCAATTTCTTCGACAAAGACGGCAGGCCAATTGATCACCGGTACATCGAGCAGGAAGCAAATAAGCATAATATTTCCCTGCGGACGGGATGTTTCTGCAACCCGGGCGCCGGCGAGATTGCCCTGGGCATTTCCAAACCCGAACTGGCAGCCTGTTTCACCCAGCCGGGCCACGGCCAGCGCTTGAGCCTGGACGATTTCCGTCTATGCATTGACGGAAAAGCCTCTGGTGCGGTGCGCATCTCGGTGGGGCTGGTCAGCAATTTCGAGGATGTGCAGACGTTCTTGATGTTCTCCGGAGGGTTGTTGCATTAATATGAATATTCCCACCCGTACACTCCTCAAACCCGGACTGCGCGTCCGCATTGTGCTAAAACAGGACCAAGCCAATGGCAAACTGACCGAGGGCATCCTCAAGGATATTCTTACCAGTTCACCCACCCACCCGCATGGCATTAAGGTCCGCCTGATGGACGGACAGGTGGGACGGGTAAAAGAAATAGTAGGACAAATGGATAAATAATGACCATATAAATTCTTCGCGAATATTGTACAATAACATCAAAATCCTGGACTTTTTCCAAGGGAAAATGCCATGAATCCTAACAGGAAAGTATTCATTACCGTTTTATCTTTCATGCTGGCAATGCTGGTGATCGCCTGCTCGTGCAGTTCGCTCATTCCGACGACACCATCTCCGCAGCCGAGCAGCCAAGAGTCGATGCCTGGTCTGGCCGGGACATGGCGGGACCCGCAAACATCTGACACGTACCTGATCGCCTGGCAGAATGGGCAGTACGTGGTGGTCTCTTGCACCTGGGAAGGAACAAGTTACTCGATCACCTCTCAGTCCTGGATGGGCAGCACCCTGACTTGGTCTTATAACGATACGGACCTTAATTTGACTGTCACTATCACGACCACCTCTCTCAGTGGCGACAGTCTGAACATCAACTGGTCGTACAACGATGGTACTTCCGGTACCGAAACCCTGGGCCGGGTAAAGTAATAAATGCCCTCGACTTTGGCTCATCGAGCAAAGTTGAGCGAGCAAGAAAAAGAGCGGAAAGGGTGCACGCGCACCCTTTCCGCCAAGAAATGCGGCGGAGTAAGGATTACAGGAAGCTAAAGTGCATATTCTCCATGTCGTCGGTGCCCGACCAAACTTCATTAAGACTGCGCCTGTGGCCGCGGCCCTCGTCACGCACGGCGTGACCCAAACCATCGTGCACACTGGACAGCATTACGACGCCCGCATGTCCGAGGTTTTTTTCAAGGAATTGGGACTCCCGGAGCCGGATGTCAACCTGGAGGTCGGGTCAGGGAGCCATGCCGTCCAGACGGCCCTGATCATGCAGCGCTTCGAGTCGTTCGTGCTGGAGCGTAAACCGGATATGGTACTTGTCTATGGCGACGTCAACTCCACCTTGGCCGCGGCGCTGGTCTGTGCAAAGCTGCTTATCCCGGTGGCGCATGTGGAAGCCGGCCTGCGGTCGGGTGACCGGACAATGCCGGAGGAGATCAATCGACTGCTCACCGACCAGTTGGCCGACCTGCTCTTTACTCCCTCCGCAGATGGGGATGACAATCTGCTCAAGGAAGGCATCCCACCGGAGAAGATTAAACTGGTGGGGAACGTGATGATTGACACGCTGATCCGTCTGCTCCCCCAGGCTGAGGCGCGCTGGCCTCACCTGGAAAAAGAATTCTCGCTACGGCATTTCACCCTGGTGACACTTCACCGCCCGTCGAACGTGGACGACCCGCGGCAGTTGTCCCGCCTGCTGGCGGCTCTTGGCCGGATCGGGCGGGATATCAGCGTGCTGTTCCCCGTCCACCCGCGTACCCGCCAGTCCATCGCGGACGGCGGACTTGAAATCCCGCAAACAGTCCGGTTAATGGAACCGCAAGGTTACCTGGATTTCCTGTCCCTACAAAGCCATGCCCGAGCCGTCATCACAGATTCGGGCGGCATCCAAGAGGAAACCACCTACCTGGGCGTTCCCTGCCTGACCCTGCGCGGCAGGACCGAACGTCCCGTTACCGTGACGATCGGTACGAACTTATTGATTGGAGGGGATCTCGAACGACTGCATGTAGAAATGGCACGCATCCTTGCCGGGCAGGGGAAGAAGGGCCAGCGTCCACCGCTCTGGGATGGCCATGCCTCCGAGCGTATCGCCGAAGAATTGCTTCATTGAAAGCACACGCGGATGGTTCGCTGCGGAACCTATCTTTTTCCGCTGACATAGTACCCGAAGGATATGATGTCGACACCTCCGGTGCCTCGCAAAAACAGGTGAGTAGTTTTAGGTGTTTGCAGCAGGCCAAATTGGAGTAATTCATCATGAACTTCACCGATTACCAGACCAAATCCCGCAAAACCGCCAAATACCCGGCCATCGGGCATCCGGTCGTCTATCCCACCCTCGGGCTGACCAACGAGGCCGGGGAAGTGGCCGGCAAGATCAAGAAGATTTTCCGCGACAAGTCCGGGGTTATCACCGCAGCGGACCGCGAAGCCCTGAAGGGCGAACTGGGCGATGTGCTATGGTACTTGGCCCAGGTCTGCACCGAGCTGGAGATTTCGCTGGACGAAGTGGCCATACACAACCTGGAGAAATTGTTCTCGCGCCTAGAGCGCGGCAAAATCGGCGGGGAGGGAGATAACCGGTAAAGCGTTGCCTTAGCGGTATAATCCCATTTTGCCGCGCTGTGAACAATGTCAACTGCTCACGCGGACGAGGTAGGAACTTTTTATGCAAGGCAAAAAGAAATTATTACGCACCTTGGGGATCATCTTCTTTTCCCTTGGTGTCCTGGTTGGGATGGCAATATTTGTCTTCATGAACTGGGCCTACTTCGAAGCCTACTTCTTCTTTGGATATATCGCCCCGGCGGATCAGCCACTGACCACATTGAGATGCCCCCTGTTGATGACCACCGGAGAGACGGGCGCCGTTACCATCAGCCTGACCAACAACACAACCCGGGACATCTCGCCTGCGATCCAGACCGAGATCAGTTACTATGGTGCGGCGACGTTGGAGAAGAACAATTATCCTGTCGCGGCGGGCAAGACAAGCAAAATTAGCTGGACGGTCACATCTGACGACATTGTCTTCGGTGATTTGATCATGGCGCGCGTGTACGTGTACAGTACGTATACACTGCACTCGCGTTCGGGTACCTGTGGTACGGTGGTGGTCAACCTGCCCGGATTGAGCGGGACCGACCTCTTCTTCATTCTGCTAGCATCCAGCCTCGCCTGCATGGTGGCCGGCTGGAGCCTGTGGCTTGCCGGCAGTCGTCCGCTCCAGGTGGACGGACTGATCGCATTACGCGCATTGGTTGCTTTCACAGCCGTCGTGCTGCTTGGCACCCTAGCCGGTTGCTTCGGCTGGTGGGTTGTCGGCCTTTTTTGCGCTGTTGCCAGCGTGCTGTTGATCATCACAGTGGTCGGTTACTACGTCCAAAAAGCATAAGAACCAGCCTGGATGGTGATGCCTTTCACCGTCCCTGCTGCGAAAACCGGTCCGGTTGCGTGCCGAATCCCTTGGCAAAACCGGCAAGTAAGGAGACAATCGCTGATGGACTGTAAAAACTGTACTTCTTTAAGCCAGAAACACCAATTCTCATCCACCGGGGAGTTGACCAGATTCCTGCGGCGGTTGCGCACTCTCGTGGAAGATGGGAGAATTGTCGAATTCCCAGCTTTTACCGACTTTGCGGACGTGGAGGATGATGGCAGCTGGCCGGATGTCATTGAATGTCAGTTTGGCTGCCCAGACTGCGGAACAGAATTTACTTTAAAAGCCAATTCCCATCATAGCAAAGCCCCTCAATGGCTTCCGAAACGAGCAACGCATCACTGATGCTAATCTCATCGTCCCGTTCTCGAACCGGGGCTACGACGAACTCTAATCATCCTCATATAAACTCCCCCACATTATTTGGTAGAATCAAACCAGATACTTTTTGTCTGATTGTAGGGCAAGAAAGCCTCTTGTCCTATTGATTCAGGAGACCCTTATGGCCAGTATGGAAAAATTTACCCAGCGAGCCCGTCGTGTGCTTGCGCTGGCTCACCAGGAAGCTGAGAGTGCCCATCAGGGATTGATCGGTACGGAACACCTGCTGCTTGGTTTGTTGACGGAAGACGGCGGAGTGGCCGGACGCGTTTTACGCGAACTCGGTCTGGAGATGGAACGCGTGCGCGAGATGATCCAGCGCGTTAGCGGCGAGGGGCGCTACGAAAGCGGTAAGATCGAACTTGCCCCCGATACCCAACTTGTCCTCGAATATGCCATCGAAGAAGCCCGCAAAATGGGCCATCATTACATCGGCACCGAACATCTGCTGCTCGGGCTGGTCCGCTCGGAAGGTGCGGCGATGGAAGTGTTAAAGAAATTGGGCTTGACACCCGACCAGGTGCGCCGCCAGACCCGCCGCGTGCTGCAGGAAAGCAGCGGGTCCCAAGCCTCAGCCGTCCCGGAGACAGCCAAGCCGGGCGGCAAGCAGGAACCCAAGACCCCGCTGGTGGATCAACTGGCAACCGACCTGACCACCCTGGCCGAAGAAGGCAAGCTGGACCCGGTGATTGGCCGCCAGACCGAGATTGAGCGTGTCATTCAGATCTTGGCCCGTCGCACCAAAAATAACCCGGCGCTGATTGGCGAACCGGGCGTCGGTAAGACGGCCATTGTCGAGGGGTTGGCCCAGCGTATCACAGATGGCGATGTCCCTGCACCGCTGCTGGGCAAACGCGTCCTCAAACTGGATGTGGGTTCGCTGGTAGCCGGGACGATGTACCGCGGCCAGTTCGAGGAGCGCCTCAAGCGTATCATTGATGAACTCAAATCCACCAAGTCCATCCTGTTCATAGACGAATTCCACATGCTGGTGGGAGCCGGTTCCGCTGGTTCTGCCGTGGATGCAGCCAACATTCTAAAACCGGCGCTTTCCCGGGGTGAATTGCAGTGCATTGGCGCCACCACGCTGGATGAGTACCGCAAGCACATCGAATCCGACGCGGCGCTCGAACGCCGCTTCCAGCCCATTGTGGTGGACGAACCATCCGTGGAAGAGACCATTGAAATCCTCAAGGGCATCCGCAAGATGTACGAAGAACACCACCATCTCGTTATCTCGGACGAGGCTCTCGAAGCTGCAGCCCAACTCTCGGCCCGTTACGTGTCGGACCGTTTCCTGCCCGACAAAGCGATCGACCTGATTGACGAGTCCGCTTCGCGCGTGCGCATGTATAAATCCGGCGCATCTACGTCTGCGAAGGATATTTACAAACAGCTGAAGCTGGCACGCGCCAACCGCGCCCTGGCTCAGGAGGAAGGCAAGGCCGAGGATGTGCGCAATTGGGAGGCTCAGGAAGCCGACCTGAACGAACAGCTCAAACAGATGAAATCCAGTTGGGAGCGCGCCAAAAGCCCGGTCGTTACCAGTGAAGATATCGCCGAAGTGGTCGCCATGTGGACCGGCGTGCCGGTCATGCAGATCGCCGAGGCCGAGTCGAAACGCCTGCTCAAGATGGAAGAGGAACTTCACAAGTCAATCGTCGGCCAAAAAGAAGCCATCCAATCGATTGCCAAAGCGGTACGGCGGGCGCGCGCCGGACTCAAAGACCCGAAGCGGCCGATTGGTTCGTTCATGTTCCTCGGCCCGACCGGTGTTGGCAAGACCGAGCTGACCAAGGCCCTCGCCAAGTTCATGTTTGGGAGCGAGGAAGCCCTGATCCAGTTGGATATGTCTGAGTTCATGGAACGCCATACGGCCAGTCGCCTGGTCGGCGCGCCTCCCGGCTATATTGGCTATGACGATGCCGGTCAACTGACCGAGGCCCTGCGCCGACGCCCGTATTCCATTGTGGTCTTCGACGAGGTTGAGAAGGCGCACCCCGAAGTTCATAACATGCTCCTCCAAATTATGGAGGAAGGTCACCTTTCCGATGCCAAGGGTCGCTCGGTGGACTTTCGTAACGCCATCATCGTGATGACCACAAACGTCGGGGCGGAGGAGATTAAAAAACAGACCTCGCTCGGCTTCCAACACAAACGCGATGAAAAGACCGAGGAGCGCACATCCTACGAAGAGATGCGCAAGAAACTGACCGATTCGCTCAAGAAAGTTTTCCGCCCCGAGTTCATCAACCGCCTCGACAGCGTGATAGTCTTCCGCTCGCTCAACAAAGGCGACATCCGCCAGATCGTGAACCTGGAGTTGAACAAGGTGACTGAGCGGCTGGCCGAACACGAAGTGACGCTGACCGCCACCGAAACCGCCCTGGACCTGTTGGCGGAGCAGGGGTATGACCCGGAGATGGGTGCCCGGCCTTTGCGCCGCGTCATTCAGCAAAAAGTTGAGGATCCGCTCTCAGATGCTCTACTTTCTGGAACTTTTCACGAAGGTGATACCATTCTTGTGGATATTTCGGAGGAAGGTGTTGTTTTGAAACGAGCAGAAGTACCCGAAAAAGCGCCCGAACCGGTTATATAATTTTTGCAGGGGCGACTGATGGGTCGCCCCTACGAGTTGGAGAATTTTATGGGTAAACAATTACGTGGTAGTCCCGGTTCCAGTATATCATCCCGAATCTCGTACGGGACGGGACAGGTAGCAACGCTTGCTGGAGGCTGTTTCTGGTGCCTCGAAGCCGTTTTTGACAAACTCAAAGGTGTGGCATCGGTTGAATCGGGCTACACCGGGGGACAGGTTCCGAACCTGAGCTATGCCCAGGTTTGCGATGGGGATACCGGTCACGCCGAAGCTGTCCAGATCGCGTTTGACCCACAGGTGCTTTCGTACCATAACCTGCTAACGGTCTTCTTTGCCATTCACGACCCGACCACCCTCAACCGTCAGGGAGCAGACGTTGGCGCGCAGTACCGCTCAGCCATCTTCTATCACGACGAGCAGCAAAGAGAGGTTGCCGGGCAGGTCATCCAGGAAATTGACGATGCCCATATTTGGGCTACCCCCATCGTGACCGAGGTCACGTTGCTTGACAAATTCTATCCGGCTGAGGATTACCACCAGGAATACTTTGCCCACAATTCCTTCCAGCCGTATTGTCGTGCCGTCATCGCGCCCAAAGTGTCCAAATTCCGCAAGCAGTTTGTGGACAGGCTTAAGAAGTGATATATTTGGAATGCCCAGCAGTTCCCGTCCACATCAAGGGTCAACTGCCGGACATCCAATCGTGAAGTCGAAAGTACTTTTCCACATGCAAGTTATCCAGACCCAGAATACAGCTTCTGTGCTCCCCGAAACGGCGCCCACTTTTAGGGTGGGTAAAATACCGGTCTATGGGGATGCGATCCTCGCTCCCATGGACGGATTCTCGGACTGGCCTTTCCGTTCCATCTGCCGGGCGCTTGGCTCGGCGATGAGTTACAACGAATTCACCCGGGCAGAGTTCATCGTCAACGCATTCGAGCACATCGCGGATCGCTTCACCTTCGATGAAGCCGAGCGCCCGTTCGTCATCCAGGTTTACGGGGATGACCCGGATTTAATTATCGCCGCGGCGTTACGAGTCCAGGAGAAGCGGCCCGATATCATTGACATCAACATGGGCTGCCCGGCGCGGACAGTTTCCAACCGGGGTGCGGGCGTGGGACTGATGCGAACGCCGCTCAAGGTGGCGCGCATTTTCCAGAAGCTGAGTACTTTACTGGATGTGCCGGTGACGGGCAAAATTCGCCTGGGCTGGGAGGATAACCGCACCTACAAGTTAATTGCCCGCATTGTGGAAGAGAACGGCGGCGCGCTGATCGCCGTACACGGGCGGACGCAGGAGCAAGGGTACGGCGGGGAGGCCAATTGGGACGCCATTGCCGAGGTCAAGGCCATGGTGAAAATCCCCGTCATCGGCAACGGGGACGTGAAATCGGTCGCAGATATTGAACGCATGAAAGCCCATACTGGTTGCGAGGCGGTCATGATCGGTCGTGCCGCCATTGGCAACCCCTGGATCTTCGCCCGCCTTGAACGGGAGCAGGTCACGCCGGAGATGGTGTGCCAGATGATACGCCAGCACCTGGAGCGCAATATGCAATTCTACGGTGAGCGCAAAGGATTGATCTTATTCCGCAAGCACGCCATGCGGTATCTGGCACTCCAGCACCTGCCGCGTGTTACGCGCACGAAGATCATCCTTCAGAATGATGCGAAGGGGTTCCTGGCTTTGCTGGACGAAGCCTGTGCGGGGTTGGGGTGAAAAGTTTCTTGATGAAAACCACAATGCGCACAGTGTTGGCTGTGCGCATTTTTTTCAGGTGTTTCAGCGGCCTCATGCCAGTTGTTAGTAATGAAAGTGCAGCTCGCCGGTGGTAATGTCCAGCGCGTAGATTTCTGTGTCCACATTGAGATAGGCAAGATTATTCTGCCCGTCATCTGCAGGGTGGGGTCACCATAGTTTAATCTGTCGGGCATCTGGGCTTGCCAGGCCAGACTTCCGTCGCTTTTCCGGTAAGCCAGCAGGACAGTCTCGTTTCTCTACCATGTCGTACAGAGTATGATCACTCGTTTGCCAGCGGCTGATTTCGGTTCGGAAAAGACCAGGCCCTGGTCCATCAAGAGTTGTAAATGACGTTAGACATGTAGTCGCTTCAGCTTCCAATCAAGATCGTGCCACTTCAGAGCAAAGATCTCACCCTGGCGTAGGCCTGTCGAAGTCGTCAACCAGAATATCACTTCATAGCGAGTTTCTTAGTTCAGCGTTTGCATTATTTATAGCCGGGGTATTTCTTTTTCGCTCATCGTTAGAAGATCCACTTTTGCTTGTCCCCTTCTCATGGGACTATTGTAAACTCCAATTCCCTATTTTGCTGAAACAGGACATTTCTATTTTGGTTAAATAGGACATTATTACTTTGTGCTAGACATATTAAATTAACTATTGACACATAATTGTATTCCTGCTAAAATAACTTAGGTGAATACAACAATAATATTCATAGGACAAATGATTAAAGAACTACGCTTAAAGCGTGGACTAACGCTCGAGGAAATGGCCAAGAGAAGTGGTTGCACGCCCGGTTTTGTTTCGCAATTGGAGAACAACAAGGCTACACCCTCCATCACGACGTTGTACTCGATTGCCAAGGCTCTTGGTGTTGATGTTATCGACTTCTTCCCCCATAGCATTGACTCTGCGAAAGTAACGCGTCATGATCAACGCGAGAGTTTTCACTTTGAAGGTTCCATTATTATTTACTCGCTCTTGTCAACCAAGTTTCGTCACGGAGCACTCGAAACTTTTCTGTTGACCTTCAATCCTGCGGATCAAGCCCTGCCAACGGACGAGCTTCGAATGCACATGGGTGAAGAGTTTGTTTACATTCTGGACGGTGTTCTGCGCTTATGGATTGGTGATGGCTTTTACGACCTTTATGCTGGGGATAGTGCCTATTTCGTGTCGACCACCAAGCATCGCTTGGAAAACCTGAGCAATCAACCCGTCGTTGCTCTTTCCATGATTACACCCTCAATCTTCTAGATCCCCGAGGAAGCGAATATCACACTCATATAATCCTATTTCATGAAATAACGTGGGCAGACACAAATGGCTGACAGCATTGGCGAGCGAATTAAAATACTGCGTACTGAGGCTGGAATGACCCTGACTGAGCTTGGCAAAAGGGTGAAGCTTTCGGCCAGCTATTTGTCGCAAATAGAGAGAGACAAAACCGCACCTTCTCTATCTACTTTAATGGATATTGCGAGAGCCCTGGATATCGGCCCGCGCTACTTTTTTGAGACCGAGGTCGAGGAAACATACATTCAAAGAGCCGACAGAGGCCAAGATAGACTTACTCCTGATACACCGATAGAATGTCGGTCCTTGACTCCAAAGGTAGGGAGCAGCAAGCTAGAGGCATATCGAGTCACGCTTCAGCCACACGCATCGCCTGAACAACTCGATCAATTTTCCGGTGAAGAGTTTGGTTTTGTGCTTACGGGAGAGTTGACCATTAGAGTAGGAGATGAACAGTTTGTGTTAGCCGCTGGTGATAGTATTCACTACGATGCATTTCAATCCCGTTATTGGAGTAACGCTGGCGATGAGCCCTGCGTAGTACTCCGGGGGCGGGCGGCTTCTCTGCAAGATCATTAGCTAGTTCTTGCTGCAAAACGCCAGAACTGCGACCCAGCAGAGGCTTAGGTGGATGTTTTGCACCGAGTTAATCCAATTCATTTCGTACCTATTTATCAGAAACTTGACAATCGAATACAGCTTATTAAGCTCGGCCTTTAACTGCCAAGTTAGCGGCGATGACACCCTATCCGACTTAGAGCCTGAAGCCAGTTAAGCAGTGACCCTCAAGAGAAGCCAGAAATTCTATTGGGTGGGTTACACCCAGAGCTAACTCCTAAAACCGCAGCAATTTATCGAGAAGACCACTAAGTAGTGACGTGTTGTGAGCGAACCAACTTCGCAAGGAACACAATATTGCTTGCCCGAGTACTTGTGGAGAAAGGAGGTGAAAGACTGGGATAGTGATTGATTACAACCGTAGTTGTCAACTGGCCCGATTTAGAGCAAGTACTAAAAGAGGAGGAGGCTGAAAAACGATAAGGCATCCTCATCTATGGTGGTGTTTTTGGATAAAATTAATAAAATCACCACCACACATAAATTTTTCAACACTCGAAAGAGGAAAGAGAGGAATGAGAGATGAACATAAAAAGTAAGACGATTATTGCTCTCGCCGTTTTTACTGTGGTGAGTCTATTTCTCACCCAGTGTGCACCGGCGACGCCCACACCAGCCCCCACTTCCGTCGCAGCCCCAACCTCAGTATCAGCCCCTACATCCCCTGCGGCCCCTGCTACCACTGCAACGACAGCCGCAAAGCGTGTTCTCCGGATCACTTTCTCGTGGCCGGACAAGATCGATCCGGCAATCGGCAACGATTATGCTGCCTCCTCTTCGCAGGTGAACCTGTACGACTCGCTGGTATTCCCCAACGCAAAAGGCAGTGTTGATCCCTGGTTGGCCGAGTCCTGGAATGTATCACAGGATGGCCTCACCTATACCTTTAAGCTCCGCAGTGATGTCAAGTTCCATGACGGCACCCCGCTCAAAGCCAGCGATGTCATTTACAGCTATAATCGTGCCAAGACCATCGGCCAGGGCTACGGCTACCTGATCACGGCTGACGTGAATGACGTTAAAGCCGTTGACGATGCAACCGTCGAGTTTACACTGGAAAAAGCCAGCGCCCTCTTCCTGCCCAGCATGGTCCGCATGTACGTCTTGAATGAGGCCCTCGTCAAGCAAAATACGAAGGCAGATGGGCCGTACGCTGAGAACGGCGATTATGGCACGGAGTGGCTGCAAACCCATGATGCCGGCTCAGGACCCTACGAGGTCGAGGAATTCCCTCTCGAACAATACCTGCTGATGGAGAAGAATAACGACTGGTGGGGTGAGTTCAACCCCAACGCTCCAGATGAGGTTCGCTTCATCGGCACCACCGAAGCCGTTACTGTTCGCACACTGATGCAAAACAATCAACTGGAGATCAGTGACCAATGGCAATCCACGGAGGCCTACCAGGCGCTGGAAAAAATAGACGGCGTTAAGATTGCCCCGCTTCCTAGCATGACGTCCTTCTACTATATGATTAATACCAAGAAAGCGCCGACAGACGATGTCCACTGCCGGAAAGCGATAATGTACGCCTTTGACTATGATCAGGCAGTAGCCCTCGCATGGCCGGGCACCAAACAGATGGTGGGACCGGTGCCGGCTACTCTGGCCGGCCACGACCCGAATGTTTTGGTCTACACACACGATCTCACCAAGGCAAATCAAGAACTGGCCCAGTGCAAATACGCCAATGAACTGGATAAGTACCCGGTTATCGTTAACTGGGTGGCTGAAGTGCCTGACGAAGAAAAGTACGCGCTTCTCTTCCAATCGAACATGGCGGATATTGGCATGAAGGTCAACATTGTCAAGGTGCCTTGGTTGAGCCTGGTTGAGAACACCAGCAAGCTTGAGACCAGCCCGTCTATCGCTACCATCTTTGTCTCGTCTGATCTGCCTGAGGCTGGCTTGATGTTGAAGCAGCGCTACTCCTCCAGCACCACCGGCACCTGGCAGCAGAATGAATGGCTCCAGAATACAACGCTCGACGCGGCGATAGATGACGCCTTGGGGACGTTGGACGACACCGCCCGCTTTGCCAAGTATGCCCAGATTCAAGAGACACTGGTGGATCTGGCGCCTTCCCTCTGGATATATGACCAGGTAGAACTGCATGCCTATCGGGCATGCGTAGACTGGCCAGCCACCCGCAATGAAACCAGCCTGATCCAAGGCTACGTATTCTTTGCCGCGAACATCGGGGTGAACTGTCCGTAACAGCCGCCCGGTACGCGATACGCAAGTAGATGTGAGTTTCCAGCATATGACACCGAATGGGGGTAAGTAAGAATTGGCTCCGATATGATTTGTAGCAGCCTGCCCATTCGGTGTCATGTGCCTTTGGTAGATTTTGCGTAATACGGACTTCGAAAGCGAGGTCGTTTTGGGATGTCTATGCTGAGTTTCTTGACCCGTCGCATCATATATTCGGCCTTTGTCCTGCTGGGTCTGTCCATGGTGATCTTTATCATAGCCCGTATCATGCCCGGCGACCCGGCGCGTATGGCCGTGGGGGCGCGCGCTCCACAATGGGTTGTGGACCGCCTGCGCGAGCAGATGCATCTGAACCAGCCGCTAGCTGTGCAGTATTTTTATTGGCTGCAGGATGCCGTGCGGGGTGATTTTGGCCTATCGCTGGTCACCCAACGCCCCGTCACGTCTGACATCATCGAATTTTTCCCGGCTTCGCTCGAGTTGGTCCTTTTTTCGGGTCTGTTGGCAGCTACAGGAGGCATTGGCCTGGGGGTGATCTCAGCCCGTTACAAAGACACCTGGATCGACAATGTCGTGCGCATCTTTTCCTATGCGGGTATCGTGACGCCTTCCTTCGTTTTTGCCATCCTCTTTGTGCTCCTCTTCGGCTGGACGCTGCACTGGTTTCCCATCCTCGGCCGATTGAGCGAGCAGACCCCCGTACCCCCCTTACATACAGGATTGATAACCGTCGACGCACTGCTGGCGGGACGCTTCGATATATTTTTGGATGCATTGCGTCATCTTATCCTACCCGCCCTTGCGCTGGCCATGGGTTCGATTGCCCAGGAGGCGCGCATCACTCGTTCCTCCATGGCTGATAACCTGAACAAAGACTATATTTCGTCGGCCAGGGCTTTGGGCGTTCCCGAACGCATTGTGATGGGTCGTTTTCTGCTCAAGCCATCCTTGATCCCAACCATCTCCATTCTCGGCTTGGATATCGCCTCAATATTCTCGATCGCGTTCTTGGTTGAGCTTATCTTTAACTGGCCCGGGCTTGCTCGTTATGGAATGAATGCCATGCTTAACAAAGATTTGAACGCAATTTCTGCGGTCATCCTGGTTCTCGGCGCTGTGTTCGTTATAGTTAATATCATTGTGGATATCATCGTCGCACAGCTCGATCCACGCATCCGGCTGCGCGCGGGAAGGAATTCATAACCTGATGGCCGAATCCTCTATTTCGGACCAGAGATCCTTGGGCGGCCTTACCGCCCAGCAGATCAAACAACTGGAGCGGGCATCCAGATGGAAAAATTGGGGCCGGTCCTGGTACAAATTCTCGCGCAACCCACTGTCGGTCGTTGGCCTTGTGACGGTTGTGGTGTTGATCCTCTTGGCTATCTTTGCCCCGGTTGTAACCCCGTACCCACGACACGCAGGCGCCTTCACCGACTTTGCCCATGCCGAGCTTCCTCCCAACGCCCATTATATTTTCGGGACCGACCAAATCGGGCGAGATATCCTTACCCGCATCATCTTTGGCTTACGCTCTTCTTTGTTGATGGGTGTATTGGTGTTGGTGATTGTGGTACCACCGGGTGTGCTGCTGGGCCTGGTGTCCGGCTATTATCAAGGGACCTGGATTGACACCATCATCATGCGCATCACAGACATATTTTTAGCTGTACCGCCTTTGATCCTCGCGTTGGCAGTGGCCTCAGTGCTCGCGCCAAACCTGTGGAATGGCATGCTGGCCGTATCGCTGATGTGGTGGCCCTGGTACACGCGTCTGGTCTATGGCCTGGCCAGTCAATTGCGCAACGAGTACTTTGTCGCCGCCGCCGAGGTCAATGGCGCCAGCACCTGGCACATTCTTTTCCGGGAGATTTTACCCAACACCATATCACCGATTCTAACCAAAATGAGCCTCGATGTCGCCTGGGTGATTATCATTGGTTCCATGCTCAGCTTTGTCGGGTTAGGCGTGCAACCTCCCGAACCAAGCTTGGGCACCATGGTAGCTGATGGAGCGCGATATCTCCCTGACCAGTGGTGGATCGCCACCTTCCCCGCTCTGGCTATCGTTATCGTCGTTTTGGGCTTTAACCTCTTGGGCGATGGCGTGCGCGACATGTTCGCCTCGGAGGGAGTGTAAAGTGGCCGTCCCCTTGTTGTTAGAGATCAAGAACCTGCAAGTGCATTTTGCCGTTTACGGGGGACGGCTCAAGGTGCTGGACGGTATCAACCTGGCCGTTTACAGCGGTGAAAAGGTGGGGCTGGTCGGTGAAACCGGCTGCGGTAAAACAACTACCATGAAGGCCATCCTGCAGGTGCTGCCCATGCCACCGGCCAAGATCCCGGGTGGCGAGATCTTTTTCAAAGGTCGGGATATCCTCAAGATGAGTGACAATGAATTGCATCAGGTTCGTGGGCGAGGGATTTCGATGATCTTTCAGGATCCGACGGCTGCGCTAAACCCGGTCTTTAGCGTAGGCCAGCAATTGGAAGCGGTCATCGGCTTTGCCGCCATCAAAGGCCACCAAAAGTCTCAACAGGAGATCCATCAGCAGGCGGTAGCATCCTTACTGGAAGTGTCGTTGCCTGACCCAGAACGGTTACTGCGCAGTTATCCCATACAACTCAGTGGGGGTATGCGGCAGCGCGTCTGCATTGGCATGGCCCTGGCGACTAATCCCGAACTGCTGATTGCCGACGAGCCGGGCACCTCCCTCGACGTTACCATCCAAGACCAAGTCTTACGTTTACTGCGGAAGCTGGTGGAGGATAAGGACACATCCATAATTCTTATCACACACACCCTCGGTATCGTGCGTGAATTGACCGATCGGGTATACGTGATGTACGCTGGCAACGTAGTCGAGGTGGCCACCACCCAAAGGCTGTTTGCCCAGCCGCTGCACCCTTATACACAAGGTCTTATCCAAACCGTGCCCAGACTGACAGGCGGTGGCATCGCCAGCGGCATCCCAGGCCGCATCCCCGATTATCTCAACCCACCATCAGGGTGCCGATTCCACCCACGCTGTCCGCAGGCCATGGACATCTGCCGCATACAAAAACCTCCGGCATACCGGGTTGAGGCTGGTCACGAGGTTGCCTGTTTCCTCTATAGCAATCACGAAAGAGATGCTAAGGCGCAATGACTACCGAAATTCTAACAGCCACCGATTTGAAAAAATACTTTGTAATCGGCCATAGCGGGTGGCCTAAACGCAAGCCCATCGCCGTCAAGGCCATCGATGGCATTTCTTTTACCATGTTCGAGGGGGAAACTCTGGGGCTGGTAGGCGAATCCGGTTCCGGCAAGAGTACGGTAGCCTACACCACGGTCGGCATGTACCGCCCAACAGCCGGCAGCCTCAGGTTCCGAGGACAGGAACTGTTTGGCCATAAGGACAAACGACCCCAGCACCTTCGCAAGGAAATTCAAATCGTATTTCAAGATCCGGGATCATCCCTAAATCCAAGGTCCAGTATTAAGCAAATCCTGGAAATGCCCCTAAGGGTACACCAGCCTGGGAAGAACCGGATCGAGCGGGTGGTTCATCTGCTGGAGATCGTCGGCATGTCGCTCGAATACATGTACAAATACCCCCACATGCTCAGCGGCGGCGAGAAGCAAATAGTCGGCATTGCCCGGGCGCTCGCCAGTGATCCTTCGCTTGTCATTCTCGATGAACCGACCTCGGCGCTGGATGTGTCCGTACAAGCCAAGACCATCAATTTACTCTTACAACTCCAAAAGGACTTTCACCTTTCCTATCTTTTTATCACCCACGACTTGAGCTTGATGCGTAATGTTGCTTCGCGCGTGGCGATCATGTATCTGGGCAAAATCTGCGAAGTAGCCGAGACCGCCGACTTTTTCCGAAACCCATTGCACCCCTACACGCAAATGCTTCTTTCGTCCATCCCGGTTATTTCGGAAGCGGAAGAAGAGTTCAAACCCAAGAAGGTTATATCTACCGGCGAGATTCCGAGCCCGGTCAATATTCCCACTGGTTGCAGTTTCAACACGCGTTGTCCTTTCGTCATGGAGGTATGTTCACACATTGATCCCGTGATGGCTGAGGCTGGCAGGGGACACACGGTTCGTTGTCATCTCTTTTCCCAACCTGCACCTGGAAGTGTCAGCCAGACAGGTTCAATTTCGGTTCCCACAAATCTTACGTAAAGAGGAGGTAACATGCTACGAGTTGCGACTGATATCGGAGGGACATTCACGGACCTTGTATACGTCACCACAGACGGAAATGTTGGTACGTCTAAAAGCCATACGACTCCCGGGCAATTTGAAAAGGGCGTTATGGATGTGATTGAGGACAGTCATATCCTGCCCAGCGAGTTTGTCTCCTTTGTGCATGGAACGACGATTGTTATCAACGCCATCACAGAGAGGAAGGGTGCAAAGACGGCGCTTATCACGACCGAGGGCTTTCGCGATATACTCGAAATCGGTCGAGGCAATCGTCCGGACTTTTTCAACTTGGAATACCACAAACCCATGCCGTTTGTTCCCCGTTATCTGCGGCGTGAAATGCCTGAGCGTATCAATTATAAAGGGGTAGAAACCAAACCGCTCGATTTGTCCATTCTACCGGGTATCCTAGACGATTTTCGCGCCGAGGGAGTAGAGGCCATCGCCATCTGCTTTATTAACTCATACGCGAATCCAGCCCACGAAGAAACCGTACTGGCCAAAGTCAAGGAACTCTGGCCTGAAGTATCTGCCGTGGCCTCCCACCAGATCACACGTGAGTGGCGCGAGTATGAACGCATGAACACTGCCGTGATGTCTGCCTACGTTCAGCCTATTGCTCACCTCTACTTGGATCGCCTGACGGGCTGTCTGGCTGAGGCAGGCATGCGCTGTACCCCATATATCATGCAATCCAATTGTGGAGTGGATACCGTCAAGAGCGCACGCCAGATCCCAATTACGATGATCGAGTCTGGTCCGGCCAGCGGTGTTTGGGGTGCTGCGGCGCTGGGTCAATTGATTGGCGAGCGTAATTCCATCGCGATAGACATCGGCGGAACAACCGCCAAGTGTGGCCTTATCGCCAAAGGGGAGGTCAAGCTCAACACCAATTACTTGATTGAGCGTACTGAAACCTCGGCCGGCTATCCCATCACGGTGCCGGTGGTTGACTTGGTGGAAATCGGCAATGGCGGCGGTTCAATCGCCTGGGTGGATGAATTTCAAAGACTGCACGTCGGCCCCCAAAGCGCCGGCGCTGTGCCGGGACCTGTATCCTACGGGATCGGCGGGACAGAAGCTACGACTACGGATGCCAGCCTGGCGTTGGGCTACATCAATCCGAACTATTTCTGCGGCGGCATGCAAATTGCGGATATGGCTGCAGTGGATCGGGCGATGGACAAACTTGCGACAATTCTCCACACCATCCCGCAGGAGGCCGCTCGCGGCATTGTGCGAATTGCTAACAACAACATGGTCAATGCCATCAAGCTGATTTCGGTTAATCGGGGACATGACCCCCGCGACTTTTCCCTGATTGCGTTCGGCGGTGGCGGTGGCATGCATGCCTGTTCTTTGGCCAAAGAACTAAGTATCAAGAAAGTCATCATTCCAAAGCTGTCTGGCGTGTTCTCGGCTTGGGGTATGTTGTTGAGTGATCTGCGCCGCGATTATCTGCAGACACAGATTGTCGAGCTATGCCCGGAAGAAGCCAGCCAGGTAAATGATATGCTCACTAGGCTTGAAGAAAAAGCCATCCAGGATTTCACCTCCGAAAACATTGACCGCTTGCGTATGCATTTTCTCCGCTATGGCCGGTGCCGCTATCAGAACCAGGAACACTCGGTGGAAATCGTTCTGCCGGATGGAGAGATCATGGCCGAACAGATTGAGGCCATCCGTGAGCGTTTCTACACAGACTATGAGCAAGAATACACCTATCGCCTGGCGGCACCTGTGGAGTTGGTCGGTTACCACTTGATTGCTATTGCAGAAGTGGACAAACTAAAACCGGAGAAATTGCCTGCGACCGGTCGCAAAACCGAGGAGGCTGTCAAGGGACACCGAGAAGTGGACTTTATTGAGGCTGGTATCCACTTGGCCACCATCTACGACGGTGATGCACTAGAACCAGGCATGAGTTTCATCGGCCCGGCGATTATCGAGGAATCGGGCACGACCGTGGTGATCCCGCCCGGCTTGCCGTGTCATCTAGACGACTACGGCAATTATCAGATTCAGATGGCCCAATAAGGAGGTGCTTTCATGAACGGCGGATATGATCCGATAACGATGGAAATCGTCCAAAACTCTTTACAGGCGGCCGCTGATGAGATGTTCGCGGCCATGCGCCACACGGCTATGAGTGCGATCATCTATGAAGTGCTCGATATGGGGACTGGCATTACCGACAAAAACGGCGAATTGGCTGGTTCAGGTGCTGGCATCCCGGCCTTTGTGGGGGTGCTGGACAAAACCGTCAAGCGGATTCTCGAGAAATTCAACAAACCAGGCGATATCGAGGCAGGTGACATATTTATCACCAACGATCCTTACCACGGTGGTGTGACGCATCTCAATGATGTTATCTTGGTGATGCCTGTTTTTACAGACGATGAAATAGTGGCCTGGACTGCAAATATCGCCCACTGGAACGATGTAGGTGGCATGGTGCCTGGAAGTATGTCAACCAATGCGACCGAGATATTCCAGGAGGGCATGATTTTATCGGGTATCAAGCTTTTCTCTCGGGGAGCGTCGATCCAGTCCGTGTTTGATATTCTCACGGCGAACTGCCGCATGCCCGATTTCCTGATCGGCGATCTATGGGCTGGCGTAGCCTCGATCCGTGTCGGTGAACGCCGCGTGTTGGAAATCGTGAATAAATATGGGAAGGATGTGTTCCTGCATGCCGTGGAGGAATACCTAGACTACGGCGAACAGGTGAGCCTGAGCGCATTGAAACGCCTGCCCAAAGGCAAGTTCTCACTGGTCGAAGAGCAGGATAATGGGCCAGCCTACCAGGTCGAAGTTGAGATTCGTGACGATGAGTTTATCATAGACCTAAGGGGCAGCCCCGATCAAGATAAAGGTCCCTTCAACATGAGTCGAGACGAATCCGTTACGGCGTGCCAGATCGCTTTTAAGGGCATCACCTCGCCGGAGAGAGTCGCCAACGGTGGCACTTTCCGGCCCTTGAAGGTTCTGACGCGCCACGGAAGTGTATTCGACCCGATCTACCCGGCAGCCCAGGGAATCTATTACGAAATTACTATCCGGGTTCACGATCTGATCGTTCGCTGCCTGGCTGAACGCATGCCTGAAAGGCTGCCGGCTGGCGGCTTTGCCTCGGTCTGCGGTACGCTTTTCGGCGGCACCCATCCTGATACTGGCCGCCCGTATGCCGTGATCGAACCCGAGTTGGGCGGCTGGGGCGGATCTCCGCGCGCGGATGGCAACTCGGGGCAGTTTTGTGCGTTGCACGGTGAAACATATAACTGTCCAGCCGAGGTCGCCGAAGCGCGCTACGGCGTGACGGTTGACTACCTCAGTTTTCATGATGAAGATGGCGGCGCCGGCCTGCATCGGGGAGGCAAGGGTGTACGGATTGATTATCGCATCAAATCCGACAATGCCTGGTTGACTGTTGCCTACACCCGGTCGAGGATTCCTCCCTGGCCTCTGGAAGGTGGTTGCCAAGGTTCACCAAACCACGTGGTGATTATCCGGGCGGATGGCGCCACAGAACGTTACTCGGTGGTCAGCGGCTTGACGTTGAACACGGATGATATCATCCGGGTCATGACGGGCACGGGTGCAGGTTGGGGAAATCCCATGCAGCGCAGTTTGGAATTGATCAAGGAAGATCTAAAAAACGGTTTCATCACCGAAGAACAAGCGAATCGATACTATGGGCTTGACAAACGTGCAGCACAAGCATAAACGTTCTCGGACTTATCGCCAAAGGGTTCCACGCTTGATGCAAGCGATATCGGTGGCACGCGACCTGGCCGGGCAGCACCTTATGTAGGATCATATGGTCTTCCAGCGTTTTGCCACCACGCGATACATGGGTCAGGAGCACACACTGTCTAGGTGTCATTGCCTAGTAGCGCGATTTTGTCTTAAAAGATGCCGGATATCGACGAACGATTCCACTAGATGCACGAGCAAACCTAAGCCTTTCGTTTGGAGTCACCGGTAGAGGTCGTGAATTGTCATCTCACGGCCGTTGGCCGGGTCAAGTAGCCGGCGCTCCGGAAGCTGGACGGGGTAGGTGGCATCTTGGACGATGTTCGCAAGGGCGAGCGCCCATCAACTTTGGGGAGCGGATTGCCCCTGAAAAAGGACTGTAGATAATGCGCATCATGTGGATCAACCCCGTGGGGACGGATGTATTCGACGCGGACGTGTTGAAAATCCTGAACGTAGCAAAGCTGGATGGCACGCAGGTGGATGTGGTCTCCCTGTCTGCTGACCGACCTAAGCATCTGGAGTACCACGCCTACGAAGGATTGGTTGTAGGTGACATCGTGCGGTTGACTCGCGAGGCCGCGGACAGATACGATGCAATTGTCATCGGCTGCTTCTATGATGTCGGTTTGCGCGAGGCGCGTGAGGTGTCTGGACGGTCGGTCGTGACCGCGCCATGCCAGTCGGCCACTGCTATTGCGAGCAATTTGGGCAACACCTTCTCGGTGCTGGTAGGGCGACGCAAGTGGATCCCGAAGATGCGCGAAAATGTGCATTTGTATGGACACGGTCATCGCATGGTTTCGATGCGCCCGCTGGATTTGGGCGTGCATGACTTCCAGACCGACCACGATCGTACCTGCGACCGCCTGATGACGGAGGGTCGCAAGGCTGTTCAGGAAGATGGCGCCGAGGTCATCCTCCTCGGCTGCACGGCTGAATATGGATTCCACGAAACAATGCAGGATGCGCTCGGTGTGCCCGTAATAGACGCTATCCTGGCCCCATTCAAGTATGCCGAATTCCTGGTCGACCTGGCCAGCAGGTTCGGCTGGCGGCCTAGCCGCATGTGGGGCAGTGAAGCGCCGCCGGAGGCGGAATTGACAACCTGGAACCTTATGAATTCTTGACCATCGCCAATGGGCATCGGCTTTAAGGTGTTAGCATCATCCCCGAATCGCTGGTGGTGGATCAAGCGGTAATGCAAGCATTGCGACGAGAGTTGGCCGCACAGTGAAGACGTCAGAATCAAGGTGGATAAGAGAGGATGTGAGAATGCGGACCGAAGAACGCCTTGCAAAATTGCAGGCACGCATGGAAGAAACTGGTATAGATTTGGCTGCTATCGGCCCTACGGCCAACATGTACTATTTGCTGGGGTTTGTTCCCCACGCTGACGAGCGGGCATGTATGCTTCTGGTAGATCGGCAATCAGTTCGCATGGTGGTACCTGGTCTCAATCATGAAGAAATAACCGCCCACACCGGTATAGATCTTATCGTTTGGGCCGATTCCGACGGCCCTCAAGAAGCGTTGAGGCAGGCTCTGGCAGCCCTTCATAAGCCCAGCACACTGGCTGTGGATGGAGCCATGCGAGCCGATAATCTGCTTCAACTGCAAGCATTAGTGGCTCCTCACCAAACGATGACAGTTGATGCATTGTTGACTCCATTACGCATTTGCAAGTCGGCAGAAGAAATCGATGCACTGGTTCGCGCCGCAGCCCAGGCCGACCGGGCCATGCAGGTCGCAGTGAATGCCTGCCGGCCGGGAGCAACCGAGGCCGAGGTTGCATGGGCTGCTGAGGCTGCTTTTCGTCAGGATGGTGCCGAGGAAGTATGCTTTACCCTGATCGCCTCGGGCCCTAACGGTGCATATCCGCACCATCACAGCGGTGCGCGGAGGCTGCAGAAGGGTGATGCCATTGTCATTGACATTGGCGCTTCGCTCAATGGATACAAGTCCGACATTACACGCATGGTCTACTTGGGGGAGCCTCCCGTGGAATTTCTAAAAGCCCAAGCGGCTGTGTACGAAGCGAATCAACGCGCAATGGCTGCTGTGGGACCGGGTTTGCTAGCCGGCGAGATAGATCACATCGCGCGGAACACGTTGGAAGCAACTGGTTATGGTCCCCTCTTTATCCATCGCACTGGTCATGGTATGGGGCTGGAAGGGCACGAGTCACCTTGGATCATGGCCGGTGATACGACAGTTTTACGAGAAGGCATGGTCTTTAGCATCGAGCCCGGGGTTTATCTCGTAGGGCAGTTCGGCGTTCGCATTGAGGATATTGTCCTCGTGACCCAGTCAGGTGTGCGCTGCCTAACGGGGTTTGATCACTCTTTAGTCATCAAAGGCTAGAAAACTGGAGGAAATAATGGTCAAGCTTACTGTGATTTACAATCTGCCACCGGGGGCCGATCATGAAGAATTCCTCAAGTGGCGCACTACGGAACACCAAGAAGACAATATGTCCATGCCCGGCGTTATTAAAAGTGATTTCTACATCATCAAAAAGTCCTGGCAAAGAAAAGAAGCTCCCTATCGCTACATGACAGAGTCTTATTTTCCAGATATGGAAACGTTTGAAAAATCCTTTTTTGACCCCGACTACCAAGCTAAGCTTGCTAAATCGCTGGAGCGCATTGCTGATCCGCTGTTTTTGATCTCCGAAGAGGTTATCAGCCAAGCCATCGGGTGAATGGGTCTGTCCCGGCCACCTATCTCATCAAGAACTTGGAAGCCTTGAAGATGTATACCTCGGGAGATCCTCGAAGCTGCCTTACAAGACCGCTGTCTTGATTATCACGTGACTTGCAGTATCGTCTTTATGCGATTTACAGTGTATGTGTGCGGCACTTTGTAACATGATTTCCTCTGTTGGAATTTATCGGACTGAACCTTGATCACGGCGATTCCCCTCTGGCCTGGGTCAGGCTGACGTCGTCGACTTCGCGATAGTGCTTGATGGCCGCGATCTTATTCCCCGAACGGAGCAATTCCTTCACTTCGTCCAGCACGCGGCTGGTCTCTTCAGGGCTAAACGGGCCGGAAAACACCCGGTGGACCTCGACCACTTTGCCAGCCGCCATCGGCAACCCCTGGATCTTCGCCCGTCTTGAACGGGAGCAGGTCACGCCGGAGATGGTGAGCCGGATGGTGCGCCAGCACCTGGAGCGCAATATGCAATTCTACGGTGAGCGCAAGGGATTGATCTTATTCCGCAAGCATGCCATGCGGTATCTGGCACTCCAGCGCCTGCCGCGCGTTACGCGCACGAAGATTATCCTTCAGAATGATGCGAAAAGGTTCCTGGCTTTGCTGGACGAAGCCTGTGTCGGGTTGGGGTGAAAAGTTTCTTGATGAAAACCACAATGCGCACAGTGTCGGCTGCGCGCATTTTTCATGAAAAGACATCAATCTCTTCATTCCGAGTACAGCACGTGGGTTAAGAGACCTGCCAAAAGGTTATAATACAGGCATGTCCAAGACTTACTCCCGTTACGTCTGCCAGCAGTGCGGACGCGTATCCGCCGGTTTCATGGGGAAATGCCCACAGTGCGGCTCGTTCAACTCGATGATCGAGGAGATCGTGGCCGACGAGCCGGCCGGGAGGAAGATTGTCCCGCGCGGCCTGAGCGGACGCTCCACCCCGCACCGCCTGTCCGATGTAGGAGGCGAGGCCGAAGACCGGATTCCCATTCCAATGGGCGAGTTCGCCCGCGTGCTGGGCGGCGGTCTCGTCCCTGGCTCGATCGTGCTGGTGGGCGGTGACCCGGGCATTGGCAAGTCCACCCTGATGCTGCAGGTGGCCCTCGAAATGGCGACCCGGCTCCGGGTCCTGTACGTTTCGGGTGAGGAATCCGAAAGACAGATCAAGATGCGGGCGGCGCGCATTGCCTCCGAAGTAAAATTCCCGGCTGACTTGTTCCTCGTCACCGAGACCAATCTGGATACGATTTTCGAACACGTTTCGTCGGTCAAGCCGGACCTGTTGATCATCGACTCCATTCAGACTGTCTACATCCCCGACATGGACTCGGCCGCCGGGTCAGTCTCGCAGGTGCGCGAGTCGGCCAACCGGCTGCGGGAACTGGCCAAATCGTCCGGACCGGCGGTGTTTGTCATCGGGCATGTTACCAAAGAGGGGACGATTGCCGGGCCGCGTGTGCTGGAGCACATCGTGGACACGGTGCTGTATCTCGAAGGTGATCGTTTTCAGGCCTACCGGCTGTTGCGCTCGGTCAAGAACCGCTTCGGCGCAACCGCCGAGGTGGGCGTGTTCGAGATGGTCGAGCGCGGGCTGGCCGAGGTGCCCAACCCGTCGGAGGCTTTCCTGGCCGAGCGGATGGTCAATGCCGCCGGGTCGGCGATTGCCGTGACGATGGAAGGTACCCGTCCGCTGCTGGTGGAAGTGCAGGGATTGACCAGCGCGGCACAGTTTGGCAATGCCCGCCGCACTCCCAACGGCGTGGACTACAACCGTCTGCTGATGATCGCCGCTGTGCTTACCCGCCGCGTCGGGCTGAAACTGGCCGAAGCGGACATTTTTGTCAACGTGGTCGGGGGCCTCAAGATTGATGAACCCGCCGCCGATCTGGCGATTGCCGCGGCGGTGGCATCCTCGATGCGTGACCTGCCGGTCAAGGCGGATACGGTGTTGATCGGTGAGATTGGCCTGGCTGGAGAACTCCGCATGCCGGGGCAGATGCCGGTGCGTTTGCGCGAGGCAGCCAAACTCGGCTTCAAGACGGCCATTGTCCCGAAACGCCTGCGCAAGGGCGAGCCCTGGCCGACGGATATTGAAATCGTGGAGGCGCGTGCAGTCTACCAGGCGCTGGAATTGGCGTTTGGAATCCAGCGTGAAGTACCCAAGGGAAGGAAAGTTGCGTAAATCAACCACAACTACAGATGCAAGTTGATGTGTTAAATTCTCTACCACATCAACTTGTCTTTGGGTCGGTTTTTTATTTATTAAACCTTAAGCGAATGTTCAGCCTGTTCTCATCTTGCACGGCTACGATACCAGATAGAATCCCCGTTTTGGAGGATCCATGCATTACTTGCCCTTCCTTTCCACGCTTGTTACATTCGCTTTCGCCGTGGCGGTCTTCGCCCGTTTTCTCAAGCGCCGCGGTCCGTACCTGTTGCTTTGGACCATCGGCCTGCTCTTTTATGGCATTGGAACGCTCTCGGAAGTGATTCTGGGCTTTGCCTTCAGCAGCCTGATGCTGAAACTGTGGTATCTAAGTGGAGCCATGCTGACCGCTGCCTGGCTTGGTCAGGGGACGGTCCACCTGCTGGTACGGAAGCGCGGCGTTGCCTTGACCATGACCGGAGTCCTGACCGCCATCTCGCTGCTGGCCGCGACGCTGGTCCTGTTTGCTCCGTTAACGCCTGCCGCGGCATCGTACAATTTGACATTGGCTATCTCGTCCCAATACAAAGATATCCTGACACGCGGCGGTCTGACTATTGCCCTGACCATCTTTTTAAACATCTATGGTACTCTGACTTTGATTGGCGGAGCCATCTATTCGGCGATCATCTTCTGGCGCAAGCGTGTGCTGCTCAATCGCATGATTGGCAACGTGCTGATTGCCGCTGGTGCGCTGGCTCCAGCAATGGCCGGCTCCTTCGTCAACTTCGGATTGCCCGACTTGCTCTACCTGTCCGAGCTTATTGGCGTGGTGCTGATGTACATTGGCTTCGTGCAAACAACAACTGTCCCGGCAGGAGAAACCAATCCAGCAGCGGCGAATTAGAGACTTCGGAAGTCTTTTATTGGTTATCTGGGAATCACTGTGGCAATAGGGTAAATGGGGGTGTTAGGCAGGTAGGCCCGCCCAACACCCCCATTTCTTTCCCTCTAGCACGGGAATTTCCAAAGGCCCCTTTTTTACAGGTATAATCTTTTTAAATTGGAGTCAACCATGACCATACTCGACATCCCCATGCTCTCCCGCATCCGACGCAACCATGGACTGGAACACGCCACCATCAACATCCTGTCACAGCGGTACCCGTACCGGCAGTTGGCGGGCTATACCTTCCCGGGCGGATTCTTCATCCTGGGCGATATTCCCACCGCTGACCTGCGCGAGGCTGTCATTCAGGCGCTGATACGGATGAACAATGGCGAACGCACCCTCGCCATTCACGAGCACTGCGGCACGAACTATGTCGCTTCCGGCTTTGTCACTGGTCTGCTGGTGTGGCTGGGAATGGCCGGGGCTAAAAGTAAACGCGACAAGGTGGAGCGTTTACCGCTGGTCATCGCCCTGGCTACATTTGGTTTCATCCTCAGCCAGCCGCTGGGACCAGTGCTCCAGCAGCGCGTCACCACCTCCGGCGACCCGCAAGGGATGTCGGTCGTGGATGTTTTTCCCATCCAATTCGGGCGGTTCTCGCTGCACCGCGTAATCACGCAGGGCTAGGTGGTTTGCAGAAAGGGACATAAACCACGAAGGCGCAACCCCCAAAGAACGGGGCAGGTGACATGAATTAAACAAATTTGTTGCTTCGTGTCGTAGATGTAAGCAATCAAAGTTTGAAAGTCTCTCATGCCAGAAGTTCCCTCAGTCATCCTCCTGCACGGCAACGATGAGTTTGCCATCTCCGGGCACATCGAAAGACTGTGCGCCGGTCTCGGCGACCCGTCCACTGCGGACATGAATATCGCCCGCTTCGATGGTCGCCTTGGTCTGGATTTCGAGGCGCTCAATTCCGCCGTTAATGCGGCGCCATTCCTGGCACCGCGCCGCGTGATGGTGCTGGTAAATCCAATTTCGGCTTTCAATTCTGCCGAAGCCCGGAAAAAATTTATCGAACTGTTGGAAAAGGCCCAACCGACAACGATCATCGCCCTGGCAGAGTACGATGAACTCAAGCGCGACAACTGGCTGTTGAAATGGGCGGCGTCCCGTGCTGGAACCGGGACTTCGCAGACTGGTCCCCGGGTCGGAGTCCACGTCTACAACATGCCCAAACGCTGGGAAATGCCGCGCTGGATTGAGTCTGAAACGAAAAAACTGGGTGGCAAGATCGAACCGGATGCAGCCGTGCGTCTCTCCGAGATGGTTGGCGAGGACACGCGCATTGCCTCGCAGGAACTCACAAAACTACTCACCTATGTGAACTTTGCGCGCCCGGTCACCCTGCTGGATGTGGACCGGGTGAGCATCGTCAGTGCACAAGGGAATGTTTTCGAACTGGTGGACGCCCTCGGTCAAGGAGACGGAAAAAAGGCCCAGCGCGTGCTCCATCAATTGCTGGAAGAGGAAGAAGCCTTCGAATTGTGGGGTATGGTCATCCGCCAGTTCCGGCTGCTGCTCCAGGCGCGTGAACTGCTGGATGCCAGGGCGAGCATCGTCGATGTACAGAAGGCGCTCGGACTGCACGAGTTTGTGGCGCAAAAAGTGACCAATCAGGCGAAGCGGTTTCCGCTTTCTGCGCTGGAGTCCATTTATCATAAACTGCTGGAGATTGACGAGGGGGCAAAAACGAGCCAGGTCCCGCTTGACCTGGCCCTGGATATGTTAGTTGTGGAATTGACAGGCAGATAAACTGGTTGTTCCCTGCAAGAAGAGGAAGCGTTTTTCCTATCCTTTGTCGAAGAATCGCTATCCTTCTGAATGGGTTCTGATCAGTTTATTTTATCGAAGAATATCTTCGATTTTCTCCAATTCTTCCTTGGAAAATTCAAGATTATCGAGTGCCTTTAGATTAGTCTCCAGTTGCCCGACGCTGCTGGCCCCTATCAGAGCCGATGTGACCTGCGGCTTGCGCAGCACCCACGCAATCGCCATCTGAGAGAGCTTTTGACCGCGCTGCCCGGCAACATCGTTCAGTTTCCGAACCTTCGGCAGGCCTTTCTTTACATCATCGGGTGTTAACCAGACACGTTCGGTTTTGGTAGCGCGCGCTCCCACCGGAATGTCATCCAGGTAGCGGTCGGTCAATTGCCCCTGGGCAAGGGGTGAGAAGACGATGCAGCCAATCCCTTCCTGCTCGAGCACATCCAGCAGGCCGTCTTCCACCCAGCGGTCCAACATGCTGTAACGCGGTTGATGGATCAAGCAGGGCGTACCCAGGTCGCGCAAGAGCTTGGCGGCCTGGCGGGTTTGTTCGGGGGGATAGTTCGAAACGCCCACATACAATGCCTTTCCTTGCCGGACGGCGGTAGCCAGCGCACCCATGGTTTCTTCGATCGGCGTCTCGGGGTCAAAGCGGTGACTGTAGAAGATGTCCACGTATTCCAGTCCCATACGTTTAAGGGACTGGTCCAGGCTGGCGAGCAGGTGCTTGCGCGAGCCCCATTCGCCATACGGGCCTGGCCACATATCGTACCCGGCCTTGGTTGAGACAATAAGCTCGTCGCGGTAGGGCATAAAATCCTGTTTGAGCAGCCTTCCAAAGTTCTCTTCAGCAGAGCCGGACGGAGGTCCGTAATTATTTGCCAGATCGAAGTGGGTAATGCCATGGTCGAAGGCGCAACGGGCAATCGCCCGGCTATTCTCAAAAACATCCAGGCTGCCAAAGTTGTACCACCAGCCAAGCGAGATGCGAGGGAGTTTCAGCCCGCTACGCCCAAGACGCTGGTAGGACATGCTGGTATAACGAGGTTCAGATGCTAAGTACATATCATCTCCATAAATTCGAACAATCCTAGGTGACCGGTAACGGTGAGGCTCTGAGAATCAACACCTTGCGGCAATAATAGACCGGCGTCGGGCCATCATACTCTTGGCAGGGATCATTTGTACAGGTCCAGCCTGCCTTCCAAAAATTTTCCAGCGGCGCTTGCACATCATCTGGAATTGCTGGTACTGGCTGGCCGGACGCGGCGTGAACAATAGTTTTTTTATCTCTTTCGAAAAAGCCCGTCGTGATTCACATCTTTAAAACAAACTTGGCTGTTCAGAATCGTATTCTGCCGCATCCCATCCAAAGCGGTCTAAATCCACGCGGCCACGCTCGTCGAATTCCACGCCTTCCTCTTCAAGCAAGCGGCGCTGCTCCTGCGCGCCGGGGCGCAGGCTGATCTCGCCTTTCGCATTGATGACCCGTTGCCAGGGGACGTCATCCGGGCATTTTGCCATTGCCGACCCCACCCAGCGCGGGCCGAAGGCGTCGTAACTGCGCTGGGGCATGAACCCCGGCGGGGGGATCATTTTGGCAACCTGCCCGTAGGTGGTCACCTTACCCGGCGGCACCTGCCGGACGATTTCCCACACCTGGTTGTTGAAAATGATGGGATCGGGAGGAGAGGTGAATGGGCTCATCTATCCTCCAGGAACTGCCTGACAACCACCCGGTAGGCTGGGCGGTAAAGGCGCTCGTAAACTTCGGAATGATGCACAGCGGGAAAATGCTGCTCTTCCATTTTGGTAAAAAAAGCCTCGATTTCCTCCGGCTGAATTGACCCTGTTCCTGCCTGTGCCAGCCGCACAGCGGCCGCACCATGCTCCTTGAGCATTTCTGGCGAGCCGCGCCACTCGTTCGCAGTGCGGATGAAAGCTTGCAGGAGGGTTTCAGGGTCTTTCCCAGCCGCGGCATACGGGCGCAGGTGCACGCGCACGATGCGCCCGTCGGGCGGGAGCGGGTCCATCAGCGGGTCGTCGGGACCGTCTCCCATCTCCGCCAGTTCGTGCTCCAGCCAGTCCCGCGCTGTTTGCTCGTCGCGGAGCGCATGTTCGCTTCCCAGCGCGGCCTGGTGGAGCAGTTTGTACAGGTCCACGATTTGCATCTGCGGGTAACGGGCGAGGTGAGCCTTTATCATCTGGCTGATGCTATTTGTAAGTTGATACGATTGTGAGATAGAAGATATACCATCCAATTGGGAGGACAATAATCTTATCTTTCCGTACCAAGCCATCGAAGGTCGCGACCGATGAGCAACTCGTTCATCGTTGCATGATGGGTATTATTCATGGCGATTGTTCGAGTTTCAAATCTAAAATTCCGTGCAAGCGCGCGCACTTCATCAGCATCATCGTAAGTCATTAAAAAGTCCCCTTTTACTAAACTAACCTCTTCAAATAACTTTTCATGGTCAAGCATATGGTATTTATATAATCTTGCCCCTGCTTTTTTCATTGATGCTGTATAAGGTGGATCAATAAAAAAAACAGAATTTATATCATTCTTGTGTTTATGAATGATTTCTATCCCATCACCTTGTAAAAAGCTGATTTGATCTTTCACGGTGGCAATATTCAAGATTCTCTTTTTGAGTGTTTCTGGATACCAACGAGAAAGCACGCCCTTCCCATTTTCTCCATATTTTAATGCGCCGGCTCTAGGAGCGAGAATGCCGCCATGGCTTATGCGATTTTGTACTATCGTTTGAAATGCTTTTAGCCTAATGCTTCTTGAATTCTGGGCAAGTAATTCTTTTGCAGAATCTGGGGATAAATGGAATTGAACTATTTGTTCAGCGAGCCATTGTGCTCCGCCTTTATCATCGACAATTGTGCGCCAGACGGCCGCTACTTGTTCATCTTTTTCAACAAGTATCACTTCCTCAGCGTATTTTTCAAAGGCAACCGTCAAGCCGACAACAGCGCCTCCTGCAAACGGCTCAATGAAACATTTCGGTTTTGGTATGCTTACCAACCATTGCCGGATACGAGGTACAAGCCAAGTTTTTCCACCGGGATATCGGAATGGACTCCGCTGTGGCACGGACGAAACGTTTACCGCCTTTGTTGTGTCAGTCCATAAGGCTAGCTGCTCGCGGATATGTTTTTCTGTCATATATCTATTGGCTCAACAGCCGGTTCTACTGGGTTAGCCGGAGGAGTACCGAATAACTTGCCTTTTCTAATCCGTTTTTCCAACGCCTCTGTGAAACTGTGAATATCGCCAGTTTCAGATTTAGTAATTTTGCTGAGTGCGGTTTCAAACTTCGTGTACTGTATATCGAATTGCGATAGTTGATATGTGTTCGTAGTTTTGTCTCGTTTTAGATCATAGATCATCCATGCAAGATCGGCTTCCTGCTCTCTGGATGTTTCGAGAGTTGGAAGTTGTTCAAAGAATCCCCGATGGACAACAACGGCTGTTTTCTTTTCCCATTGATGCAAAATTCCCCCCTTGAAAATCAGTTGAGGGGCTAACCGCTTCTGGGAAGATGAAAGATAGTCGGGTTTGGGGTAATTCTTTGCTGGCCAATCACTACTATATCTTTGTTCTGGCTTATCAATATAGTTTTGAAACCCATTGCTGATATTTCCAGTAATGTATACTGCTTGGACCTCGATTGCACCGAAGTCGGTTACGCATTTATTGGCATTCAAAACCGCCAGGATAATATCAATATTCCCTGCTGATTTGCCGGTTTTATCACTGAGGCGCACTTCAGTTAGAGCAACAAATTTTTGATTTCCAAAGAAAAATCTTCCCGCATCAGAAAGTATTGAATAGTTTTGTCTAAAACGGATCGGACAGGTTATAACAAGATTGTTCCCTTGAAAAATACTGCAAACGCCCAAGGGGTTTTGAACACTAAATTTTGTGCAGTTGAGGCCGGACGAATTATGAAAAGGGCAAAGGCGATTCTTACGATGGTTGATCGCTATTGCAGACATATTGTCCACAGGAAACCCGAATACTTCAGCGAGTGGATTCTTAGGCATATTTTCCTCATTACGACTAGATTAGACCGAGTAAGAGAAACTGTCAAGAGCCAAAATCACCACATCCACTTCTTCATCTCTTCCATCGCCGCGCGCGCCGTCAGATCTAGTTGCAGTGGAGTGATGGAGACATATCCGGATTTCAGCGCGCCGAAATCCGTCCCCTCCTCGAGGATACCGGTGGGGGCCTCACCGCCGATCCAGTAGTATGGACGCCCGCGCGGGTCCACACGGCGCTCCAGTTTGTCCAGGTAAACGCGCAGACCCTGGCGCGTCACCAAGTAACCTTTGAATTGTTCCTCGGTCAGGTATGGCACGTTGACATTCAACAGCACTCCCTCCGGCAGGCTGCTGGCCATCACTTTTGCCGTCACTTTGCGGGCCACCTTCGCCACTGTGCTGTAGTCCAACGGGCCACTGTGGTACTCCGGCGCGTCCAGTGAGATGGCGATCCCCGGCACGCAGCCGATGACCGCTTCCATGGCCGCTGTCACCGTGCCGGAGTAGGTCACGTCGTGGCCAATGTTGGCGTTCGGGTTGATGCCCGAGACTACCACGTCAATCTTTTCATCGACGAAGCCCATCAGCGGCAGGGCTACGCAATCGGATGGTGCGCCGTCACAAGAGTAGGCGGGGGTATCATCTACAAGGCGGACCTCCCGCACCCGCAGCGGGCGGTCCAGGGTCTTGACATGCCCTGAAGCTGACCAGTTGCGGTCAGGAGCGAAGACCGTCACCTTGCCCAACGTCCGCAGTTCCTGCGCCAGTGCCAGTAGACCGGGAGCCTGTACGCCGTCATCGTTTGTGACCAGAATATGCATAATTCATCCTTAGAATTTTTCTGCGGGATGTCCGTTTACCGGGAAACAAGATCAGGGAACACCTGGCTCTTACAGCTTTTGAACGATTTGTTTGACCAACCCAGGCCCGGCGTACACCAGCCCGGTATAGACCTGCACCAGGGCCGCGCCGGCATCCAGCCGCCTCTGGGCATCCTCGGGACTCATGATCCCGCCCACACTGACAACCGGGAGACGACCGTCCAGTTTCTTTACCACCGAACGTAAAACCGCCTCACTCCGCACCCGGAGCGGTTCGCCACTTAACCCGCCGGTCTCTTCCCGCTGCTTCGACCGCAGCCCCTCCCGCCCCAGGGTGGTATTGGTGGCGATGACGCCGTCCATGCCGGTGCGCTCGATGACCTCGAGAGCGTCGTCGAGCTCTTCACCTGAAAGGTCGGGAGCCAGTTTAACCAGGATGGGGGTATATCCTCTGCGACCTGTTGCCATATTCTCGCGTTCCTTCGAAATTGCTCCCAGCAGACCTTCGAGCATTTCGCGTCCCTGCAGACGGCGCAGGCCGACAGTGTTGGGGGAACTGACATTGATGACAAGGTAGTCGGCCAACGGCATAAATTGTCGCATCAGGGTAATGTAATCGTTGGCGGCATTTTCGAGAGGGGTATCTTTGTTCTTGCCCAGATTGACACCCACGATAACTTGCCTTTTGTTCCCGTTGGAGAGTCGGGACAATGTGTGAAAACGCAGCCTTCTTGCAACAACATCCGCCCCCAGTCCCGGAAATCCCATGCGGTTGATTACCGCCCGATCCTCCACCAGCCGGAAAACACGCGGCTTCGGATTCCCCGGCTGCGGACGGGGCGTGACGGTCCCGACTTCGATGTGACCGAAGCCGAGAGTCGCCAATCCGCGCCAGGCAAGGCCATCCTTGTCATACCCCGCCGCCAGCCCAATCGGATTATGAAAATGCAGCCCGAAGGCTTTCACTGGCTTTTCCGGTGCTGTGTATATGGCTCGCAGGAAGAGATTTAATGGCTGGTAGGCGCCCAGGTGGATGATTTGCAGGGTCAGGTGGTGAGCAGTTTCCGGGTCAAGTTTGAATAGCAGCGGGCGGAAAAGAGAGTACATGTCAAGGTTTCGGTTTGCGGATGGAGAGATAGCGGTCACATTCCAGGGCATATTTTCTGGAGCGGTCCTGCAATTTTGGCAAAATCGCGAAGTCACCTTTGAGCAGGTCCGCGCCATGATCCAGCAGTTGCTGGCCCATTGTTTGCAAAATGGGTTCGAGTTCGCCTTCGTTCAACGTTGTTGGGTGAAAAGCCTGCTCCGGCAGTGGGGCTTTCTCAACGCCTCTCTCAACCAGCAGCCAACCGAGCGTGGACTTGTTAGCGGTGTCATGCACATCGGCAATTTCCAGCCAGGGTGTGTTGCCGATTTCATAGTTCAAGAGGATTTCGGTGGTAGTATTTTGGAACCGGACAATTACGCTGCGGTTCTCGAATTTGGTCTCGGTTTTCTTGAAACCATACCTGGCTTCCAGACCCCAAAATGCCTTCTCCACCATGCGTTCGAATGTAGATTTTTTCATTTGATAGCTCCTGAAATCTTGTTCTCGGCAGGGATACCCGCCATAGTTGGAGCGGTTTCGGGGTCGAGGCGAAAAATGGAAGTTTATGCTTTCAAATTAGGCAATATCCCCTGTCCCGTGCTGGAACCGGGACTACCACGTAACACAGGCAATAAAGATGCAAATTTCTTCGGCTGTTTAGCCGGTAAACAACGGCAGGTGTCCCAGGGCAATGATGTGATTCCATTTGGCACGCTCACCTTCGGTTAAAATTGCCGCCTCGCAGACAACTTCGGCCCCGGCCTTTTCCATGATCATTTTCATACCCTGCAAGGTTGAGCCGGTGCTGATTACATCATCAACGAGAACTACTTTTTTATTGCGGATCAGTTCTTGGTCTTTTTCATCCATGATCAGGGTCTGAGGTTCGCCCGTGGTGATGGACAAGGTTTCGGCGATGATTGCCGCGCCCATGTAGGGTTTATAGACTTTGCGCAGGACGATATAGGCTTTTTTCGTCTCCACGGCAAGGGCATACGCCAGCGGGATGGACTTGGCTTCCGCTGTGACCAGGATGTCAAAATCCACGGGTTTGAGAGCCTTGGCCAGCGCCTTCGCAGCAACCTGAACGAGCTCGGTGTCGCCGAGGATATTCAGGATTGCGATTTTCAGGCCGGGCTTGATCTCAAACAGCCGCAGGTCGCGCTTGATGCCGGCGATTTCGATGGGGTAGGTTTCATAATTTGGCATGGGAGTTCCTCTGGGTCAAAAATGGTCAAAGCAAGTGTATCACAAAAGGTTTCGCGAGCATTCGTCAATTTACGCCATTCGCGTTAGAATCCAGATATGCTCCCTGATCTGCAACTCAACGACCTCCTGCGCCTGCGCAAACCACATCCATGCGGCTCCTACGAATGGATCGTCACCCGCCTCGGCGCGGATATCGGCCTGGAGTGCAAAGGCTGTGGAAGGCGCGTGCTGCTTACCAGACGTGAACTGGCGCGGCGGTTAAAGAGAATGCTTCCGAAGGAAAACGATGACAAATCTGCCTGATCATTTAGATGGGGATGGGCAACTGCCTTTCCCTCCGAAAAAGCCCCACATCCTCTTCCTTTTCTCCGATACTGGAGGCGGACACCGCGCCGCCATGGATGCCATCATCGAAGCCCTGCAACTTGAATTTGGCGATACCGTTACCACCGAAATGGTGGATTTCCTTAAAGAATATGCCCCGCCGCCCTACAACCAATTGCCACGCTTCTACCCGGAAATGGTCAAACAACCGGAACTATGGGGTATGGGTTTCAAAATCAGCGATGGGCGCCCGCAGGCACGCCTGGTGTCCTCCACCTTCTGGCCCATCGTCCGGCGCGCCGCGCGGCGGTTGGTACGGGAACATCCCGCTGACCTGCTGGTCAGCGTTCACCCGGTGATCAATTCGTTCTGTCTGAAAGCCCTCGGCAAGAAACGCCCGCCGTTCGTGATCGTGGTCACCGACCTGGTCTCTACCCATGCCATGTGGTTCGACCAGCGCGCTGACCTGATCTTCGTCCCCACCCGCATGGCGCTTGACAGCGCTTTGGAAAATCACATGTCGCCGGAGAAGGTGCGGGTGGCGGGGCAGCCCATCTCGGAAAAGCATTGCCAGACAGGTTATGACAAACCATCCCTGCGTGAAAAGCATGGCTGGTTGGTGGACAAATTCACGGTCCTGCTGGTGGGCGGCGGGGAGGGGATGGGCCCACTGGCCGAGACGGCGCGCGCGATAGACGAATCGGGCCTCGATGTGAACCTGGTTATCGTGGCCGGACGGAACGTCAACTTGAAGAAATCCCTCGAGGCTCAACCCTGGAAAAATCCCACCTACATTTACGGCTTCACCCATGAGATGGCCGACTTCATGCGCGCTGCGGATGTCATCGTCACCAAGGCCGGACCCGGGACGATTGCCGAAGCACTGGCGGCCGGTTTACCAATTATTCTATTCGCCAAACTGCCCGGGCAGGAAGACGGTAATGTAACCTACGTGGAGAACTGCGGTGTGGGTGTATGGGCGCCGGACCCAACAAAAGTGGTCCGCAAGCTGACGCGCTGGATCAGCCGCCCCGCTGAACGCGCCAAGGTGGCCGAGAATTGCCGCAGCGCCGCTCGCCCGCATGCATCGCGCATCATCGCCCGGGCGCTGGGAGAAAAGCTTGGACTAACAAAAGAACCGGCATAAGAAAATCTCTGCCACGAAATTGTGAAGGGATGAAACAAAAATAGTTTTATTGATTTTTTGGGCCTTCCCAATCAAGCTCAGCGTTTCTGAGACCTTTCCAACGATTCCCCTTAGCCTGAAGACCCTTCAAAAAGCCTGTAGTATAATCCTCTCGCCATGCCCATCCTGGACGCGCACACATTTGAATTTTTCAGCAAATCCCCCGAACAGACCCGCCGCCTGGGGATGCGTCTTGGTGCGCTGCTCCAGCCCGGCGATTTGATCTGCCTCCAGGGCGATCTTGGTGCGGGTAAAACCACTTTTGTTCAAGGTGTGGCACGCGGCTGGGGCGCGCTGGACGAAGTCTCCAGCCCGACTTTTGTGCTGGTTAATGCCTACCGCCGTCCCGATGGCGCACAACTCTCCCATTTTGATGCATACCGGGTTGAAAGCCTGGGCGAAGCCGAAGAACTCGACCTGGATGCCCTGCTGGCCCGCGGCCCTCTCTTGATCGAATGGCCGGAGCGCGTCGGACCCATCCTGCCTGTGGAACGATTATGGGCCTGGCTGGAATATCAATCTGAAGAACACCGCTCCATGCGTTTTGCAGCGCGCGGTAAACGCTTTGAAAGCCTTCTGGATATTCTCCGGCAAACCATTTACGGAGGTGATTGATGCTTCTGGCGATTGACACCTCGACTGCCCAGATTGGACTGGCGCTCTACGACGGGGCGACCGTGCCAGGTGAACTTGTCTGGCAGAGCCGCGCCCATCATACCGAACAACTTGCCCCGGCGCTTGCCGGACTCCTGGACCGGGTGGGCGTGACAATGGACTCAGTCAGGGCTTTGGGCGTGGCGATTGGCCCCGGTTCGTTCACAAGCTTAAGGGTAGGACTGGCCTTTGTTAAGGGATTGACACTTGCGCGGCACTTGCCGTTGATTGGAATTCCCACCCTGGATATTGTTGCGGCCTCCGTCCCGCTCTCGGACCGGAAGCTGGCCGCTGTGTTACAGGCCGGGCGCGGCCGTCTGGCTGTAGGTTGGTATAAACCCACAGGAAGCGAATGGCAGGCCTACGGTCCAGCCACGACGATGACTGCCGGTGAGTTGGAGAAAAAAATCCGCAAGCCGGTCATTGTCTGCGGCGAGTTGACCGCCGAAGACCGTCAGCACCTGGCGCGCAAGTTTAAAAACGTGATACTGGCCTCTCCGGCGCAGTGCGTCCGCAGGCCGGGGATTCTGGCCGAGATTGCCTGGAACCGTTGGCAGGCAGGCAAAACGGATGCGGCAGCTTCGCTGGCTCCGATTTATCTGCATGTAGCAGGCGGCCTGCCGGCGTGAACGTTTCCATCCGTCGCATGACGCTGGAGGATGTTCCCACCGTCCACGAGATCGACATGCTTTCGTTCAGCCTGCCGTGGCCGGAGCGCTCATTCCGCTTTGAATTGACCGAGAACCCGGTTGCGCGCAGCTGGGTGGCAGAATCCGGCGGGCGCATCACGGCCATGCTCGTCCTCTGGTTGATTGTTGACGAGGCACATATTGCCACCATTGCCACCCACCCGGATTTCCGGAGGCAGGGCATAGGAGAACAGCTATTGATAGTGGCACTGCTTTCAGCGCGGGCGGAAGGGGCTGTGCGTGCCTTCCTGGAAGTGCGCGCAGGGAATCCGGGTGCATTGTCGTTGTATAAAAAATATGGTTTTGTAGTGGCAGGCGTCCGCCCACGCTACTACAAAGATAATAACGAGGACGCCATTTTGATGAATCTGGAAGACCTGAATGGTTTGGAGGTTGTATGAGCGCCGAAGAAACTCTTGCCCAAATTGCGAAGGAAATTTCGACATGCCGGAAGTGTGCGCTGTATCACTCGCGCAAACTATCGGTACCCGGCGAGGGACCGGCGAGCTCGGAAATCATGTTCATTGGGGAGGGGCCAGGCTTTAACGAAAACGAGCAAGGACGGCCATTTGTCGGCGCGGCCGGGAATTTTCTGAACGAACTACTGGCCGAAGCCGGGCTGAAGCGTACCGATGTGTGGATTGGCAACGTGGTAAAATGCCGTCCGCCGGGCAACCGTGACCCGCTCCCCGAAGAACTTTCAGCTTGCAATGAGTATCTGGAGCGCCAGATTGCAGCCATCGACCCAAAAATTATTATCACACTCGGCCGGTATTCGATGGGCAAATACATGCCCGGCGCAAAGATCAGCTCTGTCCATGGCCAGATGCGGCAAGTGGGTAACAGGTTTGTAATTGCCATGTTCCACCCCGCAGCAGCATTACATCAAGCGACCTTGAAACCTGCCATCCTGAAAGATTTTGCCCAACTACCGAAATTGTTGGAACAGGCGCGCACCGCCCTGAAACGCTCCTTATCCACGACGGCGGAAGAGCCGAAGGAAGACCCGAAGCAGTTAAGTCTGTTTTAGCCCGATATGTTCAACAGACCTGACATGTCATCTTGTCAGGCCTGTACGAATGAAATGGAATATAAGGGCCAAAGAGGTGGCTTCTCAGTGACCATTTTCCAAAAGCTCTCAGCGACCTGGAAGGAAGATAATCTTCTGCGCCGGGTGGTCAAGAACAGCAGTTATCTTTTCAGCAGCAATACACTCAGTCTGCCAATCCAGGCAGCTCAAGGTATCCTGGCAGCGCGCACCCTTAGCGTCGAGAATTACGGATTAATGGCCATTGTCATCACTTTCGCGGCCACCATCAACCGTCTCCTATCATTTCGGATGGGAGAACCGGTCGTCAAGTTTATGGGCGAGTTCGTTACCCAGGGGAAACGTGAGCGCGCTGCAGCAGTCGTCAAGGCAGCTGCCATTACCGAATCCGTCACATCCCTGTTTACTTACTTGCTCCTTTTTTTGCTTGCCCCATGGGCGGCCGGGTATTTTGCCAAGGACCCGACGAGCGTTCCCTTGTTCCGTTTTTACGGCCTGATGCTGGTGGCGAACCTGATCCCAGAGACCTCCACAGGCATCTTACAGGTTGGCAGGCACTTCCGCAGCCAGGCGATCATCAACCTGCTGCAGAGCGTTGTCACTTGTGCCGTGCTGGCCTGGGCATTCATCAGCCATGGGAACATCTGGGTGATTCTTTTCGCCTATTTTCTCGGCAAGGTTTTGTATGGTATCGGAATGACGGGCTATGCTTTTTACCAGGTTGGAAAAATGCTTGGAAGTGACTGGTGGAAGGTATCCTTCAAGTATTTGCCGGAAGGAAAGGGATTTTGGAAATTCGCCATCAGCACTAACCTGAGCGGAACCATCAACCTGTTTACCCGCGATAGTGAGGAACTTTGGGTTGGTTATTTCTTGAACACCAGAGCTGTCGGTTACTATAAGGTGGCCAAGGCTGTCATGAACCTTATCTTGATGCCAATCAATCCGTTCATCAATACGACCTATCCCGAAATCGCCCAGACTGTCACTCGGCGCGCTTGGGACCAACTGCGCAGCCTGCTCAAGCGGTTGACCTGGATTTCCCTCACTTGGAATGGCCTGGTTGTGGCCGGATTGGCGATTTTCGGTGCTTGGCTGATCCCGTTCGCCTACGGTGCCGCCTACGCGCCATCCTTCCCGGCAACGATGATCCTGCTCATCGGGTATGGCATTGCAAACATCCTGTACTGGAATCGAAACCTGATCCTTTCCCTGGGCCATCCGAATTATGCTCTGGGAGTGATCACAGTGACGGGTTTGCTTAAAATCATCTTGACCTACCTTTTTGTGCCCCGCTATGGCTATCTGATGCAGGCTGCCCTGCTCTCCGCATTCCTGGCTGTTTCAGTTGTACTCATTACCTGGCATGGCCTCCGTCTTGTCAAACGCCAGGCTGAAAAGGAGCCGTCTCCACCCCCGGACCCGGAGCCCGTGCACCCTCTCGAGCAGAAGTTGGATAAAGGTCCGCGCTCCCGGGTCCGCAAGGTGTTCACCGGGTTTACCTCTCCCGGCGTCAGCCGCTGGGATTGGTTGGCTGTTTTGACTTTCCTGGCCTTTGCCGGCTTGTATTTTCTGGGCCGCTTGCAGGCGAACTATCCTGTGGTCATCCTGACCGGCGATGGCGGCAATGTTGCCAGTTATGCGGCCGCCCAGGACCACCCTGATTGGTTCAAAAACGACCCTGCTTTGGGTGATTCGAACAATATCGGCATTTACGCCACCATTCACATTCCACTCATCCGCGCCTTGAACCGTCTGACCGGCGATTATGGACTGGCGTATGCCTGGTTTGTGCTCCCGCAAACTTTCCTGCAACTGCTCGGTTTTTATATCCTGGGACGAGTATTGTTCAAAAACCGCTTCTGGGCTTACTTACTGGCTTTCCTGACTGCCATGACGGTCATCAATATCGGCCTGGGTGAAATCTGGGGCGTGTGGCAGGATGCCCTGCCCCGCGTAACTTTCCAGTCGTTGCTGCCTTTCCTGCTGGCGCTGGTATTGGTATGGAAGGACCGTCCCGGGCGCTGGCCCTGGCTGATGGTTTTTGCCGGGCTGCTTGTATATGTTCACCCGGTTAGCGCTCCGGCCTGGGGGTTTGCCATCTGGCTCAGTCTTTGGCTGCTGCAACCTAACAGCTGGAACTGGAGACGGCGGGTGCTGGTCATGCTGGGGCTGGGCGTTCTGTTCCTGATACCCATTGTTCCCTATGCAATCAATTACTTGTCCTACAATTTACGCGGTCAGGCAGCGGACTACACTACGGTGATAACGGTTTTGCAAACCTATTCTCCAGCTAACCTGCTCAATGCCCCTGCCGCTTTGGGTACATTCCTGTGGAACATGACCCGCAGCCTGCTCATCCCGGTGGCGCTGGCCGGGTTTGCAGTTACCTGGCTGCTTAAGAAAAATGACCATACACCGGTAAAAGTGGTGCTGTTGTGGATGGTAGGACTTTTTATCACCAGTATACTGATCCCCTTTGGGGAACGGTTGGTCGAACAACAACTCCACATCCTGCCGCTCGAGACCGAGCTGGTGCGCTGCATCCGCTATTTTGTACCGCTCTTCCTGCTGTTCTGGTTGTGGCCGCTGGTTGAGTTGACTCCTCGGCTGGTAAACCCACAGGCTCGCCGGGCTATCATCGCGCTGGGGATTGTGCTCTTTGGCTTTTGGGGGGCTACCAACCGTCCTGCGGTAGGTGACATGTTGCAGGCTGTCTCCTGTTTTTCAAAAGCCCGCTTGGTATGCACGTCTCCTCGCCCAATCGACGACTTGATCGTTGCTTTGCGTACTCAGACTAAACCCGGGGAAGGGGTGCTTTTCTTTAATGAAGATACCACCAATACGTCCCAGACGCTCAGTGTACGCTACGCGGCCTTACGTCCGCTGGTATATACTTTGCGGGATAGTGGTATCTTGGGCTATAGCAACCGCTCCGCTCTGCCAGGGTGGTTGACGACCACCAATCAGATGGAAACCTTGCGAGCCATGACCAATCCTCAGGAACGGCTGGACAGCCTGGTTCCTCTGGCGGTAAGCCTAAAAGCCGATTATCTTGTGGTTGATTTCGAGGTCTCGCCGGAGACCTTAGCCAGCCTGCCAGTGATGGTGATGATGCAAAATGATGGATATATCCTGCTCAAATTGCGTTAACTTGCATAGCGGTTTTTTAGAAAGTATTGGCTTTGTTGGAATAGACCGGAATGGTTTCCTTACAATAAGTGGGGGAAGATGGGGGGTGTGCGGGCGGCGAAGCCGCCCGCACACCCCCCATCTTCCCCCAAGTTTATTGTGATGATATCCGGAACGTTTATCACCAGGACATAAAAGAGCGATATTTGTGGGCTGTTATCAAAAAATTAGTGGTTTTATAGGTTCGTGGCGATGACATAGTGTTGTCAGAGGATGTGCATATGGAACGAAAACAAAAAACAAATTCGAGCCCGGGATCGGGAGCGCTTTCTGTCGTTGTCCCCATCTATAACGAATCGGCCTCTCTACCCGGCCTGCTTTCAGAGCTGGTACCTTATTGCAGCAACCGAAATTGGAAGTTGATTCTGGTCAATGACGGTTCCAGCGACGACACTACCGCGGTCCTGAAAGACTATGAAGAGGTTCCTGATATAAAAATAATCCAGCATAAGGTCAATCGCGGGTATGGTGGCGCTGTTAAAACAGGTATTCTTGATGCCGACACCCGGTATGTTGTGACAATTGATGCCGATGGCCAGCATGAGTTAGGCAATATGGATGAATTGCTGCGGTTTACCTTGGAGAAAGATGCCGACCTGGTGATCGGAAATCGAGGCAAAGGAGGCTCCTCAGGTTTGTATCGAAATATCGGCAAATGGATGATCCGAAAATTTGCCGGCCTGCTCATGCCAGTCCATATTTCGGATTTGAACTCGGGCTTTAAACTTTATAGTACTGAACTTGTTCAGAGATACCTTTCCCTATGCCCGGACTCGATGGCTTTCAGCGACGTGATTACCTTGATTTTCATCAAAAAAGGTCACCTTGTATTGGAACACCCCATCAGCATCAAAAAAAGGATGCGCGGAAAGAGTACGATAACAACATTCACAGCCATCCAAACGGTTATGGAAATCATCAATATTGCCATGATATTTAACCCGCTCAGGATATTCCTACCACTATCGGTACTTTGCATTGGTTTCGGGTTTGTCTGGGGGATTCCAATTTTACTGCGCGCCCGCGGGGTTAGCGTGGGGGCAATGCTCGCAATCGTAACCGGATTATTGTTTTTTTTCATCGGTCTGGTCGCCGAACAACTGTCTGCCATGAGATTGGGGTTACTGGACAGGAAAAATGGCCACGACGAAGGGTCTCATTGAAAAAAATGAGAATAGTTTGTATTTCTTCGTCGCAAGTCCCATCCGACACAGCCAATAGTATCCAGGTGATGAAGGTCTGCCAGGCCTTCACTCAAATGGGGCATGATGTCACTTTGCTGGTCCCCGGCCCACAGTCTGAAGGGTTGAATACTGCTGCTTTGCAACAGCACTACGGTCTCCGCACGCTGTTCAAGATAGAATGGCTTTCTGTCCGGACCCGCCGCGTGTTCCCGTGGAACGCCGTCTGGCGTGCCCGCTGCTTAGGCGAGGACCTGTTATACGTTTGGCCGCTCCAATCCGCCGCGCTTGGACTGCTGGCCGGGATACCGTCCATGCTGGAATTGCACGATTTCCCGTCCGGGCACTTTGGGCCGCTCTGGCTGCGTCTCTTTTTAGTCCTCCCCGGGAAGAAGCGCCTGCTCCCCATCACCGACGCGCTGCGGCGTGCCCTGCAATTGCCAACCGGACAAACAGTCATTGCCCCAGACGGCGTGGATCTCGAGCGTTACGCTTCATTACCAGAACCCGAGCCCGCCCGTCGCGAACTCGGTCTGCCTGCCGCTCCCACCGTACTCTGTACCGGTCATCTCTACGAAGGCCGCGGCACGGACCTGTTCTTGGCATTGGCGGAGAAATTCACGCAAGCCAGTTTCGTCTGGGTGGGAGGGCGTTCCGCGGACGTGAAAACTTGGGCAACCCGTGCCACCGCGCAAGCTCTGACCAACGTCACCTTTACCGGCTTCGTGCCGAACGAACGCATCCCGCTGTATCAGTCTTCCGCGGACGTGCTGCTGATGCCCTACCAGCAGACGGTGGCCACCTCCAGCGGTGGGAACACTGCCGGAGTTTGTAGTCCGATGAAGATGTTCGAGTATATGGCTGCTGGGCGTGCCATCTTGACCAGCGACTTGCCTGTCCTGCGCGAAGTGCTCGACGAGAAAACTGCGGTTTTCTGCCCCCCGGATAATATTGGGGCATGGGGATCCGCTCTCGGCGGGCTGCTGGTTGACGAAAAACGGCGGCAGGCTTTAGGTCAACGTGCCCGCCGTGCTGTGGAACAGTATTCCTGGGTTGAACGTACCAAGCGTATTTTGGAAGGGTGGATGGTATGATTTATCAGCGGGAGTAAGTGCTTATACCGGAGACCTGTATTCTCGGTGGTGGATTCCAGGCATTTACATGTACCGGGAACGTGATCGAAACATTTGAGAAGAGCGGTCAATATCTGGCAGAAGTAATTCCCTCGCAGAGTCTGGTCTATTGGGACGGGGATAATGCAGCCGCGGTGCTTTTGTATGCACCAGATATCCGGGTTTTTCCGCAACAATTCGATGGGGATTGGAATTATTTCGCGACTGGCGATTCTGACAAGCTTGCACGGTTTGGCTTTTGGGACAATGAATTGGCCCGCAGCTGACAGGAAGAAGCCGATGTATTTTTGTTCCAAGCAAAACAATACCCGGATTGGAAATCCTATGCAAATACTAATGAGTTTAACGAGCCTTCTCCCTCTGCACGGACACTTAATTGCGCACCAGATACTTATCTGCGCTTGTTTATCCGTAAGCCCTGATGTATTCGGTTAGTATATTCGTAAGAGTATAATTCTCTGGAATGTACTGGTATTCATTAAATACAGAAAGATTTTGTCACTTATGGTAGGGTTATGACTTCATCGCCCTTTAAGTTTACACGAGGAAACGGATTGTTTGAGCCACTTTTGGCGCAATTACGAGCCCAAAAAGCCAATAGCCTGATTCCTTTGCATTCTCGTTCAGGACGTATTCTGGACATTGGTTGTGGCTCGTATCCGTATTTTCTTGCCCACACAACCTTTAAGGAAAAATTTTCGATTGATCAATCCCCGCTCTACGACCATGTTCTGACTCAACTTGAGATTTCTTCATATACCCTTGATTTAAATTCGCAACCCAATCTGCCATTTGAAGATGATTTTTTTAATGCCGTTACGCTTTTGGCCGTTGTTGAGCATCTTGACCCGCAAAGCATGGCACGCCTGTTTTCCGAAATTCGCAGGACGCTTCGTCTGGGAGGGGTGATCGTTCTAACTACTCCGGCAGCCTGGTCTGCAGGGATGTTGAACTTTATGGCCAGAGTTGGATTGTTGAGCATTGAAGAGATTCACGAGCATGTGTATACGTATACTCTACCACTTATCGGTTGGTACTTTGGACAGGCTGGCTTTGAAATGAACCAAATACGCTTTGGATATTTTGAGATGCTGTTGAATGTGTGGGCTGTGGCGGAAAAATGAAGACTTTTAGGTTGCGTGGATGAAAAAGACGGTTCCAATAAGATAATGTGCAACTGAAATTACCACCAGGAACACTCTCAGCCATTTTGGCCAATTACGGGAACCGAGAGCTGTCAAAAGTAAGAGCGGCATTGTAAAGTCGAGAGTATACCGCGGACCGAAAGTCTGCCAGCCAGTGCCGATATTTAGGAGTATGGGAATCGCAACCGCTGCCGTAGTTATCCAAAGCCTAATGGATTGTTTGCGTGAATCAGAGGATGCAAGAGTCCAAAAAGCCGCAAAGAAAGGGGGACTAAGAAGGAACAGACTTCCCCCCATCAAGGTTTCATGTGATACCGGGAATGGATAATATATGAAATTATAGTAAAAATCCGTTATAAAGTAGTGGACATTTAGCTATCCATATTTTTGAAAATCGGCTTCAAAGAATGTGCCCAGGTTTTTATAAGTGACACCCGTTTCTAAAGAACTTCCAAAACGCAAATAATCATATGCTCCGCTAAAGAATATTACGGCTAATATTGGTAGCGGCGACAGCGAAATAGGAGATTAGTTTTCGCCAGCCCTCGTGTTTGTGGAAAAATAAAAGATAATATACGGGCCATATTCCGAGAAAGATCAAGTTATTACGTGTCAGCGTGGCGCAGGCTATTGCCAGTCCGGTAAAAAAAGCAGAGTAACCTTTAAGGCGTATCGGTGCCAGGAAGGCCAAAATATTGCAAAGGAAAGCAATGACCTGGCTGGTAAACCAGACAATGCCAAGAGACGAAAGAAATAGATGGACGGTCCCGAATGCAAAGAAAATGGTAAGAATACCGCGTCCGTCTGAGTCAATTGGTATTAAGTTCTGTTTGTCAACGATACGGAAAGTATAAGCTACCAGAGTTACGTTTAGGGCACCGATTATGAGGGTAAAGAATACGTCGCTGAATGACTCCGAAAAGAGCGATGAATGGCATCAAGAGGATAGCGGGGAAAGGCGGCCAATACATGAAATGTTGACCATTAAAGAAGGCCAAATCATGATGATTCACGGGGAGCAGCTGTAACGAAAATTGTCCGTGCAGAAACGCGTCTGCCAAGTAATTGAAGTAGGGTGAGTTTGAAGCACCGGTAATTGATCCGCGTTGGGCCGCGATGATCGCATATACAATAAATGGCAGTATGCCAGCAGATATTGGTGATTCAAACAAAGCACTGATAAACTTCAGGACGTTTTTGACATATCGCATGGCCTTGCTCCCTTCGGATATTCGCAGAATGAGTATAATAGTTCTTCTTGACGATGGGAAGGCCGGTTTGATATAAGAAGCAGAAAACGATTTGGACCCATGGCCTGATTGCCCAAAATTTGGCAATCGATAAGAATAGTTATTCATGATATTCTCGAAGTTATTCAAGACCGCCTTGACTATAAAACCCTGCACCTGGTTGGTGCCGATAACCCGCGTTACTCCATCCCTATCCAGACAGTGGTTTTACCCGTCGTACTGTGGCGGGATATCCTTCTCTTGAACAGGAAAAGATATGAAAGCCCTCCTGCGTGATATGCGTTGGATTTTGCCTGCCAGTCTTGGTCTGGGCCTGGTCCTTTCACTGCTCGGTCCTGGAACGTGGTGGATTGGCTGGTTGGGATATTCCATTCTCTTGACTCTCAGCCTGCTGGCCCTGTCTGCGCTCTGGCGCTCTGCTGGCGCGCCCCAGATCTTGATGCTGATGCTGGTATTGGCGGTAATCCTCCGCCTCGGCCTTGGGATGGCCTTTTCTTACATCCTGCCCGTTTACGGCAACGATACCCCGATCAACCAGGCGGGGTATGCCGTCCGGGATGCTTTTTCGTATGATACTGAAGCTTGGAAACTAGCCTCCTCCGGTGACCCGTTATGGAAGGCTTTCGACCGAGCGTATAAGGCCGACAACCAATATGACGACCAGTACGGCGGTCTCCTTTTCTTCCATAGTCTGTTTTATCGCTTTCTTAGCCCTGACGCGCATCGTCCCTGGCTGTTGGTTCTGTTTTCCGCGCTGGCAGGAGCCATGGGTGTGGTGTTAGCTTGGAAGGGGGCACGGCAGAGCTGGGGTGAATCCATAGCATGGATCGTGGGCTGGATCATGACCTTATACCCAGAGTCGCTCCTGGCGGGAGGTTCCGCAGTGCGTGAGCCATTCTTGATCCTGTTTATTGCCATGGCTTTCTGGGGTGTGGTGGACTGGCTGGCGAACCGTCATCGTACCACCTGGCTTTGGCTGGCAGGCAGCCTCCTCGGCATGGTGCTCTTCTCGCCAGGTGTGGTTGTACCCGCACTGTTGGGACTTGGTGTTTGGGCCTGGTTGCGCGAGAAAGAGCGCCGCATCAGTCGGTGGTGGGTTGCTGGAGTGGCGGTGGTGGTTGCGCTGGCAGCCTTGTTTCTGGGTGTAGTGGTGGGAAGTACGCTTCAGGTACCGGGTGGGCCGTTGGCAAACCTGATCAACTGGCTGCGTTATTCAGCAAATTATGGTGCTTACGTGACGGTGCAAAACTCCGGCTGGCTCCAGACAATCTTCAGTGTTTTGCCGGAATCACTGCATTTGCCGTTTATCACCGGCTACGGGATTGCCCAGCCGGTGTTGCCGGCGGCAATTGCCGACCCGGGTGTCTGGCCGATGCGTGCCTTGGGAATTCTGCGCGGATTGGGCTGGTATGCGCTCCTCCCATTCCTGCTCTTCAGCCTGCGTTCTACCTGGAAAATAGTCGATAAACGGGAACGCCATGCCTGGCTGTGGCTTTGGCTGGCTTCCTGGGCTTGGATAGTTATTTCAGCCGCACGCGCCGGTGGGGATCAGTGGGATAACCCACGTTACCGGGTTATCCTTTTGCTCTTCCAGGCTGCACTGGCTGCCCAGGCACTGACCTGGCAACGCGCAACCCGTGACCGCTGGCTGGGACGCATCCTGGCAGTGGAGGGGGTGTTTCTGATATTCTTTGGCTATTGGTACGCTGCCCGTTATACAAACTGGCAGGTAGGGCAGGTGCACATATTCGTAATCATGGCCCTGATCTCGATTTTTAGTGCCCTGATCTTTGTTGGTGGATGGATGAGGGACAGGCAGAAGAAACGTTGATGCATTTTATAAATAAGGTCCGTAGTAATCTAATGAAATCATCCATGTCATTCTGGCGATTCTTATTGGGAAAAATAAGATTTGTCAAGATTATTAACATCTCACAGATTATACCTATTTCGGTTGATGAACGTAAAATGCTTCTACATTGACCAATCAATCGCGTTATATGTGCCGCCCTTTGCTTTTATCTCGAATTGTCAACCCCAACTAGAAATGTTCGCTCTTTCTCCAAAGTAGAAATGACCTATTAGAGCTTGGAGCCTTCTAGGTGCCTGCCATAGGCGTGCCAGGGATGGTTGGAAGCAGGCGGAAGGGCACGGGCTTGTTTCTGGAGTTCCGTAGGAATTGATTTGGAAGATACTGCCAGGGTCGGCTTTTCCTGTTTATTGAAGATGGTGAAAAGGAGCGGTTGATCCTTATAAAAGAGGCTGATTACTCCTTGGGAACTTTTACAGACCTGAACAGGGGCCTTGCGCAGGGAATAAGCAAGCCGCTTGGTCTGGACCTGATAGGCGATATTTTTATCCTGGAGGGTCAGGTTGTTGGAGAGTAAGCCGGGTTCCTGCCAGGAGTAGGTCCGTTCCGGATCTGAGGTGGGGCAAGGGGGCGGTTGAAGTCAAAGGTGCTGTGGGGTTGGACAGCGAAGTGGGAATTGTAGTTAGCGATGAATTCGGGCAGGAAAGCCTTGCCATTGGCCATGTTGGAGGTGTTGTTCAGGCGCAGCTCTTTGGGCAGGTGATCCCGGAGGGTTTTGTTGGTGCGTTCTACCTGGCCTTTTACTTGCTTTGTACTAGTCGGGATTTAATCTGGCGCTCTTGAATGTTTCGATAACAGGTGGATGGAAGAAATACAATGCCCAGCCAACCATGCCCCCAAAAATAGCCATGACCATAAAAATCCACCAGCGCGAAAAATATGCGTCATGGTTTCAAGAGGAGTAAATTCCTAGTTAGACATGGATGTCACCAGGAATTTGAGATTTACGTTCCAAAAGAATGAGCAGCACGATACCTGCTGCCACCACCAGACCAAATAACAGGTTGGCCTGCCAAGGAATAAGAGAAAGGGCGATAAAAGCCAGGGAATTCAAAGTCAGGGACCCTAGATGAACAGCCAAAACCGCCCGGCCAGGATCCAATCCCAAGACTACAAGACGGTGGTAAATGTGGGAGCGATCCGCGTGGAAAATGGGCCGGCGGTCATGCAGGCGTGAAACCACGACGAGGGTGGTATCAAAAATAGGCATGCCCAACACCATGATCGGCACAAACCAGGACGATGCCTGGGGAAGGTTATACGGGGAATAAATAAACGCGACAGCGGCCAATATAAAACCCAGCGTCTGTGCGCCAGAATCACCCAGGAAGAGCCGCGCCGGTGAAACATTGTAAACATATAATCCAATGCAAATCCCCAGGAACATGCTGCTAAACTGCGCCAGGGCGTTTTGATTGGCAACTTGGGTCGCGACAATAAAAAAAGTAAATGCAACACCTAAAACTCCTAACGCCAGGCCATCCATACTGTCTATCAGATTGATTGCATTGGAAATACCCACCAGCCAGAAAATGGTGATGATCCAGTCAAGTATCGTAAGAATGCCGGAGCTGAGGAAAGGGAAAGACAATTTCGAAAGAAACTTAACGTAATTACCGGAGGCGATCAGCACCACGGACGCCAGTACCTGACCTACCAGCTTTTGCGGAGCGGATAGGCCCCTGGCATCATCCCATAGCCCGAAAACAAAAACGATCGCTGTTGCAGCCAGCAAAGGGGAGAAAGGTTTTTGCCAAAAGCGGAAAATGGTCATAAGCGCCAGCACACTCAATGCCAGTGCAATTCCTCCAGCCAATGGGGTGGGCCGGGCATGTTGTTTATGTGCAGCGGTTCCGGGAACATCGATCAAGCCCGTCCGTCTGGCAATCAAGATGGCCAGTGGACTAAAAACGGCTGCTGCCACAACCCCGCCCGCTATGATTATTAATAAACTCACTATCTGGAGAATGGAGATCGTCATAGCTTCAGCTCAGCTTCGACTCTTGCAATGGATTGATACACTTTCAAGGTTTGAGTGATGACCGAATCCATTGAAAACTCTTCTTCTGCAATTTTCCGTCCGCGAATCCCCATTGCCTCGCACAGACCAGGGTCCTGAATTAACTGCTTCAACGCGACCGCCAACGCAGCAATATCACGCGCTGGAACAAGCAGACCATTTTCGCCCGTTCGAACGATTTCCCGGCAACCCGGCACATCGCTCGCAACAATTGGGCGTCCACAGGCTGCCGCTTCGATCAAAGTCTTTGGTACGCCTTCACGGTAGGAGGGGAGACAAACGATATGTGCCTGGGCATAGACTGCATTCATATCATCTTGCCATCCCCACCATTCTATCACACCCGTTTTCTCCCATGTCTGAATCTGCGCGACAGGCACCGCTGCCGGGTTTTCGGAATCACTGTCACCCACCAGCACCAAGCGGGCGCGCAGACCATCAGCCTGCAACCGCCGCGCTGCTTCCACGAACTCGCCCACGCCCTTATCCCATAGAAGGCGCGCAGGTAAAATAACAACCGGTATCCCGTCTGGTTCGGGTTCTGGCACAAAACGTTGAGTGTCCACGCCAGAGCCACGGATGAGTGCCACCCGCTCTGGATCAACCAAACAGTTTTCCAGAAAAACAGCCCTGTCATCCGGGTTTTGGAAGATGACCCAGGTCCGCCTCAGCACCAGCCGGTAGAACAATATAATGATGCCGCGCAACCAGCGATGTGCCTCCTTGCCTTCCATGAAAACATAGCCGAGACCCGTTACCGAATTGACCACTGCGCGGATGCCAAGCTTATGACAGGCCAGCGAACCATATAGCACACATTTGACTGTGAACTGATGGACCAGGTCAGGCTTTTCCCGGAGGTATAACCTGAACAGACCCACGATGGTTGAAATTTCAACAAGCGGGTTCAGCCCGCCTCGCCTCAGGGGAAAACAAATCCAGCGAAAACCCAACTCCTGTAAACGAGGCGCATAGGCCCCCTCAGGCGAAACCAGCACAACTTCGTCGCCGCGGGCGCGCAGGGCCTGTGCCAGTGCCAGGCGGAAATTATAAAGATACCAGTCTGTATTTGCGAACAGCAGGATTTTCACAGCCATTCACCCGTTGGCTTCCTGCCAGGCCTGGAACATCAGGATACCCCATAACTCGTACTGCCAGTTGGAACCGCCTCTCAGGTGCTCAGCCCATTTCTTGCGCACAGGCTTGGGTTGAAAAAAACCCTCCCTCTGCAACCGCCCGGCATCCAGCAGGCCTTCAGCCCACTCTCGCAACGGGTTTCGCAGCCAGGAGTCAATCGGCACGCCAAAGCCCATTTTGGGACGTTCGACCAATCCTTCTGGCACATATTTGGATAGAACCTGCCGTAGAATCCATTTCCCCTGTCCGTTCCGAACCTTCATCCTGAGTGGCAACCTCCAGGCAAACTCGACCGTCTCATGATCATCGATGTAGGGTGCGCGTGCTTCCAGGCTGACCCCCATGCTGGCCCGGTCCACTTTTACCAGGATGTCATCGGGCAAATAAGTGATCAGGTCGAGGAACATCATGCGTTCCGTGAGCGAACTCATATCCATTTGCCTGGTTGGATCGGTCAGGATGGTGGCCGGTTCATGCACACCGACGATAACATCGCCGGGCTTTTTCCACTGGGAAACCAGGTCGAGATAAACAGCCTCCAGGTTGCTTGTGTTCAGGATGCCGGCCAGTTTCTGGACCTTATCCGCGGCATTGGGTAAATTGTGCGCCGCCGGGAAAATCCTGCCTGCAGTATGGATTGTCTCCGCCCACGCTGAAGGGGAAACCGACCGGATGGCCTCAGCAGCCAGGCTGCGCAGACCGGCAGGCAGCCAGCCGACGTTCTTCCAGATACGCGTCGTCCAATAATAGCGATTGTAACCGCCAAATACCTCATCGCCTCCATCACCAGTAAGGCTCACGGTGACGTGCTGGCGGGCCATCTTTGCCACCAAATAAGTTGGGATTTGCGAAGAATCGGCAAACGGTTCATCATACAGCGCCGGGAGCAGCGGAATGACAGAACGTGCTTCTTCGGGAGTAACGTAGAGCTCGGTATGCTCGGTCCCCAGGTGTTGGGCAATGAGGCGGGCATGTGCGGCCTCATCAAATCCAGACTCATGGAAACCGATGGTGAACGTCTTGACCGGGCGGCTGCTCTGGGCCTGCATTAGGGCCACCACTGCTGAGGAATCCACACCGCCGGAGAGGAACGCTCCCAGCGGTACGTCGGCGACCATGCGCAGGCCGATCGAACGGCGCAGGGCAGCATCCAAGGTTTCGATGGCTTCGGTGTCATCCCCTTCGAACGGATGAGCGCGGCCGCCCTCGACGATTTCCCGGGCAGACCAGTAAGAAAGGGGTTCTTGTGAACCGGGTTGTTCGTCCGGTTTGATGGTCAGGATGCAGCCAGGGGTGAGTTTATGTACGCCACGGTAAATCGTATACGGAGCAGGGATGTAATTATGCCGCAGGTAAAGGGCCAGAGCCTCCCGGTCTACTTCGGCGTGAAAGGCTGGATGAGCGCGCAAAGCCTTCAATTCGGAGCCAAACATGAAGAGTGTTCCCATCCAGCCGTAGTACAAAGGCTTGATTCCCAGCCGGTCGCGGACGAGGCGCAGTTGACGGTGGCGGCGGTCCCACAGGCAAAAGGCGAACATGCCGTTGAAGCGCTGGACGGCCGGTTCAAGTCCCCATTGGCAGATGGCAGCCAGCATCAGCTCGGTATCGGAGTGCCCGAGAAAATGATGGCCGAGAGCAGATAATTCAGTACGCAGTTCCGCAAAGTTATAAATCTCGCCGTTGAAAACGATCACATACCGACCGTCAGCGGAGAGCATAGGCTGGTGACCGGCAGGGGATAAATCGAGAATGGCGAGCCGGCTAACACCAAGGGCAAGCCCGGCCTCGGCGTCTATCCATGAACCATGGTCATCCGGCCCGCGATGAGTGATTGCCTTGAACATGCGATTGATTATTGTTTGGATGGTTTCAACAGGACTGGATTGACGCCAGTCGAGAAAGCCTGTAATACCGCACATGGGGCAGATTATTCCTTCCGAATCCTGACGTACGCAGTTTTTTTGCCTTCCAGAATTTGCTCGTATAGTGCTTCGTAACGCCGGGCAATCTGCTCAATACTGAAGTGCTGTTGGATGCGCTGGCGCCCTCGTTCACCGAGAGTATGTTGCTCCTCGGGGCTCATGCCCAAGAGCCGTTCCCAGCCTCCAGCCAGTGCCTGTGGGTCCTTCGGCGGGACAGCGATGCCGGTATCGCCGATCAGATAGGCAGTATCTCCCACATCGGTGGCAACACAGGGCACTCCACAGGCCATGGCCTCGCCAAGTACATTGGGAAATGCCTCACTCGAGGACGAAAGCGTATTGATATCCAGACCATTCATAATATGTGGAATGTCATCGCGAGGGCCCAGCAAATGAAAATTGGATGGGGGTCCGGCAGCATTAATCCAGCTCCTCAATGTCTCATTTTCCCAGGAAATATCTTTGCCACACAGCAGGAAATGTGTTTGGAAATGCCGGTTTAAAAACAATCCGGCCGCCTGTGTAAAATTCTGATGGTCCTTTAATGGGTCGAAGCGCGCCACCAGGCCGATCAAAAAAACCTCCTGGGCCAGGCCGAGCTCCTGACGCAAAGAAGGCCGGGCCGAGGGGTCGGGACGGAATAGGTCCAGGTCATAACCATTGGGAATGGTAACAAATTTATCGGGAGCATAACCGATATTAACATGCCGGTTGCGCGCTTCATCCGAGCAGACGATAACCCGCCGTGGAATCCAGTGGGAGAGCCGGGCATTCAGATGAGCAATTCGTATGGTTTCAATTTTGTCAAAGGCGGGGTTGAGGGAGGTGTGATGAATGGCCCAGACAATCGGCGTCCTGGTTAAGGGACCGGCCAGAGCGCCCAGTAAATCCGCGTGGTACATCCAGGTGTGCAGCAGGGCAGGCCTATCGCGCTGCAACAGTCTGACCAGTTTGAAAAGTGCCTCCGGGGAGGGGCGCCCTGACCGCATGCCGAGGGAAATGACCGGAATACCCAAAACCCGGATTTTTTCTCCCACCACCCCGGCCGGGATCATGCAGACCACTTGATTTTCAAAGCGGGCGCGGTCGATGTGTTTCAGCAGACGATAGAGCATCATCTCCGCCCCGCCCATATCCAGGCTGGTGATGATGTGTATCAGTTTCAAGGGGCTTGAAGGAGTTTGAGTCATTTTTGTTTCGAAATCAACTTATAGGTTGGCTCTTATGAACTGTCTGATTCCTCACCTTCGACCGGTGTGCGTGGAAACGAATGATTGCAGGGACGATGGAGGTCCCCAACAACACATCTAGTATGCGAAGATACATTCCGGGTCTCTGGAACGGGCTCTGGGAAAGCGCTTTTCGGAGCCAGATCCAGCCTGTGCCTTTGTTCGCTTCACGATAATAATAAACGGCAACTTCAAGATAGCGTTTTCCGATTGCTCTTTTCCCATAGTACCCGAATTGATGAAATTCCTGGTTATGTTTATCCAGGAACTGCCGCGCTGCCATTTCAACAATCTTTGCCTGCGGTCGTGAGGCGCGATAGACAACTGCCAGTGGCTCGGTCGTGACGGTAAGTGGGTAGAGTTTCGTGAACCGCAACAACCAATCCCAATCCGTATATCTGGGCAGGGAAGGATCAAAATATCCGATCTTCTCGAATGCCTTACGGCTTACGACCAATGTTGTCCCTACCCCCAGACCGCAACCCATCAGCAGATGTTTGTGCCAGGAAACCGGCCGGGAGGGTATTTCCTTTCTCTTAATATCGAATTCATCAAAGAGATAATATCCACACACATTGGCTATGATCTCTTCCTGCTCGTTACGAAGCGCTTCCATCTGCTTGGTTAATTTTTCCGGGAGCCACTCGTCATCCGAATCCAGGAATGCCAAATAGCGACCCGAAGAGGATTTTACGGCAGTATTTCTGGCCTCCGAAGAACCGGAATTTTTGGGATGCCGGACAACCTTGATCCGGGGATCGATAATTTTCTTGATCACCTCCACTGTCCCATCTTGTGAGCCATCATCCACGATGATCAGTTCGAAATCCTGGAAGGTCTGCTGCAAGACAGATTGGATTGCCCGGCAGATTGTTTTCTCGCGATTATAGGCGGGGATAAGAACACTTACGTCCATCATGTCGCGGCGCCTCTTCGCCTGGACTGACGCACCAGCCATTATTTACTAGCAACGGCGCTGAGCCCATTTCTGAATTATACTTTCGATTTTGGCCTGTTATTGTACATTGTTTTCAAGTACGAACTAACAGCAAATCCAGAGCAGTTCTCAATCACTCAGACCTGCCCGACGCAGGCGACTAAGACGAATTCCCATTAGTTTAAGACGCACCATATTTGAAAACTTAATAGCAAAATAGAACATCCAGAGCGGATCCGCCGCGAATAAACCGCGCGTCGTTTCCAGCCAGCCAGGTTGGAAGGGTGGATACAGTCCAATTTTGGCAGCCATGTTCACTGCCTCATGTCTTAGACCCTTCAGGGCAGGGTTTTCACGGTGCCGCAGGACAAAGACCCGCCACAATTCTAAGTAGCGCCTCGCCAGGGCAGGACGTTGTCGATATTGGGAAGCACTCATTTTCCCTGTAACCGCGGCTACCAGCGCGGCATGTTCATCCGGTGTAAATCGAATTTCAGGATACGTCCGCTGGAGATTTGCAAAACTGACCTGGGCATGTCTTGCCATCTGCTCCTGCTTATTCCGGCTCGAAATGCTTTCTGGGTATACGCGATACCGCACCAATGGTCGATCCAGATTTGCCCCTTGGGTATGCTCCAGTAAATGCAACCAGAGATCATAATCCTGCCCGGATTTAATGCCGGATTGATAACAGAGATTGTTTTCGGTCAACACTGCCCGACGGATCATGACAGTCGGGTGAAAAAAAACGTTGGCAAGCAGACTCGTCCAACGTATTGTCAAATCATTGCGTTCATGGACCATACGTGCGATCTCCTGGCCTTGAGAGTCTATAAAGAGCGCCTCACTACCCAGGATGCCAACCTTGGGATGAGCCTCAAGAAATTCGATCTGCCTCTCAAAACGCTCCGGCAGACTGACATCATCAGCATCCATGCGAGCAATATACTTGCCTCGCGCTATCTTCAGTCCCCGATTAAGCGCAGAGACAATGCCTTGATTCTTCGAATGAGTAAGGATCACAATTCGTTCATCCTGTTGATGATAGCTTGCCAGGATGGACGCTGAATCATCCGTAGAACCGTCATCAACGGCAATCAGCTCGAAATTACGAAAAGTTTGTGCGAGTATGCTTTCGACCGCTTCGCGCAAATATTTCTCGCCATTATAGACCGGCATGACCACACTGACATAAGGGGGGGAATCGCTCATGATGGAGTTTTCCAGAATGAGGATTAAACCTTTTTATCCACCAGTCCCTTTATTCTGTCCCCTGCTTTTTCAATCCCCCAACCGAAGAGATACAGCAGGTATTTGAGTGGTCCCAGAGCCTTCCTTTTGTCAGCCAGATTCTTCTTCCTGATACTATGCTTTGGCCTTTCACCGGCATGTGAAATCATTTCATACTGAAAAAACTTGTGGTAAATGGAAGGTTCTGTCCAATTCTTGACCAGTAGATCAATATCTGCCAGGGAGAAATAACCTGGGGGCAACCCCGGCTTTTCAACGATCTGAAGTGTTTCAAAACTTTCTCGGTATATTTCTTGTTGAGTATCAATGCGAACATCTCCCTCATATTCCAGGCCGGTCACCAAACCCTTTAAAGCAACTTTATAATCAAAATCATTGATCCATTGTTGCGGCCAATAGGATAAGAATATCTCCGTATATTCCTGGTGCTTATGAGCCTGGACAAAGCACTTTCGAAATATGTCCCCATAATATTGCTCGAAATCATGTATCCCGATAAGGTAGTCCATCCGCCGCCAGGGAAATCCCCGGGCTTTCATGGCGCTAAGCGTATGTTGTTCGGGGCGGATTTGGTCCTTCTCTTGAGGAATCAATTTCAAGGCTTGAGTTAAGAGCGAGGTACGGTATAAATGATTCCCAGCTTGTCTGGGACCCCCAAAAAACTTATCCAGAACAAGACCCCGGATTTCGAAAACGGATGAATGCTGCTTTTCAGCCAGGCTGATCATTTCATGGATCGAATCCGGAAGGAGCAAGACGTCTGCGTCCAGGCATAATGTCCATGGACGATCCAAAGCAATACCGGCTTCATAAGATGCATAAAGTGCACGGCTGAAAGGATTTTTCTTGATAATAGTGATATTTCCCTCTGGGAGGCCTTGCGCCAGGACCAACTCCCTGCAAAGGAATTCTGTCCGCTCACCAGCAGAGCGGATAATTACGCTGATATGCTCGTTCAGATAACCTGTAAGGGCCACAACAATATTCTATCACTTATGAAAGTATCATCTCAGTAAAAGGGAGAATTGGAGTGATTTTGGCGTGCTTCACACGCTAAAATCACTCCACCCCCTAGATTCTTGAGAAGATTCTTATGAAATGTGGAATTGTGGTCAGGTGAGCTTTGTGAGTGGACAAGTTGAAATATTATAAGGATTAATAGCTTTCTCCATAATCGGCTCGTAAAGTCAATTATCTGAAAGAGACGGAGATAGATAAATTCGAATCATGAGAAGCCTCAAAAGAAGTTCGGTTGGATTCGCCGATCGTTGAACTCGGTGGCCCGTAAAAATACTGATTAATTTATCTGCTGGCTTGTTTCTTATCCTGATATAATTAAGTACCCTCATCGGAAATGTTTTCGCTTTCTTAATTATTGAAACTTTTAGTTCTAATGCAGTTAATAATTCCTTTTTTGAAATAATTCCATCTAATCTACTGTCAGTTCTCTGAATGAGTGAAATCAATAAGTCTTTATGGTTATGCAACTCCTCTTGCCAATCAGGATTATTATCTTTTAATGTTGCTCGTCTTATAGAAAAGAAATCAGGTAACATTTTTCTAATTGTATTCCAATAAAGCAAGCGATACTTTCGCATATACGGTGGTAACTTCATCGTGAATTCTAATATATCGCCATCCAAAAAGGGGTTATGCACAAAACCAGCTTGACTTGAAAAGTTTTCCCTCCAAGGCAGCAATGCATGATTAAGTCTTTGATCGAGGTAAAGAAAATTCTGTTTGTCAAACGGATCAGGAATTGCATTTGTCGATTCAAATATATCATCAGTTAATTTGTTCAGACTTTGGCACATTTGTTTGTAAATTTTCTTCGAGATGAAATTTCCCAACCACCTGATGCCGGATGCCCCCCATATGTGTAAGCTGCCAAGAATTTCTTCCTTCGATTTTACATCAACAAAATGCCCCCCAAAACTATGTTCTCCTACAAACATGTCAGAAAATTGATTACTTGCAGCCAAGCGGTGCCACGCCTCAAGTTCGGTGCAAAAATCAGAAACGCATTTACCTTCTCTGACATTGGCTTTTAAATATTCGATCAAATCGCCTTTGTAAGATATAAATGTTTGATGGGAATACCCACACTTTGTAGCTATTTCTTTTGCTATATCACCGTCGGAATCCGTTTTCGGATTTTCTGTTAAAGCATAAGAAAAACATGTTATGTTAGAAGCTTCGAAGTTCTTGTATAAGATGCCCAATATGCTACGAGAGTCATACCCTCCACTCAAGGAGATTGCGGTTTTAGATGTCGGGGTATATCTACGTTTAATACTTCTAATTAATAAAAATTCCAATTCTTTTTGATAATTCTCCTGCTGATTAATTGTGCTTGCTGAGTATTCATAATGATAACTCCAGTAATTACGGATTGATATTTCACTATTTTTAAAACTATGGACACAAGCCCTTTTCGCAGACCTTATCTCTTGAAACAAAGTGAGGTCATTGAGCATAATACCGTTGGCCAGATAGCATGCTAACCCGGGCAAACTTATTTGGCATTTTTGTTTTGGGAGAGCATCAATATTATTTGAAATATACCAGACGCTGTCTATGAAAGCATAAAAAGCTTTTTTTGAATTTACTTTATCCGTTATGATATGGAATTGTGTCCCTTCAATTAAAAAAATAATGAAACTGCCTTCCACATGATTGATATAATCAACGCCCTGCGATAAAAAGCCCTCGATCAGTTGTTCTTCGTTAGTGTTATAAATCACCCCATTGAGGAATATTTGGATATTCTTGGAACTTGATGCATAAGTATAATGATCTGTGGTTTTCACTCCACTTTGCTTGCTGAGCATAAAAAAGAAATTTCCTTTGTTTTTTATACAGCTTGAATCGGAACTTTGTTCAGTATTGCACATGATCGATTATCCTTTGTAAAATAAAAGTGGACGATTATGCAATGAGATAGTAGATATTCGGATGAGAAATTTGTGATTGAAGATATTCCGATAGATTGTTTTTACGCCTCCCTAAAACAATCTTGTCACGGAAATCCTGCAAATGGTTAGGCCTGATCACGACACGCACGGGTATCAAGGGAAGAGCGAGAATTTTCGCAATTGATAGCCAAAGCCTCCCATCCCAAAATATGAACTTGCCATCACGACCAATATTTACTGCAATATCATGTGGTACACATGCCTCGATCAGGCCTGTTTCTCCATAGTTTAGACCATCAGGAATTAAATAGCCTGTGTTTTTAATCGCATCGAAAAGTTGATCCAACTTAGCACACTTGGCCAAGATAATGATTTCAGAGCGACAACCATTCCAAGCAATTTCTCTTACTTCAATATTTTTAAGATTCTTCGGATAAAAAGAAGTATCAAACCAGTCGCCCCCATATTGAAAATGCTCTTGTAGCAGAATAAGTAGATTTGCATCTTCATATTGCTCTTCTGCGAGGTCCCAATCTCCATTGAGAACATGACAAGAAAAACGACCATCTCTTTGGACTGTTACTCCTCCAGAAGTGGTTATTTGATTCGGATTTATCCAAAGTACTCGAAATGGATTGATTTCTATTCGTTGTTTATACCCGCACTCTATCCATGCCTTTAATAGCAGAGCGGCTCGCGTGTAATCGCAGTTTAGTCGTGATATGGTCAAGGATACTACCAGCCTGTTTCTTATATTCTCTATCTGATAAAAAAAGAGGTTTATTATTCACTTCCTTTTTTCCAATGGCGAAAGACGTGTAATATTTGTTTCATGGGTTTTGGGAGAGATAACCTGGGGGCATCTGGTAGAGTCGGGTTTACCTTGCGATAAAACCTGTGTAATAGAAAACGAAGCCAATATTGGCAATAATCAAGAGGTCGTCTCTCGGCTGAATAACGATAATAATAAACCTTGACTAAATTAAAATTTCTCTGAGGCGGCGACATTAGCTTGCCATATTTATGCACAAACCTGGATAGAGATTCGTGCTTTAATTTTGTATTTCTTAAGCGTAGGCCATCATGTACGCGCAATATCGCTTGAATATGAGGAGCGGTCACGATGGAATAGCCGTTGATCATTAATTCAATGATCAATGCCTTGTCTTCACCAGTTTTTAGATTGATGTCATTACCGGAGACTTGGATAAATGCCTCACGACGAACGATGGTTGATGAGCCATTCGTCCCAGGATTTTTAATCAGGAGAGTTTCTAAATTCAGCTTGCCATCTGCATTTTGAGAGCGAGAAATCTGCCCATCAACTAATTTGTCCAAACGCGTGATGATGCAGTCGGGATGATGTTCTTCAACCACTGCCGCCACTTTGTTAAGATAATCCGGTTCCCACAAATCGTCATCATCTAGGAAGGCAACATATTCATTGGTAGCCTGGGTTACGCCAAGATTTCTGGCTTGAGAAACGCCCACATACGGTGGTAATTCGTGCACCTTAACCTGTCGTGGTAAAAGTTGGTTGTCCAGTGGCTGGCCGCCATTATTAACCACAATAATTTCGTGGGCAGGATAGGATTGATCTAATACACAATTCACTGCTTCGATCAGTGTGTCGGGGCGGTCACATGTGGGTATAACAACTGATATTTTAGTCATGACATTATTATATGATCATAATTGCACAATGGCTTTTACAATCATCGGGACAAACATAACAAACAAAGATTCGTTTAGAGAAAGTATAAGATGCGATAAAAATCAACTTGAAGGTCAATTAGATTCATTTGAATAATTTATCTGGATTCCGAACTATTGATCATCCTCGTGCGCTGATATAATCCCGTATCCAACGTAGAGGAGGTTTTAAATAGAGCCTTGAAAAGCTCCTAATTAATAGATGGTATGGCAACTTATTCCGATATTTCCAGAGGTACTTTCGACCTTGTGCTTCATTTCTAGAGGAATTCTCAATCAATGCATAATAACTATATGCAAAACGCTTTTGGATTTTATCATGGTAGATATAATCCGAGTATTCATCGAATCTTTGATACATCTCTACAATGCTCAAACAATATTTCTCCTGGAATTCAGCATCATTAATGTTTGAAGTCCAAGCGCCTCCGCCATGCTTCCGATATACACTCATCACTTGATCAATATAACGAATGTTTCCATGAAAAGCGAGCAGCAAGAAAAGGGGATAATCACCGACAATGATGTCTTGATACCATTCAGGGAGTTCATGAATCACTGCCCTTTTGAAAACAACGGTTTCTGTACGAATGAAATTCTTGCCCATCGGTGCTAGAAAGTCATCTACTGTAAAAGTCTTATCGGTATCTGCCATGCGCACAATCTCGGTCTGGCGTTCCTCACCTTCGAAAACTATTTTTGAGGCGTGGCAACACAATGAATAATCAGGATGATTTTCGAGAAAATCAATCTGCTTCTGTAGCTTGTTGGGATCGGTCCAGTAGTCATCGCCCTCGCAAATGGCAATATACTTCCCTTGGCAGGCTAAGAACGTACGTTTTGCATTTCCTTTTATCCCTACATTGGATTCTGAAGTAATTACCCGGATGATTTCAGGATATTTTCGCGCATATTCCAGTATAATTTCTCGTGTGCCGTCTGTACTGCAGTCTTCCCCAATGACAAGTTCAAATAGGAAAGAAGCTTTCTGCATCAATATGCCTTCAATACACTGGCGTATAAATGGGGCATGATTGTATGTAATCGTATGTACAGACACGAGAGGATTCATCCGCATTGACCTTGTCGATTTTGGCAATTGAATCAAATCAGAAATTAGAACTTTTTACTTCGATTTCAAGAACAGATGATGAATAGACGGCTAACCTTGCCAAGAATTGGTATCACTAAAAGCTGAAATTACGTGGACTTGAATACTCTCTCAGTCAGGTAGGACGCTATCTTCCATCGAATTTGATCTCTAAGTATTTTTGGAGTAGGTTGGGAAAGATATATTAATATGCCGATCACGTCCTCACGACCTTCAGTGATGTCCACTAAATACTTATAGCCATTTTTGAAGATATATGCACTAAGGAAATCCTTTATTCGTTCACGAATTGTTGAGTGGTACATGTGTTCAGTATGATCGTCAAAATTCTTATACATTTCAAGATAATCCCTTACAAAATGGCTGTGTGTCGAATCCTCACGCTCTCTGTCATTCTTCTCTCCCACAGTCCATGAACCCGAAATCCCTCTTCGGTATAGTGACATGACCTCGTGTAAATAATAGACCTGTCCTAAACTGGCTGCAATCATCTTGCAAGGAATATCATATACTGGAGCCTGATAAAACCAGTCAGGCAGATTTCTAAGGATGTCAGCAAGAATAAAAAATGAAGAAGTATGAATATTGCTTTTCAGTGAAATTATGTTCTCTGGTTCAAGATACCCTGATTTTTCCTCATACAATTCCAGGCTGACCCCAAAACCTCCTGCATCGCGGATCTTTAGCACAATTGTATTATGAGTCACCATCACCGCATTATATTTCTTTGCGGCATCGTACTGCTTCTGCAGTTTAAGTGGATCGATCCAACAATCATCGCCTTCACAGAATGCGATATATTCACCTCTGCAGGCATAATTCGTGCGTTTTGCATTTTCTTTGGCTCCCACATTGGAATCTGATGTAATAACACGGATGATTTCAGGATATTTCTGTGCATAATCCAGCACAATCTCTCGTGTGCCGTCTGTGCTGCAGTCTTCCCCAATCACAAGTTCAATCGGGAAACTGGTTTTCTGCATCAATATAGCTTCAATACACTGGCGTATATATGGGGCATGATTGTATGTAATTGTATTGATAGAAACAATTGGTTTCATCTGTATTGACCTTATGGATTTAATGATGGGCTAAGCGGTTAAGAAGAATATTTTCATAATAAATTTGTTTGAGCAAAATGTCCTGAAGCTCTACACCAGCATTATATGCGGAACAGGTTCATGGATGATGTCTTGAAAAAAAGGACTTGCAACTACTCCCGCATCAATAAAATGGTTTGTATTACCTACAAAAAATCGGGAAGGTTACCCTCTGTCTGCTTGAATCTAAATGATTCTGGCAGCCGCCATTCCTCACGCCTAAACGGACCTTGTAAAATAAGGCTTTTTTTCTTTTTCCAATCTCTCCGAAATCCTGATTAAGGACTTGCCGCCCGGGTACTATATAAATAGACATCAAAGCCAAGATCCACATAATCCTCCGTGAATTTTACATGCTGGACAAGGTGATAATTATTATCCAAATAGCTTCTTAATTCAATATCATTCGAAGGATTCAGAGTCTGTTTGATATACCAGAAATATTCTGCGTTGTGTTCCCGGATGACTTGGGTCACTTCTGCGGATTCATCCATAGGTTCCCACCACGCCAATCTAAGATCCACATGTTGGTCCGATCCCATTTGATTAAAATAATATTCAAACGAAAAAGGTAACATATCATTTGTGATAACAATGGAATTATTAATGTGACTGTCATTGATATATTGTGCGACGGTTCGAAAGGGTTCTTTTAAAATCGAAGTGTAGTAACCCCGGGTAAAGATTAAATTATTAAGGAGGTACAACACAAGTAATCCTGAAAGGAGACCCTTTAAAATTGCTTTCAAAGGCAATCCAAGAATGGATCGAGCCAGAAGAAGATATCCTGCTGGCAATACAAACATCAGATATCGATCAACAAATATGGGTTTTAGACTAATGGAAACCCCATAGGTGATTGCGACCGGTAACGCAAACCATAAAACCAACAGAAGATCCGAGGAGACTGGAAATTTTAGCCCAACTATTTGTTTATTATTTGTGGGGATGCCTCTTTTTTGAATGTTCTTAAATATGAGATAGCCAAGGTATATCAATACAAATATCAGAATCGCCAAAAGAAGTTTGTGGGATTTGCCAAAGAAAAATGAGAATAAATTTACCATTTCCTGCGGCCCAGCGATAGCTATCCAGGCGATTTTCCCCTGATTATGCATAAATTGGTAAATGAATGATGGCAGCCAGGGAAGATAAGCAAGAGCAATCATCAAGTAGAGAAAAAGAATGTATTTCACTTTCGCCCATTTTCCAAAGAAAAAAACCAGGCTCAGCAAACCCTGCAGGGCGATAAAAGCGAGAGCAAAATAATGTACATAACAGGAAAAAACCGCAAATAAATAATACGCTAAGGAAACTTTTATGGGAATTTTCTTTCCTTCTTGAAGACCAGCCAGTATCTTCATCCAGAAATATACCGCAAAAACAGTGCTGAAGACCATCAGCATATAGGAGCGGGCTTCCTGACTGTAATAAACGGACGTCCAGGATACCGTCATGATCGCTGCCCCAAACAAACCTTCTTTTTCTGAATAGAGTTGCTTTCCAACCAGGAAGGTTCCCCAAACAGCAAGGATTCCACTTATTGCCGAAGGCATCCTCAAGGCTGATTCTGAATTACCAAATAATTTAATAACAAAAAAAAGGATAACTTGATAGGCGGGTGGTTGGGTATCTGGAATGATCCCTTTTATAAACACATCCTTAATATTGTCAAAACTACTAATCCATAAGGAGAATAGTTCGTCATTCCACAGGGATTGAATCTTCAAACCATACAAACGCAGGGTGGCAGCCAACAGGAGAACGAGAATTAAGAGGATGCTGGTCTTGGATTTTGAAATTGACCGGAACCATGTTCTCATGAAATCATCCCTCCCGGATATTCATTCTGTTTTAATTCCAACTCCTGGGCCAAAGGCCCATGATTAATTACCTGTTGGGTTTCCCGGGTTTTTGATGGATAATCGGAATATTCTTCTAAGGATAGCGGGTATATTTCCGTGGCGTTATTCATTTCTTGTATAAGGACTTAGATTTTCGAGAATAGTTCAATTTTTGGCGTATTTTTAGAATAGCTCCAGGTAATGACCCGATCCTGAGATTTTTTCGAAATTTATCACGTAAGAGTAAACCTTCAAAATTATATTGATCCTTATTTTTATATGGATTGTAATTAAGTATCGTATCGTTATAGAGGTCGATCAATTGACCAATTCGATCCTCAGAGATTATCTCGTCAAAGGTATTGATTATTTTCGCTTCCATCTCTCTTTTTAGATCAAAAGGCGAGACAAGTAACTTTCGGATGCCGGCTTGAAGGCTTTCCACATTGTTTTTTTGGACCAGGATTCCGGTCTCTCCATCAATGATCATCTCATCAAGACTCGACTCATACGTTCCAATTACTATTTTGCCAAATTGCAGCGCTTCAAGGCAGGAGTTGGGATAATTATCAATGAGCGAAGGGATTAGAACACCATATGCATGCCGGATCACCGGATAGAGCTTGTGTTTAGGCAGGGATGGGAAATAATGAAGGTTTTTACTCCACCTTTCATTATCCTGTATGATTTTGTCTGCGTAGGCTTGATTGTTTTCATCCAAATGGGTCCTTCCAATAAAAACAAAATGGATATCTGGAAATTCTTCAATTAATCCGCCCGCTGATTTTGAGATGATCTCCATCCCCTTTAATCGATTCAGAGTGCCAAAAAACAACAGATACTTCATGCCTTTTAGATTCTGATCATAGAAGGACTCATCCTGGTTTTCGTTATAGACATCAATGGGACTTCTTAAGATAAAAGGTGTCGCTTTTGAGAATAAGGAATAGTATTTTGCCATCAATGCACTTGGAGCAAAAGTGCGATCTGAATTCTCTGTCTGGTAGATTTCACACCAATCTGTAAGCGCTGCTGAAAGAGTGTTTACGTGGTTACCGACACGTGCATTCCGGTTTAGAGCTGCCAGGCTTGAGACCCTCGTGATCAGCGGGATCCTTCTATTGTTGCACATCGCAATTCCAACAGCCCCGTAAGATGCGGCCTGGATAACATCCAGGGGTTCCTTGATATTTATTTCCAACAATCTTTTTGCTAGTTTGGATGAGTTCAAAAAGATTTTTTCAATTTCTGCTGTTGGAAGGGAAATGCTGCTCAACATTTGGGATACCTTACGCGGTTCAGTCAGGACCTCGTAAACATGCACCCCTTCATCAATCCAATCATAGTCTCGGTCGGATAGACAAAATACCGAAACCCTGTGACCACGCCTGACTAGGCCGCGACTCACTTTTTGAATATAGGTTGCCAGACCTCCATCCAGTTTATCCGGGGGAATGACATATTCACTGGTTTGAAAACCTACGTGAAGCGATTTTGGTTTCATTATGAACACCTTTCAACCGGCACCTGACTTCTCTCAAAGCCGCTATTCCTGCAGACTTACCCTGCCAGTGCAGGAATTTCGTGAACGAACTGCTGGAAGCGTTGACAGGCATCATATAACCTGAACCTTTCTGCAATCTCAGCGGCTCTGGCCCGATAACGCGAGTCCTGAAGCACAGTTGAAATGACGCGGCGAATTTCTTGAGGATCATGGCTCGATGTGCTGCAACAAAAGCCCGCCCCAGTCCGCTCAATCGTCATCATTGTCAAATATTGATCTATGTTGCTCCAGATTCCCACGACAGGGGTTCCCTGGCTGAGCGCTTGATAAGCAGTCGCGCTGCCACCATTGCACACTACAACGGAAGCAAGCCTGCAGATTTCCATACCAGGTAAATAGTCAGCCGCATAGACATTTTGGGGTATATTCTTGAGTTTAACCCTCCCTGCCGTTGCGACGACAATGGTCGCGGGGAGTTCCCGAAGAACCTGCACGATCTCCGGCATTCGTTTGGCGATACCTGTCGAGCCGAGCGTTATGTAAATCAAAGGCAGCGTTGGATCCCAGGTCTGCCACCATGCGGGTTTTGGAACATCCGGAGACCAGAGAATGGGACCCAGAAAAAGATGATTGCCCGGCAGCGGCAGCGTTTCAATGAAATCGGGTGGCTCTGTATATAGCGTGTAATCCCCATGTGTGGCGAGGTCAAAAAAATCCTTGTAAAGGGGAAGGCCATATCGTTTTCGGATGCTATTAAAGGACTCCGTGGTGTCATGCTGTTTCCAAGGCATTAACCTTTTAAAGAACCTTCTGGTTGAGCCCCTCGCTAGTTTTGGTATTGGATATGACCCCATGATCCGGTAAGGACTCCAATGGACATTGGAGAGAGTGGCATAATGAATATGGCTCAACTCCGCACTGATTGAGATAGTAAATCGAAAGTCGCTTATGATAAGAGAAGGTAGGATCTTTTGGAATAATGCCAATTCCTGGCTGATGTATGATTCGATATCTTTTTTCTGAAGGACAAGCCCGCCTCGATCCGCTGCCTTGACAAAGGTTTCGCTTGGAATACTCCGGATCGGCCAGTATCGAATGCCCGGCAAAGCGCTTACCAGGGATTCATAGCGTGGGTCGCAAGCAAAATGGATATCGTACTGCAGCGGATCCAGCGCTTGGGCCAGGACCAGGGGGCGGGTCACATGGGCAAGAGAAACCGCTTCCCCAATGAAGAGGATACTCTTTCTGGGATTCACTCTCTTACCTGGGATCGTGCATGACCAAAAAGGCCATTGTTTTTGAGTTCCTTGACCATCCTCTGATATAGATCCACAGTCTGTTGGGACTGAGCCCAAGCCACAAACTCACGCATACCCTTTTCAAGCGAAATCCTGGGTTGATAGTCCAGAAGCTTTCCTGCCTGCGCAATGTCGGCCACACAGGCATGGATATCCCCGAGGCGGAACTCCCCACGATCTTCAAACTGCGGCCCTTTGTCAACAGCGCGAGCCAAAGCCCGCGCAATATCAAAGATGGAGGCCTCAAGGCCTGTGCCGATATTCAAGATTGTGCCCGCAGGCAGATCGACCGCTAGAGCTTTGAGATTGGCCTGCACTACATCCAGGACATGGACGAAGTCGCGCAGGGGGATTCCGTGTTCATAGATGGAGATGGCTTTGGCAGCTATCAGTCGGCTGAAAAATATGGAGATAATGCCGGTATAGGGATTTATCAGAGACTGCCTGGAGCCGTAAACATTAAAGTAACGCAGGATAACCACTGGCAATCTAAAGGTCCTAGCCGCGTACTGACAGATTTCCTCCTGCAATTTCTTGGTCCACCCATAGACCGAGATGGGCATCAAAGGTCGGTCCTCACCTGTGACTATGGAGGTTGTCATCCGGCCGCATTTGGGGCAGAAGACCTCAAAGCGATCCTGCTCCATATCGTCCCGGTTGCGAATGGGAGGAAAAACGATGCCGCAGACGGGACATTTATGCGTGCCCTCCCCGTAGACCGCGCGGGAAGAGGATAGGATGAATTTCTTAATGGGGTACTTATGCTTGACGATCGCCTCGATGAGATTGGCCGTACCTGAGACATTGACATCAGTATAATTTCTCAGTTCGTACATGCTTTGGCCCACGCCAGTAAGAGCTGCAAAATGATAGACAAACGAGACCCCTTCCAAAGCTTGCTGCATATCCCCAACTTTCCTGACATCCCCTAGGAGACATTCGATCTCCGGATGAAGGTAAGCAGGAAAAACACACGCTTGGCCGTGGATCTGAGGATCCAGACAATCGAGAATCCTTACCCGATACCCTTGCTGGATCAACGCGTCGGCGGTGTGAGAACCGATGAAACCTGCACCGCCAGTAATCAGAACAAGCGGTTTGGAGGAATCAGGCCACATCAGTCTACCTCCCGCTGGATGGATTCATCCCGGCGAAACGGGATAACAATCGCACTCTTACCTCATCAGCATGTTCAACTACCAGGCGAATAATCTGGCAGATTTTACTGATTTCATCCGGACCGACGGCTGTGCCGTTAGGTAGCGATAATACACGCTGCGCAAGTTTTTCTGTTTCAGGCAGCAATAACCCTGCATGGGGAAAGTAAGACCGGTAGGGTTCCATCTGGTGGCAACCCGGGTAAAAGTAACGCCGGGCGAGGACGTTCTCCGCATGGAGGATTTCGACTAACTTATCGCGGTTAACTTGTGTCACCGTTTCATCCACTTCCAAAATGATATACTGAAAATTGGATTTTTCTGTTTCATCGAAGGCAATCATGCGAACACCGGGTACATCTGACAATTCGCGTTTGTAGTGCTGATAGTTGCGGTAATTGACTGCGATGAATTCCTCCAGACTCTCCAGTTCGGTCAGTCCCATCGCCGCTGATACTTCACTCATCTTGCCGTTGGTACCGATATAGATGACATTGTCGTATCCATGGAAACCAAAGTTCTTCATTAGTCGGATTTTGGCTGCGAGATCATCATCGTTGGTAACCACTGCGCCACCCTCGAAGGTATTGAAGAACTTGGTGGCATGGAAACTGAATATTTCCGCAGCGCCAAAGTTTCCGATCATCCGCCCCTTGTAGGAACATCCAAAGGCATGAGCAGCATCGAACAACAGTTTAAGTTGACGACGTTGAGCTATGTCCGCCAAAGCCTCCACCTCGCAGGCGCGTCCCCAGACATGCACCCCGATAATCCCGGTCGTTCGAGGGGTGATCAACTCTTCCACTCGGCGCGGGTCCAGGTTGTGAGTTTGCGGATCTATGTCGCAAAAAACGGGGGTGATCTCCTGCCATTGCAGGGCATGGGCTGTGGCGATGAAAGTGAACGACGGGACAATGACCTCCCCTTTGAGACCCGTCGCGCGGATGGCAATCTCCAGCGCCACGGTGGCATTGCATATGGCGATGCAATGCTTGACCCCAAGCATCTCGGAAATTTTCTGCTCGAATTCCTGCACGAAAGGGCCATTGTTGGTGAGCCATTTTCTGTCCAGCAATTCGTTGATGCGTCCCAGCAAGCGTTCACGGTCACCAAGATTGGGTCGTCCCACATGCAGCATTTCGCTGAAAGCTGGTGTGCCACCAAAAACAGCTAGGCAATCCAGATCATCGTTTTTATCTTTCATCCTGATCCCACCTGTCTTGCCAGCACTTAGTCGCCTTCGGATGGTAGATCGCCGGCGCAAAATCCCAACACAACCACGTCTTTGAACTTTCCATCTTTGAAAGCATGTTTTCGTAACTTGCCCTCAATTGTCCATCCAGCTTTTTCGCTTACCCGTATAGTGGGTCCATTGTCCTCAATAACAAAAGCATACAACCGCACCAAACCCAGATCCTGAAAAGCATGCTTTATCAGCAAGCGTGCTGCTATTGTCCCGTACCCTTTTAGACGCTGATCAGTTTCTCCAAAAAAGATAGCGAGTTCAGCATTGCGAGCTACCCAGTCAATATTGCGGAGATAGATATTTCCGATGTGTTGCGAGTTCTCTGTCAAGCAAACCGCCAAACTCACTTCTTGGGGGGAATAAGCCTGCTTCTTGCGCAGCCACTCTTCTTCTGAGGCGTGGCTTACAAACCGATATGGTGATCCTAACGTCTCATACAAATCAGCATCATTGTGCCATTTGTAGGTTCTATCCAAGTCGCTGAGCTCGAGAGCTCGTAAGTAAACGGGGTCCATATTATTTATTTTCTCCTCACATGCAAGCATATACTTGATTTAAATCGATCGTGGAACAATCCGTGTGCCAAGGCCTATTTATAGTGTGATTATCGCATTTCGCCACTCCTGTATGCCGGAAAGTAATTCGTCTCGGTCGGCGCCCTGGTCTCCACCAGCTCAGCGTATCTTTCCTGGTTGATGATTTTACCGCAGAAATAGGCCGTTCGAGTGCCGGTGGACCATCCACGCTTAAATTGGCTCAGGCCATCTGCACCATTCTCCTGAACACCTGAGGTCCCACCCCAGTCGAGCCAATGGACTTTACCCGACAGGTAGGAGAGATGAGACCAGTATAGAGCGTATGAGGCTCCCAATTCGTGACCGGCCTCATTGATTCCCATCAGGTGGCCATAAGCAACGTCTTCTTGCATAAAGCAAAGTGCCGCGCCAACCACTGTGTCTTTATAGACAGCTCTAAACATCACGAGGCCCGGGATACTCAACTGATTGAGAAAGGCTGCATGTGAAAATGTCCTTATTCCGGTGACCTTGTGTCTTCGCGTTAAATCAGCATATAAGGCTACCCATTCATCAATATATTGGATCGGTTCTTCGCAAATCTCGATCTGAACATTCTCCGATACTTTTCGGGCGTAATAGCGATGGTGCCGGGAGACAATTTCATTTACCGGACGGTTAAGATCAACGATGTAGTGTTCCTTGAACGGGAATACCACCTCAAAGCAACGTTGCAGATCGGCCAACTCGTATTCTCCAAACGGATCCGTGACCAGGGCCAGACTGACCAGATCATCCCCCAGGTCCTGCAGGTCAGGCGCAAGCCGGGCCCAGTCTCGACAGACAAATAATGGATAACATCCCATGGCATCGCTGTAGCCAGACTTTGGTATTTCTCGTTCCAGGATCCATCCCCCGCAGCGAGGCAATTCATGTGGAGTCCCGAATTCACTCAGCGATTCTGGATATCGTGGGTGAAGATATCCCGTCACCATCCCAATGCCTCCGCAATCACGTGGAGCATCCGCTCCATATCATTGTAATCATATCTCTGGTCACAGGGAAGGGTCATGATCTCGGAGGCCAGTTTGTGGCTTTCGACGAACTCCTGGGGAACCAGCCCCTGGATTGGCCAATGAATGGGTGGATAGATCTCGTGGGCAAATAACGCCTGCCGGACCTTATCACGTTCCCTGGTACGGATCGGGAATCCAAGCGGAACGACCTGGTCGGGCAGTTTAGGAAAGAGTGCCAGGCTGCTCAACTTGGCAGCCAGAGTCCGATAGTTGTCCACCCGCCTCTGGGCGATGGTTGCGTAGTCAAAACTATTCCGTAAAAGCACGCTGGAGAGTTCGCTCATGGCGAAAGGACCGGTAGGAGCGCCGGATTCGGCCTTTTGAAACAATTCAAACCATGGCCGTGCTCCTCCATGAATATCAAACTCCCTCCTCAAAAGAGAAGCCAAAAAGGCATTAAGCCACCAATCCGAGGGTGGAGTTTTAAGATCAATATCCTGAAAATGAACATCGCTATTGTTATAAAGAATCCCTCCATCCGGTACGCCCAGAAACTTCCGGGGACTGTAAACGACAAAATCGGAAAACCGGCCCACATTTCCAGACAGGAGGGCCTGGCTTGCATCTTCCAAAACCCAGGCCCCTCGCTCCCTGGCTTGAACCGCACAAGCCGAATCATTTCTGAAACCAAAGTAATCTATCAGTATGACCAAGTCACCATGCTGCACCTGTTCGAGCCAATCCAACGAGGAAATCGCCAGATCATAATTGATTTCATAAAACCTGACATCCGCCATACTCTTCTTGACCGCATCCAGTATCGTATGACAAAGGTACGAAGGACACCAGACCTGTCGAGGGGTCAATTGATCCGTCAGAATCCAGATGCCTGATCGGGCATTGACCAGGTGAATGCCTGGTTCCTGTATAAAGGCAGGAATACTTGCATTCGGATCTGAAGTCGCTTGCAGACCGAACATACCGCCAATAATTGCATCATCCGAGAATGGTTTTTGCATAATCATCCCAGAAACGCTTTATTCAAGCCAGTGATCAAACATAACAGGCAATCTCATGCCAGAATATGGAACTTTCAAAGCCCAACTGTCAGTCAATTGCCTTCAAATGAACGGTTTTCAACTGTCGCCATCGCCAAGATATTTGGTTTCCCAAGGCAAAAGAGGGCGAATCACCCCCGGCACTATGTCGAACCAGGCAAGCCTCCCTTCAATGTTATCAATGATTCCAAATCCTATGGCGTCCTTCATTAAGTAAGTGCCCGTCGAGTTGATTCTTATCAGCACTAGATCAACACGATAAAATCCGTTATTCAGCAGGCTGCCCGGAATGTGGCAGACGCTACGAAATAGACCAACCGGTGGTTGTAACAGCAGCCCATGATCTAAGTCGTCCCAGGCACCAGTCGTAAAGGCGAGGATCCCCTGATCGTCGTAAAACTGCAGGGTTGCATGAAGATGAACCGCAGGCAGTAAATTCCAGTATTCCACCTCAATACGCACCGGCGTTTGAATGCTGATCATATCCCCGGGTTTGCCATCCTCGGGTTGCACGGAGATGCGATGCAGCCGAACCGTCTCATTGCCGGGCGCGCTGGCGATATCTGGCCAGACCCGCACGTTGATGTCGTCTTCACTCAGACCCGACCGCAGGTATGCGGTCACTATCTGGCTCACAGAACCTTGTTCGCTGAGTTGCCCGGAGTCCAGCCAGATCGCGCGGTGGCAAAGCGATTGTACCGCGATCATGTTATGGCTCACAAACAGAACAGTACGCCCTTCTTTTGCCACATTCCCCATCTTCCCCAAACACTTTTTCTGAAATTGCGCATCTCCCACTGCTAACACTTCGTCCACGATTAAAATCTCCGGGTCCAAATGCGCGGCAACGGCAAAAGCCAGGCGCACGTACATGCCGCTGGAATAACGCTTGACGGGTGTATCGATGAACTCCTCTACGCCCGAAAAATCCACGATCTCATCAAATTTGCGGCTGGTCTCGGTCTTGGTCATCCCCAGGATCGCACCGTTCAGGTAAGTATTCTCCCGCCCGGTCAGATCCGGGTGAAAACCGGTGCCCACCTCCAGCAGGCTGGCGATGCGGCCTTTGATCTTCACTTCACCGCCGGTCGGGGCAGTCACCTCCGAGAGGATTTTTAGCAAGGTGCTTTTGCCCGCGCCGTTGCGACCAATGATACCCAGCGCCTCGCCCTGTTCAACAGTAAAACTTACATCTTTCAGTGCCCAAATGGTTTCCCCAACAAGATTGCTATGGTCTGCCTGTCCGATCTTGAGGGCTGGATTGGGCTTGCCGCGCACTCTAGCCCACCAAACCTTCAAGTCGTAGCTCAGTGTACCGGTACTGATCTGGCCCAGGCGGTAGGCTTTGGAGAGGTTCTCAACGGAGATGACCGTATTGCTCATACAGTATCCATAAAGGTGGTTTCCACTCGGTTGAAAATGACTATCCCGATGAAGATCACCACCAGCATAAAGCCAAAACTATACGCCAGGGCGGGTAAGTTCACCTCTCCTGCCCCAAGGAAGCCGTAGCGAAAAACCTCCACAATGGGCGTCATCGGGTTGGCCAGGATGATCCACTGGAAACGCTGCGGTATGGCAGATATCGGGTAAATCACCGGAGTGGCATACATCAGCAATTGGACGCCAAACTGCACTAAAAAGCGCAAGTCGCGGTATTTGGTGGTGAGCGAGGAAACGATGATCCCCAGCCCCAATCCCAGCCCGGCCATCACTAGCACCAACGCTGGTGTCAGCAGGATCCATCCATTAGGATGAAGGACAGTACCACGCAACGCAAAGTATCCCGTGAAGATCAGGAAGAAGGCGAACTGGATGGCAAATGTAATCAGGTTGGAAATCAGGATGGAGACCGGCGCGGCCAGGCGGGGGAAATAGACTTTGCCAAACAAACCCGCGTTACTGATAAAGGTATCTGAGGTCTTGGTCAGGCAGGATGCAAAGTAGGACCAGATGACCGTACCGGACATGTAAAATAAAAACGGCGGCAGGCCGTCGGTGGGCAATTTGGCGATATTCCCAAAAATGACCGTAAAGACGATGGTGGTCAGAAGCGGCTGGATGAGATACCAGAGCGGACCCAGGATGGTCTGTTTGTAGACCGAGATGAAATCCCGCCTGACGAAGAGCATGATCAGATCGCGGGCGCGCCACAACTCACGCAGGCGTAAATCGAGTAAGCCGCGCTTCGGGCGAATGATCTTGGTCCAACTGTCGTCTGGGTCAATAAAGTTTTGAGAAGTCATAAAAAAACCTGGCCGTTTCTTCCTCTTACCACGTATTGTGCCCAGTGAAATAGGAAACGTTATTTTGCCATACAAGCAAGTATGCGTCAAGTCCCCGCGTTGGATCAGCTGTCAAATGACCCCTTCCAGTACTAGAACAATTGTACTATAATGGCCCTGTCTGTTCTACTCTCGTTCTCTGCGTTCCCTGTGGTGAAAACGGGTAAAACTCCCGTCAAACACCTATGAGCTGATTTTTGAGACAGGTTTTACAAAATGATGAAAACGAATGTTTTGCCGGTTTTTTTCTCTAAAATTCCCCCTGGAAAAAGTGCCGTTTACCCCTCGAATTGTTCCTCTTTGTTTTGGCAATTTCCACTTTTACTCAAAAATCGATGGTACCCGCAAAATAGACCGGGCTGATCGGCAATGGCAAGCCATCCGGCATCTCGCGCCTCCCGTTCCTCAGGGGCATGTCATTCCCGCCCGACCGGTTTTCGTTCCTCAAATATTAAATAATTTGCACACAAATTTAGGCTGGGAATTTCACCGCCGCTCCCCCTTACCAACGTGTCTTGCCATCCAGGAATACTGTGCTGGAGACCATGGTTTGCTTGACTGACCTTTATGTCCAACCCAATCCCATCATCCGCAGTAATTAGTCTGAATCACTCCAATGCAAGTTGCAATGCAGATTCCCAATCGGGCAATCTCAAACCGAAAGTAGCCAGGAAACGTGTACAATCCAGAGCCGAAAAGAGCGGGCGCTGCGCCGGGGTCGGAAAGTCGGAGGTCAGGGCTGGGATTATCTCCTTGACTCTCTGCCCGCTTTTGCCAGGGTCAAGCTCCAGGATTAATTTCGCCCATTCAAACCGACTGGCGAAGCCACTGCCAGCCAGGTGATATAAACCTTTGCGTTCACGAATGTAGTCATCACCCCTTGCTAAAAGTTGGGCCGTCATTTCGGCCAGCATCCGGCACCAGGTGGGGCTGCCGACCTGGTCAGTGACCATGCGCAGAGTCTCCTGCCGGTGCGCCCATTCCAATACTTTATTGACGAAACCGCCTTGCCGCAAGCTATAAACCCAACCGGTGCGCAGGATCAAATAAGCACAGCCCACTTGCTGGATGACTTGCTCGCCATGCAACTTTGAAAGCCCATACACATTCAAGGGATTAGGGATATCAGTTTCAACGTAAGAGGCTCCTTTTTTGCCATCAAACACATAGTCGGATGAGAAGTGTAAAAAGACAGCATTCAATTTAAAGGCTTCTTCTGCCAACACACCCGGCCCCGTGCCATTAATCGCTTCAGCGAGGTCTGGTTCGATCTTGGCTTTATCCACGGCAGTATATGCCGTGGCATTGACGATCACCTCCGGGCGGTGCTCCCGAATAGTCTTGCGAATGTTGGCTGTATCGGCCATATTGATTCCCGGGTAATCGAGCGCGACCACAGCACCAAGAGGCTGCAAGGTGCGATTCAATTCCCAGCCAAGTTGGCCAGTGTTGCCTAAAAGCAACAGTTTCATTCAAACTTTCCTCTCAACCAACTGCATCAGATACTCGCCATAGCCATTGTTCTGGTATGAACTGGCTATCTCAACCAACCCATCCTGGGAGATATAACCCATCCGATAGGCAATCTCCTCGGGGCAGGAGATCATAATCCCCTGCCGCTCCTGCACTGTCTGGATGAAATTGGCCGCCTGCAAGAGCGATTCGTGCGTGCCGGCATCCAGCCAGGCAATACCGCGTCCCAATTGCTGGACCTGCAGTTGGCCCATAGCAAGATACACCTTATTCAAGTCTGTAATCTCGATTTCACCGCGCGCCGACGGTTTGAGCGCCTTGGCAAAGGATACCGCGCGCTGATCGTAAAAATACAATCCAGGAACAGCAAAATTCGAGCGCGGCTTGGCCGGCTTCTCTTCCAGGCTGATGGCGCGCCCCCGATCGTCAAATTCAACCACGCCATAGCGCTGCGGGTCGCGCACCGGATAAGCAAACACAATTGCACCTTCCTGCAATTTAGCTGCCTGGCGTAGCTGGCCACTCAGGCCCTGCCCGAAGAAGATGTTATCTCCCAAGATTAGGCAGGCAGGATTTTCACCAACAAACTGCTCTCCGACAATGAAGGCGTCGGCCAGGCCGCGCGGCTCGGCTTGTTCGGCATAGTTGAATTGCAGGCCCCACTGCTGGCCGCTGCCAAGCAAACGCCTGAAAAGCGGCAGATCATCAGGAGTGCTGATAATCAGAATCTCGCGGATGCCCGCCAGCATTAGCATCGAAAGGGGATAATAGATTATCGGTTTGTCATACACCGGCAGCAATTGCTTGCTGACTGCGAGGGTGATGGGATGCAAACGCGTACCCTTGCCGCCTGCCAGGATAATTCCTTTCATTTCCGGCTCTCCTCACGTTCGGAATAGTTTTTGCCGAGCCACGACTGGTACTCTTCCTGCTTGCGGATGGCTTCAACCCAATCTCCATGCTCCAAATACCAGCGAACTGTCTTCAAGAGACCTGCTCTCAAGCTGTGTTTTGGCTTCCAGCCCAATTCCAGCCTAATTTTATTGATATTCATAGCATAACGCCGGTCATGTCCTGGACGGTCGGCCACAAATGTTTTCAAACCAGCATGAGGCCGGTAAGGCGAAGCGGGCCTCAACTCATCTAGAATGCCGCAGATGGCATCCACGATCTTCAGGTTGGTGGTTTGGTTGTTCCCGCCTATGTTATAACTCTCACCGGTTCGCCCGTGCTGCAACACCTGCCAGAGGGCCTCGCAATGGTCTTCCACATACAGCCAGTCACGAATCTGTTTCCCGTCGCCATAGATGGGTAAAGGTTTGCCCTCCAGAGCATTCAAAATCATCAATGAAATAAGTTTTTCAGGGAATTGGTATGGCCCGTAATTATTTGAACAGTTGGTAAGCGTGATTGGCAAGCCGAACGTATGCGAATAGGCGCGTACCAGGTGGTCACTACTGGCTTTCGAGGCTGCATAAGGCGAATTGGGGGAATAAGAGGTCGTTTCATCGAAAGCAGGCACATCCGATACCAGTGACCCGAATACTTCATCCGTGGAAATATGGTGAAAGCGGACAATTTTAGCGTCTGCCTTGTTTTCGTCCAACCAGACCTTTCGCGTTGCTTCCAAAAGGGAAAATGTACCAAATATATTGGTTTGCACAAAGGCAGCCGGCCCGAGGATAGACCGGTCCACGTGCGACTCGGCAGCAAAATGAACGATAGCATCAATCTCATAACGCCGCAGAAGTTCCTCAACTTGCGCTTGGTCGCATATATTCCCCTTAATAAACTTATGCCTGGCGGGATATGGCAAATCTTTTAAGTTTTCTAGGCTGCCGGCATAGGTGAGCAGGTCCAGGTTGACGATAAAAACATCAGGCTGGGCTCGCAAAATATACCGGATAAAGTTAGAGCCAATGAATCCGGCACCGCCGGTTACAAGAATTCGGCTGAACATTATTCGTATAACTCCGCTTTGGTAAACAATTTACCTGCCATATCTTTAGAAGATAAAATCGGTAATTGATCCGGTGTCAACGGCCACTTCAAATTAATGACAGGATCATTCCAGATAATGGTTCTTTCCGCCTCCGGATCATAAAAATTGGTTGTCTTATATAATACCTCTGCCCATTCGGAGACTACGTAATAGCCATGGGCAAAACCGGGCGGAATCCATAGCTGGCGTTTATCTTGGGCTGAAAGGAGGATACCGATTGATTTACCAAAAGTTGACGATGAGCGGCGGATATCCACGGCTGCATCAAATATTTCACCAGCCACAACCCGAACCAGCTTGCCCTGCGCGTGGTGGATTTGATAGTGAAGCCCCCTCAATGTGGATTGCATTGAACGGGAATGATTATCCTGCACAAAATTAGATGGTATCCCTGCTTCCGCGAACTTCCGGGCCTGATAGGTTTCCATGAAGAAACCGCGCGAGTCTTCGAACACACGCGGTTCGATGATAATGACTTCAGGAATATCAGTCCGAATAAAATTCATTTTTCTATCTCAGAAAGTGACTGCCAATTTCGGCGTTAATTTCCAAATATCAAATTAGAATACTTTTCACAGATTTTGCCTGCAGGGCCGATTTCCAAGACATTCCCGTGCTCCAGCAAAAGCGCCCGCTGACAAAGGGATCGAACAGTATCAACCGAATGAGAAACCAGCAGCACAGTGGCGCCGCTTTCGCGGAAAGACCTCATCCGTTCACTGCATTTCCGGTTAAACGCCGCGTCGCCCACAGATAACACTTCATCCAGAATTAGGATATCCGGCTGCCAAGCCGTCGCTACTGAAAAACCCAGCCGGGCGATCATGCCGGATGAATAGGTACGTAAAGGAGCCTCAATAAACTCCCCGATCTCGGCAAAATCAAGGATTTCCGGGATTTTCTGCTTGATCTCTTTGCGGTTATGGCCAAGTAACGTAGCGTTAAGCTGGATATTTTCCATCCCAGTCAGTTCGAGGTGGAAGCCCGCGCCCAGTTCAAGCAAAGGAGAGACCATCCCATTAACCCAGACCCGTCCCTGGGTGGGTATTAGAACACGCGAAACCACCTTCAAGAGTGTTGATTTCCCGGCTCCATTGCGCCCTAGGATTCCAAATATCTCTCCCTTTCTTATATGCAAATTGACATCGCGCAAAGCCATAAAAGAGTGAAAGCGAACCTTGCCCTGAATCAACCTGATCATATATTCTTTCAGGGTGGCTACCCTCTCATTAGGCAAACGGTAGCGGACCGAAACGCCGCTCAAGAAAACCACGGTATCATTTTGCGGCTCAGAGGTTAGGTTAGACATGGTATGCAAAAGATTTCGACTTCTGTGTAAAGAATATCCAGCCAATCAATAAGGTCCCCAGTGCAACCCCGGTAGCAATCCCCCACTCCGCCGAGGTAGGAACCTTACCATCATAAATGACTAGTCTGAAAACCTTGATTACCAGGTAAAGTGGATTGAGGCGCAACAACCATCCGCTTAGAACTTTCGCCAAGGTTTCTTCGGGGTAAATAATCGGGGTCAAATACATCCAGGCTGTCAGGAGAATTGGATACATTTCGGCAACGTCTGGGAAAAATGCGACAAATGTCGAGAGGATCAAACCAATCCCCAGCGCAAAGGCTACCAACAGTAACATAGAAAAAGGCAGAAGAAAAATGGTGGCACGAATCGGAACCCTTGTGATCAAAAAAATGAAGATAAGCGGTATGAGAGCAAGAAGGGTGTTCACAAGGCCCGTACCAATGGTGGAAACAACGAAGGCTGTGCGGGGTAAATAAATTTTCTGAAACAAACTGCTGCCCCACAACATGGCATTCAATGATGCAGAGGTAGTCTGAGCAAAGAAATTCCACGCAATCAAGTTTGTCATGATGAAAGCGGGATAATGGCCTTGCATATTAAACAATCGAGAAAAAACAACGGACAGAATTAACATCGTTCCCAATGGATTGAGCATCGTCCATAGAATGCCTAAAACAGAACGCTTATAGCGTGTTACAAGATCACGGCGAACCAATTGAAAAATCAAGTCGCGATAGTGGAAAATGGATCGAAGCTCTTCGATGGCCAAATTTCTTTGTTTGGAACTATCATAGATGATAGACCGGGATGGTGTTGATAGATTTCCCATAGAGATAGATTTCCTCACTAAGCGATTCTATCATACCGGCGCGTAACTCATATCACCAAGGCGCAGAAGAGAAAAAGATTTCTCCACAAACCCTGCAATTCCATAACCTGCGCGGCGGTGGTCTCGAGACCCAAGCACTGCTTCCTGGATTAATTCATAAACCATCCTGGGCTGAAGTGCTCGAAAATAACAGGATTGTTGCTCATATATTTGCGCAGAACCCTGTAGAAACGATAACAGGGTACGGGATTGAAGAAATTTCGCAGGAATATTCTGAAACGCAATGGCCCCCTGGCATACATCAGGCGGAGAATTTTCGGACGGAGTTACAGCCAGAATAATCTACATAGTGCTTACGGGCTTAGATTTTCAGCTGCACCTTCTTGCGGAACTCTTCCGAAGGCGTAATTGCATACGTAAATGCCAGAGTGGTTCCATTGCTTTTCGAATATAGTATTTGGCTTGTATGTAAGAAAACCACGAACCGCCATCACGATAATGAACTTTGAGCATCTCAGGCCAGCAACGGTCGTCCTCCGCAATGGTTTTCCCATGGCTATGCAGACGGAAGTTTGCCCACAGCCGCGGCGTATATTGCATGGGAGCCTGAGCTGCCAACCGCACCCACAGGTCATAGTCCATGGCAAAGTAGAACGACGGGTCGAGCGGCCCAACCTTTTTCCACAGATCAGCGCGCCAGAAGGAGGCCTGTTGCGGAATATGAACATAGCCGCGCCGCAGACGTCTGTAATCGGTCTGGGCCGCAGGGAAACGGCCAATAACGCAGCCATTCTTGTCAATAAGGTTAGCATCGCCGTAAACCAACCCGACTTCGGGCCGGCCTCGCAAAAACTCAACTGCCTCAGCAACCGCATGAGGCTCGTAAGTATCGTCCGAATTGAGCCAGGCCAGAATGTGCCCTTTGGCCCGAGCAAAGCCCTTATTAATAGCATCCGTCTGGCCGCGATCCTTTTCAGAGACCCACCAGGCTAACCGGTCGGCGTAGCGATGGATGATGTCCACGCTGCCGTCGGTGGATCCTCCATCCATCAGGATGTACTCGATGTTGGGATAATCCTGCTCCAACACAGAGCGAATAGTGAATTCCAGAAAACGCGCCTGGTTGTAGGAAGGTGTAACAATAGAAACGAGGGGAAGTGTAGAGAAATTCATAGAAATCACAAAGAAAAGTTAATTTGAGTATTAAGGGATTGCCTTAATTGTATATACGCCATAGTACTGGGCGGCGCAGGCATTGACCCAGGTAGTGGGGTTATCATTCATTTCCATAAGACCGTAAGCGCTATCCATTGCTGGCAGTTCAATGTTCATGAGGCCGTGTTCTTTCATCAGGCGGATTTGAGCAAACCGCCCATCCCACGTGGCGGCTCGCTCTCGAAAAACTGGAATTTCAAGATAAGCCTGCCGGGCAGCACGCAAAGGGTAAATGGAAAGAATAAGCAATGCAAGAATGGTTCCCCAATGCATGTAGGATCCCTTCCAGGGTAGTAAACGCACTGCAATCCAACCTATCAGCCAACCGATTATCGCTAGCACGCATACTAAGACGAAGTATGGAACCATCAGCGCACGCGGCTCAGGATAAGCTGACTCAGCATACACACTTGGAACTACCGTGCATACGATCAGGAAATAGCCTATTACCGGAGTAACCATCGTCGAGGTCAGTAAGCGAGAAAGTGGAACGGAACGGACCCCATCAGTTGCGAACCAGCCGAGGAGCGTCCAAGCCAGCAGGGAAACGTTCAAAATAATAAGGAAAGTCGGTAGTGGCAATCCCTTTATAGAATATCGAGTAAAATCCCAGGCATATTGCATGGAAAGAGTTACCAATTTCACTACTCCTGGCGGAGCAGGCATGCTAGCCTGACGAACCGCATTCCCCGGCGCTGCGAGCACTACTGTTAGAGCCAGGAGTGACCCAATCAGGGAAGCGATTAAAAACGAATGCCACTTGGACTGTGTTCCATTCTTTAACCAGAACCACACCCCCAAGACAGTCAGGCCCAGTAGACCGATCTGCAAGGTCAGATAGGTTTCTGAAAACCCACCTGCTACAAAAGCCAACCCGGCGCAAACAAGCATCCATGCCAAATGGCCACATCGAGATCCAGCAGTTTTCCTGACAAGATTAAAGATCAAACCCATTAAACAAGAGAGAAAAACCAGCGGTAGTGTATAAGTGAACAAACCCATCCGCCAAAAAACCGTCTGGTAACGCTGTGGAGACCCCAGAACCGTAAAAAAGACGATAGCCGTAGCCACTGGAAGCATTACCCATGTTGATAATTCAAGGTGAAGCAGACGAATGGCTTCCACGAGTGCCCAAGTTAGGGACAGCAGCATCAGAAGCATGATCAGTCCCGGCCATACACGGCTCGCAGAAGGGCCAAATACATCCGAGAGACTTGCAAAAAATGTGGCCGCATAACGATCCGACCAACCAATATACGATGCTATCTGAGCCTTCCAGAAGCCAATCGCAATTACCGACCCACTGATACAATAATCATCAGCGTAGTAACGGGAGAATGTACCAATATAGGCATAGCATAACAATGCCAACCCGAAGGCAGCGAACTCAATTATAACAACCAGACGCAGGAGGTATTGGCTGCTTTTCCGGTTTGAAAACATAAACGCATCCTTATGGCAGACTCAGGCGAATGCCCAGAGCAGCCAGAAAAAGCACAATAAAAAAGATCATCGTGAACCGGGGTTTGAATAGGTTGGGTTGGTTTTCTGTCATAATCCTATCACTTTTACTAACCGCCCGACAATTTCGGAACTGTCGCGAAGGCAGTCGTATCATGGAATTGCAGTTCTCTATACATCATTATTATTACGGAAGCGGTATTGCTTCAATCGTTTGCACGCCGTAAAATTTTGCGGCACAGCCATTGACCCAGAAATTTGCTTCCGGGCTCAGTTCACTGATGCCACTTATACTATCGAATTCTTCCACCTGGATGTTATCCAGCCCCTGCGCTTTATCTGCGAGGATTTGCGCATCGCGTGCATCCCATGCGGTCGTACGGGCACGATAATCCGACACCTGAGCATACAGCTTCCGGGCATCATGGAGAGGATACAGCAATATTGCAATGGTTACCAATACAACCAGGGCCCTCAGAAGCACAGGTGGGGCCTCGTGCGACAGGGTATGCAATTGGCCTAGGCTAATACCGATAATCAAGCCCTCCATACACAACAACAATACCATAATAAAACGGGCCTCGATCAGAACACGCGCTTCAGGAGAGGAAGACTCTGCGTACACACTCGGCGCACAAATGGTTATGATCAACAGGTACCCTATCAGCGGGGTGAGAAGCAGCGCCCAAACCAGCCCGGCTGGACGTGGTTTAATGGGGACTGTATTGCTGGTGACGAGCACATAAGCCAACAATATGGCTAGCAGGAAGAGGAGCACCGTTTGGAAGGAATAATCGTGTAATGATACATACATGAATAAAAACGCATTAACTGCTGATGGATAAATCAGCTCCAAAACCCCTGGCGGAGGAGGCATATTGGCCTGACGAACCACGTTGCCCGGTGCAAGGATAACAATCGACATAGCAACCAAGGACCCGATAAACGAGGCTCCCACCCACGAGAGCCAGGCACGCCGGATTTTTCCCCTTGCACCCAACAATGCACAAAAGAGCGCTAATCCAAGGAGACCTGTTTGCATTGTGACGTATGTTTCGGAGAGCCCTCCAGCAAAGAAGGCAACCCCCGCACACCCAATTAGCCCCAAACTTAGGTTCAGCCAGGTCTGGTTGCCATCCCTGGCTTTCAACACACCGTTCAAGATAAGACCTACTAAAAGCGCTAGAAAGACCAGCGGCAGGGTATAGGTGATCAAGCCGATACGCCAGAGCAAAGTCTGGAAAAGGTTTGGCGATTCCATGACCGTGAAGAAGATCAGCACTTCCGCCAGCACCAGCACCATCCATTTTGAAAAATTCAGGCGCAGGAGACGGCTGGTCTGCAGTAACGCCCAGGCCAGGGTCGGCACCCACAAAACCAGCGTAAATATCAGCCAGAAACGAATTGCCAAACGACCGAACACCTCAGAGAGGCTTAACAGGATCATCCCTGCATACCGGTTCGACCAGGTCTGGTAAAGGATTGCCACAGTTTTCGGAAGGCCATTCGAAAAGAACATGCTGCTCAAGCAATAGTCATCCGCATAATAACGTGAGAATGTACCCAGGTAAGCGTATACTAAAAGGGCAGCGCTCAGGGTCGCCGTGCTTATTACTAGGACTAAACCTAAAAAATACCGGGGATATTTCCGTTTAAGTTGCCATGGGCGGGAGGATGCTATAAAAATCTTTTTGAAGCGGTCCAGGTTCATAACTAAATACTCCTATTGATCCAGCGCTTCAAGCATTTTTATTTTACCAAATGTATCCAACTGGCGAGCTGCCCCGATTTCCACCCAGGTCAGGGCAAAGTTCGCAAAAAACGATCTTCTAATCAAAAATTGGTTCATGAAGCCTCTTCTACTTACGTGGAACTTCAAACACCTGCAATTTTCCGAATGTTTTAAGCAAACGGGCCGATCTTACATCCAAAGCGGCCTGATCAGGGCCGCGCTCCGCGATTACCGAAGCAGGAGTTTGACCCTCAGCCGGATCCACCAGAACCAGCGCGCGGTCGAAAGCCAGGCGTGTGTCAAAGTGAGAATTCATTATGCCGTGCAGTTCAGAATAGTACCATACCACAGCATCGTCTGGCGGGGCAACGATAATCAAATCGTCGTCCTGCAATTGGCCCTGAACGAACAGGACCGTTGTTTCTTCACTGCCGCGTCCAGCCCAAAGCCTGGGAAGTTGCGGCGCGAGCCATGCAGCGTGCTGGATTCCAGCCAGCAGGGCCAGCCCAATCACAATCACCACCAGGGGCAAGCCGCACAAGATCTTTATCCGGACTTTTTCCAACAGGCCAATGGTCCCCGCGGCAGCCCATATCAACATCAACGGCAAGAGGAATAACCATACCTTCGCCCAGGCATTCGGTCGTTGGATGATGATCAAGGCAGTAATCCATAGCAAGGCTGCCAATTGCAACGGGAAACGGGTGATGGAAAGCCGCCGATGTAAAATCAGGCTCAGGGTCCAGCCAGCAGAGAGGAGTATCACCATGAAAAGCGGGACGCCAGAGGTCCACTCGACCCAAGTCTCAGTGAAACGATGGGAGAGAGTCTCCAGCAAATCAGCCCAGGGAAGGGGGGCAACAAACCCGTTTGCAAAGACCTTTTCCGGACCAGTGAAAATCAGGATCGGTGTGTAAAACAACATCGTGAGGATAGCCGCGCCAAAACCGGCTACAACCCAATAACGGAGAAAACCCAGCTTCGAGCGGTACGGACCGGGACCTTCGATCTGGTTTTCCAAAAACAGCCAGACGAACAGTATACCGAAAGGAAACAGCATCACCGGTAGCGTATAAAGGCCAAGGGCGGAAAACAGGCTGATCAGCAGCCAGGCAAAAAGGTTCTTTTGTTTGCGGACGATACTTCCGAGCGTCAACGTCAGCAGGGTGAAGAGTGCGATGAGGGTATAACCGCGGGCATTGGTGGAATAATCAATCAAAATCGGTAACCAGGCTACCAACAGGGCCGCACCGAGGGCCGTCCAGCGATCATAGAGATACTTGGCCAGCCAGTACACCGCCGGGACAAGCAACACGCCAGCCGTGAAAGCCGGCAAGCGCACCGCCCAGGGCTGGATTCCGAAAATGCGCGTTGAAAGATAGACCAGGATGGAATGAAAAACATGGTTGTTCGGCAGGTGATAATCAGTGGCTGCAGCAAATAGAGAGTGGGCAAAGGCCACATAGGTGTAAGCTTCGTCGTGGTGGAGAGATGAGTAGATGTATTGCAGCCGATAAATAACGGCCATAACCATGATGACCAGCACGGCCACCAGAAAACCGAGTTCATCCTTGCGCGGACGCAGACTAGCAAAAAAGTGACCGGTATCCCCCCAGAGCTGTTTGAAGAATGGCCCAAAGAGTTTCCAACGCCGCAAACCGGTCAACACCGCCAGACCGAGAAAAAACAATCCGCCCAGGCCGAAGAGTACTTTGAATACTTCAGCATTCCATGGTTTCAGGGAATTGAAATTGCCATCCGGCATGAGCGAATCGGTGAAAGGTTTCAAGATTCCATAGGGAAGCAAGGCCAGGATGATCCCAAAAATCCCCAAAGATGCTGGTAAAGCAGCGAACAACCAGGATATCCATTTGCGGCGAGACATTCTCTACTTATCCAGTTTCAAATGGCGGGCGCGCAAACGTTCGTACAGGGCGCGCACTTTTTGTAGTCCCAGCAAGGAGAAAAAAGCCAGCAGGATGTGCTTCCAATCGCCGAGGGCGGCTGGTGGATACAGGCGGAAGGCACGCCCGTAGGCGCGCAGGGCGTCACCTGGCTGACCGGCGTCGGTTAGATAGAAAGCATCGAACCGGTTCACACCCGCCTCGATTCGTTTTTCGTTGGCAGCAATCATTTCAGCAAATTCCGGCCGGACCTTCAGGTCATCGATCAGCACTCTGGCTTCCCGTCCATAAGCCGCACCGCGGGTGCGGTTCTTGGCCTGGTCATGGTAGCGGGCTGCCGCCCAGGCCTGCGGTACGTAAACCAGCGGGGCAATACGCGCCATTTTCATCCAAAGCAGGTTGTCCATCAACAAGTGGTAAGCCGGGTCGAGATATTCCACCTGCTCCAAAACAGTGCGGCGCATGAAAGCCGCCGGTTGGCAGATGATGTTGAACGCCATCAGATCCACCAGCGAGTACTGACGGGCGTGCATCAGGTTGAATGACCTGCCGTCCGCGTCGATTGCCAGCGCATCGCCATAGACAACGGCCGCACTGGGACTGGAGCGGAAGGCGGCGGCGGCGGCGGACACCGCCCCGGGCAGATAAACATCATCAGAGTTTAGCCAGCCAACGATTTCGCCACGTGCCCTGTGCAGACCTTTGTTGACCGCTTCGGACTGGCCAGAATCCTTCTCGGACACCCACCAGGTCAAACGGTCCGCGTAGCGGCGGATGATATCCACGCTGCCGTCGGTGGAGGCTCCGTCCACGACCAGATATTCCATGTTGGGATAGTCCTGCTCCAGCACCGAGCGGAGAGTGGCCTCCAGAAAGCGCGCCTGGTTGTAGGACGGAGTAATAATGGAAACAAGGGGAAGGTCAAACATGCTATATAAAGAGAGATGGATAGTCAACTTTGGGGAAGATGGTCAGTTTTCCGCCAATAGTAGCATCCAGAACCTGGCGTCCCGCTGCCTCGTAAGCCTGGCGGGCCAACCGATAACCAATCTCGGAGGTTTCAAAGTCGGGCAGTTGCCAGCGGAAACCTTTTCCGAAATAACCAGGGTGGAAATGGTTGGGATCGTCGCCCTGCGAGACGACTGTGGTATTGGCTTTGCCCGGCACATTAGAATTATGGTCCACGCCAACCAGGATAACCTGCTCGAAGCCCATGTGGAAGGCCAGTTGCAAGGCAACATAGGTGACAGTCGCACTTTCCCAGACACGGTGGCGGACATCATGGGCGAATGCAGGGTTGTCGTAAGTGGTGTAGAGGAAAGTGGCAGGGAGTGACCCGGCTGGAAAAAACCGGTGAGAGCGCCACGACAGGAACTTTGGCATGGGCAGTGCGGAAATTTCACCGGTGCATTGTTCGATGACCAAGTCATTGACCGAGACAAAAAACGTGGTAGCAAATCCCAATTCCGGGAACATCAGGTAAATGCGGTTCAGGCCAAACGTGAATTCCTCCCTGAGTTTACGCAGATCTGTTTGCTTAAGGCTGGGGCCATTCCCGATGATAAAGGTGCGTTTGCCTTTGTGAATATCTTTTAATTTCGACAGATACAGCATGCTTTCGCGGCGCCATGGATGAAAGTAAACGCCTGGCAAATCAGGCAAATGCATCACACCACTGTAAGTCTTGCGCAGAACATTCCAGGCCGGGGCAGGAATAATTTGTTTAATAGTTTGCTTCACGCCCGTTCTCGTTTCGCTCTACTCCGTGCTCAATCTGGCAGTCGCACCACCGTCTACAATCATGGCCTGACCGGTCATGAACGATGACTGGGTATTATCAGCCAAGAAATAAATGGCGTGGGCGATTTCCTCGGGATGGCCAACGCGCCCGTTGACGGTCTTGCGGGCCAGGTTTTCGAGGCGGGTGTGAATGTCTTCGCCTGCCACATGTCCGCGTCTAAGGCCGGCGCGCAGCATAGGCGTATCCACCGCCCCGGGCAGGATGGCGTTGACGCGGATCTCGTCCCGGGCAAATTCAATCGCCATAGCCCGGGTGAGCGCCAGCAGGCCACCCTTGCTGGCAGCATAAGCCGCGATGTTGGCAGAGGTCTGCACGGCATGGACGGAGGAAACATTGACAATTGCTCCGCCGCCCGCGGCCTTGAAGAGCGGGTAGGCCATCTTGGCATGCAGGAAAGCCGCCCGCAGGTTGGTTGCCATCACCCCATCCCATTCTTCCACGCTGGTTTCAATAAGGGGCTTGGCAACCTGCCAGGCAGCATTGTTAATCAACGCCTCCAGCCTGTCGGTGAAAACGCTCGCTTCCGTGTAGACGCGTTGGATTTCAATCGGTTCGGCGTTATCGGCCTGGATGAACATGCCGGCTTGCGGAAAATCTTCGCCGAAGGGAGCACGGTCCACACCAATAACACGCCAGCCGTTTTGGGCAAAGAGATGCACAGTGGCGCGCCCGATACCGCCCGCCGCGCCCGTTATCAGAACAGTTTTCATTTCAGTCATAATCATTGCTTTTCCGCGCCTAGAACAATCCATCAAGACCAGCAAGCGGGTACTGATGGCTCTCCGGCGCATTCTTTACCTATGGTGAGCAATCCGGATATACATTATTGACAGCATCTTCGGTGATGTCAGGAAGGAGAGGATAATTTGCTCCAAAATAATCGTTAAAAACAACTCGGAATGAATTTACCGGTGAAATCGAAGGATATAAACTCGCATACCCTTTTGGAAGGTAATAGGCGTTCAAATTCGTATACCGGTTATCACCTTTAAAACCGTGATCTCCCTCCAGAATGATGATAGGATGTACTGGCGATTTCTCGATGATCGTTTGGAGGATCGGAATGATCTGCTTGTTGATGAATTGGAGGCTATCGAGATAACCCTGCTGACGATATTCATCATTTACAGCATCGAAATTTTCCCCTCCGTAGAAACCCGGGTCTGTCAATATGCTGCCATCCGGGCTGAAGACGTGTGGGAAATGAGGATCTAAAATGTGTGCATAGATAAATTTCGGCCCTGGAATGGTAACCACGTCCGGCAGTTTCTGAAGTATGAATAATACCGTATCGACATGGTTCAAAAGTACTGGATCCAGGGAGAGGGAAATACCCGGGGTTATTTCCTCGGGCGAGGAATCTAACCGGAAATGGGAGAGGATATTCAATTTGCTATTGGCCGCCGTAAAGATGGCCGCTGCTGTGCGCTGAACATATATGCGTTCGAATGGATATAAATAATTGGGGTTAACCGTCGGTTGATTGGGAGTAAGGAAGATAGCCGAGTCATCGATCTGCAGCCAGGGATAATCCACTGGAAAAGTCACCATTTTATAGCCGACACTTTCCAATAGCTGGCGGACTTGGCTGTGTTTAATCAGGGTTGGGAAACCGGGGTCATCCACATCCATCCTACTCATTTTTTCCAACTCGGGCAGATAATCCATATTCAACGTTGATGAAATCGACCCCCGCGTGTAGTCAGAGTTGGGACGGCTGCATTTTGCTACATAAAATCCGAGGCTCTCCAATTCATTCACAAATTGCTCATTATCGAATCCCATGTCCTGCTGCAGGGCATCTGCACGCGTATAACCATCCAAAACGATGAAATATATATCCGGTAAATCTTCACGATCGATCGTAACCGTCAAACCTGATTGGAGGGTCACCGGATGAAGCGCCGCATAAGAAGCCCGGGTGTAATAATAGCCCAGTTGGAATACCTGTAAGATGACCAGCACCAGACTTGCCATGTTTAAAAACTGAATCAGATTCTCATATTTCTTGATGTGAAAGAATAATCCCCATACGCCCAGGCCGAAAAGTACAACATAAATTGGGATCAAAGTGCTGTGATGGCTGAGTACCCCCAGAGCCGGCACGATACGTGATTCATAATAAACATGGCCATAGGAAAAGAATGCCAACAGGAGCAATGCACCCAGCAAAGCTGCCTTTTTGATATCCCGGAATGAAAACCACAGGATTGCAAACAGAACGGCCGATCCTGCCAATGTAAAAAGGAAGGGGCGCACCACAGCAGAGGCGCGGATCTCGGGAGCATTTACCGTCCACAAAAAAAGGAGAGGATAAACGCTGAATAGGATATAGAACCAGGGAATACGTCTAATAAAAATCCTCATTTCTGGATATGCGATAATGCCTTCAGCACTGGCATCCTTTGCAATGGATCAGGACTTCATTCCGCGAGAGGAATAACCCAGCCCTTCCAGTAGATTTTTAACGGTGTTCCAGTGCACACGCTCCCAGGCAGCGGGACTGGAATTGGCATTATGCGGAGCCAGCATAACATTATCCATTTGCTTGAAGGGACTTTCAGCAGGCACCGGTTCAACCTCGAAAACGTCCAAGGCCGCACCCGCAATTGTACCAGCCTGGAGCGCCGAGACCAACGCTGGCTCGTCCATAATAGGACCGCGGGCAGTGTTGATGAGAACCGCATCCGGACGCATCAAGCTCAGGGTCCGGGCATTGATAAGATGGAGACTGGTCGGGTTCAGGTCACAGTTCAGCGAGACAAAGTTGGAGTTTTTCAGCAGAGTATCCAGATCGGTCATCTGGATGCCGGTTTCGGCGATGAAAACATGATCTATCTCGACGATGTCGTTGCCCAGGAGCTTCATCCCAAACGCATGCGCCCGGCGGATGACAGTTTTGCCAATTGTCCCCACGCCGATCACGCCAAGGGTACACTCATGCAGGGCCTTGCCAGGGAGTTTCACCCATGCGCCGGCTTTCATGGCCCTATCCATCCAGGGCTGGCGACGGGCAAAAGCCAGCAGGTAGCCCATCACTGTATCGGCAACAGGCAGGGTAAACGCATTGGGCGTGCGACAGAGTTTTACGCCCAAACGCTCGCATGCAACGGAGTCGATCGAGTCAATCCCGGTTCCCCACTTGGAGATGACTTTCAGACGCGGTGCACAGGCTTCAAGGACACGGCCACTGTAGCGGTCGTCGCCGCAGATGGCGCCGTCGAACTGACCGGCGTATTTGAGCAGGTCGGCTTCTTCGAGGCGTTCGCGGACCTCGGGCGTGATCAGGTCCAGCCCATACCGTTCCAACACCGGGCGGAAACGGTTGAGGGATGAGAGCATGTAAGGAGCAGAGAAAAGAATAGTAGGCATAGGCATTTTAAGGGTGATGAGGGTAATTCGAGCGGTTTTTCATTAAAAAATCGGTGATGGCAAAGTCAAGCTCTTCGTCAATATCCCAGGCTTCAGCCGCGTCCATCTCGAACATTAATGGCCTTTCACCAAGACGGTTGCGCCGCCGGAACAGGTTCTCGCGCGTGAAAATATACAGGCATGAATTCTCTTCGTAGACCGGCGGCAGATCCTGGGTCTGGAGCAGGATGTTCGGGTTATGGTTGATGGGATGGCCGTGCTGATCATACAGGCGGATCTGGAGATGTGTCACCGAGAAGAGCGAATCGTGGATCGGGAAATCAGACAGGAAGGTCTGGATGGCTTTCGAAATTGTCTCGGGACGGATCAGCGGGTTGGTGCTATGGGTCTGGAGGTAAAAATCTGCTTCCACCTTAGATGTATCGTACAGTAAAATCTCATTCATCGAGATGGCGTCGGCGCACAAAGGCTCAGGGCGCGGCAGGAGTCGCACCTGCGGGAAGTCACGCCGCAGACCATCCAGCACCTGTTCCGAGTCGGTATCCACGACAATTTCGTTGATTTCAGGAACAGTCAACAATGTCTCGATGATATGTTGGTAAAGCGGCTTCCCCGCGAGCGGGCGGTAGTTCTTACCTGGGACACGCTGGCTGTGGTGGCGCATGGGGACGAGGGCAGCAAATTTGGTCATAGATCACTCATTATACCGAATTGGTTCCACATTCCGCACTGTCTGGTGGCGCACCCCCTTCAACCGCCGCCCGATGTGCTGTTCTTCGTTAAAAGCCCGGATGACAAGAGAACACGCTTTCATCGGCGCTTATACACCCTTCCTTGCGAATCCTCATAGACAAGCAGCCAGGTCTTTGTCCACTCCGGTTGGTTTAGCATATCCGGGTAGCCCCCTTCGTTTATCCAGGGAGTTTGAAGCCAGATATAATAGTCTGGCGGGCGGGAACGGGTCACAGAGTTTGTGAACCCTGGATCGTACAGGTAGAATGGCAATCCATTTTCGATGATTACAACTGAATTGCGCACATTTTTCTGCACGTAATCATAAGCGCTGTAATAACCTTCCACACCAACCGATTGGCGGTACTGGTCATGTAACACAATCACTTGCTGAGGGTAAGTTTCCATCAAATCCCGTTGCGACCAGACACACCAGCTTCCAAAAACCAGAACAAGCGAAGCCAACGGAATGGCGACTAAATTTGTGCGTGCGATCCAACGGTAAACACGTAAAATAAGCGGTTCAAACAAAGCCAAGAGCAAAAGAAGGATGTAGGCCAACAAAGCCAGGGCAAAACGCCAGGCAATTTGTGTTCGTTCCTCCGTGGAGCCAAAGAACGCAGAAGCGGGAGTTAAAGCAAAGGTTACCAAAAGGACAAACGTGGCAATAACGTCAAAACGCAAGGAACGCTTGAAAACTGAAATCAACGCTGCCAAAAGGATGATGGCAACCACAATATAAAGGTGTTGAGGAATATATTTGTAGAAATTAGGATTGGTCAGATTACTTGCAATACTCCAGGCGGAAAGATGCATAGTGCCCGGACTAAACAACCTGCCTTGAGCAACCAGATTACGAACAGCCCATAACCCACCAGGCAGAACAATGAATCCACTCAGCAACAATTGTTTCCAATAATCCCGTAGTTTCTTGGAACGCCAGAGAAAAAACAACATCACTAACCAGGCAAACAATACCACCAAGGCTGCATTTGGTTTGATGCTGATTGCTACCATACTCGCCAAGGCCAGCCCGAATGGGAAGAACGGCCCCTGGCGAGATGTTGGGGTATGGAGAAGTACTGCTAATAGCGCAGCAGCCAGCAACACGTCATTTTTACCGATCAAAGTAATCTGTGGCCAGAACGACCACCAAATATTGCTATCGAAATTCGGAACCATTTGTTTGCTCAGGAAGAGCAGAATGAGTAACAAAAGCACTGGACCAACGGGGGTTTTGGTCCGCCGGATAATCAACAGCCACATGGATAGTAAAAGGAAAAGAGAGATCAGGGCATGGACAGCCCCAATCAGGAAACCTGGCCGGTTGAGCAGGAATGCTACAGCGATCAGCGACTCGTATCCAAATGGGTATTCACCGTAGGAAATGCTTAAATCCCAGCTTGAATGGGTCACAATCATCTCGACCGATTTAGGGAAGTGATACAAACCAGCATCCCAAGGCAGTTCAGCCATGATGGGTGAGAATGGCCAATGAACCAATGGATAAAAGACAAGCAGAAGATACAGCCCTAATCCGCTGACAAGAAATGCCACCTCCAGCCAGCGGCTCCAAGGTTTTTCCGGTGAGTCCATAAAAATGGAGTGAAGAAAATCCTTACCAATACGGTAATAAATTACCACGACAAGTGTGGATAAAATAAGGCTGAATGGCAGAACCAGCCAGGAATAATACAACTTCACAGTCCCGAGAATTTGTCCGGCAGCCATCACCCCATATAAAATACCCAATACTGGAACAAAAAACCAACCCATCAGGCGATGTTTCATAATCACACGTCTAATTCAAACCGCTTCCCGTGGAACAGCCCATCCAGCAGGACGCGCGATGTGGGGGATTTTTCCAGATGCTGCAAGGCGAACTTTTTCAGGCGAACATAGCCTGTAGGTTGCGTGGATTCGACAAACTCATCAAAGGGCAGGGAAAACCGGTAATAACGATAGTACATAAACCGTCGTATCCGCCGGATCGCTCCTTCCGGGACCTGTATATTTCCTGCTGTTAAAAAGGCGTTCAGCCGCTGGAGGTAGGACCCGCGCTCTGGCTCGAAAAAGGTTGTTCCGTAATCCGTGAACGGGGAGCGTGCCGCACATAACGCCGGGACACCCAGCAATGAGGATTCCAAGCTGATCGTGGAGTTGTAGACGAGAATAAACTTCGCCGCCCGTACCAAATCATACGAACTGAGGCGTTCCTGCGGCGGGATGAAGACCACATTCTCAAGGTCTGCTGCACTGCTCCGTTCCATCCACATCGCTACACTCTCATGGCTGGCCTTGCCAGGCCGGTCCTCGTCGGGGTGGGCGCGAATGATAAAAAGCGTATCTGGGTGAACACAGACAACCTCAAGCAGGGTATCCAGCCATTCAAACATATCCCGGAAAGCCACATTGGCGTGGAGCTGGGTGGTATCGAAGATAACGTTGGTAAAAACCGCCACCATTTGCCGGTGGGTGGCAATTTTCGCCTTAAGAGAATCGCTCAGCGCATGGATTTCATGCCAGAACTTGACACCTGCCATGCTGAAATCACCCTGCCAGCGTTTCTGCAGGTCAACATTCAGGCGGGTGTTCTGCTCTGGAGTGAGTTCCATATCTGGAATGGTGATGGGATACATGGTGGCCTGTCCCTCGACGAAATAACCGCTGAAAGGCTGGAAACCTGACTCGTGGGTGATGACGCGCACCCCGCTTTGCTGGCAGAGCCAGAAGGCGGTCGCTTCAGGGAAGTGCATGCCGTTAAAAAGCACCGCCGCCTGAGGTTTGATGGTCTCCAGCAGGCTATTGAATTCGCGCGCCACATTCCAGGCCGAGAGCATGAACTCGCGGCACAGAAAACGGGTTGGTTCGTCGTCGGTGAGGGACTGCAGTCTCAGCCTCCAACGCAGTGAAGGCAGTACCAGCACACCGAGTGGGATATGTCCGGAACCATCCGGCAGAGGATGTTTATAGCGCAAGAGTTCGTCGAGGCTTAAGTTTTTGAGCGTTGTGGAAAGTATTTCATTCTGCTGATATGTGAACCAGCATTTCACTGCACCGAAATAGTTTATCTGCGATTGGCGGATACACATCCCGCACGGCATAGGCTCCGCTGGTTTAGTCTCGTCGGTGCCAAGCACGCAGCGACTCATCCCAGCCTTGCAAACAAAATGGACGACGGGAGTCCCGGTCAACCGGACAGCCCAGGAGGCGAGCAGTGAAAAGCTTGCGTTCTGACTGAGTCCCGAGAGCCGTGTGGAGGCATTGAAGAAGAGAACAGGCTGACGACCCACGACCGGACGGGAAGAAGAGCATGCCACCCCCCGCGCCACGCTGATCAGGCGCGCCATTTCAATGGCTCGTTGTGTGCGGCGGGAGAGGGTGTCAAAAAGCGGAGGCATTAATCCTCAGTCACCACACGACGCAGTTTCTTGAGTGAGGATAGTTCGCTCTCATAGACGCGCTTGATGCCGTCGCCCAGCGAGGCTTCGGCAGTGCGCACATATTTGACCAATCGCTCGAAACCGCTCGGTTCCACCGAAGCAGCCTGGTCAGAGCCCCACATGGCCCGGTCGAGGGTCAGATGGCGTTCGATCATGCAGGCGCCCAATGCCACAGCCACCTGCGGTGGTACAAGACCAACCTCGTGGCCAGAATAGCCAATCGGGCAGGGAAATTCGTTCCTCAAGGTCTGGATCATGCGCAGGTTGAGCTCTTCGGGTTCGCACGGGTAGGTACTGGTGCAGTGGGTGATGACCAGGTTCCTGGTGCCTACCACTTTGATCGCCGCCCGAATCTGTTCCATGGTGGACATGCCAGTGGAGATTACCAGTGGGCGTCCGGTCTTACGGGTGTTGTGCAGCAGGTTGTGATCCGTGATGGATGCCGAGGGGATCTTATAGGCCGGGGTGTCGAACTGCTCCATGAACTCCACTGCCTGCTCGTCCCAGACCGAGGCGAACCAGTCAATGCCTTTTTCCTTGCAATAGAGGTCAATTTCACGGTATTCTCTTTCGCCAAACTCAACTTTATACCGATAATCGAGGTAGGTGATGTAGCCCCACGGCGTCTCGCGCATCTGTTTCTGCTGTTCAGGTGGTGTGCAGATTTCGGGAGTGCGTTTCTGGAACTTGACCGCATCCACCCCGACGTGGGCGGCGGCGTCAATCATTTGTTTAGCGATGTCGAGATCGCCGTTATGATTAATGCCAATTTCAGCGATAATATAAGTGGGATGCCCATCACCGACCGTCCGGTTACCAAGTTTGATTTCGCGTTTCATAATAGCTACCTTCCGTCTCTTCTATGGATTAGATCTTACCGATCGCAGCAGGTCTCTACGGCCAGCCATAGACATATTCTTCGTCACTAACGTTCAACAGCCGCAAGCCAAGCGCTTGAATCGCCCTGTCAATATCCGAATAATTGGAGTATTGGGACGAATCCACAACCACATAGGCCACATCCAGCTGTTTTATCATGGCTACACTGTCTGGAGAAGGAAATCCATCCATGACCGGCTTAATGCGCAGGTATTGTTCGGGCTGGTTGGCATTGAAGTAACCGCCCAGGTATGGCTTCTGATTGACAATAGTATTATAGACTTGGGTCTGGTCGGATTCTTGAGCAAAGGGGAACTGGGCCACCGCACCGGTGTCAGGCTGGGTCGCCAACCAGGCGTCCACCGGACGGGCCGCGGTAGGAACGAAACCCGTCAGGTAGCCGGGATAGAAATCAATGAACACCAGGGTGAGCAAACTGATTCCGATCCAAAGCTTGATCTTGGGCGCGGCGGTTTTGGTCAGTATGTATGCGCCCAGGCCGGCTGTCATGCTGAAGAAAATCAGGGTAAACAATCCGAAGCGCATCATCACCCGCATTTTGGAGAAGAAGGGTAAGAACTTATATAGGTAATAAGCTGGCAAGTAGATTTGCGGCATGTCGGTGCGATGGAAAATGGGCTGCAAGAACCCAGGTAAGGAGGTCACCAGCCGTCCCAGCCAATGCAATTGGATACCCAGGGCCAAGAGAAAACTGACTACACTCACCAACAGAGAAACACCCAATAAATCCGGGAACTCGGACTTGCGCCACTTCCACCAGGCAATTACTGCCAGCACAAAACTGACAGCCCCAATGTAAAGGGTGGCTTCGTTAAAAAACCCTGTACTAAAGCGGTCATCGATCCATTGGCCCCATAGGAATTGCTTTATGGACGGGATGAAGAAGTCGGTCGGGCTGGCAGAATACCGATTCAGGTAATCCACCGAACGGTCAGCAAGCCCATTCTGGGCGTTCAGGTTGAGATACGGGATCATCGACAGTCCGACCAGGATACCCGTCAGTAACCCAAAGGCCACCACGCTCTTCCAAAATACTATGTTTTTGAGGCGTTTATAACCCTTGAGGATCAAGAAGCCTATCAGGAAAACCCCGGATATGATGATCGTCATGTAAACATAATATGGGCTGGTCAAACCGATCAAACCAGCCGCAATGGAAGACAACAGCACTGGCTTCCAGGAAAACTTATCCTGTTTGAGCAAATCGAACAAACCCCAAAAATAAAACGGGAACCATTGCGTTCCAGCCAGGCTCAAATGACCGGTGATGTAATGGGCCATTTTGAACGGAATAAATGCAAAAATGGTCCCGGCGATCAAGCCAGCCAGGTCGCTTTTGGTCAGGTGCTTCACCCACAAATACATCCCCCAGCCGGACAGAACGAAGCTGACCAACATGGCAAAGTTGTAGCCCCAGGTGGGTCCGAAGAGCAAGCTACCCGGCAGGGCTAGCGCAACCATGGCAGGGGTTATGTCAGTGGTCGCCAGGTTCCAGCCCTGCGGGTAATTCATATATGGGTTGAAGAATGGCGAGATCTTTAACTCGAACAATGCCTTCTGGTACCATCGGACCAGCCAGATGAAATAAGTACCGTCGCCGCCTCCTCCCCCGATCGCAGCAGTGCCCATCTTTAAAACCAACGGGTAGGTCATAACAATGGTCGCGATGACAAAATAAACAAATGCCAGAAAATAGGGCTGTCGTATGAATTTTAGAAGCTTTTTAGAGAACAATTGTATACGTAACATGATTTTCCTGCACTAACGATCACTTTACCGATCAAGGGCAGAGATAAATATTCCCATCCGGATATGTTCCGTAGACAGATAATCCATTAAACAGATTCGGTAACTGGTCTGAGTACGATTCGCCGACTTGATCCTTAAACTGGGTTGAAAAATCATTAAAAAAGATAACCAGCGCTGCTCCTTGCGTGCAGAACACGGACTGTATCCTATCTCTTGGATCGGTCCCGTACATTGTTGTCTGAATGGGTGGTTCGGAGGGAAAAGTATTCCAAAAGCCATAGATCGGGCGGGCGGTCCAAAGCAGAAGCAGTTCCCAGTCGTTCGAAATGACTGGTTGGCCAGATGGCAGAGCGCGCACAGCCTGAATTATCCCGGAGTGGTCCCAATGATAGGCAGTCAATCCATCGCCAGAATGATACAACTCGATTTCATTCCGCGTTTGTGGAAAATACCAAAACACACAGATTGCCGCGATCAGCCACGGGAATATCTGAAGCATTCGCATCCGTCCCTTAAACCACGCAGAGTGCCACAGAGCAAATCCCCCTAAAAGGGCCATCACGGTACTGCCATAGAATGGCAGAAGTATCCTGTTATCGATATCAATTGTTGGAAGGGTAAATAAATATGTAACGATCAATACTGCCAGAAAGGTCAACGAAGACAGTCCAAAGAAGGCAAAAATGTGTATACCTGACATTCGAGCATCATCAACAGAATCTTTACGCAAGCGACGTTCAGCAAGTAATGAAAGCGCAAAAATAATAACCAGCCAGACCCCCATCAAAATGAACCTGAATTTATAACTCAAACGAGTCTTATATGACTGAAATGGGATCCATTTCCAAACTGTGTCCATAAAAAGGGCGCGGAACGCCTGGAATTGAGCTGCAAGTCCGCCCCAATTTACTCCCAGGCTGCGCCCTCCGATGGTGTGGGCAGTGGAAAAATATACCCATACGAGCCATATTAGAATTGGTAAACTCGCCACAAAAACGAATAGGACCGCCTTTTTAATGCGAGACCAAGCCTTCCCTGAAGAGAATAACAAGATACTTAGCCCTGCGGCGATGACCATGGCGATGCCGGCATAACGAGTCACAGGGATCATACCGATCACTAAAGCACTGATCAGGAGAATAAACAGCTTTTCCTTTTGTAAATAAGCCAACAGACACAACCCGCCGATTAGAAACATCAGGATGAAAACAGGTTCAGAATAGGCCGAACTAAACATCACCACCATATAGGGGAAAGCGCACATTAAAGCGCTTGCAATGATCCCCAATGCCGGTACACGACTATAGCGCAAGAAGATCCAGCCGGCGATGAAAATCGAAACCACAAACGCAAAAATATTCAACCAGCGGGCTCCCGCAACCAGGTTGATTTTGAACAAACCCAGGACACTTAACACAATCGAATAAAAAGGCGGCTGAATGGTAGATGGTTTGAAATTAGCACCAGCCTCGTAATATCCCAACCCTTGACCATTCGCCAGGCTGCGGGCAGTAGAAATATATGCTACTGGATCGGTATATCCCCACGGGCCATTGGCTGTACTATAAATGGCCAATACGCCGCCAATGATGCTTATGAGAATAATCGCCATTAAGAACAAGATTAAAGTTGGAAATTTCTTCATCGCCGCTCCTGGTCCTGGTTGAATTTTTGGTTTTCTTGTTCCGGTTTCGAGAACAGCATCTGCTCCACGACACCACAGATGACATGCCAGACAAAGATATGGCTTTCCTGGATGCGGGGAGTATCGGTGGACGGAACAACTAGGCACAGGTCGCATTTCGGGCCCATCTTTTCGCGTCCTTTTTCGCCGGTAAAGGCAATGGTGGTCAAGCCAAGCGCACGGGCAGCATTCAGCGCTCTAAGGATGTTTGGGGAGCTGCCGCTGGTGCTGATGCCAACCAGGATATCACCCGGTTTGGCTAGGGCTTCCACCTGTCGGGAGAAGATATTTTCGAAGGCTGAGTCGTTGCCGATGCTGGTCAGGATGGAGGTATCGGTGGTCAGAGCGATGGCAGGTAAAGCCGCATGGTCATAGCGAAAGCGGTTGACAAACTCGCCCGCTACGTGTTGGGCATCGGCTGCGCTGCCACCGTTGCCGCAGATCAGCAGTTTATTGCCCTGCCGGAAACAACGGATGATGGCGTCCGTGATCAGCTCGACCACATTCGCCGTTTGTTCGACCGTTTGTTCTAAAACCGTCTGGTGCAGCTTCAGTTCAGTTGTGAGTGTGGATGGACTCATTGCTTCCGCCTTTACCAACAGCTCCGGCCGCCGTCAATGACAAGATTGGTTCCGGTCATATAGGATGAAGCCTCCGAGCACAGAAACAGAATTGCTGCCTGGTATTCGTTAGCATTCGCCATGCGACCGAGGGGAATTAAGTTAGCCAATCGCTGGATGAATTCCTCTGGCTGGTTGTTGTAGACTCCGCCTGGCGAGATTGCATTGACCCGAATTCCATCATCTGCCCAGTAGGTTGCCAGGTAGCGTGTCAGGCCGATAAGACCCGTCTTGACGACCGAGTAGGTCACCGGCTTAACCGGCTGCTGGTCCGCACGCAGACCGGGCTTGCGGTACAGGCGCTGGTCGGGGGAGATGACTGCCAAATCGGAGGCCACGTTGACGATCACTCCGCGCTTATGTTTCGCCATTTCAGACCCAATGACCTGCGAGCACAGGAAGGCACCCGTGAGACCCACCGACAAGTCTGCTTCCCATTGCTTTAGAGGAAAGTTCTCCAGGCGGGAAAATTCCACGTCAGCGGTCTTTTCCATCTTGGGGTTATTGGCAGCATTGTTGATGAGAATGTCCACCCGCCCATAGCGATTCAACACTTCCGCCAGCAATGCTTTTACACTATTCGGGGCGGTGATGTCAGCCTTGATGGTACAGGCCTGCTCACCAAAGCGCTCTTTAAACGCCATACTTTGTTGGTCAACACTATCCAGAAGGATATCCGCAAGGACCGGGATGCCGCCCGCGCAGGTGATGGCCTCGGCATGCTGCTGTCCGAGCAAGCCAGCGCCGCCTGTAATGACTGCCACATGACCGGTCAGATCAAACATGGTTTCCAGTTTTTTCATAATAAATCACCTCGTTAAATCCACTACCTTTCCTGTTACCAGGGACTCCTTTGCGGCCAGCGCCATGCGCAGGCTGTTTGCCGCCTCGCGCACACTGACCAGCGGGCTGGCCTTCACCCTGCCCCCTTCCAAAGGGAGAGAGGGGAATGAAGTCCCTTGCAGGCCGGAAAGGAAATAGTTCAATTCATCCAGGAACATCTGGTTCCGCTGAAAACCGGCATATCTGGCAGCTTCGACCTGTTTACCATTGCCATCGAACACCTCCACGCTGAGCGCAGCCAGGTTGACCAGGATCTTGCCCTGGTCGCCATTAACCTCACAGATGCGGCGCGGCGGGCGCTGGAGATAGTCCTCATGCAGGCTGACCGGGACGGAACGACCATCCATCTTATAATTCATCAGGATCTCAGCAGTATCTTCCACATCCACTTCCAGGCTGCTCAGGTGCCCTCCCAGAGCGTACACGCTGCAGGGCAGGCCAAACAACCAGTAGAGATAATCCATTTCGTGGATCTGCGAAAGAATCACGCCGCCACCCAGATCCTGCCTGGAAGCATACATCTGGCGATAATCCTCGTAGCTATGCCACCCTGGCAAGTACTCACCAATCTCTGCCCGCACAGACAAAATTCGACCCACTTTCACCTTCTGCACAAGCACATGGAGATGCTCCAAGCAGGGATGGAAACGCATCTGGTAGCCAACCACCGCCGTCAGGCCGCGACTTTCCACCAGGCCGATAAGTTCCTCCACTCTCTCCAGGTTGTTGGAGAGCGGTTTTTCGATAAACACGTGGCATCCCGCCTGCGCCGCCCGCAGTGCTGTCGGGAGGTGCAGACTGGTCGGGTTGCAGACGAAGACGGCGTCTGGCTTCCAAGCCAGGGCGGCCTCGATGTCCGGGTATATATGCAGATCATATTTCTCTTCGAGAGTTATGCCTGCCTCCACCTGGAGTTGGTCGGTCAGGACTGGGATATTACGGCGTAGGTCAACGCCGCGTATTTCCACCCCGGCTCCCAGCAGCGCCCGCAGATTCCGAAGATGCCGCTGACCAATCCCACCGAGACCAGATATCATTATTTTCATTTTGATTCCTGCCAGTTGTATTGACTAAAGTCGTTATTACAGATGATTGACAAAATTCTTCAGAACAAACTCGCGGTTCTGGGAGATCCAGTTGACTTCATCCCCGCTGATGCCACGCGCCACTTGCAGGATGAAATCGCCCGCGTAGCAGACCATCTTCAGGCTCTCAGCCAGCGCTGGAAAGTCGGCGTCCCCCGTGCCGGGCGGGACGGTACCGCCACCCAGACGGCGGTCCTTGATGTGCACACTGCCAACGCGCTTGCCATAGGCAACGAACTCTTCGCGCGGCTTGTAGCCCAGCGAGGAACTGTTGCCCGAATCGTAGTTGGCCTTCAGCAAGGGATGCTGCAGGCACTCGAGCAGGGAGGCAAAGTGACCAGGCGGAAGGGACGTTTCGAGATGGATTTCGATACCGGTCCGCTCCGCCATCGGCAGGATACGCTGGAGGGTATCAATTACGCCTTCGAACTCGGCATCCGTATCGATGCGGGAGGCATCCACGAAGGGAACTACAATGCGGTTGACTCCCAGCAGGTGGCCGCGCCCGAGCAGCCAGTCAATCATCGCCAGGCGTTCGGCCATTTCACCGGCACTGGCGCGCACCAATGGACGTTCCATGAAGTAATCGGCGCAAATGGACAAAACCTGCACACCGGTTTTCTGGGTTAGGGCATTCATGTGTGCGATGCCAATGTCGGTGGCAATCGGGTTGACGTCCGCACCATAGAAGTCATAAATCCACTCGATGCAGTCAATCCCAGCCTTTGCACCCAATTCGAACTCGTCCGCCCAGATCTGGCGAGGGAAGCATTGGATTCGGTTGTCGGTGGGCGGCACCAGCCGTCCTTGCATGATTCCAATCAGCGACATGGAAACCTCGTCTATTCCTTGCTACCCGTTGTGTCCACGCGGCGGAGTTTCTTCATGATGGGTTCTTCGCGTTCGCCAAGCCGCTTGACGCCATCCCCCATGGCAGTCTCAACTAGGCGGATATCACGTACCATGTGCGCGAAGCCCTGTGGTTCAACGGAGGCGGCCTGGTCGGAACCCCACATGGCACGGTCGAGTGTGATATGACGTTCCACCACGCAAGCACCAAGGGCGATGGTCGCGATGGAGGTGGAGAGGCCGGTTTCATGTCCGGAATACCCCACCAGGATGCCATAGCGTTCGCGAAGCTTCGGAATGACGCGCAGATTGAGTTCTCCATACATCGCCGGGTAAGCGCTGCATGTATGCAGGAGAACCAGGTCCTGTTTGCCGAGCACTTCCACGGCATGGTCAATCTGTTCAAGAGTGCTCATTCCGGTGGAAAGCAGGATCGGGCAGCCTTTGGCGCGGATGTAGCGCAGGAGATTGTCATCTGTCAGGGACGCCGATGCAATTTTGTAGCAGGGAACTCCAAACTGGTCGATGAAATCCACCGAGGCTTCGTCCCAGCAAGAGGCAAACCAGCTGATCTTGCGTTCCTTGCAATAGCGATCAATTTCACGGTACTGGTCCAGGCCAAACTCCAGACCATGTTTCAGATCACCGTTGGTGGTGCCAAACGGACTTTCGCGTGGACGCGCCAGTTCCTCGGCCGTGTAAACAACCTCAATCGTACGCTTTTGGAATTTGACCGCGTTGCAGCCCGAAGCCGCGGCAACATCAATCAGTTTCTTGGCAATCTCAATTTCTCCATTATGGTTTATGCCAATCTCCGCAACAACATAACAGGGATATCCATCCCCTATCATCGTGTTTCCGATTTTAATTCCTGTCATTATGTTCCTCCAAGTTTATCGTTTCAAGAATGGAATGTTCCTCTAAATTGCGGATGCAATTGTAATTCAGATGCGGCCGTTGTTCAGAATAAGGTCACACAGCTCACGTACAGCGCCGTGACCTCCTGGCCGGGTCAGTACGTAATCGGCCTGGCGCGTCACTTCGGGCATTGCATCGGCCACTGCCACAGCCCAGCCCACCAGCGGGAAACAAGGCAGATCGTTGACATCATTTCCCAGGTAAACGGCTTTAGCCGAATTGATCTTGCGGTCTGCCATCACTTTCCTGATGGCCGTTTCTTTATCATCTTCGCCTTGAATGAAGGGAATATTCATTTTCCGGCAGCGAGCCGCAACGACCGGATTGGTCTCCTTTGAGATGACTATCGTCTCCACCCCGGCCTGGCGGAGCAGGTTGATCCCGAGGCTGTCACTGCGGTTGGCGGTTACCATCTCACGGCCATCCTGATCCACCCAGACCCGGTTGTCAGTCAGAACACCGTCAAAATCAAGGATAAGTAGTCCAATTTTATCTGGAATCGTCCGGCGGGGCGCACCCGGCCAGACCATGAGCGGGCCACCGTGCATAAAACGTTCCTCAGCCCGCCGCCAGTCGTCAGGGGTATCCAGGTCGGCGGAACAGGCTGGATCGAAGAGGATTGGAAGTATGGTCCGGCCGCTCATCGAATTCAATTTCAAGATGGTTGCCGTGCGGATAATGTCAATCAAACCGGTGTGAACATAGGCACTCGGCAAGATCTGACGAGGTGCATTATACGGCTCATCGATCCCGGGGACAGTCATCAAAGGGCGGATGGGTTTCTCTTCGTCATCCATCATCCACATCTTGAACGGGTTTTGGTGGGCAGGGGTGAGACCGCGGACCGAATCAGCCTCCGGGTGTTCGAGCAGCATGCGTACAGCGCGGTCAACCAGGTCGGGCGGACGCAGCGGAGTGGTCGGGCGCAGATGAACCACCACCTCAGGGTGATAGTTCTCGTGCTCAGCCAACCATGTCAAAGTATGCTGGAAAACGGGCAGATCAAGGGTGCGGTCCCCGGCCAGTTCGGCGGGGCGCAGGAAGGGGGTTTCGCTGCCAAACTGCCGGGCGACTTCAGCGATCTCTCCGCTGTCGGTTGTCACAATCACGCGCGTCACGGTTTCAGACTGCAAGCCCGCCGCTATGCTATAAGCGATCAGCGGGTACCCGGCAAATGGGCGGATGTTTTTATGCGGGATGCCCTTCGAGCCGCCGCGGGCGGGGACGATGGCAAGCACTTCGGGTTGTGTCATTTTTTCTCCTCCGGCCAGACCATATCTGCCACACCCTGTGCGACCAGCCATTCGGCATGCTCCCAGTCGGCCGGTGTATCAATATCCACCAAGTAGCGTGAATTAATAACAATGGGCAGAATGATCTTGCCGGTCATCGAACCGCCCAAGATAGTTGCCGGGCGGATGGCATTCACGTGGCCAGTCTGCCAGTAGACCAATGGGAGACTTTGGCGCGGGGCATTGTAAGGTTCGGCAATCCCCGGAGCGGTTAGGAGTGGAACCATGCGACCGGTCGCCGTGTCGATGCGCCACATCTTGTGCGGGTTTTGTCCCGCCTCGACCACGCTGCGCGCACAGTCAGCTTGCAGTTGGTCGAGCAGCAGGCGAACAGCCTCATCGAGGCAGCCTTGCGGCCGCACCGGGGTGGTGGCATGCAGGTGCAGGACGACATCCGGCCGGTAATGTTCATTTTCATCCAACCAGATGAGTGCATGCTGAAAAACAGGCAAGTCGGTGGTGCGGTCAGCGGAAAGTTCGGCGGGACGCAGGAATGGGGTCTCGGCACCGTAATGGCGAGCGACCTCCGCAATCTCCTCGTCATCGGTCGTCACCAGCACGCGCGTCACCGTCTCAGCCTGCAAGGCCGCGGCGATGCTGTAGGCTATCAATGGATGCCCGGCGAAGGGGCGGATATTCTTGCGCGGGATCCCTTTCGAGCCGCCACGCGCAGGAATGATAGTGATAATTTCATGAACGGACATCCTGGGCCTCCCATGTGAATCCGTTGACTAAAGAAAGCAAGTACTCACCCGTCCGCCTTCCGGCACTGCCGTCAGTAAATGTACACTCATCGGAAATGAACTTGCGGCGCTTGTCGCTGTCAGCGTCCGGATGCTGGAGATAGAAATTGACCTGGTCGCGTACCTGCTCTTTGCTGGCCGCCACGCGTCCGGCTCCGGCTAGGCGGAAACGCTGGTGGGTAGGCCAGTCGCCGATGGCGGTGAGAGGCAGCGAATAGATATCCTTCATATTCCAACCGCCGGGGGTGTCAATCGTTACGCTGACGATCGGCCGGTCATGGATGGCCGTCTCCACCACCATGGTGGAATAAACGGTCAGGAACACATCAGACCATGCCATCATGGAGGCCTTTTCGGGCATATCTTCGCCGGAATAATGACCCAGGCCGCCACCCAGTGAGACGGGTTCGACCACATGGACATGCGGCATGTCCTTCATGTATTCGATCACTTTCAACCGTTCGGTCTCAAAGCGTGAACCCTTGATGAAATGGTTGGGATGGAAACGGATAAGCAACTGGCAGGGCTCAGCCAATTCGTTATTATTGACTAAGTCTGCAATCGCCTTCATGTTGGGGAAGTTGGGATGCAGGGTTTCGAAACTGCAGGCGTAGGAGAGCAGTTTACGCTGCGGGTCGAGTCCATGCTGGCAGAAGTATTCGTCGCGCGCGAGCTGCCACTCGCGTTTGAAATAGCCATCATAAGCGGGGATTCCACCAATATGGACGCGCTTCGGGTCCCAGTCGGAACCGAGTACGAGTTCTTCCTTCTGGATCTCAGACCAGCAGCTGATGTAATCCACCGGCGCGCCATTCAAGTTATAGGAGGACGGGTTGTCCCAGCCAGCAATCGCCGCAACTGTGCGGACTCTGTGAGCAGCCGCCTCCCTTAAGAGATAACGATCCATACGCCAGCCGGGAGTCTTGGCGACTACCAAAACGGGTTGATATTTCTTAAACAGGTCTGCATAAATATTCGACGTGAAACGTTCTTGGGCATGGACGATAAAACGGCGCGCCCAGCGCGCCCGGCGCATAACCCAAATGATAGCTCGAAGGAATGGGATAGCAAGCTGGCCGTAGCCTGTATATCCGGCAGTAATAAGGTGATAGTTACCATCCATCGCGATGGTATTAATCCGTTTAGAGCCGCCCGCCCAGCGCAGAAGGTCCAGCCAACGCTGGAGCACCGGGCTGACGCTCCGGTAATACTCGTGGCACTGATCCAAACGCATGCCTTCAAATTTAAGGCCGGGCTGGTGGAAACGTTTCTCAATCGCCGGGAGCGCTTCATCATCCACGAGCATGATCACTTCCATTCCCGCTTTCAGGAGAATGGAAACTACATCGGATTGGAGAAAATAGATGAGCGCCAGGCCGTGGTCGGCAATGATAAAAATGCGTTTGGGCATGACTATCCTCGTACAAGCCAGGCGCGTTTGGGGAATAATCTGGCCAGAATACGCCTCCATAGCATCCCAGCTTTGCGTTTGAGCGCCACTCCACGCTCCGGCCGGACAGGCCGAGTACCAGACTGCTTGACCGGGCGGCAGAGTACTGTCAGGAAGAGCGGCAGGAGCGCCGAGTTGGGACGTCCGTGTTTTTCGAATTTAACGATATCGAAGCCGCTTTTACGCAAAACTTCCCGGAGCGTATGCGGACTGAATGCGACCAAATGTGCCACCTCGAACGAATCGTGGGCGTACAAATTCGGGACCTCGAGCAGGAGCCATCCATCCGCGTCGAGGACAGACTCCTGCAGATGGTTCAGATACCCCACCGGGTCGGGAAGATGCTCAAGAACATGCGACATCGAGACCAGATCGAAGCGAGCTTCCCCGGCCTTTTCAAGATCATCCAGTGTGGCATAGACAGTCAAACCTTTATTACGAGTGGCAATACGATGCGCCGAGCCAGGTTCCACTCCCACTACCCGGTTGTGATACGCCTCCTGGAATTTTTGTAACAGAATACCCATCGAACAACCGATGTCTAGGTGGTGGGAGATGGTGGGAAGAACCGGCAGGACAAAATCGTGCAGCGAGGAGGCCCGAGCATTTTGTATGGTTATGTTGCGGGAAGTCGGATCAGCGCTGCCTTCCTGGAGCAGCCGGTACTCCTCGGTATAAAAAACGTCGATTTCAGCCTCGGTCATGCGGGGCGACTGGTAGACCAGTCCGCAATCCAGACAAACGCGGTTGTTCACGTCCTGGCCGTGGAAGAAACGATGGTCGAACGGGGCACTGCGGTCGCTGCCGCACAGGATACAGGTTCGGACAACTTCGGGCATGGTTCAGTCCACCTTGAAGAAATAAAGGCGAAAGATCTGGTTATGGAGCCAAAGCAGAAAATGCCGGATGCCCGGAAGGTAGATGAAGCGCCTCAGCAGGGATTTATGTTGGGGGATGGGGGCAGGCTGCCGGTCTGCTGCGGGCAGGATGTTCCCCAAGTGCCGGACGAGTGGTATATCGGTTGTCAGGCGCAGGAGTCCGCGCTCATTAATGGCAATATCGAGGGCGCGTTCACCGCGCATTGGCTGTTCGGAGGGCAGCGAGATGATCTCCTGTAATACATCGCGTCGCGCCATGAACTGGAAATGCGCCGCACCGACAAACACCGTCTGCCCGCCATAATTCAAGCGGTATTCGCTCCCGGCCGCGTAGTCCTTGCGCGATTCAGCCTCATCTCGACCCAGGCTTTCGACATGCTCCCAGAAAGTTTCCCACTCCAGGAAACGGCCTTCTTCGAGCACCCCGGCCTGCCTGCCCCAGTCCAGCGTGGCGGAGGAGAACTCCATCGGCGTGCGTAGGGGACGGGCAGTGACCATGCCAACATTCGGGAAACTTTCGAAGAGTTTCAGGGAAGCCGAGAGCCAACCGATGCGGAAAGCCACATCGCCATCTGAGAAAACGATATACTTTCCCGCTGCAGCGCCAAACATATAATTCCACGCCCCGATCTTGCCAATATTGGTATCTGACAATACCAGATATTGGATCTTGCCCTGATCACTGGCCTCCTTCAAGTAGGCGCGCACCTCAGCACAGGAATGATTATCGAAAACCATCACGTCATAAGGATGGGCGGCCTCCCGCGTGGCATTCAGGCTTTCCACCACCGCTTTGAGCACATCCAAGCTCTGTTCGTAATACCCGCTTAGAAACGGGATGCAGTTGACCACCGTCACCGTGATTTCTGCTGGCTGGGCTACTTTCTCAATAAACCTGGCCGGATTATGACCAATACGCATGGGATCATCTCCTTGGCTTAACCGCCAGCGGACGCTGCATCTGTTGCAATTTGAGCGAAAGTTCCCACCCCCAGCCACTGCCCTCATCGTTTATAAACATCCGCTCCAGTCGCCGCAGCAGGCGCACAAGCCGGACCTGCGGCCTGCAGATGATTCCCCCAACGAGCTCGCGGTTCGTATCCAGGATGTTATAGACACACTTTCGTCCCCCAGCCTTGGCCAGGTTGGATTTCGCCACATCCGAACCGTAGGGCGGCTTATTGCCAGGCAAGTGGCTATAATCGTGGTTCTGGTGTATCGCCAGTACATCCCGCGAACCGTCAATCGCCATGCCAAAGACAGTGCGGGCTTGATAGACCATCCAGTTGTCCCAGGCGGGCCGCCCGATGGTGAAATTCGGGACCTGGAGATAGAGATGGCGGGGGAAAACGAAGTAATCTATTCCCCACGGCGAATAGAACTCGCCGCGCTGCGCTACTTCCCCGCGCAAACGTCCTTCCCAATCACCGCTGAAATCAAATGCATGATTCAGCTCCAAATTCCAACGCTGACCGACCAGCAGAAAAGCCCTCGCCTTCTTCGATACCGTCCGCGCCGCGCGGACGAGGTCCGACATCAGGATCATATCAGCGTTGGCATAGCACAGCACTGGATCATCACTGTACTTATGACCGAGTTCCATCACTGCACTAACAAGCGGGATGCCTTTCTCATCGCGTTCCACCTGCGGCACATTTTTGACACTAAATTCCTGCGCTGCTTCGGGAATGCCGGGTTCGTCGCCAATCAGGATAACCTCCACATCCGCCAGCCGTGTCCATGCAGCCAGGGCATTACGCTGGATAATGTTGATATGAGGGTTGGTGAACGGTTTGGGAGCCGTGAAAATTGTCAGGAATGCCACAAATACACCTTCATCTTCAACGGGGGGTCAGGCCCCTGCTGGAGCAGAGATACTATTTCGGGATCGGCAAGCCGAGCTTTTGGGAGACCTGCTGTTCGATCCAGGCGTAAGTATGCTTCAGGCCTTCCTCCAGCGTGAGTTGCGGTTCCCAATTGAGTACTTCGCGCAGGCAGGTGTTGTCCGAGTTGCGGCCGCGCACACCTTGAGGTCCATCAATGTGCTTGATCGTAATTTCGATACCGGCAATCCTGGCAATAATAAAGGCCAGTTCGTTGATTGTCACCATGCAGTCCGAACCGAGATTGAGCGGTAACACATGGTCAGATCGCATCAGGCGGTATATGCCTTCCAGACAGTCATCAATGTAGCAAAAGGAACGGGTCTGCTCTCCATCGCCCCACATCTCGATCTCGTGGTTGCCGGTCAATTTGGCAATGGCAACCTTGCGGGACAGGGCTGCCGGGGCTTTTTCGCGCCCGCCTTCCCAGGTCCCTTGCGGACCGAAGATGTTGTGGAAGCGCACGATGCGGGTCTGGATACCGTAGTCCTCGCGGTAGTGGGTACACAGGCGTTCCATAACCAACTTTTCCCAGCCATAGGCATCCTGGGGCATGGCTGGGTAAGCATCCTCTTCCTTGAGTGGAACCACGTTGGCTTCTGTCTGTTTGTATTCGGGATAAACGCACGCTGACGAAGTATAGAAGTATCGTTTCACACCATTAACACGCGCTGCGTCCAAGGTGTGTGTATTGATCAGCGAGTTGTTGTGCAAGATTTCGGAGTGATGGGCCGAGATGAAGCCCATCCCGCCCATATCAGCAGCCAGACCGTAAACCTCGTCAATCCCGCGCGTGGCCTGCAAGCAGTTATCCCAGCGGCGCAGATCGAGGATTTCGAACTCATCAGTGTCTATTTCGCTATATTCAGGGACCTTAATATCCACTCCGCGCACCCAGTAGCCCTTGGCACGCAGGAACGTGACAAGGTGATGACCGATAAAACCGCCTGCACCAGTAACGAGAACTCGAGTTTGAGACATTTTTACTCCTTTATACTTTCCAATTCATCGGCGCACCGGCCATCTTTTGAAAAGTGGCCTCATATTTAACGCGGCCTTCAGATCCAAGCACGTATGAAATCGGCCGCTTATCCAGGCCGGACCAGAGTTTCTCTAGATGCCAGGGGAAGGGATGCGGGTAATCATGAAAGTAGAAATAAGCGTAATTCCAAGCGCGTTCTATTTGTTCAGGCTTCAATCGCTGGGCGGGCAGATCCGCCAGTGCCAGTTCCAATTTTTGGAAATATTGGTCCCAGTTATCAGCATCGATGGTAAATCCTTTTTTTCGATAGTGAGCGCTTCCGCTAAGCAGAACCGGGATGCCGCGCGTCGCCATTTCCAGACCGGTGGCGGAGGTGTAGACCAGCGCCAGATCAGCAATCTCCACCAAATCATAAGTATTGATCTTTTCCTGAGAACCGACGAGGCGGATGTTCTCCGGTAATTCTGGAAAAGCCTGGCGAATAGTCCCAGCCACTGACAGTCCAATCGTCTGGCTCTCTGCTGGATGGAGACGGATAATAAGCTGCACCTGAGGATGTTCCATAAAAAATCGCACCACACGGAGAATCCATTCAGCCATGGAATTACTGAACAGGGAACGGGTGCGTCCCAGCGTGGCCGTATCGCCGAGAACATTGGTCGGCATTAAAACAATTGGACGATTATCCAGTTTGAGTAAGGAGCAAATCTTCTCTTTACCTTCACGGGAAGCCTTTTGATACAAATGGGCAAATTTTGTATCCGCTTTTGAAGCGTCACCCTGGCGGGCTGCCATAAAGGATTCCAGCCACGCACGTTGCTCATCGTTTAATTTTCGTCCCTGGTATGCAGGCCAGAGTTCATCGGTAGGATGAAACATCACCAAATCATTCTGAGCGAGCAGAATGCATTGATCCATTTCGAAAAATTCATAAGTGACCGTGAAAATGTCCAAATAACGAGCCGTCTCGTAGACCGCCCCAAATTCCTGGATCATACCGTTCGGAATAATAACCACATCCGGGCGATTCTTCTCGATGTAAGCGAGCGCCTTGCGGGCAGCCTCCAGGTTGCGCTCCTGCCGAAACAGGTAGATTGGCTCTGTTCCAGTTACATCTTCCTTCCGCAGGATGTATTGTGCATCAACACGCGTGACTTCTTCAACAGCTCGGGTCAGTGCACCTGGCAATTGGCGCGCTGGCTCCATGTCCAAAAACGAGACGGTCTTTAAAAACGGATGCGAGCCTTGTAAAATGTGACGGGCATACAATTCATGACGGCGCAGGTCGAAGCGGTCAATTGGCTTGTCATAATCGCTATATGGGAGGTAGCCAAGAGTGACTTCGTGACCCAGTCCGCGCAGGGCCAGACCGGTGGCAACCGCGTGGTTGATCCAGAAATGAAGGGATGCAAAGATAAAAATCTTCTTGCCGGGTGTTGCAGAATTCGTGTACGGTGTTACCTGCGCCACCATCTCTGGCAGGCGCGCTGCCAGAGCCTCTAGGTTGAACCGGCTGTGAATTTTCTTGTCGCGGTGACGCAACAGCCAGTAGACCTCAGCAGTAAAAGGCAGTTCGCCCAGCAAATCTTTGATAAAAACTTTTGGTCTCATTTCGTCTCAATCTTCCATTCCAGGCGTGGGCGCAGGATACCCGGGCGCGGCTCAGCCCATTGCATCCCCGGGGCACCGGAAGTGTCGACATTGAAGGTGAGAGCCTGTTCGTCCATGAAGTAGCGGCGGACACGGTAGGAACTAGCATTGACACCCAGTGTGTAACGCCCGCCGTTCAGGAAATCGGGAGGAAGCATGCAGCCGCTGACGTAATGCCCGGCCGGGCGTGAGCCGTGTTTCTCAAAGTGTTTTTGATCATCGGTGTCAAAGGATGTCAGGACATACTCGCCGCGCGCAGTGCTAAGGTAAATACCAATGCGCAGGCCTGTCAACGGGGCAGACAGGGCGTATTCCATTTCAATTTTGAATGCTTCGGTCGAGCGGACCGTATCCACGATTTTCCCGGCCTTGTCCAGCAGGCGCAAGGAAATCGGGCGGAAGGGAGTTGCGTCGGGAGGAACTTCATCCACATCCCAGATGCGCTCACCCGCCTGGGCGTTTCCGCCTGAGAGATAATAGTCCACCGCTTCCGCGGTAGAGGCGCGCATCACCAAATGTCCTTTCTCCAAAACGATCGACTCCTGCGTCAGGCGCAGGATCGCTGACATATTATGGCTGACGAACAACACCGTGCGGCCCTCCTCCCGGGCCACGTCGCCCATCTTACCCAGACATTTCTTCTGGAATTCAACATCGCCCACTGCCAACACTTCGTCCACCACTAGGATTTCCGGTTCAAGGTGGGCAGCTACAGCAAAAGCCAGGCGTACATACATACCGGAAGAGTATCGTTTGACAGGGGTGTCAATAAACTGTTCGACTTCCGAAAAATCCAGGATTTCATCGAATTTGCGGTCAATCTCGCCCCGCTTCATCCCTAGGATGGCACCGTTGAGATAGATATTTTCACGCCCGGTCAATTCCGGGTGAAATCCGGTCCCAACTTCCAACAGACTGGCAATACGACCCTTTACATACATGTGCCCGGTGGTGGGAGCTGTAACGCGCGAAAGAATTTTCAGCACAGTGCTTTTACCGGCGCCATTACGCCCAATGATGCCAAGCACCAATCCCGGTTCCACGGAGAAGCTTACCTCGCGAAGCGCCCAGAGAGTTTTACCATCTAACTCTTCCTGGCCGATCTTCAACAGAGGATTGGGCTTGCCGCGCGCTTTGGCCCACCATCCCTTAAGGTCATTGGTAAGTGTGCCGCTGCCGAACTGGCCCAGCCGATATGCCTTGGATATATTTTCCGCAATAATGACAGGATCGCTCATACCGTATCCATGAATGTGGCTTCGACGCGATTGAACATGATTACACCAATAATGATGACCACCAGCATAATACCGAAACTATAAGCCAGTTGGACCAGATCCACCGTTCCACCTCCAAGATAGGCATAGCGGAAGGCCTCCACCACAGATGACATGGGGTTGAATTGAATCAGCACCTGGAATCGATGTGAAAGGGAGGATGTCGGGTAGATAACCGGCGTCACGTACATCAAAAGTTGAGCTCCGAACTGCACCAGAAAACGCAGGTCGCGGTACTTGGTTGTAAGGGATGAGACAATAATTCCAAAACCCAACCCCAGACCGGCCATCATCAGCAAAAGCACCGGGGTTAAAAGAATCCACCAGTTGGGATGCAGTTGCGTGCCCTGCAGCGCAAAATAACCCATAAAGGCCAGGAAAAAGCCGAACTGGATGGCAAAGGCGATCAAATTGGAAATGAGAATGGAAATTGGCACGGTGAGGCGCGGGAAATATACTTTGCCAAACAGGCTGGCATTGGTTACAAACGTGTCGGAGGTCTTGGTGAGACAACTTGCAAAATAGGTCCAGATGACTGTCCCGGACATGTAGAACAGGAACTGCGGTAGACCATCCGTTGGGAGTTTGGCGATGTTACCGAAGATGACTGTAAAAATGATGGTCGTTAATAACGGTTGGATGAGGTACCAGAGCGGTCCCAGAATGGTCTGCTTGTAGACTGAAACAAAATCACGGCGCACAAAAAGCATGATTAAATCACTGGAATGCAACAGTTCACGCAAACGCAAATCGAACAAATTGCGCTGCGGACCAATAACCATGTCCCAGTTGTGTGAGCTGGTTTGTACTCTGTCAGATTTTGCCATCGCGAACTTTGCCATCGTGTTTCCGATTCTCTTTGTACCAATCAATTGTTTGGCGCAAGCCCGCTTCAAATGAGGTGCAGGCTCGAAACCCAAAGTATTTTTCAGCGCGGCTTATATCCAGTCTGCGTCGCGGCTGGCCATTGGGCTTGCTTGTATCCCAGATCAGTTTGCCTTTAAAGCCAATAATTCGGGAAATCATCTCGACTAAGTCTTTGATGGAAATTTCATTATCGGAACCCAGATTGACCGGATCTGCGCCGTTGTATTTCTCTGTTGCCAGCAGGATCCCTTCGGCGGCATCTTCTACGTACAGGAATTCGCGCGTCGGCGAGCCATCGCCCCAAACGACAATCTCGTTTTCGCCGCGTTCCTGCGCATCGAAGCACTTTCGGATAAGCGCCGGGATGACATGTGAGGAGGCTGAATCAAAATTATCGCCCGGGCCATAGAGATTGACCGGCAGAAGAAAGACGGCATTGAAGCCGTACTGTTGGCGGTAGGCTTGCGCCTGGACCAGTAGCATCTTCTTCGCCAGGCCATACGGGGCGTTGGTCTCCTCCGGGTAGCCGTTCCACAGGTCATCTTCCCTGAATGGTACTGGTGTGAACTTTGGATAGGCACACACCGTCCCCAGGGCAACAAATTTACCCGCGCCGCGCAGCCACGCCTGATGCATCAATTCCACACCCATCATCAGGTTATCATAGAAGAAATCGGCAGGGTGTTCGCGGTTGGCGCCAATCCCGCCTACGCGCGCTGCCAGGTGGAGAATGACCAAATCGGAAGGCTGAGGGCTGAAGGCCAAAGGTTGAAAACCCGCCAGAGTCAGGTGAGCAGGTCGGCGGTCCAAGGAGAGCATGGCATCATATAGAAGACGGCTTATATCGTCATGCTTCACAAGATTGTAGTATTCGATACGCGGGACAAGAATGTCCGCTGCGCCGCGCGCAACCAGTTTTTCGACGATGAAAGAACCCAGGAACCCGGCCCCGCCAGTGACAATTACGCGTTTACCTTTCCAGTAATTTTCTGCCATAATTATTGGACTATAAAACGAGCATTAGTGTATTTCTCATCCTGCGGGTTGCGGATAATGCCATTACGCAGAACATGAACGATCTCGCGCACTCCGTCGTCCACCGTTAATGTAGCCTCGAAACCCAATTCGCGGCGGATGTGCTCGAACGAGACAGTGATGTCACGCATGTCACCTCCAAAGGTAAGGTCCTTGTATGTGACCACCGTTTCTGGCAGGCGCTTGATGACCAAACCGACAATTTCATCCTTGGTATAGTTGCCATTCTCGGTACCCAGGTTATAGATCCGTCCGCGCACCTTCTCTTCCGGCACTTCCAGCCCCAGGATCATGCCGCGCACTACGTCCCGAACGTGGACGAAGGAGCGCGAGTAGCCGCGCTGGTAGATGATCAATTCCCGTTTGGCATAAGCGTCCAGCACAAACTGGTTGACGATTAAATCGAAACGGGTGCGTGGCGAAATGCCGTATAGCGTCGCCAGGCGGAAGATGAGTGGCGCAGTAATAGCATCCTTCTGTGCCATCAGATACTCTTCAGCGGCAATTTTTGTCTCCGCATATAAAGACTGCGGATTGAGCTGCGAGGACTCGGTGACAGGATTGCCATCCTGCGAAAGACCATAGTTGCTGTAAGTGGATGCAAACACGAAACGCCCAGCCCCGAAACCGGTTGCCAGATCGAAGACGTTTTTCACCGCCTCCACGTTAAACCGCCAGGCGGCCTGTTTCCCCACCGCCTGACAGGCGGGGAAGCCAACAATCGCCGCTAGGTGGACCACTGCTTCCGGCTTTGGCCAGTCGCGTGGCAGCGCGGCGCGTACTGTACCCGGCTCGGTCACATCGGCCCGCTCGAAGCGAAAGTTTGGGTGGGCAAAGAACCCCAGTAGCGACTCGCCGCCATAGAGCAGGTTGTCTACCACGGTGACGCGGTAACCGGTGCGCAGCAATTCGGAGGTCAGAAGCGAGCCAATATAGCCCGCTCCGCCGGTCACGAGGATATGCCCTTTAGCGATCATGCAAGCCCTCCAATTGGATGTGCAGCCCATCCACCGCCAGCACCGGCCCGTTATCCTCGGGGACAACTGCCATGCCCTGCTCCATGCAAGTCAGGCGACAGATGTCTGCCACATCGCCATCCCCGCGCACGCTGAGATGGTCGAACCCGGCCTGGCGTACGCGTTCGATATGTTCCTTGACATGCTGTCGTGTGTTTCGATAAAGCAGGAACTGCTGTTCGATGTAATCCACCGTCAGGCGGGCACGCAGGGCAATCCCTTCGGGGGTGATGATATAGCGTAATTTCTTGCGGTTGGCGCGCTTAATCTTGACATAACCCTTCTCTATCAGGCGTTTGAGATGCCAGTTAACGGTGCCAACTGCCACATCCAGTTGAGTGGCGATGGAGGCCTGGGTCACGTCGGGGTCGCGCTCGATGGTTTCGAGCAGGGCCAGTTCACGGGTTGGATCGGCAGAATTCGTCATTGCCTGTTCGGCGAAGTAGTTATGGTCCCAGCACGGGGTGACCCGTTTCCGGTGCGCAGGCGGGTGAGGTCGGCTTCGACCATCATCACTACCAAATCTTTGAAGCCTACACGCGGCGACCATTCCAGTTTCTGGCGCGCCTTTGTTGAGTCCGCAATGAGCACATCCACTTCGGAAGGTCGCAAGAAACGCGCATCCTGTACCACGTAATCCTGATAGTTCAGGCCCACATGGTTAAAAGCCATTTCACAAAACTCGCGTACCGAATGGGTCTCGCCAGTGCCAACGACAAAGTCCTCCGGGCGCTCCTGCTGTAGCATATGCCACATCGCCTGCACGTACTCCCCGGCAAAACCCCAATCGCGTTGGGCATCCAGGTTGCCGAGGTGAAGTTCCTTATCAAGGCCTAGTTTGATTCTGGCCGCCCCTTGCGAGATCTTGCGGGTGACAAATTCTGTCCCGCGCCGCGGACTTTCATGGTTGAAAAGGATGCCGGAGACGGCAAACAGATTGTATGACTCACGATAGTTGACGGTGATCCAGTGCCCGTACACTTTCGCGACACCGTACGGGCTGCGAGGATAGAAGGAGGTTGTCTCTCGCTGAGGTGTCTCGACAACTTTCCCAAACATCTCGCTGCTCGAAGCCTGGTAAAAACGCGCCTTCGGGCTAACCAACCGGATTGACTCCAGCAAGCGCGTGACCCCCATAGCCGTCACCTCCCCGGTCAGTACAGCCTGGCTCCAGGAGGTGGCCACAAATGACTGTGATGCCAGATTATAGACTTCGTCGGGCTTGTATTCTTCCAGGATGGCGACCAGCGAACTCTGGTCGTGCAGGTCGCCCTGCACAATGGTCAGGTCGTTCTGAATATGCTGGATACGTTCACAGGTCACCGTGCTGGAACGTCGCACCATCCCGACAACTTCGTAATCTTTGGAGAGCAGGAACTCGGCTAGGTAGGAACCATCCTGGCCGTTCACACCGGTGATAAGGGCAGTTGGCATATCTTCTCCGTTTCAAAATTCAGTTGCTGAATTATAAGCGAGAATGGGAATACGTCAAGTGCGAGATAAAGAGAGTGTTGAAAAACAAGTTTTTAATTGGTCAATACGTCAGACTTTAATATAATGGTTGCAGTCGAAGGTAAAGGCCAAAATCAAACCAACCTGATCCAGAAGTCTGGCATTGAAAAAGAGCGTTTTGTAGAGACAGGAAGAAGTTCATTAAGGCAGAAATCTGGTATCTTTGTTCCTGGGTAAATTGAGAGTACATTCTTATAAGTGCTCCTCTGACTTGGCGGTCTTGGAGTCTATGCTACCTCAGCTTACCTCTCATTCAACTGCTTTTGTTGCACTTATGAGTTGAATCTACGAGCGAAAGCAATGCCGGGTGCTGCTAAACCTTCGCAACGGTGAGCAGTGCCCCTGTAAACATAGTACTAACGTTCTATTATTGCAAGGGAAAAGAATCTGCGTATCGGCGGGACGTTTTGCGCAAGGTGAGTTAATAAAACTTCACCCGGGTGAAGAAATCTTGCTCAGAATTACTGTTTGACCGGGACCAGCCGCCAGAACAGCACGCCCGCCAGCAAAGCCAGCCCTGCGCCGAAGTAGAACGGAGCGGCGGCACCGAATCCCTGCCATCCGAACGCGCCTTGCCATAACACACCGGCGATGGCCGAAGCCGGGAAAGCCGTCAGCCCGATGGCAGCGTTGTACAGCCCGTAAGCCGTCCCACGCCGCTCGTCAGGCACCAGGTCCGCGATGAGGGCTTTGGCGGAGCCTTCGGTCGCGGCGTAGTAAATTCCGTAGAATCCGAAGAGCGACCAGATCTGCCAGCCGGTTCGCGAGAGGGCAAAGCCGAGATAGACCAGACCGTAGGCGATCCATCCTACGATGATGAGGCGGCGGCGTCCGACCTTGTCGGAGAGGGCGCCGAGTGGGCCGGCGAGGATGGAGTAGATCAGGTTGAAGGTCATCAGCATCAACATGATCTGGAGCACGTCCAGGCCGCGCTCCTGGGCCCTTAAGATGATGAATGCGTCAGATGAGTTGCCGAGGGTGAACAGGACCAGCACCAGCATGAACAACTTGAAGCGGTTGTCCATGCCTTTCAGGCTGAGGATGGGGGCGGTGGATTTACCGCCCGAGGCCACTTCCCGCGCGCCGATGATCAGCACGACCACCGCCAGCACGGCCGGGAAGATGCTGACCAACACAGCGATCTGGAAGGTGCGGCGGGTGAGGTCAGCAGCCCCGGCCTGGGTCAGCCAGACGATCACGGCAGCGATCAAAAGCCCAAAGAACGCTCCAGCGGTGTCACCGGCACGGTGCAGGCCGAAGGCCAGTCCGCGCTGCTTATCGTCGATCGAACCGGCCACCAGCGCGTCGCGCGGTGCGGTGCGGATGCCCTTCCCCAACCGATCGGCCACGCGCACGCCCAGTACCCCCTCCCAGGTCGTCGCGAAATACATGAACGGCTTGGAAATGGCCGAGAGGGCATAGCCGACCACGGTGATCCATTTGCGCTTGCCGAGTTTGTCCGAGAGGGCCCCGGAGTAGATTTTCATCAGGCTGGCGGTGGTTTCGGCCAGCCCCTCGATGAGGCCGATGACCGCCGTCCCGGCGTTGAGCACGTTGGCCAGGAAGAGCGGGACGAGGTTGACAATCATCTCGGAGGAAACGTCGGTAAGGAACGAGGTGGCCGTCACGATCCAGATGTTGACAGGCAGACTGCGAAGACCGGTTTTTTTGTTTTCCATGGAATGCTCCGTTGAGGCGAGATGGGCGAATTGTACTCCGTCTTTCCGGTTTGCCGAAAATCCATCCTGACGGTTATGTTATCTGGTTTCCTCTAGTTGGGTCAACGGGTACGGAACGACCAAATATCAGGCTCTGTAAATACACTTTGTGCCAGGTCTAATACAGGCACGGGAGCCGACCCGGCTAATTCTTGGGAGCCGGTTTTAGGAAATACAGCTCCAGGAAGTTGAAGCTGAAGGACAGCAGGAAATTGGTGGCCATCCCGTGGGAGTATCCATCATTTTGAAAACCGGACAAGGTAAACAGCAGCCCGGTTGTTGCTGCCAGGATTATGGCTAGGAATGCCAGGCTGCCAAAGACCTGCACGCTCCTGACCCCGGACCTCAGGACGAAGACAATGCTGACAATGGAAAATAACACCAGCCATACTCCCAGACTGGCATGGAACACGGCGACGGCTCCTGCCTGATGGAGCGCATCCGAAACCCCGTTCAGGGAAAGCTTGAAGGGAGGGATGGATGGCGGGTTCGCGATGTTGACCGCCATACCCAATTCGAATTGAAGGGCAAGCAGGACCAGGATGATGATCACCATGACCCTTGCTTGCAAGTTCCGTTTAGCTGACATGGCTAATTATCTCCTTATGAAGATTGTTTTGAGGGGGCAACTTCTGCACCCTTTATTGGTCGTTTCACAGACCATTTTTCCAGGGCTATCATGATAAAGAACCCGGCCGCGCCTGAGCTGCCCCACAAGAGGAAATCCGCCAGGACCGGTATGAGCCCTTTTCCCCAGACGATCATCGTCTGGGCCTGGTTGTAGAGGACCGAGCCACCGAAGTCACGCAGGATGCCCCACAGCGGGAAAACAACCAGCAGGACGACTCCGCCGCGCCAACCAAAGCGTTTGCGTGCGTACCAGCCGACCAGCCCCATGACCCCCGCACCGTAGAATAATGCCGTCGCCAGGTAGAACGTCAGCGGCGCATGGTTTGCGGTGGTGAAAGGATAATGCCACCAGCCTTGAGAGTAGGCGAGCATGTCTCCCAGCATATTAAGGCTGCCCATGACGAACCCAGGTATCAGCGAGAGACCAATGATTCTCCACGAGGGGCGGATCAACAACGCCAATGCAGCGTAGAGAATGGGCGGAAAGATCAGCACAAAGAGTTGGACTCGTTCGAGGGACATGGAGGTTCCTGAGTCAATGCAGGAGGGTGGTTTAGCGGGAGGCTCATTCGCATTTAGCTTGATGGTTTACCATCAGTGATTCTGCCAGTTGAGAAAATCTATCACTTGTATCCCAACTCCTTCATGATCTGCGCCTCGCCCTTCTTGCCCCCCGCGCCGAACAACTCGCGCCAGAAATTGTCATCATAGCGCCTCGACTTGACCGGCAGCGGCATCGGTACGCCCCAGCCCAGCAGGAGCACTTCCTCCTTTGGCTGCAGGCGCGCCAGCATGCCGCGCAGCGACTCGCGCCCCGAAAGGCCTGAGAGCACCGCATGTACATCGTCCTCGTCACCCAGCCAGCCGGAGATGCGCGTGCCCAATTGGGACATGACTTCGTCATCGATCTGCGATGGGCGCTGGTCGATGATCAGCAGGGTGACATAGTATTTGCGCATCTCACGGGCGATGCTGGCGAAGGTGGTCTGCCCGGCCATTTCACGGTTGAGCAGTTTATGGGCTTCTTCCACCACGATGACCAGTTGGCGGGGTTCATTTCCCCTTTGCGCACGAAAATCATTGGTCTTGCTCTCCCAGACCTGCTTGATCTTGCGGGTCAGCAGGTTCGACACCAGCAGGTAGTCCAAGTCGGTCTCGTAGGCCTGTCCGAACGACAGGATGACGTGTTTGCCGTCCTCCAGCGACTTGATGATCTCCGCCAGCGAGTCTGCGGCGGGTTTCTCGACGATGTACTCCTTGTCGAATAGGCGGCGCAGCTTGTCGTGCAGGGCCTCAGCGGCCATGATGTTGACGCCCGCCTCGTCCGCCCAGGCGGCTACGCTTTCGGGGTGCGGCACCTTCTTAACTTTGCCGGTCTTCTCGTCCTCCACCTCGACTTCGTCGCGGTTCATGGTCTTGAAGTACCGGAACCAGTCGCGGCCAAAGGAAGTGTTAAGCGCGTGCAGCGTGGTGGGGGTGGTCTCCTTGAGGTTCAGTTCACGCGTCAGCAGTTCGATGTCGGCCGGGATGATGTCTGACATGGCGATCTGCAGGTGGAAGTCGGGCGTGGAGCCGCGGATGGTCGTCCCGGCGCCCAGTCCCACCACCCGGACGCGGCTGGCGAACCTGGTCTTCAGCCCGGTAACGCGCAGGCCAGTGTCGGAGGCAGTGTCGTCATAGCCGTACTCGTTGTGCATGTCGAAAACCAGCACGGACGCTTTACCGAGGTGCATCAACCCGGCCAGCACGATGCGGGTCAGGAACGACTTGCCGGTCCCGGTGGCGCCGAAGACGCCCGCCGAGCGCTGGACGAACTTATCCAGGTTGATGCAGACGGGATGCCCCTGCTCGCGGGTGGTGCCGATGACGAAGTTGCCCTTTTCGGACGGGTCGCCAAAGATCTCGGCAATGTCGCCCCCGCTTGCCATGCGGACCGGGGCGTGGTGTGGCGGCACGGTCTTGACCGGCAGCGGGCGCGGCGGCTTGTCGGCTTTCTCTTTCATCCAGGCCGCGTACTCCGGTGATCCGGGTTCTGGTCCGCGCTCGAGCATCAGGGCGGGCAGGATTTCCAGGTTGGTGTAGAGCGTCTGACCATGCAGGGCATGTGCCAGGGCAGGCGGCAGGCGTGTTTCGGTCTGCTCATCGGCGAACCTGGGGTCGGTGGCGCCGAGTTGCAGGTCGGTGACTAGGCCGTAGAATTGCCAGTCGCCGGATTCGATGACGACAAATGCACCCTCCTGTACTTCCTGTGACGGGACAGTTAGTCGCGCCCGGAAACTTTCCTTAAGTCCGCCTCCAACAATATATCCAATCGGCTGGTTTTCCATTTTGCTCTCCTGACTTGGCTATTTAACGGCCAGTGTCAATGCTTTTCTGATATCATCCGCGATCATCTTGCGCTTGACCTTCTCCACGAAGAACGCCGACCCGGCCTGCACGTAGGATGGCAGCGCCCGCGCCCCGCGGAACGTGAACTCGCCGCCGCGGATCTTGTAGGTGGATCCGGCCGGGATGACGCGCGCCTCACTGTTGCGTTTGGCGATTATGTTGATGGCTTTGATGGCCACGTCGCCCATCAGCAAATAGATTTTGATGTTCGGGAAAAGAGCGATCTCTTTTTCGAGCAAGTGAGAGCAATGTTCGATGGTCGGCGTAGCGATGCCATAGCCGGTCTTGCCGCACTTGACCGCCGTGGTCAGGTAGACGCCCAGGTGGAGGAGTTCCTGCATGGACTGCACCTTCGCCCCGGCATCCTGGAAGGCCAGGAGGGTGGTCTGGGCAAAGAGGGCCTTTTCACCTGCATAGTAATAATCGGTAGGATTCTCAGGTGAAGCCTCGGAGATGAGCAGGATGGTGACTTTCGCCGGATCGATATCCACATCCGAGACGAGGTAGCTCTCCCGGCGGGTGTCAAGGCAGGGGAAATCTACACATTGGATAAGATAGTTCGTTTTCATTTCTTCATCACCTAAGGTGTTGAAAGAGATCGTGTTTATTTAATTTTCTTCAATAGCCAACCCGTAAGACCAAGATCTACTACCATTTGAGCCAGTCTTTCTGGCAGTATCAATTCCACATCATGATAAAGGTCAGAGTGATAGGCTGCAAGTTTTTCATCAGGGCTATGAACAACAAAATACAATTTTCTGAAGTTTTCACGAACAAAGTTTTTGGCATACCCTTCAAAATCCCTTATTGTTGCGTGAGCTTTTACTTGAACTTGGTAATGTTCGCCTGTAATACGTTCTTCAAGTTCCAAGTCAGAATATTTCATAGTCTCGCCAACGACACTGATACGGTTCCAACCAGCATTGCGGAACAATAAATCTACAAGTATTTCGAAATCCTTCCAATGTAATTTTCTTATGCCTTCTCGCACTTCTCTTACCAAATTGCGTCTGGTTTCAGATATGGTCTGAAAAGCTTGGCTTGGTTGGTCATTGATCAACCTTTTCAAATCCTCTACATCATCCTTGTCTTTGATATTACATATAGTGCCTTGAAACCTTTGAACTTTTGAGATGCTTCCTGGAATTTCGGTGATAAGTAAGGGGTTATCATGAATATCGCAATCATGCCAATCACCATCAAGTAGTCTATATCGAGATATTTCATCCTCGTAAAGTGTAGGGTCTCCTAATCTGCCCCACCACAAGTGACTGGAATAAAAAGTTATCCATATAACGTCCGATTTAGATTCAACAAAAGTTCGTAGAGCGTTTATGTCCCTAGTCGCTGCACCTTTGCTCTTATATTCGATTTTGGACCGAAGTTTTCGTTTGAGCGTTTCCCATCTTTTTCCATTGATTTCTTTCACAGTTAGGTCATCCCACCCAATCCGGGCTTTATTATGGCCTATACTGGCTCTTTCATATTTTCCCCCTGCGCCAAGTTTAAGATAGTGAGCTTTTGTGAATTTTATTGGTTCCATATTACCTCCTTCTGAATTCGATCACTTGCCAATTCGAAATATTTCTTGTCAATCTCATACCCAACATACCGCCGGTTTGACTTCACTGCGGCGATGGCGGTTTGCCCGCTGCCCATAAAGGGGTCTAAAACGATTTCGTTTTCGAAGGTGTAGAGCTGGATCAACCGCCGTGGCAGTTCGACCGGGAACGGGGCGGGGTGGCCGATCTTGCGCGCCGACTCGGCGGAGAAATTCCAGACGGACTTGTTGTATTCCAGGAATTCATCGCGGGTGATGGTGTTTTCCCGCTTGGAGGGATTCTGGCGCTTGAAGGTGCCTTTGCAGAAGACCAGGATGTATTCATGCACGTCCCGCAGGGTGGGGTTACTCGATGATTTCCAACTACCCCAGGCCGTGGACGGGGAGGCGCTGGCAGCCTTGTTCCAGATGATCTCGCCGCGCATCAGGAAGCCTGATTTGATAGCTTGTTCGGTAATAAAGGCATGTAGCGGAATATACGGTTTGCGTCCCAGGTTCGCCACGTTGATGCACATCCGTCCCCCGGGGACCAGGACGCGCCGGGTCTCTTTCCAGACGCGCTGGAGAAAGGCCAGATAATCTTCCAGCGACAGATCTTCATCATATTCCTTGCCGACATTGTAGGGCGGCGAGGTGACCATCAGGTGCACCGAGCAGTCCGGGAGTTCGGTCATTGCCTCGGCGGAGTGGAGGAAGATGTGGTCAAGCAATTCGGCGGGGATGGGATTCTCAACATAAGCTACATCCTGTCCCTGTTGCTGGCTGTCATAGAGTTTGCCCGCGTAAAAAGCAGATGAGTCGTGGCTGGAGCGGCCGGGAGAGCCGAAAGGAGATGTTTTGGTGGTTTTACGTTTTGGAGGCATAGTTTTTACCACAAAGGGCACAACGGACACAACGGCTAAACGACCATCCGTATAAACCCTTCCCGCAGATGGGGAACATTGAAGTTGATAAGATAGCCCAGACGACAATTGGTGAGCTTGAGATAGGTAAGAAGTTGTGCTTTGTAAACCGGATTCATTGTATCGACAGATTTGAGTTCAACTATTACACACTTTTCTACCAACATGTCTATTCTCAATCCAGCATCTACCCGGACGTTATCATAAATCACCGGGAGGGCCACCTGGGTTTCCACCGTTAAACCGCCTTTACGAATTTCATATGCAAGACAAGCCTCATAAACTGATTCTAGCAATCCTGGTCCCAAGCTCGTATGAACTTTAAATGCACCATCGAGTACTTTCTTCCCGACCAGTTCAACTTCGGAAGGTATTGGTTTATGGGAGGCCCCCTTTGGTGTCTTTAGCATAACGTCGTGTCCTTTGTGTCCGTCGTGGTTAAATAACCTCACCCAACGCACCGAGTACCGACATCAGCGTCGGGTAATCATCACGCAGGAGCGTGATCAGTTCCTGCGCGGCGGATTCGAACCACTTTTCGTTCTTCGCTTTTTGATTGGCCTGCCGCGCCTGCTGCAAGTGCGCCGCCAGCACCTCGCCGATGGGGATATCCCTGGCCTGCAAGACGTGGCGGAAATAGCCAAACTTTCCGGCGCTGGTAAACTTTGCCAGTTCGGCATCCGAGCACAGGTAGATGACATCCAGGCTGAGGGGCGGACGGGGCGGCAGCAGGTGGGAAATCCTGCCGCCCTGCTCGTAGCCCACCGCCAGCACCGACATCTCAACCGGCACGATGCGGCGCTCGCGGTTGTCTTGCATCACCTCGGCGCTGACGTTCCCGGCTGTGACCAATTGTCGCACCAGCCCGTCGTCGTCAATGTGGATGTCGTAGATCAGGCCATAGACGCTGTAGTCTTTGTCCAGCGGGGCGCGCACCAGTGCGCCGAAGGCCGGTGCCTCCAGTTGTGAAACCGAGCAGCCGGCCACGAAGCCGGTCGTCCCGGCACGAAGTAGATGACCAATCTGGATTGAATTTGTCATTTTGTCCTCGTTTTACCCGGCAAATCCTTTGCCGACTGTTTGTTCGATTGTCCTTCGATTTCGCCGCCAGCGCGGCGCAGTTCGAGTTCCAGCATCTGCTCGACTTGTTTCTTTTCTTCGAATTTCACCACCGCGACCTCGTGGGCGCGGTGCAGGATGTATGGGTAGGGCCGGGCTCCCATCACCCGGCATTGCTGGAGCAGGGCGGCGTGCAGGAGATTGAGTTTGTATGTATTTTCCGCCACCCACTTGGGGAACTCGACCCGCACCAGCCAGGGATGCTTCGGATCGCCGACATTCAGGTAGAAAAAATGCAGGGCTAGGTTGCCGGTGTAGTGGAGGCGCGAGCTGGATTGCAGCCCAAATACCGCCGAACGATGTCCAGCGGGCAGGAATCTGTACAGCCAGCGGTCGGTCACCCCGCGCAGGGTGTGGATTTTGCGGATATTCTTGTATTCGTCATCGCTGGAGAACCGGGCAATTTCCAGCGTGCGGACGACCAGGTCCGCGCCGGGCTTATCCACGTAGCCGGCGACGGTCACATCTTTGGCCTGTAACTGTGACAGGACGGATTTATGGATCTCTAGATTCTTGCGGTAATCATCTTCGCCACCGTTTTTAGCTCCCCATAACTCGACCGGACCGTCGGTCAGGGCAAGTAGCGGGGCGGGGTAGTCCGGGGCGAGCTCGAGCAGTTTGCGGCGCTCGGCGATATCCCGCCGCCGCTCGATGGCTTCCCCAGTCACCAACCCGCTCTCGGTGTAGAGTTCGTCGGCGAAGAGCAGGCTGCTGTCGGTGAATACTTCGGGCGATTGCCCGGTGCCAGGTTGCATGACGATGGCGCCCACGTTGACCAACGAATACTGGAGCGCAGCGTGCCGGTCGGGGAGGATCTGCGACCCATCCGCAGCGAGCAGCGTGATGGAGTCTGGCAAAGCCGGCTCCGGGGTGGAAGCATCGAGGCGCTCGACCAGCGGGAGGGCACAACGGAGGTTGGAGTCAGCCTGGCGGGCTCGTTCCAGCTTGTCGCGCAGTTCTGCTCCTTTATCCGCCCAGGAGTCCAGCAAGCGGCGGGCTTGTATGTGCAGGGCATCCAGGCTTTCCTGGCGTGCCGTGGCCCCCATCCCGATCTGTTTGATTTTGTCGAAAACTTGCTGGAAGTTCAACGCCATCGTCTGTCCTTACTGTTTGCGCAGAGCCCCGTATTATCGGCAGAAATGCAAAGTCATCCTATGGGGTGATATGGAACGGCGGGATGGCCAATGAGATATGGTTGGGAGTGAAGAAAAGATAAGATGTGGGGGCAGTTCTTTTTAACAGCACGATCCCACTGTGTGGTTCAAGAGTTATCGTGTCCAGATTATTCCCGTACAGATCTAGATAGGTGTCAGGAAGAAGGGTGATCGTAAACGATTGGCTGGAGGATGGATTTACGATAGCAAGGCCATTGGAAAAATCCCGCATGTAAACATTCTGGGACTGGACCATGACACCAAGTGCATGCCCGATGGTTGCTGAATATTCAGGTGTTGTAAGAATGTGCCCATACTCCTGGACTCCGGTAATCGCGATATAGGAATATTTCCCTTTCACTAAAAGGTAGTTAGCGAGCGCCCATTGTTTCTGTGCTTGAGAGACTTGAGAAAAAGCCTCGGGCATTTGATTGATGGAAACGAATCCTTTCCCATTGGCATCCAGGGATTCCAATGCTTGCATGTTGGTGAGCCACTTACCACCCGAGAAATAATCGCTTTGTGACCGACCCCAATTGGTAAAGCCTCTCTCATCAACGGCAATATCCAGGTATTGGTAGATTTGGTCCGATTCGGCAGAGTGATTGAGATCATATGGGAAATTCATGGCAACACTCACGTACAGGGTATGCAGGCGGGCATACATCGAGGAGGCCCAGGTAAGTATATTATCTATATAGTTTGGTTGCTCCACCCATTTCCCATCTCTCCAAACCCCACAACGGTAGCCGTTATTATTAAAATCAACATTATCAAAAGCAATGCCCTGGTATCCTGCCCGGATGGCCGGGAGAATATAAGTTTGCATCATGTAATCGATAACGGCGGGATTGGAGATGTCCAGTGGAACATTTGAATCTCCATATTCATAAGCCGGGGTTTTTCGATCACAGGTATATTCGATCCAATCGGGATGGTTTGCCAAAAAATAAGTGATGTCATGATGCAATCCACCAATACCTCCATCCCTATCGCGGTCAAAGGGATAGTAATAGAGATTGTAGACCCCCTTGGGTTGTGTAGGGAAATGTGAGCCCCAAACCAAATCCACATTTCCTGTTTCATCCTGAGGTGCATCAACCCGACTATTAAAGATCAGGGCCACATGGATATTTTCCGTGGCATCCGGAGGGTTGGCCACACCCCTGGTCGGCGTAAAGGTAGGTTCTGGAGTACTTGTGGCAGTGGCTGTGACTGTCGGAGTAGAGGTTGGGGTAGGGGATGGAGGTAGAGTAGTTGGGATAAGCAGCGCTGGAATATGAGTTGGCAAAGGTCTGTTTTGATAAAACGCCGATCCTATGAACACCGATAACAAAGAACAGAACAGAACCCCCAGCAGTACCAGGAAAGTTAGTTGTGAACCAGTCATGCCCAGATCTCTTTGACTTGGTCGCTTTGATGATGGAAGCATCCAGGAACCCTCAACCTACGGCTTTTTATATAACAACATGACCTGTAAACGATCGAAATACAGGGATCTTCGGCGGCAATATTGGTTCACATCTTTTTGCAGTACCTTGCAATCATACCTATAACTCGACCTGGACGCAAGTGGCCCGTCTATAAGTGCAAACTGTGCTATACTCTTTTTATCAGTTTTAAATTGGATAACTGGTTTTGTGTGGTGCCCTGGCCGCCGACCCTGTTATGGGGCTGGTGGTCATTTTTTGCCGGCTGTGCCGGAGAGAGAAGTACAAAATGGATGTTAAACTGTATGTAGGAAACCTGGCCAAATCAACCACCTCGGAAGAACTGAACACCCTGTTCTCTCAGGCCGGGGCAGTCACCGCGGTGGATATCATCAAAGATCGTGACAGCGGTTTATCAAAGGGCTTCGGTTTCGTCACAATGACCGCGCAAGCCGATGCGGACAAGGCCATCAGCATGTTCAACGCTTATTCCCTGGCCGAACATGAGTTGAAAGTGAACGTGGCCAAGCCGAGAGTTGCGCGCTAGAGTACAAGGGGCTGCGTCCCTTCGAGCAAACCCCATTTGATATTGACCCCAATCCCCGTCGTGAGGCGGGGATTTCTTATCTTCCTAAAAATTCAAGAATTGTGCGATCAGAATTTTCGGGCGCTGGTTCATTGTGCAAATTGAACCAATTCAGAATCAGTCAAATCCATGTCTGCCGCGGCAAGATCCTCGGCCTGGTGCTGTGGATTGAACGACATGGGGATGGTGATGACACGCGGCTGACGCACCAGCCACGCCAGCGCAACCTGCTGGGGTGTGACTCCCCGCGCCTTTGCGAGCGCCTGTAAATGTTTATTACCCCTGATAAACCTGGGTTTCACAGGTGAATAAGCTGTCAGCAGGATCTCATTTTCCTGGCAGTAGGCCAGCACACCATTATTCACGCATGTGCGATCCGGCAGGCTGTAAGACACCTGGTTGGTGAGCAGCGGTGTTTCTGACAACGCCACGGCATCTTGGAGCAGTTTGAGATGAAAATTACTTACCCCCAGGTGCCTGACCTGGCCATCTGTAACCAGCTTGTTGAGGGCGCGGAAGGCTTCTGCCAGATTCATCCCCCGCTTTGGCCAGTGGGTCAAATACAAGTCGAGATAATCCATGCCAAGACGACGCAAGCTGTTCCCGCAAGATCGCAGGACATCCTCGTAGCCCAAATGCTCGGGGCTGACTTTGGAGGTGACGAACAATGCTTCCCGCACCAGGCCAGATTCGCGGATTGCCTGTCCGAGCAATTCTTCAGCATGACCTGCGGCATACATTTCGGCAGTATCGAAATGAGTGTAGCCCAAGCTCAATGCTGAGCGCAGCGCCGTCAGGGAACGGGTATCCTGGGCATAATCGGCGGTGCTCTCGCCGCCAATCGTCCAGGTCCCAAATCCAATCTTGGGGATGCGTAAATTATGAAGGGTTTCGTATCTCATAACTGAAATTATAGCATCAGGGGGTCAGTTCAAATGTGGTTTTTTTCTTTATCCATTACCTGTTTTCCGTTTTATAATGTCTGCATCATGCCCCGCTACGACCTGTGCCTCGCCTGGAACTGGGAATACGACCGCGATTTTGCGCTTCTGCTCGAAGGTGCCTGTGCGAGAGTTGGCCTGTCGTTCTTCCCGGTCGCGCCGGAGAACCTGGATTCCACCCTGGCGGGGCTTTCCAGCAGGGAAATTTCCTTCGCCATCTACCTCGACCGGGCGTCTGAATCCGATCCCCGCTTCCAGCCGCTGGTGGAACGGGCGCGCCAGCTCAATATTTTCCGGATCAACCCCCAGGAGCTGACGGTCTGGGCCAACGATAAGGCCACCATGCACCTGGAATTTGTCAGCCGCGGACTGGATACGCCCTATACCATCCTGCTATCCCCATCCAATGAACAACCCGGCCTGCCGTCGCTCGACTTGAGTCCACTCGGCGGGCGGTTCGCCATCAAACCGGCCTCCCTGGGCGGCGGGGAAGGCGTGGTGCTGGAGGCCACTTCCCTGGAGCAGGTACAGACTGTTCGCTGGCAGTACCCGCACGAGAAATACCTCCTGCAGGCCCAGGTTACACCGCAGGTGTTGGATGGCCGCCCGGCCTGGTTCCGTTTGCTGGTCTGCGACGGGGCGGTCTATCCCTGCTGGTGGGACCAGCGTACGCACGTATACACCCCGGTGCAGGCGGAGGAACGCTTCCGTTTCGGCCTGCGCGGCCTGTACGAGGTTTCGCGTCGCATCGCCCAAATCTGCCGCCTGGACCTGTTCTCGACCGAGATTGCCCTGGCGGCGGACGGGCGCTTCCTGGTGGTGGATTACGTCAACGACCCGGTGGACCTGCGCCTGCAATCCAAGGCCGTGGATGGGGTTCCGGATGCCTTCGCGGAAAACATCGCCGGGCGGCTGGCACGGCTGGCGCAGAGGAATATGCCTCACGCTTAACTATTTTTGGATGCCAATTTTTCTCAATCCCATACAATCAAATCATTCTACTTAAAAATCACCCGCATGGGTCGACCCACGCGGGTGATTGAGCACTCTCGATCTCCGGCTTATGGGTTTTGGATCTCCGCTGCCCTCAATGTGTTCTTCATCAGCATGGCGATCGTCATCGGGCCAACGCCGCCGGGAACAGGTGTGATGAACCCGGCCACTTCCTTGGCTTCCTCGAAGTTCACGTCGCCGACCAGACGGTGCCCGCTCTTCTTGGTTGCATCCGGGACCGAGTTGATGCCTACATCGATGATCGCCGCGCCGGGCTTGATCCAGTCGCCGCGCACCATCTCCGTCTTGCCGATGGCGGCGATCAGGATGTCAGCCTGCCGGATGACGGCGGGCAAGTCACGGGTCCGCGAGTGGCAGACGGTGACGGTGGCATTGCGGCTGATGAGCAAAAGTGCAGCTGGCATGCCGACGATGTTCGAGCGTCCCAGGACGACCGCGTTCGCTCCCTCGATCTTCACCCCTGCCTGCTCCAAAAGGTAGATGCAGCCGTAGGGCGTGCACGGCACGAACAGCGGCTCGCGGCCTTTCTGCGCCAGGCGGCCGATGTTGAGCGGTGAAAAACCGTCCACATCCTTCTCGATGCTGATGAGGGACAGGACCCGCTCCTCGTTGATATGGGCCGGCATGGGCAGTTGCACCAGGATACCGCTGACTTTCTTGTCGGCGTTCAACTGCCTGACCAGCGCCTCGACCTGCTCCTGGGTGGCGTCGCCGGGCAGGTGCTGGCTGATGGAGCCCATCCCCAGTTCCGCGCAGGCTTTTCCTTTGGAGGCAACATAGGCGGCCGAATCCGGCCGGTCACCGACCAGCACCGTTGCCAGGGTGGGCTGGGGCTTCCCGGCGGCGCTGCGTTTGGCTACTTGCGCAGCTACTTCTTCGCGCACTTTCTGGGCAATTGCTTTTCCGTCAATGAGTTGAGCTGTCATCGTATTCTCCTGTCTGAATTCTGGTCAAATTATATCCCTCCCCTGTCTGGGCTAGAAGGGTTCCCTGCTTTTATCCGCTTCCCATCCATGGTTTGGGGATTGTATAGATTGCGACTGCTATATTCGTAATTTTAGATCACACTTCTGCTTGTGCCGGGGGTTGAAAATGGAAGAATCACATTAAATTGCGTTATCGAATTAAGTGTAATGAAAGTACCATAGAATATATATTATCAACATTGCAAATAATATTAGAATCTAACGTGAGGATAATGAATTGGGGAGTGTGTAAAGAATTTTATAGTTTTGAGATTTTTTCACTTGCAGATGGAAACAATGAACGATAAATTTACCAACCAATTTCACAAATTCTTAGTCGGAATTGCCCTGGCGGGGATGATCCTGGCCTTTTATTTAGGGACCAGTGCTGCGTCCGCTGCTCGCTCCCAGGAGATGGATGCTCAGACACCCACGGAAATGTTTGTTCCTCAGGAAACTCCGGCGGTACCGTTCGAGGCCTCCTTTACATTGGATGATGTGATTATTTCCGTGCAGGCTTCCTCCTTGCCTTCAGCGAATTTTGAGGCATCCGTGCCTGGCTCAGCCATCCAAATAGCCACCTCGGTTGCCTGGAATCCTTATCGGGAGTTCTCTGTCACAGCCATTCCATTCGGGTCCCAACCCCCTACCGAGGCCCTGCCCGTCGCAGGGGCCGGGGAAAAACCTGCCTACGATGATGCACTGCGGAGTGTTCGCCTTCAGCAGGGCGGTCAGGTTCAGGACGGCCCCACCATCTCCCTCTTTGGTCAACAGATAACCGGTTTACGCTCTCTGGTTTATCTTTTTATTGATGGCTCTGTTCCAAAGCCCGTGGCCATTGAGGAGTGGGTGGTGGAGGCGGGAGATCGTCTATGGATCATCCGCTCGAGCCAGGAACAATCCATCACTGACCTCACCATGCAATCAGAGAATTCTCTCGGAGGTCTTGTTATCGATAGTAGCACCCTTAACAATCCTTCAACGGTCAACAATCAATCCGCGCAGAGTTCTGCCATGGATTTGAGCCAGGTTGAAACGGCTGCCAACCTTCCCACACCTTCATGGTGGTCGGGCGACTGTGACACCGATAATTACAGTAAAGGATCTGGTGGGATAGCTTCCTACCGGTTGGGCGCGGTTTATTTGGGCCTTCCCGCCTGCGGGCCGAGGCCGGCTTTTGACGGTGTGCCAGACGTCCTGGTCCAATTCTTCGCAGGCAGTTGGGGGGAATATGAATGGGAATGTGTTGAGTTATCGATGCGTTTCCTTTACCTGATGTATGGGATAGCTCCATATTCGGCCAACGGGAACACGGTGGTCTCGAACTATGTCGATTCCAGCAATCAGCTTGTTAAGATTTCGAACATTGGAGTACAGGCACCTGTACCCAATGATGTATTGAGCTATGGCCCCGATAAGACCTACGGTCATACCTCTGTCGTTACCGCATCCAATGTGGATGGAAGCGGTAACGGAAGCATTACCGTAATGGAGGAGAATAATTCATCCACAGGCAGCAGTACCCTCACTGTTTCGGGTTGGGTGGTGGCGGGGAATGCTGGTTCGGTAAGCGGTTGGCTGCAATCCAATACAATTCCCCTCACCCTGGCTGTCACCACTGCTGGAACGGGCAGCGGCACGGTCACCAGCAGTCCGGTTGGCATTAATTGTGGTTCCACCTGCAGGTACGCCTTTAACTACAACACGGCAGTCACCCTCACGGCTGCGCCCACCTCCCCCTCCACCTTTGGCGGCTGGAGCGGAGGCGGTTGTTCCGGCACGGGGACTTGTACCGTTACGATGAATACGGTTCAACTCGTTACTGCTACTTTCAATTACCTACCCGGTGCTTTCAATAAGGCCAGCCCGGCCAACGGAGCCACCAACCAGCCTGCCAATCCAACTTTGGACTGGGGAGACAGCAACGGAGCCGCTTCCTACGATTTCTGTCTCAACACGACTGCCAGTTGCACTGCCCCCTCCAGTTGGATCTCCACTGGGGCCAAATCCAGCGTAGCCCTCAGCGGCCTGACCTCCGGTACCTACTATTGGCAGGCGCGCGCCACGAATGCCAACGGAACCACCTATGCCAACGGGAGCAGTACCGTCTGGTGGTCTTTCACCGTCCTCTCCACCCCAACCAGCACGCCCACGGCAACGAATACGCCAACCAAAACACCCACCCCGACAAATACGCCAACCAGAACATCCATGGCGACAAATACCCCGACCAGAACACCGACCAGAACCCCGACCAGAACACCGATCAGAACACCGACCAGAACCCCGACCAGAACACCGATCAGAACCCCGACCAGAACACCGACCAGAACACCAACCAGAACACCGACCTACACTTATACCCCGACCAACACACCCACCTTCACACAGATCACCAATGATGACATAAATTTCCCGACCATCCTCTCTCAGGTACCGTATATGGACAACCTGGACACTACCGGAGCTACACAAGGGAGTGGCGATCCGGCATTGACAGCATGTGACCGCTTGGCAGGGTTGGCGAGCGTGTGGTACCGATATAGTTCTAGTGTTGGAAGGGAAGTATCGCTGGACACCTTCGGCAGCGACTATAACACCATGCTCGGAGTGTGGTCAGGGGCACCTGGCAGCCTGACACCGGTGGTTTGCAATGATGATGCCGGGGGAACATTGCAATCGATGGTAACATTTACAGCGAGTGGGGGCACGACCTACTATATCGGGATCTCACAATATAATGGATCTATTTCAGGGACGAGTATGAGTGGAGGAATGGCGGCAGCGGCGGCAAGTGCACAGGCAGGGGGAAGCCTCAATTTCCATGCCACAACCTTTGCGGATACCCCTGGAAATGCTTGGTACTGGCGGTATGTTGAGGGTTTCTATGCCAAGGGGATCACCACAGGTTGTGCCGCCAATCCATTTCAATATTGTCCGGATCGGGCCGTGACGCGGGCGGAGATGGCGGTGTTTATCTTGAGGGCGCAAAATGGAGCGAGCTATGTGCCGAATCCCAGTCAAACCGGGATGTTTTCAGATGTGCCGGTGGCGGGCAAAGAGTGGATGGAGCCGTGGATTGAGCAGTTTTACATCAACGGGATAACCACTGGCTGTGCGGTTAATCCATTACAATACTGTCCGGAGCGTGAAGTGACGCAGGCAGAGATGGCGGTGTTTTTATTGCGAGCGATCCACGGAGCGAGCTATCAGCCTCCGGCAGCTTCCGGGTTTTTCAGCGATGTCCCTGTGGCAGGGAAGGAGTGGATGGAGCCTTGGATAGATGAATTCTATCGCGAGGGTATTACCACGGGATGTTCGTCAAATCCACTGAGCTTTTGTCCCGAGCAGAGCGTGACTCGCGCCGATATGGCAGAGCTCATAGATAAAGGCTATAATATCCCTCTACTACCATAACCATTGGAAGAATAAAAAAGCTGTCTGAAAGTATCGGGCAGCCTTCTTTAGTGTAGGCATGATAAGTAAAGTAAAAATACTCGATATTCGATTGATATCCACACATTTTATCCTACTCTATAATCCATAACAAAGCGTGATATTGACGAGATTCTCTGATCCCATCATTGAAAAGTTCCTAACCATCGAATATACTCGCGGAGGTAAAGTTTTGAACGTTAGATCGAATAAACAGATTCTCAAATTCCTGTATGGGATCGTGCCGGCGGGGATGGTCTTATCTCTTTGTTTTGGGATGAGCGGTTCACCTATTGCCCGTGCCCAAGAGGCGTGGACGGAAACGACGACAGAAGCAACGGCACTTATCGAGATACCCTCTGAAACCTCTACGCCCACCCTGACGGCTGTCACAGACTCGCCTCAAGCTATCCACATCCAGGAGGCGGATACTCAGATACCCACGGAAATGGTTGTTATGCCTGAATCCACCGATACACCCGGTCCGACTAGTAAGTATTTCACTTCTACGACAGTCACGGAGAAAGATGGGGTACAAATCGAAGAGATTATCATCCATGGCCCGCCGCAGCCTCCCGCTGGTTATGAGCGCACAACCGTTTCCCTGACCGGCTCTGCCTTACCCCTGGGAGTTGTCACGTTAACTGTTCCCGCTTTTGAATGGTCGTTTGGCTGTTCCGCCACTTCCGCCTCGATGATTGCCTCGTACTATGACCGGAATGGGTACTCGAACATGTATACCGGCCCTACGAATGGTGGCATAATGCCGTTGGACAGTAGTTCGTGGCCGAACTGGACGGATGGGCACGGTGATACCTATGCCCAGTGTCCTCTGACAGCCTCCCATAATGGGCTGGATGGCAGGATGACAAGCGGCTCTATTGATGACTACTGGGTCTTCTATTTGAGTGGTGTTCAAGACCCCTTTATCACAAACGGCTGGACGGAGCATACCTATGGGGATGCAATTGGTGACTACATGAGAACCAGCCAATCCAACTATGGTAACGATGATGGGTCAACCGCCTTCTATAATTGGACAAGTAATTCGGCTCCGTTGACCTGTAATGACATGGTCACGTATAACATCACCCAGGATGGCACGTACGGACGGAAACTCTTCTACGAGGCCAAAGGCTATACCGTCACAGATTGTTACAATCAGAAGACGGATAACAACGGAGGCGGGTTCACATTTGCATTATACAAGGCACAAATCGATGCCGGCCATCCGGTGATGCTTAATCTTGCTGGCCACACCGTTGTTGGCATCGGCTATGACACCTCATCCAACACGATATATATACACGATACGTGGGATTACGCGACCCACACCATGACCTGGGGCGGCAGTTATTCGGGTATGGCACTCCAGTCGGTCAGTATTGTTAATCTTGCCTCACTAACGGTCACGCCAACTAACACGTCGACATACACTTATACCCCAACCAGCACGCCCACGGCGACGAATACGCCAACCAAAACACCCACCCCGACAAATACGCCAACCAGAACATCCATGGCGACAAATACCCCGACCAGAACCCCGACCAGAACCCCAACCAGAACACCGACCAGAACCCCGACCAGAACCCCAACCAGAACACCGATCAGAACACCGACCAGAACCCCGACCAGAACACCGATCAGAACACCGACCAGAACACCAACCAGAACACCGACCTACACTTATACCCCGACCAGCACGCCTACCAATACACCGACCTACACTTATACCCCGACCAACACACCCACCTTCACACAGATCACCAATGATGACATAAATTTCCCGACCATCCTCTCTCAGGTACCGTATATGGACAACCTGGACACTACCGGAGCTACACAAGGGAGTGGCGATCCGGCATTGACAGCATGTGACCGCTTGGCAGGGTTGGCGAGCGTGTGGTACCGATATAGTTCTAGTGTTGGAAGGGAAGTATCGCTGGACACCTTCGGCAGCGACTATAACACCATGCTCGGAGTGTGGTCAGGGGCACCTGGCAGCCTGACACCGGTGGTTTGCAATGATGATGCCGGGGGAACATTGCAATCGATGGTAACATTTACAGCGAGTGGGGGCACGACCTACTATATCGGGATCTCACAATATAATGGATCTATTTCAGGGACGAGTATGAGTGGAGGAATGGCGGCAGCGGCGGCAAGTGCACAGGCAGGGGGAAGCCTCAATTTCCATGCCACAACCTTTGCGGATACCCCTGGAAATGCTTGGTACTGGCGGTATGTTGAGGGTTTCTATGCCAAGGGGATCACCACAGGTTGTGCCGCCAATCCATTTCAATATTGTCCGGATCGGGCCGTGACGCGGGCGGAGATGGCGGTGTTTATCTTGAGGGCGCAAAATGGAGCGAGCTATGTGCCGAATCCCAGTCAAACCGGGATGTTTTCAGATGTGCCGGTGGCGGGCAAAGAGTGGATGGAGCCGTGGATTGAGCAGTTTTACATCAACGGGATAACCACTGGCTGTGCGGTTAATCCATTACAATACTGTCCGGAGCGTGAAGTGACGCAGGCAGAGATGGCGGTGTTTTTATTGCGAGCGATCCACGGAGCGAGCTATCAGCCTCCGGCAGCTTCCGGGTTTTTCAGCGATGTCCCTGTGGCAGGGAAGGAGTGGATGGAGCCTTGGATAGATGAATTCTATCGCGAGGGTATTACCACGGGATGTTCGTCAAATCCACTGAGCTTTTGTCCCGAGCAGAGCGTGACTCGCGCCGATATGGCAGAGCTCATAGATAAAGGCTATAATATCCCTCTACTACCATAATGTTGATAAAATGGAAATTGATTATAAATTAATATCAGTTATCTAATAATTGTTTTTGTTAAGGATATTTCATACCATACGATGAATCTGAAAAATATATTGGGGGTAAAATTTATTATTAACCCACTCAATAAAAGTTTTGAGGAAATGATGGTTTTGCCGGAGATAGATAAAGCACTATAATTCTCAGGTAAGCATTCATGCCTTAATAGTTTGCAAAAAAATCTGTGGCCAGGCGAATAGCCTATCATTATTTTTATATCTGCCCGATCATGTTCGTAACTGTATCTTCCTAAAAACCTCGATATATTCAATTAAACTTGAAGGGACAATCAACTTTATACCTTATTTTTTATCTGCCGGAATGTCGTATTCATTATTAAATATGTTTGATTTAATTGGTATCTATTTCACTTAATTGAATGTTATGCCAAGGAGAAATGTATGCGAATTGGAATGTTTGGAACGTTTGATGTTGAAAATTACGGCGACCTCCTTTTTCCATTAATTGCTGAGCGCGAGCTCATGCAAAGGCTAAAAGATGTTCAGTTAATAAGATACTCGTATAACGAAAAAAAAGAGTCTTCTTGGGTTTATGATGTGAGAAGCTTAGCCGATCTTGAGAAAGATCCGGCAAAAATACAGTCGTTTGATTGTATCTTGATCGGAGGGGGACATCTGATCCGCTTTGACAAGGGGGTTGCAAATCAGTATGGACCTCCACTTCCTCAGATTCCCCATCCTACTGGATATTGGCTAACTCCCGCCTTGGCTGGAATTATCTCGGGCCGACCTGTAATCTGGAATGCGCCAAGCTCGTCCGACGAATTTCCGGCTTGGGCGCATGGAGTGCTTACTTTTGTCCTCAGTAATAGTGCTTATGTTTCGGTTCGTGACCAATCTAGTGCCGAGGCGCTTAGGAAAGCCGGATATAACGGTACAAGTAATATTGTTCCAGATACCGCTTTCGCAGTCGCACGCCACTTTCCGCGCGAGAGTATGCGCGCCCAAGTAGATGACCTTCTGTCGTCCATTGGATTGGGCAAAAAATATATTGTAATTCAAGCAATACCCAACTTGGAGCAAGTGATAACGACATTATTGTCAAACAACGATTTCCTATCCTCTTTTGACATTCTGGCTCTTCCAATTGGCCCGATTCTCGGTGATGATATATCACATATTCAAAGTTTCCTACCACAGGTAAAGTGTTTCCCAGTTTGGCCGTCTCCAAAAGAGATTGCAGGTATTGTTGCGTACAGTAGAGGCGTGATTGGCGTGAGCCTTCATCTTTCGATCACAGCGTTAGCTTATGGATTGCCCGTACTTAGACCCACAGCCGCTATGAGTGGAAAGTACATGCCTTTACAATCTTCGGAAAATGTATACTTTGGTGCGAAAGATGATCTGGATGGTGTTTTAGCTTTTGCGGAGGCTCTACAATCGAACAATCATCGTTTGTGTACACTTGTAAAGAGGGCACAATTCCAGATTCAGGAACACTGGGACAAGATCGCAGAGATATGTAGAAAACCTCAGCAGGTTAGCTCTTCATTAACCAATTCTTTCGCTCAAGCGAATTTGTTTTTGGCACGCCAAGAGAATTTTGGGCAGCAGGTGGCGGAAAAAGAGTATTCCATGCAGGTGCTCTCAGCGCAAGTGGCGCAATATGAGCAGTCCACTCAGATGCTCTCAGCGCAAGTGGCGCAATATGAGCAGTCCACTCAGATGCTCTCAGCGCAAGTGGCGCAAAAGGATCATACCATGCAGGCGCTCACGGCTCAGGTGGCGCAATATGAGCAGTCCATGCAGACGCTCTCAGCGCAGGTGGTGCAAAAGGATCAGACCGTGCAGGCGCTCACGGCCCAAGTGGCTGACAAGGAGCTATCTGTGAAGGCGCTCACGGCTCAGATGGAGGAAAAGGAACAATCTGTGCAAGCTCTCCAGAGGCAGGTTACTAGAAAAGAGCAAGCGTTAAAAGGACTCACCACCCAGGTGGTAGAGACAGACCAGAAGGTTCAGGCACTTTCAGCGCAGGTTGCAAAGAAGAATGAGACTGAACATACGCTTTCGGCGCAAGTTTCTGAAAAGGATCAGGCTCTGCAATTGCTTTCAGTTCAGATAGCAGACCGGGATTTACAAACAATTGCACTTAAAAATCAATTGCGGGAAATCACCTTCAGTAAATCCTGGCGTGTGGCAATCTTCGTGCATCGTATGGGGGTTTTCTTGCTACCACCTGGCAGTTGGCGGATGCGTTTGGCAAGGAAATTACTACCGTTCCTGCATTCCCTCTTCAACATTCGATGGACATATATAAATTGCAGGGAAATGGCATTGATTCGCAACTCTGGCCTGTTCGATCCGGTCGGATATCTCGCTAAAAATCCGGATGTACAGCAATCAAATATGGACCCATTATTACATTATGTTATCTTTGGGTGGAAAGAAGGTAGAAATCCATCCCAAGCATTTGATACAAACTACTACCTTGAGATGAATCCTGATATAAAACAAGGCCAAATAAACCCATTAGTACATTATATTAAATATGGGAAGAATGAAGGAAGGCTACCAATTCATCCAAAAAATATATCTTCCGAAATGCACGCAAATATAAATTTATATGAACCTAAAGTCACAATTATTGTCCCCAATTATAACCACTCGATTTATTTGAATAAAAGGTTATCGAGCATTTATTCTCAAACGTATAAAAACATTGAAGTTATCCTTCTCGACGATTGTTCAAATGATGATAGCAGGAGAATATTGGTAGAGTATGAGAAGAAGTACCCAGAAATAACTCGTTGCTATTTCAATGGCTCGAATTCTGGCAGCCCTTTTTCACAGTGGGAAAAAGGAATATATTATTCAAAGTCTGATTTAATATGGATTGCTGAAAGTGATGATTTTTGTGATTCAGATTTCTTAGAAAAATTAATCCCATTCTTTAAGGACGAGACAATTCTTCTTAGTTACGCACATTCAATTTTTATAGACGAAAATGGGGAAAAACATGATTTCGCTTTTGAACACTATTTAAAGGAAATCAATCCCCATAAGTGGGATTCGTCTTATATAGAAACATCTCATAATGAAGTACGTTCATCACTGGGTTTAAAAAATTCTATTCCAAATGTGAGCAGTGCAGTTTTTAGACGACCAAAAGAGAATTTCTTGTTATTCAAAGATTCTGATTGGCGTAAAATGGATATTTGTGGGGATTGGCTCTTTTATCTTAATCTATTGAGAGGGGGAAGAATTGCATTTTGCAGAGAGACCCACAGTTATTTCAGGATTCATCAAGAGAGTTCTTCAAAAAAAACCCACAATAAAGATGTCTTCTATAAAGAACATGAGAAAGTCGCATGTGCGATAGCAGCCTTGTATAATGTTTCCGACGAATTAATCAATAAGAATTATAAAATATGGGAAGATTTCTATTTTCAGAATGTAAGAAATGGAGATATCGACAAATATTCAAAGCTCTTTGATATCACGAAAGTAAAACAATGCAAAAAACATAGAGATCCGAACATACTGATGGTTACACATGGATTTTCAATTGGAGGTGGAGAAATATTTCCAATAAGATTAGCCAATGCATTGAAAGATAAAGGGGCCAGTGTAACAATGTTTAATAGAGGCTATGAATATAATCCTAAAGTAAGAGAAATGTTGTATCCTCAAATTCCCATTATTAATTATGAACCATCTATGGATATTAATGCACTTATTAGAGACTATGGCATAGATATTATACATACTCATCATGCGTCGATGGAATATCTTTTTGCTGTAAATAGGGAAAATAGCCCTTCTGGCCCAAAACATGTAGCTACTATGCACGGAATGTATGAAATGATGGATAATTTTAAGACTGAAACAAAAGAGATTATTAAGAGTGTTGATCATTGGTTTTATTTATCGGAAAAGAATGTTGTTCCGTTCAAAAAAAATGGTTTATTCTATCCTGATAAATTTACTAAAATTGGGAATGGGATGAAAATTCCAATGGATGTTAAAAAAATAGACTTAAGCTCCTTAAGTATTACTCCCGATTCATTTACTGCTTGTATTGCCAGCAGAGGCCTACAAGAAAAAGGATGGATCGAAGCGATAGAGGCAACAATTAAAACCAGAAAGATAACAAATAAAGATATTCATCTCATTATCCTTGGTGAAGGACCTGTATATGATACTCTCATTAAGCAAGAACTCCCTAGTTTCATCCATTTATTGGGTACTAAAGAGAATGTTATTGAATATTTAGCCTCTTCACAGCTAGGATTACTGCCTTCCTGCTTCAAGGGTGAAAGTTTTCCGCTGTTGTTGATAGAGTGCTTTATGGCAGAAATTCCAATTATTGCCACTAATGTTGGTGAGGTCGCAAATATGATGACCGTAGATAAGAATATTTGTGCTGGTGCATTAATTAATCTTCATAATGGCAAAGTAGATGCGAATGATTTAGCAGAAGCTATGGTAAAAATGGTTTTGAATAGAGATCAATATAATGACTATGTTGCAGCTGCTCGGATTTTAAAAGATAGATTTAATATTGACCTAATCGCACAACAGTATCTTACTGTTTATAAACAAATATTAATTAATTGTAATGGTCATGGCTTGGTATGATACGGAATAGAAATCAGTCATTCGCCGAAGGAATAGTCGGATTTAGGTACATTGGGTTGGTGACCCTCCCGTAAAATAGTACCAGCGGAAAGTGGAAACTTCTGGCAAAATTAGAACCAGGAGCAACCCCATGAAGCAATCGAAGTTCAGCGAAACACAGATCGTCAATATTCTGAAGGAAGCGGAAGCAGGCATCCCGGTGGAAGAACTGAGCCGGAAACATGGTTTCAGCCAGAGTGCTTTCTACAAGTGGAAAGTCAAATACAGTGGCATGGATGCGAGTGCTCTGAAGCGGCTGA